>Ga0163144_10009082_pt1 | contig 21403 bp, 25 predicted proteins | sample OliLak19BULKMAT1_FD_123175 | JGI IMG/M metagenome (GOLD analysis project Ga0163144, IMG submission 123175) | Freshwater microbial mat bacterial communities from Lake Vanda, McMurdo Dry Valleys, Antarctica - Oligotrophic Lake LV.19.BULKMAT1 | ecosystem: Environmental > Aquatic > Freshwater >... | reverse complement strand
GCCACGCGTTTAGCGTCTTGATAGTCCTCTTTCCACGGGCACGGAAAACCCGGCAGGCTTTTACTCCAGTTCTTCATATAGACGCCAACGACCCGGTAACCTTGGCTTTTTAAAAGCATGGCCGCTACCGAGCTATCAACACCACCGCTCATACCAACAAAAATAGTTTTCACGCTGTCATTCTAACAGATACGAGCTCATTTATCCGACCCTGGCACGCTTCTGCCGCGTCTCAAAAAGGGTCTTCGTCCCGCAAAAGTGCGTTTTTTATTCGCTTTTTCTCGTGCTTTTTACCAAACAGCCAGGCGATTATGGTTAGAGGTATTGTAATTAGTAGTGGCCACCAAAGCGTTCTGGTGCGCACAGCAACACTGTCTGCCTGAGCTGCACCTGACTGGTCAATTGGCCCGTTGCCAACCCCTACCAACTGTAGATATGCGATGTCGCCGCTACTGTCGCTAACTCTAACGAGTATCTCATAGACTCCAGGCGAGCTGTAGACATGGCTAAGATCAAGACTCCCAGCAGTAGCCAAACTAATAAGATCCGGCAATTCACCATCTCCCCAGTCAACACTAATCGCATAAGGTCCCTTGCCACCGCTAATGGTAATTGGCCAAACTAAGCTGTCGTCGGGGTTCGCACCGCGCTTGGCGTAAGGGGTGCTAACGCTTACCCTGCCGCCACTTTCGCTGTAGGTAACGCTCACCTTGTTGGAGTCGGGCCCTGCCTGATCAAGCGCGTCGTAAACTCGAGCAACTAGGTCATTTTTACCAGTAAAAAGATCAATTCGGAGTGAATACTTACTGCTCTTGCACATAACCGATCCGCCAAAAACATTGTTCTTGAACAGCTTAACCAGTAGGCCGTCTACGCAAGTACCACTGACAGTTATTGGCACCGCAATAAAAGTTTGGCCGTTTGCAGGCACGTTGATTGTTGCGGCCTGTGTTGGAGCTGCCCCTGAAACCGTAGCTGTTAGGCCAACTGGGTCTTGAGCCGTCACCGCTACTGCGCCCATAAGGCTAAACAATAAACAACCGGCCACCAGGGCAATAATGCTGCTGAACCGTTTAATAGTCGAGCTCCTTGTTCTTATTAAATAACTATAAGCACTATGGGGGTCAAAAAGCAATTACCCAAAGCTAACTTAAAGATTGTTTCTGTAGGTGCTTTTAGCGGCGTCTTGTGACAGATCTAGAGATATAGCGCCTATAAACCCAGCGCATTAGCAGGACCAAAACGAGTAACAGCAGGGCAACAGACCCGGCAAACCATAGTGGCAAATACCAAAAACTAGAACTTATGCTTAAGACTTCACCGCCACGGCCATGCGAAATATTGGCGGTAATTGTATAGCGACCGGGCCAGGTTACTGCACCGCTAATACCGTCAAAAAAAGTACGACTGCTCTCTGGCAAGACATTGCCGCGCGGGTTGGTGCCGTTCATCTCATAATTAGCAACTTGCCGGCCAAGCGGGTTTTCAAGGGTAACCTTGCCGAACGGACGAGCATAGCCATTACCAAGGTTTTTAACCGATACTCCGATCTGCAAAGGCTTGGTGGTAAAGAATGTACCAGGTTTATCAGCTAGGTATGCTCGAACGCTCGTGAGTTCTAGCTTTTCGACAATATCACCTGGCACTTCAACCAGCAGTAGCACGCCTACACTGGCAATTAGTGATACCTGGGGCAGGTTTTCGTCTAACTCGTCAGCTACGGCTTTAGAGACCGCATTAAAGCGAATAGCACCATAGTAGGCGCCCGAAGGTTGGTTGGTTGGCACCGAAATAAAAAGTTGAAGCTCCTTGGTCTCGCCGGCTTTTAGGTCAACATCTTCCAGACCCGAGATAAGGCTTTCCACTGAAAAAGGACTACGCTCGGTGTTATCAACTATTAGCCTGGGCTCACCGGTTTCGTTGTCAGAGTAAAAATCATTGATAACCGGTTTGGCAACGACATCGCCAGAAGTAGTGTTGCGTAATGAAATCTTAACTGTCTCGGACTTGCCTGGCTCAATAGTAAGTTCGCTCTTGGTTGGCGAAACCTGAATACCACTGCCACCCTGTTGTGCGAGCGTTCTGCTGAGCGGGGCAAAGCCAAACGCCAAAAGAAAGAACGCTACCACGCAATTTTTGACTAGACGCTGGTTGATCCTCATAAATCTACTGTCATCTTAAGACCTATATAATAACACGTGCACGCAGAGTTAAAACCCCGTTATAGTCAGATAAGTGAGGCTAGTTGAATAGTTGCCCGGGCTTTGGGCGGCACTAATATTGGCTATGTAACTAATTGTGAAGCGGTTGTACTCTGTTGGCAAAGTCGACTTTGCAACAGAGGTGTTGTTCACAAACTTAAACTGGTTGACACTGCTGTAGCCAGCTTGGACACTGGCCGAACCAACGCCCTCTAAGTCAGAGCCAATTGTAGGATCAGTATTTGCCCGCAAGTTCATGCCAAATTGCCCCGACCCCGGGCTGCTAGCTGTTGGTGAGGCGAGCGCGGCAATCACGTTATTGCCAGATGTGAGCGTGCTACCGAGCACATAGGTTGTGTAGCCAAATGGGTCGTTAGTAGCAACCGCTAGTTGGCTAGTCACCGCCCTGGCTTGAGTACGCGAAAGAGTGCCAAAATCGGCACTAGAACCAGTCGTGTTCGAACAGTCCGTCGACACCACAATACCCACACAAGCCACAACATAAGAAGGTACGTAGCCGCTAGTTGAAACGTTGCCGGCCATGCTAAAAACAGCTACGCCGGCATCGGTATACGGCCCGCTGGCATCTATACTGGCGTAGGTCATAATCCTGACAAATATCTGTGCATTAGGAGTCGAAGGGTTGATGATGTTGCTAAAGCCGTAGCTAACCGGGCCAATTCCCGCTGCGCTAGCCGTCCTAGTGATGAGCAGATTATTGTTGTTAGTATTCACTGTTTCGACGCTAAAGCCAGTTGCACCGCTTTGGGCGCTCAAAACAGCAGAAGAAACATCCAACCCGGCCGGTGCAGTGCAAGCCGAACCAATTACTAAGCTGTTGCTGCAATATTCGAACTGGACAGACCCCAAAGTACCAGCAGTAGCAGTGTCAAATAAAAAGCTGTGGCTAGTATTCGCCGACGGCACCGAACTAGATACTAGAATGCTGACGCCCCGCAAAGGCAAGGCTGCCGATCTGATTGAGAGCAAAAAGAGAACCGGCACAACCAGTAGGATTGTGAGTCTTGAAAGTTTTGTTTGCGCAAATCGTGTCATGACCAATGCCCAAAAACCACCCTTTTAAAGTAATTTGCTAGAAGGTCGCTGTTGCGATAAAAGTTGTTGTAACGGCGTAAACGCCGGTCGGGGTGGTCGCAGATGCGGTGGCGCCAAAGCGCAGTTTGATCAGCTCATCGTCAACAACTTTGTCGGTCGAACCTGCCGAGCTGGCCACGGTGGTGGCTGTGCCAGTAATGTTCCACGAAAATTCATTGCCAGTATCGGTGTCTTCACAGTCAGTTGCCGTGTTGCCGTCAACATCGTCATCGACATTATTTAGCTTATCGGGTACGCCTTCAAGATTATTAGTTGTGCCGATGCCCTGGTTGCTAACGATGCAGGTAACCTGCATGCCGAAACGCTCCGTACCAGCCGAAAAAGTTTCGCCGTTCGTGTCGTCGGCAGCCACAAAACACTGATCTGTCAGCGAACTAATCGTCACGCTACAAGTGGTTCCCGATACCCTAAAATTGCGTAGTTGGTTAGAGCCCGACGAAGCGGCTTCAGCATAATAAGTCACAACTACACCGTTGACGGCATTTGTGTTTACCATGGCAACGCCGTAATCATCATCTGCACTAGTGGTAGCGCCCGTATTCACTGGCGAGCGTGCGATGGTAGTGTTGTCGATTACGCCTAAGTCTACGGTTGTATCAGTTGGAAAACCGTTACCAGTAGTACAGTCAGTTGGATTAGACTCAATATCACCAAGTGCGCCAACACAGAACACTAAACGTTCTTGAACCCGACCGCTAACCGTCAGCTGATTAACCATTGTGGCAGCTACCACGCCAGAGTGCACCAGCGTGTTACCGGCGCCGCCAGAGTTACTAAAAGTGCTGTTGTCATATAACGAGATTCTTACGTAGACGGTTGTATAAGTGCTGGCCACGGTGGGGTTGATAACCGCATTGATAACCAAGCTGGCGTCGGTACCGACACCCGCAGTTGCCGAAGTACGGTTGACGCAGTACATAGTGACGGTGACGGCTATGCCGGTATCGCTACAATCGCCGGTGTTAGCAGCCACTTCGACAAAAGCCGTGGCGTTAGCAGGAAAGTTGGCCTGGCCGCTAACAGATGTTAGGTCGTTACTAATATCCAGCCCGGTTGGTTTGACGCACGTACTTACTGGGCTGTCACAATAGGTAAAAATAATACCCTCGACATCTGTAGACGTAAAATCAAACTCAAAGTCCCAAGCAACACCAGTAGCAGCGGCTTGAGAGGTAGATACAGCCACCACCCGATTGGTTAGCTGAGCGGCCGAAACCTGCCCACCAGATGTGATTAGTGGCAGAAGGCCAACCAGCAACAGAATTGCCGCCTGAAATAACCTGGCCAGACGACCAAACCGACTTGTCAGCTTACCTGGAAACGACATGCTTCTGGACTTCCTTTTTATTTTTTGCATACTATCTACAGTTATTTAACATAAGAACTACTCGAAGATCAAGCTAAAAAGTGGCGATCACCACCAGATCATGGTTCATTACATAAAGTCCGGCGGGTGTAGTGTTGGCAATGTTAGCAATGTAACTGATCGTAAAGTTAGTCTGACCCCAGGCACGGCCAGCGCCGCTCTGGGCAATCACATCGCCAACTACGTACTTGAAGTTATTGGCGCTGTTGTAGCCGGTGGCGGCTTGCCCGTTGGCATAAGCAGCATCGGGTATCAGCGCCGGATTAGCACCAATATTTGGCGACGAGTTATCGACCAGGTTTATGCCGAACTGTTCTTGACCGGTTGTTGGTGTTGCTGGCACGCTCATGCCGTTTAGCGCGGCCCCGCCTTCGCTAGTCGGCGGATTGCTCATTGTTATAACGCTGTACGCCCCATTAATATAGGCACGAACGTGAAAAGTGCCACTACCAGTCGCTGTTGAACCTATAGAAAACGTGCCGAAGTCAATGGTGGCTTGGTTGACGACCATCTCGAGGTACTCATCAGACGGCTCGATAAAACCGGCCACCGTATCAAGGTTGCTACTGCCAGATTCTCCAACGCCAAGCGAACCGGCTGCACCCTGAGCTTGATAGCTCGACGACGAAGTATTAACCTCTCCGCCGGTACCAAAGAAAGACTCGTTAATTTGGTAACTGCCCGAGCTAGAAGTCTGAGCTAATCCCAAAATCGGCCGCCAAACTACTGCCAAAATTACTGCCGCTGCAAAGCTATGCCATCGTTTCACTGTTAAATCATAACATAAGAACTTCTCTCGGCCCGCTCTTGGTTGACCATGAATTACAGAGCTCTAAACGACTTCAGAATCTGAAAAAGCGACTCGCTGTTCGGCTCAATCTTGTAACTTTTATACTCAATATAGTAGTTAGTTTGATCCCCACTTAGGCGAGTAATCGGCAGTCGGCTACCTCCGCCAAGCTCAGCCACCACCACGTGGTACTGAGTACTGTTTGGGTTGCACAAAAAGCTTGTTCCGCTCATCTGAACAATTTTGGGTAGGCTAAAGGACGACTCCGGATAAACACTTTTACAGTGCTCTGACACTTCGCCGTTAACCCCGAGCCCGCCCTCAGACATAATTGTAACGGCCAAGACCCTATCGGAAGTCTGCTCGGCCAGCGATTTGGCGCTTAGTTCGTCCACTTCTACCACTAGCTCATCTTCGGCCGAACTGCTGTTGAAACTTCGGTAGACATAATGATTTGGCCGATTCTCGTCGGGCATTTCACGCCAGTTTTGGTTGGCCGAAAACTCAAAATACTCGGTGCGGAACCGATTAGTAACCTCGGTCTGGTAGGCCAGAGTTGTTTGCTGGCTTTGCTGGCTTTTGTCGCCACGTTGCATAAACCAATCAACCAGCGCCCAAATTAGCAGCAGTGCCAACACAAGCATCAAAAACCTACCTACGGTCCGAAATCTCCGAGGCCTTTTGGTTTTGCTAATATAGCTGGTTTTATATTCGTACTTGGGCATAGCCGTTAACCTTACTTTTCAGAATCTTACTAAGGCATTTAATAGCATAGTCGATCGCCTTTTGATCTGTTAATTCGCCCAGCGAAAAACGCAGAGTCTCGCCAGCGCCGTTGGCGCTCATCCCAATAGCCAGCAAAACCCGCGACGGTTCATCGCTACTGGCTTTGCAAGCCGAGCCGGCCGCTGCCTGAACGCCCAGCTCGTCTAACTCCATCACCAGCCGTTCGTTGTCTTGCCCCGGAAAACGCACATGCAAGATGTTGGGCAGGCAGCTACGCGCATCGCCTTGGCGTTCAGCTTTCGGGAAAATGGTTTGGACCCCCTCCCAAAACTGGTCACGCAGGCGTTCTACTCGAGTGGCTTCGGCTTTTTTTTGTGCTTGCGTCCTTTTAAGTGCGGCTGTAAAACCAATAATCAGGGCTAATGATTCGGTGCCTGAGCGCAGCCCCCACTCTTGGCCGCCGCCCTCGACTAACGGCAATAACTTAACGCCAGTCTTAACATACAGGCAGCCGCTCTGTTTGGGCCCGTACATTTTGCCGCCGTTCAAACTCATAAGATCGACCCCCAGCCGACTAACGTGCAGGTCGAGGTAATTAGCGGCCTGCGAGGCATCACAGTGCAGCAGTAGCGGTATTTTTACACCGCGCTTCTGGCGACTTTGCCTTATTCTATTAATCTCGGCAGCAATCTTAGCAATTGGCTCAATTGTGCCAACCTCGTTACTGGCATACATCACGCTAATCAGAACCGTCTTATCAGAGACTGCCCGTACAAGAGCCTCCGGCGACACCATGGCTTTACTATTAACCGGCAAAGCTGTTTTTTTATAATGCTCTGAAGGTTGCCAAACCGACTCATGTTCGATCGCCGAGACCAACATCTCGCCATCAGGATACTGGCGCATAACTCCGTGAATTGCCAAATTATTGGCTTCGCTGGCGCCGCTGGTGAATACTATTTCCGGAGCTCGAGCCCCCAACACTAAAGCTACCTCCGCACGAGCCTCTTCAAGGTCATTCTTCAAACCCCGAGATGCCAGATATAAAGCCGATGGGTTATGAAACTTATCAGTAAAATACGGCTGCATAGCCGCTAACACTTCGGGCGCTACTGGTGTAGCCGCAGCGTGGTCAAGGTATATCATGCCCTTAGTATTAGGCCAAGAAGCCTATTTAGGCAACGCTAGGCTGGCAGAGATTTTTCGTAAGTCGGGTACAGTTCTTTGTTGGCTTGCTCTTGGTACAGCTCGGCGGCCGACATCAAATGGCGAGCCTCCTGAAGGCCAACCAGATGAAAAGTGCCGTTGTCTTGGGCTTTTAGAATTGTGCTTCGTCTAACATCGTAGCGAGTAGTGCGCTCTTTACGTTGGCCGTTGCCGTCTAGCCACTCTTCGTGCCAGATCCAGGTATTTGGGTCAAGGCAAAAGAACTCACGTCGGTGGCCTTTTGGTATTGGCCCAAATAACTTGCCGCCCATCTGGGCCTCTCGGCGCAACAGATTACGAGCAATAGTGCTGCGCTTTTGCTGCAGGGAGCCTACGCTGTTGTCTTTAAAAAGGTTTGCAAAAATCATGTTTAAGCCGCCAATGTAATGTTGGTGTCGTTAAGTGACTCAATTAAGTTAATTTCGGCCCGAATACTATCAGCGTCCAGCTCAACGGGCTGTTGGTCAATCGGCTTAAAGGTGTATTCGGCGTCAAGCTTGGCAGTTTCATCAATTGGCTGAGGCTTGAGCTGGTTGGCTACATCAGGGCCAACGGCGACCTCAACCGGTAAAGCTGCTTTAAACAAGTGAACTCTGTTAGCAAAATACTCGCGTGCGGTGGCCACACCACCCGATAAATGGCCTAAGGCCTTCTCGTGCAAGGGCATGGCTCGTTTCAGTGTAACAACACCCTCCGTGTATCGTTCTACGGCACTGAGTCGTTCGGCTCGTGCAATCTCGGCGTCTGAAAGGTTATGGGTTATAAGTCTGTCGTTCATGTTTACTACTTCTTATTTAGAATGAGAATAGCTTTTGAGCGTTTTTAGTTGTAGATTCGCTCAACTTCTCAAGCGATTCACCCCTTAGCTTTGCCAAAAACTCCGCGGTTACCCGCACATGTTTAGGCTCACACATTGTACCACGAAACGGCTTTGGCGTCAAGAACGGCGCATCTGTTTCGAGCACCAGCCTATCCGTTGGTACGGCTTTGGCGGCAGCTAGCTGAGCTTCGTCCCGCGTAAAAGTCATAATACCATTTAACCCGACGTATAATCCACGCTTTAATATGCCTTTTAGCTCAGCCTCGTGAGCGCTAAAACTGTGCACTACCCCTCGAACATCTTTGTATTCATCAAGAATTGTAAAAAAGTCTTCAAAGGCATCGCGGACATGAAATATCAGTGGCAGATCGTGCTTCTGGGCTAGTTCTAGCTGAAACCTAAACAGCTTTTTCTGCTGATCTTTTGGAGAGTTTTGATAGTAGTAATCGAGGCCTGTTTCACCTATAGCCACCACCTTCAACTCGCCCGCAAGTGCCGCAAACTTTTTGAGCGCCACCCGGTCTTCGGCGTACTTTGCGCCCTCGTGCGGGTGTAAACCTATGCTCATAAAACAGTTTTCACGGGTTTTCACAAAGCTGACGCCCTTTTGGCTGTCCTCAAGGGTGCAACCGACCAAAACCAAGCGGTCAACACCGGCGGCTTTGGCGTTTTTGATAGCCAAATCGGCGTCAATGCCAAAATCGTCAAAGTGGATGTGGCAATGCGTGTCGGTTAAAGAGATCATGGGTTTATTATAAGTGCTAATTCGGTCATTTAAGCTTTAGGCTACAATCGGTAACGGCGTGATAGGATCGCCTACTCTGATAACGCCGCTTTCTAAGACAGCCACGCGCAATCCGCCCCTATCTTCAAAAGCTTCCTTAAAGCCGGGGATTCCGCTTAATTGTGAAGGTCTACCACATGGCTTACAAAGCTCTGTGCCCCGAACCAAAACACCGTCGCCAATAACAAATTCCACATCAACAAGATCATTTAGAGCTACACCGCGTGTTACTAGGTTTCGACGAGTGTCCGCCCATTCAAACATTTGATCACGCCCTGCATTGGCAGCGTCAATAGCAGTCGCATCAATTAGTGTAAGGTGTCTGGTTTTAGGCTCGCCTTTGCCAGAGTAAAAGCCTCTACCCATGCCATACCTGTCGTGTAATAGTCCTCGGTCCCCCATAACCCTGGCAAGATCAAGGCTCATCATACGATCGCCAGCATTAACACAGATGAAGATTCCTCGTACTTGTGCGTTACGACCAAATGCTCCGCTTGCTTCGTTCATTTAAGTATCCCCGTTAATCGCAGTAATTATCTACCATTACTCCTTAGATATGCAAGCATAAGCGAAAAACAGAAATCCAAACCTGACAATATATTGACATAAGTGGTATAATGTACTCTGAGCAACTACTGTGAGTGTCGCACGATGATGCGATACAAGGAAGTGAACGAGGAGCTTTAACAAAGCGTATCTCAATACGCTGCGTGAGCACCGCAAGTCACTGACGCAGTAGCGCACATTGAGCTTTGACAGAGTGGCGAGCTTTGCTCGACAGCAGGTCAAAGCGTTGCGGTGCTCACGCGGGGCTGAATTTAAGCTCGACGTTAGCCTTAACAAGTTGGGCCAGCAGGCCGGGGTGATCTGCACGTTAGCCGGATCAAACCAATTAATTGCTAAACGCGATTCTTTGATAGCAGAACTGAAAGCACTTTTTGTGCCTAAAACTGCACCAGCACTGGTTTAACCAGCGCCGTTTTCCACTCGACATCAGATAGGGTGACGAAGCGATATTTATCTGATTGCTACAAAGGAACTACCTCAACCTTTGTTTAAGACTTGAGGTTGCTGCACATCGGTATTTTGTTTATCTATAGCCGAAGTGCCTAAGACAAATGGATAAAATAAGCCTGTAGAACTCCAATTTGTAAGCCGACGGACCCGGTTGCGATTACCGGCAGCTCCACCAAAAATGCATCAGCATTCGCTGGTGCTTTTTTTGTTTTTTCGTGGTGGCGCCTCCCAGATCATAGCTTCACGCCAAGAAAGCTTGGGCACAAGCAAGGAATGGCTTTCTTGGGTTCGGCATATATTGTCGCTAAACGCTCCAATAGCGAACCGCCTACAGCCTGTTCTCGCTGTGAGTGTCACCACGCAAAAACCCCACGTTTGTGGGGTTTCTCCGTGGTGGCGCCTCCCAGACTCGAACTGGGGACACGAGGCTCTTCAAGCCACTGCTCTACCAACTGAGCTAAAGCGCCTCGTCGCCCCGCCGTCGGCGGGGCTCCTCTCAAAATCCCAAACATACTGCCTTAGCTGTATTGGTTTGGTATTTTGGTTTCTGAGACTCCACTATTTTAACAGAGGGGTGCTGGTAATGAAACAATCTACCCTGCTACCATAAATACATGGTTATTGTACTGTGTGCCAGCGTTGCATTCTACGAACACGTAAATCAGCTTGCAAGTGAGCTAAGCCGGCTTGGCTTTAACCCAGTTGTACCAAAAACTGCTAAAAGTATGCAGAGGTCGGGCGACTACAACGTCAGCAAAACTAAAACGTGGTACCAAAATAAAGACGACTTCCATCTCAAGAAAGCACTAATGGATGAACACTTCAAAGAAGTAGCCGCGGGTGATGCCCTGCTAATAGTTAACGACACCAAACATGGAGTAGATGGCTACGTCGGTGCGAATGTTCTAATGGAGATGGCGATCGGCTACTTCTTAAAAAAGCCAGTCTACGTGCTCAATAATGTTTCAGACAAAAACAGTGTTTACGAAGAAGTAATGGGTATGGGTTGCGCGCAAATCAGCGGCGATTTATCTAAAATCGCTAAGCAACAAGAGACGCTCCGTTTTGGTGTTTAGTTTATCGGGGGATTTAAATCTAATGAACGAATTTTAGATCAATTCGATCTGCTGCTTGTTCAACCCATTCATGTAACCGAGTAAGCTGGTGGCTCATTACAGGGCGCTCATCATCAGAGATTTCTTGTCTTTTAGCTAGTGTATCGAGCAGACCAAGAACCGTTTGCATGTCTTTATTACTAGCTTTAGTTTCCAACGCCTTATCTAGTCGATCAAACCCTTTAACAACAGCCCCTGTAACATGTTCGAGCTGCTTGTCGATTTTATCAAAAGGTTCTAATTGTTCATGTTTATACTTTAACATAGTGTCTGGTAGTACGAAGAGAAGATACCTGGAACACTACCGACAGTGGCCTGCCGGTTTCATAAGCCCGTCAGTTCGTACACATCAATGGCGGGTTCTTCGTAGGAGTGGGCCGAGCGAATTGCCGCGACAACCGCCTTTAAGTTGCTTTCATCGCAGGTAATCTCAACACGCTCTTCAACCACTTGCTCTAGCTTGCCAACTTCGCCTATTGTTGGGTTTGCTCCATCTACTGGCTTAAAACGGCCAGTTCCTTTAGCGGAAAAACTGCAGTGAGTATAGTTGCCGACCTTGCCGCCTCCGGCATTACCAATAGCATCGCGAAGTTTATCGGCTTCATGTTCCGGAACAGTAACAACTACTTTGAAACTCATTTAATCATCATAGCAAAACTCGGGATTGTTTCGATAATGCTGGTCAGCGCGGCCCCGCTGGGTAGAGTAGGCTCGGGACGTCGGCAACGACAGAGATGCTGGGCCCCTCTATACAGCTTGCACTGTGCTCTGGGTTGGCTCCTCCATCTAGCAGCATAATCGATTGAGGTCTTAGTGTCATAGCCCGGGTGCTTTCCACGCGAAATTTGCGAACTCCGCTGATTGACGCAATCACTATTGTGACCAAATCAGAGTTATAGAGATCACGATGCACGGGAAAAACGTCACCTGTCTCGTAATAATTAACCCCAAACAGAAACCAATCTCTGCGGGCGTGCTCAAACTCTTGCCCCACGAACAAACAGTCAACCAGCGGGCGCATGAAGTTCTTCGCAGCTAGCTGACAGGCCGGAGAAATGGCCCTTCCTTCCCTTGCAACGCCCGCTTCAACTAGTCGACGCGCAATCTCTTCGGGGGCCGTTCTGACAACTTCATCAGCCAGCGCTTGATCATATGGTAGCCCCAGAGCTTCCCAGCTTGTCTCAAAACAAGCCTTAGATCTGAGGCTATATTCTGCTGCTTCTATGATCGGGTTCGGCATTTCTCTAGAATATATCCGCAGTTTGGCGGACACAAGCTTAAGCACCTATTGACTAATTAGTGGTGATAGTGTTAAATAGGCCTATGAGCTATTTACTTACCTCAAGTCAAAACCGCCGTCGCCGTATTTACGGGAGCGATGCTTGTAGTTAAGTAAAAATAATTTGTAAGCCTTTCATCGCTCCGTCAAAGGGGCGTTTTTTAATTTTGAAAGGATTACACAAAATGAGCAACTACATTGCTAGCGTTTACGATAAATACGACCTTGTGCCGGTCGCTACTAAATATGGAGGATCTCCAGCTTATGGGGCATCTCCAGCCCGTGAAGGGTATCCGCCTGACTTCAGTAACCTTTTTGCTGCCTCCCTATTAGAGGACGTGGCTCCTTTAGATGAGGCCAGCATCATGGCTCACCCGTTGGGTCTGATGACAGTGGGCACCTATTGGTCGGCACGTGGTAACCGGCATTCACACGTGCTTAGTCATGCAGCCGTAACCGGCTTCGAAGAATATGAATGCAGTAAACTGGCAGTTATCGGGGGCGTACTCACTCTCCCGGAAGCCAGGGGTGAAGGACATGCCTTTAGGACCCTTAAAAGTCTTCTGCAGCATATGTCTATTGGGAGGGTTAAAGCCGAGCATGAACACCTAGGGTTCATGGCCGTTTGCAACGCCCCAGCCCTGGAGCTGTTTACGACTAAGCTAGGTTTTTTGGCGGTAGGTTCAACAGACCAAAAACACACAGTTGTAAGATACCACTAGCCGAAAAGGTATAGCTGCGGCCTCTGACGAGAGGCCGTACTACCTAATTAGTGAAATTGCTGGTAGGGCCCCGCGCACTAGGCTGCTTTTTGTTCGAGCCGCCCAATACGTTTCTCGTGGTCGCGTAGCTAAGTACCGGTTGCTCTGTTGATAGTATCTATTGCCCCAGCAACTGACGCCGAAAGATCGTCTATTTTGCTCTCAACTCTGTCGATGCGTTTAACTATATCCGACGTTTGGTGCGAAACAGTCGTAACGATAAACTGCTTCAACTCTTGTACCGTATCGTCGTTCATAAGCCCAGTATATCACCCTCCTTCGCCAAGGCTTGGCCTAATACCCACAACAGAACAGCATGGAAATGTATTGTTGTTTTTGTTTAGAGCTGTCGCTATGCTCAAAGATATTAAATAACTGTAGTAAGTATGAATAAAACTACAAAGATAGTAGTCGGCGTTGTTATTATCGGTTTGCTTGGTGCTGGTGGATTTGTATTATCAAAAAACAAAGACTCGGAAGACACGAAGTCTGCACAAACCAACCAGACAACAGACAGTTCGACGGACGCCAGTAATTCAGGGGCCGCTAACAAGCCGGTAACTGCAGCCTGCGATATATTTAGCGCATCCGACATTTCCGGCGCACTTGGCGTCAGCTTTGTAGCAGGCTCAGAAGCCTCAATAACAGGCACTAGCAGCGACGGCCTCAAGTCCGCTCAGTGTGAATGGTTTCAGACAGATGAAGCAACAGTGGGTATAGCTAATGCGTTCTCTGTGACACTAATTGTTGAGAACTATTCAACAAAATAAAATGCTCAGGCAAAACATAAAAGTACAAACGTAGACACAGCCTCACTAGAGTACGAATCAGTTGATGGTGTTGGCGACTTGGCTGCTTTTAAAAGGCTATCGACAGTCAATGACCAACAGGCTCAGTTGGAGTGGACGAGAGGTGTGTCAATTTATCGTCTCAGTGTCGTAAAGATCAAAGGTCTTGATCAAAATGCAATCGAGCAAAAATTAAAAACACTTGCTGAAGCTAAGTTTTAGCCCGTCGACTCGATAGGGTCAAACCCTTAACAGATAAGGATTTGTGCACTTTTCGCTCTCTACCTTAGGGTCGAATATTAGAATCTTGGAACATACCAAATCAAAAACCCCACTTTCGCGGGGCTCTTGATTTGGTGCGGAAAGTAGATAAAAGTTAGTAGGCTTTTTTAGCACCGTCTACTACTGCTTTTTCGGCATTGTCCTTAGACATCATTGCACAAACAGTTGTTCCACATTTCTCATGCTTCCCTTTGGCCATGAAACCACCCTTTTTAGTTTGGTGAATCTCTGGTGCTGACAAATCAACGCCTTTTTCCTTACATTTAACGCAGTATCCTGTAACCATGTCTACTTCCCCCTAAATCGTTGTTATTATTTTTACTGTTGCAGTATAAAGCCTTTTTAAGATATTCCCAACCCCAGGACACTGAAATGTCCAAAAATGATCAACTAGGCCTTCAGGGGTACGCTTTCAGGGGTTTAACCCCTAACAGATAGGAGTTTGTGCGTTTCCACTCTCGACCTCGAGGTATAAAAGGTCCGTCCACCAACAGAAGCTAACGAGAGGTCTGTAAAATAATTCTCTGTTTACTCCGTTTGATATTTAAATCTTTCTTGCATCATATGCCCAGTGAAGTACCGCTTGTCTTTGCCTTGGTCTGCAAGAAATATCACCTGCTTGACAGTTTTTTGCTATTTGTGATGTATGTCTAGTAATTGCCCTCCATCTTTTTATCTGCCTTTCGTCATCTTCACTTCGTCTGCCCATATAATACCTACAATACCACTGGAACCACCCTCGTGGATCTTGTGTACGAATCCACCCTTTCTGCCTCCACACCGCTAAAGACTGCGAGGCGTGTTCACCAAAATAATTTAACTTTTTATCAGGTTTGGCCATATCAGGAGGTAAAAATTTTGCGTGTACGAACCAATCTTTAGGAAATTCTTTTTGGCAATCTCGCATATACCGTCCGCCAAAAACACCAAGGGCGAGCATTTGCTTTGGGGTAAGGTCGGGTTTAAATCGAGAGTCAAAGTTTTTGCCTGCTGGTTCGGAGAGAGTATATCGATACCCCTTCTGCATCTTATCTTTTACGATAACTGTTTTATCGGTCATAGCTTTTAGTGGGTAGGGTTAAAAATGTACTTATGTGTTTAGTGCGTTCCGCAAAATCTAATTTTTTCGCCATCCTTTTTTCAAGCTTCACGGCGCCAAGTCCCCGTGTCTCATCGGCAACATCACTTCTAATTTTCGCCAAAGACGACACGAACCACAGGCTCATGTAGAGGAAGGTATTAAGGCAAAAGTAAGAAAATAACTCGTCATCCTATTTTGCCGGCAATAAAATACGCTATAACCGAAACGAGTGCCCCTAGCGTAGTTCCCCATGCCAGATCCACAATCGTAATCAAAAGTGGCCAGTCTTTGAGCGTTGCAAGGTTGGTGAGGTCATAGGTGGCGTAGGTGATGAGGCCGAAGAGCGCGCCAAACAGAAGAGCATGTGTCCACGACGCTTTTTCTGCTGCTGGCGCAATAACAAACAGCACCAACCCGACGATGAATAAAAGATAGAAAATAATCGCCGCCGCCCAATTAACATCTGGCTTCATTAAAAAGCCGATCTGGGATTTATAAAAATTCTTCGCTACCAGACCAAGCCAGATCATATCGATTGCTAAAAATACCGGAAAAGCTATTGCGTATAGTTTTATAAACATATCATTTATTATAACAAGTTATTTTTAATGCGAACTAAGGGACTTGCCCAATTTAAGCAGGTCCGAAACTTCGCAATTGACAACAAGTTGCCGTTAGAAAGCTTCTCTTGCGTCCCGCCACCGGCGGGACTCACTCTCGACTATTGATTATTTTACTCGGCCGAGAGTTAGAGTCTGCATACATGCCAAATCAAAAACCCCACTTTCGTGGGGCTCTTGATTTGGTGCAATACCTAGAGTTGTTTTTACACGATATCAGAGATGAGATAGCTAGATGGAGGATAATCTTAACTGTTCCGTATCAAGAATATCTGTTAGACAAGTAAGGCGTGGGACTCCCACATTAAAGAAACAATTACGAGAGTGCCTAGTCTACAAACTTAGCCCATGCACATAGAACATTGGCTAGAGTTTTACGATATACGGGTGATGTGGTATTTACGAATAGTTCTGGTAATTCTTGAATGACAACCTTAGCGGTGGCTGGCTTGTTGCGTGCACTGTTAAGCCCCATAACTTTATTAATTGGTACTAGCTCGCTCGCTCGCTTAATAAGTAAGTCTTTGATTTCATGTTCGGAATTGTTCAGAAACTCCTTTTTAAGTGTCCTCACATTTCTGGATGGACTCAACAAATCTAATACTTTTAAGTCTGACTCTATTTTTTTCTGGCGATTAGCAGATACTCCTCCCGTAATTCCATTTGAAACATTAGTTAAGTACGAAAGTAATGTAGAGGGGAAGTTAGTTAGAAATCTATCTTTCGGGTCATCGCTACGTGGACTTTTTGAAGCTGCAGGCCTGCCCTCAACGCTTAAATCAAAATCAACATACTTTAACCAAGATATAAAAGTCTGCGTATATGTATGAATGGTTTCATCATTAAAGCCCCTACCTCTAAATAGTGACTTAAATATACTCTGCACCTCATCAAAAGGAATGGTTTTGCCACTAGCAATTTTTTGAATTCTTAATACCGGTGCGTATTTTTTGAATTTTGAGTGCAAGAACTTCTTGAACTTTTCCTCATTTAGGCTGCTAAGTGCAGGGGTTTGGATTTTATAATTTCTATCATCATCATATCTCTCGGACTCAATTTCATCCGTATATATAATGCCTAGATCCTTCAAGCTACGGAAATAATTTTGATAAGTCCCATGATGTAGATTTGCTCCGTCAATAGTTTTGTAGCCATTTATTGATAGTTTACCCTCCCGATGAATGACCGACAAAACATTATATATTTTTTGAGGGTAACCTCTTAGTAGATAAATTTCTCCAATTTCGGGCACTTTATCCTCTACCAAATAATCCCTGAAAATATCCCAATATATATTGTGTCTTGTGCCCGATTTAACAACTAACCTTCTATGTATCAGACCCTTGATAATAGGCTCAGAAGCTTCGTCAGTCTCTGATATATCAAATGGCTTACCATCGTAAGCTCTTTTAGCAATATATCTCAGCATTTCCGACTCTTTTGCAGATAGCTTCTCAAGGTCTTGCTTAAATAACGCTTCAATATTCATATCTTCGTTCTGTAATAGGTCTAAAGAAACACCTGATTTAATTTGCTCATAAACATGAATACAGAGCTTCTTGATGAGCCAAGGATATCCCTGGGATATTTCTATTAAACGTGTCTTTAGTTCAGATGGCAGGCTTTTACCAATTTCGTTCTCAAGTTGTCTTGTAACAGCTCTCAAATCTTTTGGAGCAAATTCGGGTATTTTGATTTCAATCGCATTGGTTTTTGCTTGTTGCCACAAATAATATGCATTGTGATCTGCAGGTATGTTAATCTCTGACTTCCAGGAGAAACCCACAATTAAGTTTTTGCTGACATCATGAGTATCATTAAGTAATTTGTAGAACGAAGTAAAAAGTGTTCCTTGTCTGAACGCATCTTCAAATTGATCAAAAACAAGCACCATTACTTTATTTTCTTGCTCTAAATAATCAAATAATTCGCTTACTTCTTTAGAACTCAGTATGTCTGTAGGAGATGCAATTTTCAGTTGACCTTTGAACATCCTCTTCGGGATAAACCCTTCCGAAACGGCTTTTTCAACCATTTTAGAAAAAGCGATTGATGCAAAATTGTTTGATTGCGCACTTCTGTAATCAACAGCATATAAAAAGAATTTTTTCTTATTGTGACCACTGTTTGCTCTATTTCTGAGTCTGGCAATAAATGAACTTTTACCCCATCCAGATTTACCCTCCAGATAAAATACGCGCTTTTCGGTGCTTTTTAGAAAAACATCTCTAAAAAACTGAAGGCTATCTTTTAGGATTTGATCTCTCCCGACAAAAAATTTCGGATTAGTGGGTTCATAGTCATACCATGCAATACCTGTGGCAACCTCACTAATCGTTTTTATCTCTTCATTATTTTTTGATTTCTTTTGTGATTTGTCTGCGAGAAGCATATATTCTAGTTCAGCAATATCTGCAATGTCGTTTTTCAAGGCTTCAATTATTGTTTTATCCGGTTGTTGCAAATTGTCAGCATTTAAACAGTAAAAACTAGATGGCACTGCGTTTTCTGCTACAAGATAAATATAAAACTTACCATAATGTGTTAATGCTAAAATCCTTTTGGTAAGCTGCTTACCTGCGGTAGTATTAGGGTCCCACTCAGCAATGAATTTCGCCCTTACTAGAATGTCCACAATCTTGTCCGGACCGATAAAAGTTAACTTCTCGTACTGTTCCTCGTCAGAATTTATAATCTCATCTTTCAAGCCTGCCGCCTGATGCTCAAGCTCCGAAGTGTGTATGAAATATCCGTGTGTTGCTTTCTTGTGCATAACACCGAAACAAAAACTTTTTATTTCATTAGAACCCGGTTTACTTTTTGCTTTACACTCAACGTAAAGCCGTTCATGCTGCCTCAAATTATGAATAGCAAGTAAGTCTATTTCTAACCCCGTGAAGTTTACATTTTGACTTATTGAATAATCGTGTGTGCTAAGAATACTCCTAATCATACTTTCAAAAACCCCGCCTTTTTTATTCTGTGGGTCATCTGGATGTAGTATGATTTTTACTTCTGTTAACATAGTTTAAATACTCTCCCTCTACTATATTAAAATTAAAAATGCGAAATAACAACAATGAAAGTGGAGGGTGCCTGAACCTAGAAGACAGTCTTCTAGAGATGTTATTCTGTGTCAATTATAAAATGATTATTAAAATACTATCAAAATGGATTCTGTCTTGTGCTAATACATGTGAAGCGAATTCAAAAGTGAGATTCTCAAACCCGCACCAATTCAAAAACCCCAGCCAAAGCTGAGGTTTCTTGATTTGGTGCGAGTGAAGAGACTCTAACTCTCGACCTCTTCCTTTTATAAGATAAGGTTAAACCCTTACATCAGTAAATAATTGTTATATATGATAAAGTTCGCATATGCCATCAAAAAATGTCGTGAAGCACTATGTATCGGATAGTTATTATCACGTCTACAACCGGGGAGTTGCAAAACAAACAATATTCCATGACGCTGAAGATAAGAAACATTTTCTAAATATACTCTCACGGCATCTAGATCCAGATAACACGCAAAAAAGATATGATGGCGTAGAGTACAGAAAATTACACTTAGATCTAGAGTTGCTTTGTTATTGTTTGATGGGTAATCATTTCCATCTTTTGTTCTACATGTCAGACAGCACTGAAGCTCTTAGAGTGCTAATGCAGTCAATAATGACCGCCTATACGATGTTTTACAACAAAAAATACAATAGGGTGGGTAGTTTATTTCAAGGAACATTCAAAGCAGTTAAGGTCGATAACGAGTCTTATCTCTTACATATTTCGAGATATATCCATTTGAATCCTCGTAACTACAAGACTTATTTTTATTCGAGTTATAAAAATTACCTTGGTACTAAATCCGAGCCATGGCTTAAAATTGATAAGATGCTTTGCTTATTTAAAGATACCTCAGAATATGTGTTATTTGTAGCAGAATTTTATGACAAGAGTATAGAAGAAGAATATTTGAAATATCAGCTTGCAGATAAATAACAAAATATTACAGATGTAAGGGTTTAACCTTGTTAAAACCAATTTGGTGCGGAGCTACAGAATTTACTTAAACTTTTCAGTGCGCTCATGAATGGTCATTTGATGAGCATCCGTACGTTACCAGTTGCGAAAGCTGGTAGTAGAGTTATTTACTAGGTATTGTATCTATGTTTGGCACATCTGCCCACTCTACTACAGTTACTCTGTCACCCACGCTTAATGTAACACCTGGTTCGAAAACGTGAAGTGCGTTTTGCCCGAAGAAAACACCTACCTTGCCATTGATAGGATCAATGCCACGCCTTGTCTTTTTAAGAACAGCCGTTACAGATAAGTCTGATCGAACGCCTGTCGACTGGTCTGTATTAGGCACAGGACAGCGCGCGCAAGCACGCACAATGAATACAGTAAGCTCTCCGATTCTAACTTCACGCCAATAATCTTCGTCGTATGGCTCTAGCTCGTCACCAGAAACTATAATGTTCCCTCTAAATCGGTCGACAGGTATAGGGGCCATAATATGAGTGTTAAGCTCTGCCAATGAAGCCTCGCTAACAATAAGTAACGGAAAGCCGTCTGCAAAACCAATCGTAGAAGAAGCTCCATCCACTTGGCATTCTTGCTTTATGATGCGAGGCTTAGCAACCCGGAAAAGCTCTGCATCTTTCTGCAAATATTCACTAAACCAATTTGCCGCTTCATCACCTTGATACTTTCCCGTGCCATCCTTCTTGAAGAAGCCTATAGCTTTTTCTTCACCCTCAGTATCAAGGTCAATAACCAAGGTGCTCATATCCGGAGCGTCAACAAATAACTCTCCGTTCACTACATCAGGTTTAACTAGGGCAAGCTGCGGTTCTTTGCGTTGACTCATGAACGAACCTTCAGGGCTGCATACTATCCATTCTCTGTCATGCTGAATGCCCATTTCCGTAAATGTAACCTCCTTGGCTTGGGTTGCCGCTGCTCCTTTAATTGGGTGGAAAGACAGCCCCGAAACCTCTGGATTCGTCATAAAAAAATCTTAGCACACGTGAGTACTAAAAGATAATGCTTATGCTTGGTGCAAGATAGTTGACGCATTTCAAACATCTGCAATTGAGGCACTAAGTGATTATAAACTGAATCACTTAGTCGAAGTATTTCAACTATCGGATAGCTTGCTGGATTAGGATCCTACAAGCCACTGACATGCTTGCCACCTTGAGCAACTAAACGTTTATCAAAAGTCACCAGCTTATTATTATATGCCTCAGCTTCGGCGGCGGCATAACAGTCTACAATGGAAAGTGATGAGTGGTGTTCGTATAGATTTATAGCATTAAGTAAAAAATAGGGGTTGTGTACGACGTTCGCAAAACCAAGAAAGTCGGTCACTAGCTTGGTAATGTCTTGCCGTGAAAGTTCAATGACCTTCTCTAAAACATATATTATCTCAACAGTAATAACGTCTGT
>Ga0163144_10009080_pt1 | contig 21404 bp, 21 predicted proteins | sample OliLak19BULKMAT1_FD_123175 | JGI IMG/M metagenome (GOLD analysis project Ga0163144, IMG submission 123175) | Freshwater microbial mat bacterial communities from Lake Vanda, McMurdo Dry Valleys, Antarctica - Oligotrophic Lake LV.19.BULKMAT1 | ecosystem: Environmental > Aquatic > Freshwater >... | reverse complement strand
CGCGCTCCCGGTCCTCGCGGGCTACGGCTGGCACAAGGGCAACTGGAAGAAGCGGCGCGAGCGCCGCTTCAACGCGCTGCTCAACGACGAGAAGGCCAAGATTCCGGCCGCTCTCCGGTAGAATTCGATGGGTCGGGTCTTTTCCGACCTCAAGACGGCTGAATACGGCGCCTCGGGACACCCCGAGGCGCCGTTTCGCATTTTGAAGTCGCGTGAACGGCTGCTCTCGGCCGGCCACGCCGTGCTTTTGCCGGACATGAAGGCCGTGGATGCGGACGTCGCGCTCCTCCACGGGACGGGACACCTCGATTCGATCCGCAGCGGAACCTTCGACGATCCGGATACGCCCGCGCATCGCGGCATTGCCGACATCGCGATGATCAGCCTCTCGGGCGCGCTCTCGGCCGCCGACGCGGCGATTATAGGAGAGCCGTCCTTTTCACTTATGCGGCCGCCGGGGCATCACGCGGGCAAGGACCGGATCGCGGGCTTCTGCTATCTGAACAATCTCGCGCTCGCCGTCGCCCGGCTTCAAAAAGCCAAGCCCGGCTTGAAGGTCGCGATCGTCGATTTCGACGTGCACCACGGCGACGGGACCGAATCGCTCGTACTCGGCCGAGATCACACCTCGTTTCTCTCGCTGCATCAGTCGCCGCTCTATCCCGGGACCGGGCTCGAGACGCGCGACAACTGCGAGAACGTGCCGCTCGAGTCCGGCACCGACGGAGATCGCTGGCTGCGCGCCTTCGAGCCCGCGTTTGAGGAGATTCTTCGCGGAAAGCCCGATGTGCTCGCCGTTTCGGCCGGCTTCGACGCCTACAAAGGCGACCCGATCGCGGGGCTCAAGCTCGATCGCGCGACGTTCAAGCGCATCGGCTCGCTGCTCGCGGGAACGAAGCTGCCGCGCTTCGCGACGCTCGAAGGCGGCTACTCGGAGGATCTCCCCCTCCTCGTCGAGAGCTTCCTCGACGGTTTTTTTTAGCGCCGGCCGGGGGCGGTCCCAAATTGGTTCGTTGCTTTCCCGCAACGAAGTTTTGATTTCAGGCGATTAAACCGCGCGGATCGCGACCTCTATTGCTCATAAGCAACAAACCAATTTGGCACGGGTGTGCCGCCGCTTCTGATTGCTAGAATCAACTCATGCTCGACTTCGACCCTAATTCGGCCCCCGACGAGAGCGCCGGCGTCTTCGGGCTTCCCCACACCGAGAAGGAAGCCGCGCTCGTGCTCCTTCCCGTCCCCTGGGAAGCGACGACCTCCTACGGCGGCGGCACCTCGAACGGCCCCGCCGCGATCCTCGCGGCCAGCGGACAGGTCGACCTCTTCGACGGCGAAGTGCACAAGCCTTACGAGCCGGGGATCTTCATGCGCGCGGAGTCGAAGGAGGTACGCGCCTGGAACAAGACCGCGAAGGCCGCCGCGCAGAAGGTCATTAAGGAAGGCGGCCGCATCGACGGGAACAAAGAGCTGCAGAAGGCCCTGAATACGGCGAACGACCTCGGCGGCAAGCTCAACGACTGGGTTTATCGAGAGGCCAGAGACTTGATGGACGCCGGAAAGATCGTGGGTCTCGTCGGCGGAGACCACTCGATCCCTTACGGCGGCTTCAAGGCTGCGGGCGAAAAGCACGGCGCCTTCGGCCTTCTGCACTTCGACGCGCATTCCGACACGCGCGACGCCTACGAGGGCTTCCTCTGGTCGCACGCGTCCATCATGCGCAACGCGCTTCGCGACCTCCCCAAGATCGAGCGCATCGTCCAGGTCGGCATCCGCGATTTCTGCGAGGAGGAGCACCAGTACACGGCCTCTCTCGGCGCCCGCGCGAAGGTCTTCTACGACCGCGACCTGGCCAAACGCCGCTTCGCGGGCGAGCCTTGGACGAAGACCGCCGGCGAGATCGTCGACGCCCTGCCGAAGCAGGTCTGGATCACATTCGACATCGACGGCCTCGACCCGACGCTCTGCCCGCACACGGGCACGCCCGTCCCCGGCGGCCTTCAGTTCGCGGAAGCGGTGCATCTCATCGGGCTCGTCGCCAAGTCCGGCCGCAGGATCATCGGCTTCGACCTCAATGAAGTCGCCCCCGGACAGGATGAGTGGGACGCGAACGTCGGCATGCGTCTTCTATACAAGATGATCGCCTGGACGTTCGTCAGCCGGGGCCTGCGCAAAGCCAGAGAATGATCGTGCTCGTGGTGATGGGCACCCGCCCTGAGGCCATCAAGCTGGCGCCCGTCGTGAGCGCATTACGCGAACGAAAAGGGATAAAAACCCTGGTATGCGCGACGGGCCAGCATAAAGAGATGTTCGATCAGGCCCTAAAGCCGTTCAAGATCACTCCCGACTATAATTTTAGATTGATGCGCCGCCGCCAATCGCCGGGCGCGATCGCGAAGCGGGTATTGGAAGGACTGCGCCCGATCCTCGGGAGCGTCAAGCCGGATATGGTCGTGGTGCAAGGCGACACCACCACCGCCGCGGCCGCCGCGTTATCGGCATACGAGGCGGACATTCCGGTCGCGCATGTGGAGGCGGGGTTGAGGTCATTCGACCTGAATGATCCGTTCCCGGAGGAAAACAACCGGATTCTGATCGACGCGATCTCCTCGCTTCTATTCCCGCCGACGCCCGCCGCGCGGGCGAACCTGCGAAAAGAAAAATTGAAGGGCCGCATGATCATCACGACGGGCAACACGGTGGTGGATGCGTTAAACGATATTTCCAATACCGCCGAAGGCGCGGCTCCAAGGCTCCTGACCCCGCACGAGGTCCTCGTAACCCTGCATCGCCGCGAGATCCATGGAAAGCCGTTGAAAAGGATGTACGCGTGCCTTTTAAAGCTCGTCAACCAGCACGAGAATCTGTTGTTCGTCTATCCTGTACACCCCAATCCGTTGATCTCGAAAACCGCGAAGCGGATGCTGCGGCACCCGCGCATCCGCCTTCTCCCCCCTCAACCTTACCCCGCGTTCCTCGGCCTCCTGCGCCGTTCCTCCTTCGTCATCACCGATTCCGGCGGCGTCCAGGAAGAGGCCGTCTGCCTCGGCAAGCCCGTCATCGTCGTCCGCGAGACGACCGAACGCCCGGAGGTCCTCTCGTCCGGCGCCGGCGTCCTCGTCGGCTTGAACCCGCGTAAACTTTCCCTCTGGGCCGGAAAATTATTGAGCAGCGCGGTCCTGCGTCGCCGCATGTCCCGCGCCCGCGCGAACCCCTTCGGCGACGGCCGCGCCTCCGGAAGAGTCGCCGCCGGCATCGCTCACTGGTTCGGCCTCGCTCCCCGGCCCTCGGATTGGTAGAATCGTCATTCCAGTGAGCGTCATTCTCGATTTCCTGAAGCGCCAGTCCGCCCTGCTCCTCCCCCCCGTGCTCCACGGGCCTCTGCGAAATATCTATTGGCGGCTCCGGTATCGCAAGGCCTACGCCGCCTCCAAGGCCGGCTTCGAAGGCTGGGGGATGAAGTCGGCGCATTATCCTCCGTGGACCGACGCCGGATTTCATGGCGCGAAGCTCGAGGACGGCTTCATGGACGCTCATGCGCGCCTGAAAGCGGCCGTCGCCGCCGGCGAGATCCGCCTGAGCCAGTTCGGCGCCGAGCCCGCCGCCATGATCGACTCTCTGTTGTGGCGCCATTACTTCGTGTTCTGGAGCGCCAGCTTCGCCGCGTCCAATACGTCCTCCCCGGACAAGAACCTGGCCGAGTGCGGAGTCTGCGACGGACTCACTATTTTTTTCGCGCTGAGCGGCGTCCCGGACGAGAGCTCCAAGGCCTACCTTTACGACGCCTGGGCGCCGATGAAAGACGAGAACCTCCTTTCATCGGAGAAATCGCTGGCCGGCTCCTATTCCTACCTCGACGTCGAGAACACGAGAAAAAATTTAGCGCGCTTCGGCCACCGCCTCGTTTGGAACAAGGGCTTCATCCCGGACGTGTTCGCCGGCGCGTTGAATCCCGAGCGCGTGGTCTGGCTGCACATCGACCTGAACTCAGCGAAACCCACCGTCCAAGCGCTCGAATTCTTTTTCGAGCGCGTCGAGCCGGGCGGGATCATCCTCTTCGACGACTACGCGTGGGAAGGCTACGAGGATACGCGCGTCGCCGTGCGCGGCTGGTGCGCGGACAAGAAGGGGCGGCTGCTTCCTCTGCCCACGGGCCAGGCGCTGTTCTTTAAGGCTTCCGGCAGATAAGGGAGAACCGGGTTCCGCGGCCGAATGCCGCGAGCAGCAGCCCGATAGGCGTGTAGAGCACCCGCAGCGCGCGGAGCGCCGGCTCCGGAGCCCGCGCGAACGCGTTGCGCAGCGCGATGTGCACGTCCACCGCCGATGAAAAGAGCTCGTGGCGCTCCGACTCGACGCGCAGCCCCGCGCGGTCGAGCATGCGGCCGAGAGACTCCGGCGTGAAATGATGCAGGTGGTGCGGAGCCTCCCAGGCCCAGCGGGAGCCGAAAACGGCGGCCTCGAGAGCGCCGCCGTTGGGGACCGCCGCATAAAGCCGCCCCCCCGGCTTCAGGATGCGCGCGAGCTCGGCGGCAGCCGCCGCGGGATCGGGCAGATGCTCGAGAACGTGCGACGCGATGACGACGTCGAAGGCCCCCGAAGGAAGCCCCGCCGACTCGAGCGAGCCCTGCCGCACGTCGAGACTCAGCCGCTCGCGGGCAAAGCGCGCGGCGGCTCCTCCAAGCTCGACGCCCGAGACCTCCCAGCCGAGCTCGGCGAGGACCTTGAGCTGCGCTCCCGCGCCGCAGCCGAGCTCGAACAGGCGGCGCCCCCCCTCGAGCCTTGGGAACGGCATGAACTTATGGGCGGCCAGGCGAAGCGCGGGAGCGAGCGCGCGCCAGCCGGCCGACGGTTTCGGCGAGACCTCATAGCCGTAAACGACCGAGAGGAGCGCGCGCTTGAACGCGCCGCGCCAGCCCGGGGCCGCGGCGAACGGCGGCGGGACGGCGAAGCCGTGCGCGTGATAGTCCCCGTCGTACCAGCGCGAGAGGTCGTCCGGCACGGGATAAATCGCGCGATGTCCACACGCCGCGCACCGCGTCAGGGTGAAGATCGATTTCCGGTCCACGCCCTCGACTTCGAACAGGCGCTCCCTCCCGCCCGCTCCGCAGATCGGGCAGCTCACGTCGTCAGCATCCTGCGGCGGGTCGCCAGAAGCGGCGTGTTCGCATAGAGCTTCTGCAGCGCGAGATAGTACCGCGGAGACGCGACCGCGAACAAAAGGGTCGGCGCCTTGAAGAGAAAGGTGTAGGGGCGCCACCCGTAAAGGGCCATGACACGCCTCCATGCGTCCAGCGAGCCGAGCCAGCGTCCTTGATAACGCCGCAGGAAGAGCTCCATGAGCCAGCGTGCGATCTCGGTTTCCCGCATGACGGCCGGATTGATCGTGCGGCCGTGCTCCGCCAGGAAGTCGCGCATCCACGAAGCGAGCTCGTTGTGGAACGTCAATGCCTTCTCCAGCTTTCGCGCGCTGTCGTAGATCGTCTCGCCGAAGAGATTGGCTTCGTGGATGCGCCGCGTGCCGAGTTGCTCCGGCAGGACCGCGATCGGGGCTTGGATCGCGGAGCAGAACCTCAGGCAGATGTCGTACCCGTAGAAAAACTTCTCCGGGAACGGGGTATACGGCGCGATCAACGCGCGGCGGATAACGGCGCCCGACAGCGGCGTCATGGGCAGGCCGCGATCGAGCAGCTCGTCGAGCGTGACGGAGGCGGGCCCGCTTGGATAATGGTGTCCCGCGAGGCGGCGGCCGGAGGCGTCGACCAGGGTCAGCCAATGCTGCAGCATCGCCGCCTTCGGGTTCGCCTTCAGGAGTGCGATGGAGCGCGACAGCTTGGCCGGGCTCCAGGCGTCGTCGGACTCGAGGATGGCTATGAATTCTCCCTTCGCCCGCGAAAAGCCGTGATTGAAGGCGCTGACGGCCCCCCCGTTCTTCTTGGGCAGCCAGGCCGCGCGATCGAGATACGGACGCGCGACGGCTTCGGAGCCGTCCGTCGAGCCGTCGTCCACGATGAGGATCTCGCGGTCCGTCGCGGGCCAATCCTGGGCGAGGACGCTCTCGATCGCTTCCTTTAGGAATTGGGCGCAGTCATGATTGATGACCAGCACGGTGACGGAGGGAACGCTCATCGGTTTTCAAGTATACCGGAAAATGCGAAAGGGCGCCTCCCTGAGGAGGCGCCCCCGTCTTCGGGCCTTCGAATCCTAGCGGCGGCTGCGGCGCTCCATTCTTTCTCCGCGCTTCTCGCGGCGTTCGCCCTGCTTCTCCATGCGCTCGCCCCTTCTCTCCCGGCGCTTGCCGCGCTTCTCGAGCCTCTCGGCCTTCTTCTCGACGCGGGCGGCCGCCCTGTCCTTGCCCGCGGCCTCGAGCTTGTCGGCCCGCTCATCGAGCTTCTCGCCTCGCTCCTGCAGCTTCTCGCCCTGCTCCTGGAGCCGCTCGCCGCGATCCTGGCGCCGCTCGCCCTGATTTTGGAGGCGCTCGCCGCGCTTTTCCAGCGCGGGGCTGGCCGGCACGGCGCCGCCGCCCGGAGCGCCCGGCTGCGCCGGGGTCACGCCGGACGGGGTTTCGGCCGGCTTGTCAGGCTTGTCTTGCGCCGCGCCGGCCATGGGCAGCGACAGCGCGAAAACGAACAACGCCGAACGTAGGATCATGTTTTTCATCTCTTTATTACCTCTCCTCGAACAACGAATGACCCGTCTTCCTCTTATAGAGACGATCGCCCGCCATCGCGAGCCATCCCAGGCCTCCGCAGACGATCAGCACCGCGCCGAGCGCCCAAGGCATCGGCGGCTCCTTCCAGCCGAGAACGCCGACGAGCGACTGCGCCGCCCCTCCGGGCGCGGGCATGTCGAGAGACCAATGCCAATGCCGCCAGCCCGCGAGCCACGAAGGCCAGGCGGCCGCGAGCGACGCCTCGAGGATATTGAACCTCTTCAGCGCCAGGAATCCGCCGCAGACCGCCGCGGACATCATCCCCGCGAACAAGACCATGGCCGAGCCCTCGGCCTCGAGGCAGAAGAACAGATTCAAGGCGGCGTGCACGCAGACCGGAACCACCCCGAGGTAGACGGTGCGGATATAAAGCTCCGGCGGCAGGACCTTGTAGATCAAATCCGCTCAAAGTAGCGTCCGCGCTCCCAGTCGGTCACGGCTCGGTCGGCGGCGGCTTGTTCGGCTTTTGCCGCGTGAAGGTAGTGCGTGAAGACCTCGTCGCCGAAGGCGCGGCGAGCGGCCGCGGATTTCTCGAATAGCCCGATCGCCTCGTGCAGCGTTTTCGGCACCGGGGATACCTTCGCCTTATAGGCGTCGCCCGCGAGCTCGGCGGGCGGGTCGATCTTATGCTCGATCCCGTGAAGGCCTGCGGCGATGGTGGCCGCGAGCGCCATGTACGGATTCGCGTCCGCCCCGGGGATGCGGTTCTCGATGCGCAGCGAGTCCCCCTCCCCGACGACGCGGAAGCCGCAGGTGCGGTTGTCGCGCGCCCAGGCGATGCGCGTCGGCGCGAACGTCGCGGCCTGGTACCTCTTATAGGAGTTGATCGTCGGCGCGAAGAAGAGCGAGAACTCCCGGGCCAGCGCCATCGCTCCGCCGAGGAACCAACGGAATTCCTTCGTCGGCTTTCCTCCAGCCGAGAACGCGGAACGTTTCCCCCCCTTGTCCCAGAGGCTCGCGTGAATGTGGCACGACGAGCCCGCGAGCTTGTCGCTGTATTTCGCCATGAAGGTGAGCGCCGCCCCCTTCTGCATCGCGATCTCCTTGGCGCCGTGCTTGTACACGGTGTGGAGGTCCGCCATCCGGACGGGGTCCGAATACTCGAGGTTGATCTCGTGCTGTCCGGGCCCCCATTCGCCTTTCGAGTTCTCGATCGGCACGCCCGAGGCTTCCATCAGGTTCCGGATCTCGCCCACGACGGGCTCCTCCCGCGTACCCTGCAGGATGTGGTAATCCTCGATGTAGCTGCCGTAATGCTCGAGCGCGTGCCAGTTCTTCTTCTGGGCGGACTCGTAAGTCTCGCGCAGCAGATAGAACTCAAGCTCCGTCGCCATCTTGAGCGAGAAGCCCCGCTTGGCCGCGGTCGCGACCTGATCCTTCAAGATCTGGCGCGGCGAAACCTTGATCGGATGCTCGTGCGCCGCGTCGAGCACGTCCGCCACGACGAGCGCGGTGCCGGGAAGCCACGCGAGCCCCCACCAGGCGGAGAAGTCGGGCACGAGCGCGAAGTCCTGGTAGCCCTTGTCCCAGCTCGTGAGCGCGAAGCCCGGGACCGGATCCATCTCCATGTCGACGGTGAGCAGATAAGCGCAGGCGTGCGTGCCGTGAGCCGCGACGGACTTGGCGAAGTGGCGCCCCGTGAACCTCTTTCCGATCCATCGGCCCTGCATATCAGGCATAGCGAGGATCACCGTGTGGAAAGTCCCCTTCTTGATCGCGGCCAGCAAGGACGAGGCGTCGTTCATTGGCTGAGTGTAATATAAAGCGCCGAAGGCGTCCAGTCCCGGCCTCCCGAAAAACGTTAATTTACTAGATGACATCAAACAATACTGAACACTCTCTAAAGACGTTAATTACCACTATGACTGGGTATTGACAACTTTATGACCACATGCTAAGATAGTTTTCACGAGTAAACACGCCCGGGAAGTAAGAAAAAAGAGTTTTCACGAGTAAAATAACGCCATGGCTGAAATAATCGCGATCGCAAACCAAAAGGGGGGGGTCGGCAAGACCACCACCGCCGTCAATTTAGCTTCAGCGCTGGCCGTTCTTGGGCACGAAACGCTCCTGATCGACATGGACCCCCAAGGGAATGCGACCTCTGGGGTGGGCTTCAATAAGCACGAATTCGACCCGAATATGTATGACGTTCTTGTGGATCTGCTTCCGCTGGAAAAGACCATCAAGCAAAGCCCTTTGCCGAAGCTGTCCGCGGCGGGGGCAAACAACGATTTGGCGGGCGCGGAAATCGAGCTCGTTTCGGCGTTAGCGCGCGAAAGCCGCCTTAAAGGGGCTCTTTCCGCGGTCAAGGGCCGTTTCGCCTTCGTGGTCATCGATTGCCCGCCGTCTTTGGGCCTTCTGACCGTCAATGCTTTAAATGCCGCGGATAAGATCGTGATCCCCATCCAGGGAGAATACTATTCCATGGAGGGGCTGGCGCAATTCACCGGTGCGGTCGATCGCGTGAAGAGCGCCCTGAACCCCAAGCTCGAGACCGAGGGGGGAGTCCTCACTATGTTCGACTCCCGGATGACCTTGTCGAATCAGGTCAAGGATGAGGTCGCCCGGTTCTTCGGACCGAAGATGTTCCAGTCCATCATCCCGCGCAACATCCGGCTTGCCGAAGCTCCCGGGTTCGGCCAGAGCATCTTTCAATACGACGCCAAGTCCAAGGGCGCCGAAGCCTACATGGCCTTCGCCCGGGAGTTCTTGTCCCGGCGCGGGCTGTCGACGCCGCCCGCCCCCGAGGCGGCCGAAGACCTAGCCGTTGAACCCACGGAGAATCCAGCATGACCCGCAAAGCTCTCGGCCGCGGCCTCTCGGCGTTAATTCCTACCGGCGCGGCTCCTATGACCCCGTTTGTCACGGAGACGTCGGCTGTCGCTACAGCGACGGGTATCGTCCGGGTTCCGGTCGAGAAGATCCGGCCCAACCATCTGCAGCCGCGACGCCATTTCGAGCCGGAGGCTTTGACCGAGCTCGCGACGTCCATCAAGCAGCACGGTCTCGCGCAGCCGATCGTGGTTTCCTACGACCTGGCGACCCGCTCTTATGAGCTGATCGCCGGCGAGCGCCGCTGGCGCGCGACCCAGCTCGCCGGACTCTCCGAGATCGACGTCGTCGTCCGGACTCCGCGAGACGAGAAGCACCGCATGGCCCTGACCTTGATCGAGAACCTTCAGCGCGCGGACCTCAATCCGATCGAGGTCGCGCTGGGCTACCTCCGCCTGATGAAGGAGTTCGGCATCAACCAGACCGCGCTTGCGGAAGAGGTGGGAAAGTCGAAGGCGACGATCTCGAACACGCTTCGGCTGCTGGAGCTGTCGGACGAGATCCAAAAGGCTCTGCAGTACGGGCAGATCAGCGAGGGCCACGGCCGCGCTCTCTTGACCGTGGACGACGCGAATCTCCGGCACGCCATCTTCCAAAAGGTGCTCGTCAACAAGCTGTCGGTGCGCGAGACCGAGGCCCTCTCGCGAGAGATGGAGGCGGGGCCGGTCGCCGAGGCCGCGCCCAAAGACAAGAAACCGGAAGCCAAGCCGGCGGATCTCCGAGCCCTCGAGGAGTCGCTGCAGCAGGTGCTGGGCACGAAGGTCGTGATCCGCACGAAGAAGACGGCCTCGAAAGGCTCGATTCATATCTCGTTCTTCTCATTCGAGGACTTCGATCGTATCTTAAAAGTGCTTAGAAAATAATGATAATTTCATATTTCTCCGTCATCGCCGCTCTTGCCGCGGCGGCGGCCGACGGGCTGCCGCCCGCGATCTCCACGAGCGCGATCGTTCCCACGATCGTGTCGCTCGGCGCGAGCGTGCACGACTACGGCCGGTTCGCCGACGGCGGCCCGGACGCGAACTGGTACGTCGGGTTCAACAACGCCTGGATCATCAAGCTCCCGCCCGCGCCCGCCGGCGAGTTCGCGCGCGCCTTCATCGGAGCGAAGCTCGGACGCGCCAAGACCCGCCCCATGCCGAACAAGCCTTGGCTGCGCGAGACGATCCCCGGAAAAGTGTACGCGGGCATCTCGGCGTCTCCCGCGTGGACGTCGGAGCAGAGCTTCTTCCTCGCCGAGACGCGCGACATCCCCGCCGAGGCCGATCCGCAAGCGCCCGTGGACGGCGTGGGCGCCGGCGAATGGTTCTGGGCCGAGGTGCCCCTCTCGCAGGTCAGCTTCACCCAGCCGAACTACCTAATCGTCTGGTCGCCCACGAATTATTTCACGAAGGCCTCGAGCGCGCCGATCCTGGCCGCGACGGATCTCGACGAGCCGGGCGGCGAGACGCGCGCCTGGCTCAACCGTTCGATCCAAGGCGTGCCGCCTCGCTCGAAGGGGACATCCCTGGAGACGCCGCTTAACACGCTCGCTCCCGCGATCGCGATCAAGCTCGTGCCGCCCGGTCCCGACGAGGCCGCCGTGTCGGTCGCGGACTTCACGGTCGCGCGCGCGGGCAAGCGCGTGGTCGTGCGCTTCTCCGCCGCGGGCGAAGATGTCGCCGAGGCGTGGGTCGAGGGGTCGCGCGATCAGCTCGAATGGCAGCGCGTCTCCAAGCTTCAGCGCCGCCCGCCGTACACGTTTTCCTTCCCGCCCGAGAAGGGCCCCGCCGCCGGGACCTTCGTGCGCGGCGCGGCGCGCGACATCTCCGGCGCGATCGGCCTCTCGGACGCGTACATGATCCCTTATGCGCCGAGGTGACGGCTTGAGGGTCGGCGTCGTCGGCGCCACCGGCATGGTAGGCCGCGAGCTCGTCGCTTTGCTTGAGCGCCGCCGCTTCCCGGTGGGAGCGCTCATTCCTTTTTCGTCGGGACGCGCGGCGTCGTCCGTTCGATTCAAGGGACGCTCGATCGCCGCCCCGGGCGTCTCGACCGCCGCGCTGACGGCGTGCGATATCGTCTTTCTCGTGAGCTCCGACGAGGTCGCGCTGGAGCTCGCGCCCGCGCTCGCGAAGCTGGGGATCTGGACGATCGACGACAGCGCGGCGTTTAGATTAAATAAAAATATTCCGCTGGTCATTCCTGAAGTGAATGGCGGGGCTTTGCGTCAGGATCGCCGTCTGATCGCCGGTCCCAATTGCACGATGACGGGTCTTGCGGTCGCGGGCGCGCTGCTTCATCGAACAATCGGCGTGCGCGAGGTCCGTTTAGCGTCATATCAAGCCGTCTCCGGCGCCGGAAAGGCCGCGCTCGGCGAGCTGTTCTCCCAGTATGCCTCGTTGGCGCGCCTAGGGCCCGAGCCCGACGGCCGCGCGCCGTCTCTCGGCGCGGGCAAATCGTCCGTCCTTCCGCGCGCGATCGCCTACAACGCGATCCCGCAGGTCGGACGCTTCGGAGACGACGGCTACTCGAGCGAGGAGACGAAGGTCGCGGCCGAGCTGCGCAAGATCTGGTCGGCGCCCGCGCTCAAGGTCTCGGCGACGGCGGTGCGCGTGCCTTCGATCCGGGGGCACGCCCTCGCGGCTTGGCTGACCCTCGCGAAGCCCGTGACGCCGGCCCGCGCGCGAGCGCTGCTCTCCAAGACGCCAGGCCTCGTGCTCTCGCGCGACGGCGACTATCCGACGCCGCGCTCGGCGGGGGGAACGGATCCCGTCTACGCCGGACGCCTGCGGCAGGGCGCGACCGCGAAGGAGCTCGCGCTCTGGATCGTGTCGGACAACCTCCTCAAGGGCGCCGCGCTCAATTCGGTTCAGGTCGCCGAGGAGCTGCGCCGCCGCGGGTGGCTCAAGCGCCGCGGATGAAGCTCGCGCTGGCGCTCCTGCTCGCTGCTGCCTCGGCTCGGGCGAACCCTCTCGACGCGTCCGAGGCGGCCTGGCGCGCCAAGGGCTACTCCGTCAAGGATCGGACCTCCGGGGAGAACGCGGGCCTCAAGGCGACGGCCGCGCTCTACGCTCCGGGCGGGGAAGGGGGAGACCGGCTCGAGGTCCACGTCGTCGTCAAGGACCGCGCCTTCCTCGGCTACACGCATCCGTCGTCCGTCGACCGGCTCGAGTTCGACCCGTCGCCCGCGGGCCGCTTCGCCGACATATTTCACGACGGCTCAATTACCCTCGCCTACCGCTCGACGCGCGTCTCGATCCGCGCGACGGACCTCAACGTGCTGCGCTGGCGCCGCTTCAAGATCGAGCGCGTCGCGGTGTTCCCCGAGGGCCGGTTCATCCGCATGCCGGAAGGCCCCGTCGTGGCCTCCCGCGAGCTTCCGCTCGGCCGCTATCTTTCGATGGGGTGCGAGGATTTCGGCACGATCTCGCGCACCGCCTTCAAGACGAACCTCAGCGCCCCCCGCAACGGCGGCTTCGTCGACGTCTCGTCCAAATATCCCGAGTATTACCGCTCCGAGATCGCGCGCAAGGAAAAGGTGATCGCCACGCTCAAGAAGGACCTCCAGAATAACGCGGGCGAGTACCTCGGGATCGCGATCTCGACGTACTACGACTTCGCGGCCGTGGGAAGCGCGAAGGAGGGCTGGTCGCGCCTGCGCGAGTTCTTCAAGCTTCCGGCGTTGGCGCCCGCCTCGGCCAAGACGTGCATGGCGTCGATGGAGAAGGAGCTGCGCGCCCAGCTGAACGTCCCGTCCAGCTGGCCGTAGGCCTCAAGGCCTAGACTTTCGCCGGGACTTTCGGGTAGAATCGGCGCATGACCAACATCATGGCCGCGGCCGCGCTCATCGCCTCGCAGATCGGAGCTCCTCTTGCCGTCGACGCTCCCCCCGTCGCCGTCCCGGTCGCGACGGCCGCTCTCAGCGTTGGCGCCGCCGCCGCGCCGAAGGCCTCCGCCTCGAGCTACGTCTCGGCCTCGGGCATGCTTTCCGGCAACGGTTACATGCACTGCAGCGCCCCGCGAAACGGCTCGGGCTGGATGAGCGGCTCGGTCAGCCTCACGGGCCAGCTGCCGGTGAGCGGTCCCGACGGCTCGCACGGAACGATCCCGGTCTCGGGTTACGTTTTCCTGAGCGGCTCCTGCCAGAACGGCTCGGGCTACGCGTCCGGCTCCGCCTCGGTGACCGGCAGCGGAACCCTGTACGGCCGAGACGGCCGGCGCGCGGGGACGGTCTCCCTCGACGGGACCGTGTTCGTGAACCAGTACGTCTCGCAGTTCGCGTGGATCAATCAGTACGCGACCGTGAGCGGCTACTTCCGCGCCGACCCCTCGAACTGAAGGCCTAGCGGCCGAGGAGGGCGCGGCTGACGGCGTGATGGAACCAATGCGGGCCCGTCTCTTCGGTCGCCGAGAAGCGTCCGCGCGGCGCGAGCCCTGAACGGACGCCCCGCCGGACCTGGGTCATCGCCTCGACGTCCTCCGCGTCCACCTGATCCGACAGCCAGCGCGACTCGCGTTCGGTGAACTTCTTTTCGTCCCACGCCCAGGCGTACCATTGAAACAAGGTGTTTTCGGGCCGGCCAGGTATGGGCTCGTAGACGTTGACGGAGAGCCCCCACGGGTAGAAGTTAAGGGTGATGTTGGGGAACAGGAACCACCATAGCGCGAACACGCGCCGCCCTTTCGGATCTCGAAACCGCTCCGGGAGCAGGCTCGGATCGAAGCCGCTCTCCGGGTCCCGCGCGTTCGCCCACTGCAGCGAAGCTCCGGCGTAAAGCTCAGTCTTATACGAGTTCAGATCAATCGCGTCGGCGAGGCCAGCGGGCGCCTTGTGGATGAACTGGACATGGAACTTGTCCATGTAGTTCCACGCGTGCTGCTTCCAGTTGCCCGAGAGCTCGCGCAGGTCGCCCGCCTGAGGCCGGCGCTCGAGGGAAGCGAGCGGAAGCTTTCCGAGAGACTCGAGGACCAGCGCCGCCGTCTTCTTGAAGGGGCCTGCGGGCTCGCCGAGGCACGCGAAGAGGAGCGGGCCAAGCGCCTCGAGGGGGAATTCGGCGAGGTGGTCGCAGGCGCGGGGGAAAACGCCCGCCTTCGCCGCGAAGCCGGGCTGGGACAGGCACCGGCCCGAAGCGTCGAACTGCCGGCCATGCTGCGCGCAGACGAGCTTCTCTCCGCGGCCGGGCCCCGGAGCGAGAGGATACCAGGCGTGCGTGCAGACGTTCGGAAAAAGGCGGAGCTTCGAGTCCTTCCAGCCTCGCTGCAGATACAGGGGCTTGTCGAGCAGCGTCAGCGCCGCGCGCGCGCCGCGCTGCTTGAGGCGCTCGGCCCACGGCCGCGAGTCGGCGCGCGCCTCCGCGCCGGAGGGCTCGGGAACGAGCAGCCACTCGCGCTTGAAGATGGTGTCGAGCTCGGCGGCGAGCACGGCGGGATCATTGAACGCGCGCGCCGGCAGGCCCTCCGCCTTGGCGATGTCCCGATGGACGAATAGGTCTTTCATCGCCCGATCGCGGCTTTGAGGAAATTCGGAAGCGCGAAGCAGCCGGCGTGGATTTCCGCGTTGTACCAGCGCAGCTTGAGCTTGGACGCCTTAACGCGCGCCGGCTTGAAGTCCTTCAGCGGATGGAGCCCCTTCGTCGCGAAGGTGAACGCCCAAAGGCCGCCCGGATAGGTGAGGTTGTTGAAGAGGCAGACCTCGACGACGGGAAATATTTTTTTTGTGATCGAAAACAGGTTCTTTATCGTCGAGATCTCATAGAAAGGAGAGCCGGCCTGGCTCGCGACGACGCCGTCCTCGGTCAAGATCCTCTTCACGTCGCTGTAAAAGGCCGTTCCGAATAATTCCTTCGCGGGGCCGAACGGCTCCGTCGAGTCGACGATCACGACGTCGAACTTCAGGTCCGTCTCGGCGACGAATTTCACGCCGTCGGCGATCAGCACGCGCGAGCGCTTGTCCGAAAGGGCGTCCGCGGTCTGGGGGATGAATTTGCGCGACGCGTCGACGACGAGCGCGTCGATCTCGACCAGAATGCACCGCTCGACGGAGCGGTGCTTCAAGACCTCCCGCACGGTCCCGCCGTCGCCGCCGCCGATCACGAGCACGCGGCGCGGATTCGGGTGAAGGAAGAGCGCGGGGTGCGCGATCATCTCATGGTAGACGAACTCGTCGCGCTCGGAAACCATCGTCATCCCGTCGATCAGGAGAAGCTTGCCGTGGCCCGCGGTCTCGACGACCTCGACGGTCTGGAAGGGGCTGCGCCCCTTGAAGAGGCGCCGCTTCAGCTTGAAGCTCGTGCGGACGATCCCCTGATAGACCTCGTCGACCCAGACCGTCTTCACAGCACGATCTCGACGGCGGGAGCGGCCCCTTCGACCGGCTTGAAGTGGTGGTCGAACGTGACGCGGTACCCGCAGGAAAGATTTTGCCTGACCGCCCGCTTGATCGGATAGTAGCAGCGGATTTTCTGCCTGGAGCTCTGCGGCTGGAACAGGATGACGTCGCAGGACTGCGGCTTGAACAGATCCAGCACGCGGGTGATCGTCTCGTTCGCGTCGCCTTCGACGGCGTTCGTCTCGAAGCTCACGTAGGAGCCGATCTTCTGCGGCGTCACGTGGATCGTGTAGTACTTCGGACCGCGGATCGCGTTCAGCGAGTAGCCCATCGGCTCGAAGAGATAGTCGTCGACCTGGAAGCCCGGAAGGATCGACCAGACGCCGGACTTTTCCTTGATGAAGTCCTTCTTGCGCGCGGGCCCGCTCATGAAGACCCGGGACGCCTGAGGATCGACGCCGTGCATGAGGATCTCGAGCGTCAGGTCCTCGGGCGCGGGCGAATAGGGCTTGTCCAGGTGGAACAGGAATACGTGATGATCGTCGCCGTCGCCGAAGCGGTACGACTTCGCCGGCATGCGGTCCGTCAGCCGGCGGCAGTCGTCGAAGAAGTTGGACGGCTGATACTCCTGATGATGAGCGTTCTTGCGCTCGTAGACCAGATATTGAAAGGAATCCGTGCCGAAGTCGTCGACCAGCGCGAGCACGGCCCCCACGAGATCCGTGCGGCCGCAGGTGATCATCGTGAGCCAGGTGTCCGTGACGAAAAGGCTGGACTCGGACAGCAGGTACGCGTCCATGGATTCGTTGGAGATCGTCGAGAGGACCTGCGCGTTCGCCTTCGCGACGATGCCTTTCCAGTAGTCGTGGCCGCGGGACCGCAGCGACGGCAAGCCGGGCGCCATCGCGAGCTCCACTTTCTTTTCCGGTCCCTCGAAGAACATCTAGCGTTCCCTCTTATTGCGCGCCGCGACTTCCTTCGCGCGCAGCGCGCGCTCGCCGGCCTTGATCGTCTTCCAATTCGCGACGACTTCCTTCGAATCCTTGAAGGTCCGCGTGCGGCCGAATACGTGCGGGTGCCGGCGCATGAGCTTGTTCGCCTGGCTCTCCGCGACCGTGTCCAGATTAAAGCGTTTCTTGCCGAGCCGCGCATGGAAGAGCACGTGAAAGAGGATGTCTCCGAGCTCGTCCTCGATCTCGTGCCAGCGCCCGCCCTCGAGCGCGTCGGCGAGCTCGGCGGATTCCTCGCGCAGGTAGCGGATAAGGCTCTTGTGAGTCTGCTCGCGATCCCAAGGGCAGCCCTTCGGGCCGAGGAGCTTGGCCACGACGGCATCGAGCTTCCGGATGCCCTTGGTCTTGGTCATGGTCAGGGGACCGCGATACGCTCGGCGCCGAAGTACGGCACGAGCGCGCGCGGGATCGAGACGGAGCCGTCCGCCTGCTGGTTGTTCTCGAGGATCGAGGCCGCGAGACGGCCGACCGCGACGCCCGACCCGTTCAGGGTGTGCACGAGCTCCGCCGGCGCCTTCGCGTCGCGGCGGAACCGGGCCTGCATGCGCCGGGCCTGAAAGTCAGAGCAGTCCGAGCACGACGAGATCTCCCGGTACTTGTCCTCCGACGGCATCCAGACCTCGATGTCGTAGGTCTTCTGCGAGGCGAAGCCCATGTCCCCGGTGCACAGGTGTATCACCCGGTGCGGGAGCTCGAGAGCCTCGAGCGTCGCGGCGGCGTCCTTCGTCAGCTGCTCGAGCGCCGCGAGGGATTCCTCGGGCTTCGTGATCCAGACGAGCTCGACCTTGTCGAACTGGTGGTTCCGGATGACGCCGCGCACGTCCTTGCCGTAGGTGCCCGCTTCCTGGCGGAAGCAGGCGGTCAGCGCCGTGAGCTTCATCGGCAGCTTCTCGGCGGGGAGGATCTCCTCGCGCACCATGTTCGTGAGCACGATCTCGGATGTCGAGATCAGATAAAGGGTGCTGACCTTCTCGCCCTCGACGTTGACCGTCTTGTACATGTCGGCTTCGAACTTCGGAAGCTGGCTCGTGCCCTCGAGGATCTCGGGCAGCGCCAGATAAGGGGGATGGACCTCGAGGTAGCCCGACGTCGAATGGCGGTCGAGCAGGAAGTTTCCGAGCGCGCGAAGCAGCTTCGCTCCCGGTCCGCGCCACAGCGCGAAGCGCGAGCCCGCGAGCTTCACCCCGGTCTTCATGTCGAGGGCGTGAAGCTTCTCGCCCACGGTCTGGTGGTCCAGCGGCTTGAAATCGAATTTACGCGGCTCGCCGAAGGTCCGCACGACGGGGTTTTCCGTCTCGTCCTTGCCGGCGGGAACGGAGGCGTGCGGGATGTTGGGCATGGACATCGCCGCCTCCCGCACGAGCTTCTCGGCTGCCAGCAGCGCGGCTTCCTTGTCGGTCATCCGCGCTTTCAATTCCGACACTTCAGCCTTCAGCTTGTCGGCCGTCGCCGTGTCCTTCGCCGCCATCGCCTTTCCGATCAGCTGCGACGAGGCGTTGCGTTCCGCGCGCATCGCCTCGACCTCGATCATGATCGCGCGGTGGCTCTCATCGAGCTTGAGAAGCTCGTCGAGCGCCGCTCCCAGCTTGGGGTTGCGAGACGCCAGCGCCGCCCGCACCGCCGCGGAATTCTTTCGCGCGCCTCCGATATCGATCACTTCGCCACCTCGAGCTCGGTCTCGAGCGACTTCAGCTCGACCGAGCCGCGATGCGGCTCGACCATCACCTGGAGCTTCACGCGGTCCGGCCACCAGCCGGAGCGCGCGAGCTTCGCCAGGTACAGCTCCAGCGCGGGCGAGGTCGTCAGGAAGACGTCGAGCGTCTTGTTCGGGCCCACCTTCGGCACGCGCCTCTCATCCACGTGAAACGGGATGCCCCAGACGCCCGAAGCCTTATCGCCCGCGATCGGAGCGACGCGCCCCGTCATGCTGTAGCGAAGCAGGATCCCTTCCGCCGCCTTGGGTCCGCGGTTCTTGAGCGTCACGCGCGCGCGCAAGCGCGCGTCGAGCTTCGGAGGAGCGTCCGCCAGGCTCGTCGCGTCCTCCCAGACGGCCGCGGCGCCTTTTTCGGCGCGCGCGCGCTGCCAGGATGCTCCTTCCAGAAAAAGCTCGGCCCTGGCGCCCACGGCCGCGAAGGCCGCGAACGCCAGGACCGAAACGATGCGCTTCAACGCGCCGTCCTCATTTCTTGCCGCCGTCGAGCGGAAGGTCAGGGCTCGGCGAGACGGGAGGCTCGACCGCGATCGGAGCGACGCGGGCCACCTTGTCCGATTCGTCGAGGCGCACGAGCCTCACGCCCTGCGTGTTGCGCGAGATGGTCTTGATGTCCTTGCAGCGCAGGCGGATCGCCTTGCCCTGCTCGGTCATCACCATCAGGTCGTCGTCGTTAGTCACGAGCTTCACGCCGATCACGGAGCCGTTGCGGTCCGTCGTCTTGATCGTGATGATCCCGCCGCCGCCGCGATGCTGGCCGCGGTACTCGGAGAGCTCGGTGCGCTTGCCGTGGCCGTGCTCGCAGACCGTCAGCAAGGTCTTCTTGCTGTTGGGCGGGAACACTTCCATGCCGACGACCTTGTCTTCCTTGTCCACGCGGATGCCGCGAACGCCGGCCGCGCCGCGGCCCATCGAGCGGATATCGCTCTCCGGGAAACGGATGACCATGCCGTCCTTGGTCGCGACGAGCAATTCGTCGTTGCCGGACGTGTGCTGGACCTCGACCAAGACGTCGCCCTCGTCGAGGGTGATCGCGATGATGCCCGAGCGGCGGATGTTCTCGAAGTCGGACAGCGGCGTTTTCTTCACCGTTCCGTTACGAGTCGCCATCGCCAGGAAGGTTTCCTGTCCTTTCTTTTCCTCGAACGAGCGAATCGCCAGCGCCGAGTTCACCTTCTCCTCGCCGGTCAAGGCGAGCAGGTTCACGACGGCTTTGCCGCGCGAAGTACGATTCCCTTCAGGGATCTCATATGCGCGCAACGCAAAGACCCGTCCCCGGTTCGTGAAGAAGAGCAGCGCCGCATGCGTGTCCGTAACGAAGAAGTGTTCGATAAAATCTTCTTCCTTGACGTCCGCGCCGGTGATGCCTTTACCGCCTCTTCCTTGGGCGACATAGGTCGCCACAGGAATACGCTTAACGTAACCTGTGTTCGAGAGCGAGATGACGACATCTTCCTTTTGGATCAGGTCCTCGAGAGACATCTCGGCGGCCTCTGTCGTGATCTGCGTCTGGCGCGCCTTGCCGAAGGTCTCCTTCACGCCTTCGAGCTCCTTGATGACGATAGCGTAGACCTTCTTGATGTCGGCCAGGATGGACTTGAGCTCGGCGATGCGCTTGACGAGGCCGTCGTACTCATCCTGCAGGTCGCCGACCGACAGCTTGGTCAGGTTGGCGAGGCGCATCTCGAGGATGGCGTTCGTTTGGATCTTCGAGAGCTCGAACGCCTCCATCAATTCGGCGCGCGCGGCCTCGGTATCCTTCGCGGCGCGGATGATCTTGATGACGCGGTCGATGTTCTTGATCGCGGTGATCAGACCCTCGAGGATGTGGGCCCGGTCGAGGCACTTGCGCAGCTGGAACTTCGTGCGGCGCGTGACGACGACCTTCCGATGCTGGATGAAGTGTCCCAGCATGTCGCGGACGCCCAGGACGCGCGGGCGGCCGTCGACGAGCGAGAGCAGGATCACGCCGAACGTCGTCTCCATCTGCGTGTGCTTCAGGAGCTGGTTGAGCACCACGTTCGCGTTGCCGTCGCGCTTGATCTCGATGACCACGCGCATGCCTGTGCGGTCGGACTCGTCGCGGATGTCGGAGATGTCGGGGATCTTCTTGTCACGCACGAGCTCGGCGATCGTCTCGAGCAGGGTCGCCTTGTTGACCTGGTACGGAAGCTCGTCGATGATGATCGCCTGGCGGTTGCCCTTGATGTCCTCGATGTTGGTTTTGGACTGAACTCTGACGGATCCCCTTCCTGTTTCGAAGTAGTCCTTGATGCCCGCCTTGCCGCGCACGATGCCGCCGGTCGGGAAATCGGGGCCCTTCATGATCTTCATCAGATCCTTGTTCTCGACCTTGGGATCCTTGATCAGGGTGATCGCCGCCTCGCAGACCTCGGAGAGGTTGTGCGGGGGGATGTTGGTCGCCATGCCGACGGCGATGCCCGACGAGCCGTTGACGAGCAGGTTCGGGACCTTCGCGGGCATGACGGTGGGCTCGGTCGTGGTGCCGTCGAAGTTGGCGGAGAAGTCGACCGTGTCCTGGTCGATGTCGGCCATCACTTCCTCGGCGATCTTCGCGAGGCGGGCCTCGGTGTAGCGGTAGGCCGCCGCGGGGTCGCCGTCGACGGAGCCGAAGTTGCCTTGGCCGTCGATCAGCGGATGGAGCAGGGAGAAGTCCTGGACCATGCGGACCATCGCGTCGTACACGGCGGAGTCGCCGTGCGGATGGTACTTCTTCAAGACTTCACCGACGACGCCGGCGCACTTCGAGTACTTCTTGTTCGAGGCGAGGCCTTCGTCGTGCATCGCGTACAGGATGCGGCGATGGACGGGCTT
>Ga0163144_10009079_pt1 | contig 21406 bp, 18 predicted proteins | sample OliLak19BULKMAT1_FD_123175 | JGI IMG/M metagenome (GOLD analysis project Ga0163144, IMG submission 123175) | Freshwater microbial mat bacterial communities from Lake Vanda, McMurdo Dry Valleys, Antarctica - Oligotrophic Lake LV.19.BULKMAT1 | ecosystem: Environmental > Aquatic > Freshwater >... | reverse complement strand
GTTCCGCCGACTGTAGTTCCGCCGACTGTAGTTCCGCCGACTGTAGTTCCGCCGACTGTAGTTCCGCCGACGGTGTTAAGCCGGGTGGTGGAGCCGCGCCGGATTCCGGTGGATATGCCGGTGAAGCAGCGTGGGTTCAAGTCGACTTATGTGATGCCGGATCCTCCGGTTTTGCAATCAGAGTTCAAGCTTCCGAAGGCTGAGCCGGGGCAGATGCCATATCGGGTGTCGGGGTATGTGTTTCGAGACTTTCGGTTGAAGTTGCCTCCATCGGCTATCAGCCGGCAGTCGGATCAATCGTTGAGAGCGGCTGTAGCTGCGAGGCGAACTAGCGCAGGTCGTCAGTCATTGACGCGGGTATTGGGATTGAAGATTGGCAAGGTTGTGATTGACCCGGGGCATGGAGGGCATGATGCGGGGTCAACTGGGGCAACGGGGCTGGTGGAGAAGGATGTGACTCTCGATGTGGCTCGCCGGCTGGCGACGCTGCTGGAGACGAGCCTGGGGAGCGAAGTGATATTGACTCGCAGCGAGGATGTTTATGTTTCGCCTGAGCAGCGGACGGCGATTGCGAACCGGCATCATGCGGATTTGTTTATCTCGATCCATGCAAACTCGTCGACGCTGAGGACCGCGAGTGGGGTTGAAACTTATTATTTGAATTTCACGACTTCGGCGGAGGCGCTCGAGGTAGCCGCGCGTGAGAATGCTTCGAGCGAGCGCAGCGTTTCGGATCTAGGGGACTTGGTAAAGAAAATTGCGCTGAAGGACAAGCTGGATGAGTCGCGGGAGTTTGCGGGTAAGGTGCAGCAGACACTTTATGCTGGCAGCGTGAAGGCGGGTAGCAGGACGAAAGATCGCGGGGTGAGGAAGGCTCCGTTCATCGTTTTGATTGGAGCGGGGATGCCTAGTGTGTTGACTGAGATTGGCTTCTTGAGCAATCCGAAGGAAGAGGCGTTGTTGCGTAAGCCGGAGTACAGGCAAAAGATTGCTGAGGCGCTTTGCCGTGGGGTGGCTCGGTATACGGGGACGTTGAGCCACTTTAGTATGGCTCAGGCTGGATTGAACGCCGAGAACTAGGCGGCGGCTAGACGGCCAGGGCGCGGGATCGCTCTTCACCGAGGACAGAGCGGAAAACGACGCGGTTGCGGCCGCCTCGTTTGGCTTCGTATAAGCTTTCGTCGGCGATGCGGAGGAGAGTTTCGGCTGAAACGTGATGACCTGGTAGCGCTGTGGTGCTGCCGAAGCTGGCGGTAAGGGCTAGCGACACGTCGGAGTGGGCATCCTCGTGGATGGGCATTGGTTCGGAGGCGAGACTGCGCCGGATGCGTTCGGACTGGCTGCGGGTGCATGCTTCGTCGCAGCCGGGGAGGATAATCAGAAATTCTTCGCCACCGTAGCGGCCGAGGGAGTCGTAGGAACGGATCGAGGCCTTAATGCGGCGGGCGGCTTCGCAGAGGACTGCGTCGCCAGCGATGTGGCCGTAGGTATCATTGACGTTTTTGAAGAAATCGATGTCGAGAAGCGCGAGGCCAATGGGGAGGTTTTCGCGCTCGGAGCGCCCGATTTCGCGGTCGAGAGCCTCAAAGATGGAATGGCGGTTGTAGACGTTTGTAAGGGAGTCGTGAGTGGCCTGCTGGCGGAGAGCGGCCTGGGTGACCAAAAGTTCTGACTGAAGGTCTATGATGCGGCGTCCGGCTCGGAGCCGGACCTGGAGCTCGTGGTGGTTGAAGGGTTTGGTGACATAATCGTCAGCGCCAGCATCCATGCCTTCGATCAAGTCTTCACGCTGGTTCTTGCTGGTAAGCAGAAGCATATACGTGTACTTTTCTTTTTGTTGCTGACGGGTGAGGCGGCAGACTTCGGGTCCGGTGAGTTGTGGCATCACCCAGTCGAGGATTGCGAGTTGTGGAGCACCCTCTTTTTGAAGGATGTCCCACGCCTCTTGGCCGTCACAAGCCACGACAGGCTCATAACCCCATTTTTTTACCGTAGCTTCGAGCATGTGCCGACTGACAATGCTGTCATCGGCAATGAGTACCTTCATTCCTATGCTTTCTTCCCAGTACGATCAGGACTAGCTGGGACTGATACTATTGTTTGCGTTCTTGGCGTCGGACGCAAGGGGGCGCTTCGAATCTTACGTAAATCATATCGACGCAAAGTGGGGAAAACCTGTATGTTTTTGAGCATGTTGATGATTCTGGTTGTCTTGATCGCTGCCTCATCTAATGGAGAAAAATTAACGTTAGTCCCTTTTTCACAGGTTCAGGTTCGGCAGTACCAGCAGTTTGAATCTAGTGACAGTACGAAAACCACCCTAAAGTCGGATGTTGGTGGCATGTGGATTATCACCGAACGCGGGGTGTTACTAGGAGAGCGACACTTTCATAGCAAACGGTTCTTTCCTTGTGATCAGGTTGTTGGTTTTAGCCTGGGCACGAATGGACATATGAAAGCGCATACTACCTGCGGAGTAAGCGAGTTTTGGTTTGAAACGATGCGATTGGCGGACAAGGCGGGGCATTACGAGAAGATCGCGGCAGCGCATGATCGCCGCGGGTTTATTGCGGATACGCGGGCCGGGAAGACGTTTTCGAATGACAACGACGGCTTGTGGACAGCGATGTATGCGGCGGCGAAGTTATTTGAGTACAAAGCGACGGGGAGCAAGGCTGCACTGGCGCGGGCAGAACGGGCTGCGCGGGCAGTGTTGTCATTGGAAAAAGTGACCGGGACGCCGGGTTATCCTGCCCGTTCTTATATCGATCCGACGGAGGTGAAGCCGAAGGACGGGTTCTGGTACTGGACGACGGACAGGAAGCTGGAGTTCAAGTCGGATACGAGTTCGGATGAGAGTGTGGGGCACTTTCTGCTGTTTGGGACTGCCTGGGATTTATTGCCCGCGGGCGCTTTGCGCGACGATGTTCGCGAAACTTGCCGGCGGCAAATGGATTACATCCTCAAGCACAACTACTATCTGATTGACCCGAAAACCGGGAGGCCGACGCGGTGGGGGAAGTGGCATCCGGAATACTTCGCGGGAGAGGGTAAGGAAGATGCGCCGCTGAATGCTCTTGAATTGATCAGCTTTCTGCGGACGAGCGCCCATGTGACTGGGGACAAGAAGTATGAGCTCGAGTTGAAGAAAGTGATCGACGAGCTTGGGTATCTGAAAATCGCCGGCAGGTTGAAAGAGATGCGGGAGGAACTGAATTATTCGGATGAGGAACTGGCGATGTTGAGCTTCTATCCATTGCTGGTCTATGAGAAAAATCCCGAGTACCGGAAGGGGATTGTAAAGGCTCTGGATGACTGGTTTGAAAACATGAGACCGCAGAAGAATCCGTTGTGGAATTCGATTTATGAATTGGGCCGGGGTGAGAATTTGGCGTTGCGGAAGGATTCGATCTGGACGCTTGAGAGGCTGCCTCTCGATTTGCGAAATTGGCGGGTGGAGAACAGTTGGAGGAAGGATCTTCCGCTAGCGAGCAAGGTGGACCGGTTTGGAAAGCGGGAGACAACGGTGTTGTTGCCGCCAGATGAGCGCGCGGTGATGAAGTGGAACGGGAACCCGTTTGTGCTGGATGGGGGCAAGGACGGGAGTGGTGAGGATGACGGTACGATCTTCCTTCTGCCGTACTGGATGGGGCGTTATCACAAGCTCTGGGGAGAGCGCTGAATCCTCAAGACCCAAAGGATGAAGCCGGCGATGAGGCGGGGCATGTCGGCGAGGTCTCGCCAGAGGGGGCGGCCTTCTTTGCCAATGATCATTGCGCCTCTACGCATGGCGTAGGTGTTGAACAGCATGGCGACTACAGTGAAACAGATGCTAACGATGATGCTGGTTTTGAGCTTGGGTGTTCCGCGCAGGGTGTGGATGGTGAATTCGATCAGGTGATTGAAGGCTGGCAAGGCTACCGAAGTAATGAGGGTGGCCTGCCAGACGGGTTCGGCTTTGCGGAGATTTTGGATGATGCTGCCAAGGAAGCCGGCGACGGCAAAACGCCAGATGAATTCCGCTTCCATGGCTCCGATTGCAGCACTTTGTCCGGATGAAAGGTTGGTGGCGAAGTAAATGGATGCCCGGATGACGGCGCTGGTAACGGAAGACTTCCAATTCCAGCGGAGCACGACTTCGCGCCATGGGTTTTGTGAAATTCGCCGAAGTACGACGGAGACTGCTTCAGCTTGCATTCCAATGGCAGGATAGCGTGTCGGGGGAGATTGAGCAAACTGCGACACAATGACAGGGCATGTATTTTCTGGAATGGGTGCAGGTGGGGGCAGAGACAGTCTCGACGGTATTCCTCAATCTGGTGAAGAGTTTGCTGGCTCCGTTGTTGGTGGGGCTGATCATCACTTCGATTGGACGGGCGAGCCGGGAAGCCTCAGTTGGGCGGATTGGGTTTTGGGCGATCGTCTATTTTGAGATTGTGACGTCGGTGGCGTTGCTGATCGGTTGGGCGTCGATGGCGTTCTTCAAGCCGGGGGTGGGGCTGGGCAGGGTTGCGGAAGCTGCGGCTGTGGTGTCGCCTCGGTTGTCGGATGCAATGGTGGATGCCCTCGCGTAACCCATCATCACTTCCAGCAGCGACTCGCAAAATTCCAAAAACGGCGCAGCTTCATTCCTTTAAAAAGGTTCATATCTGCAACGCGGACGGCATTGGGGATTGCGATTACGACCACTTCGAGCGCGGCTGCTTTGCCGAAGGCGCTTGAGGGAATGGAGCAGTATGGACTGAACCGGCAATTCCTGGGATTGGTGATGCCATTGGGATTGAGCTTCAATTCGGCGGGTAGCAGCATCCAGTTGATGATGGGTGTCTTGTTTGTGGCGCAGGCCGCGTGCGTTGCACTAGGGTGGGGCCAGATGTTGATGGTGTTTCTGACGATGAAGCTTGCCGCTAAAGGAGTGGCGGGGATACCGCGAGCGAACTTTGTCATCCTGAGCGCGACATTGCCCGGGTTTGGATTGCCGCTGGATACATTGCCGTTGTTGCTGGCGGTGGACGGGATCATCGACATGGTGCGGACGCCGGTGAATGTGATGGGAATTGTGTGGCCGCGGTGGTGCTCGACAAGGCGTTGGGGCGAACTATTTCGAGCCCTGCGTAAGGTCGCGGCGTTTGTCGGGATTGAGTTCGTAGGCGCGGGCGAGTCGATCGAGGGCATTGCCGAACTGTTCGGCTGCGTTGCGATAGCGATCGTCCCGGCTGGGATGCACAATCAGGGTAGCCAATCCCCGTGGCGATTTCTAACCGAATCAGAAGAAGAAATCAACCCAGTGGGCTTGGCTTGAAGCCCTGGTGGAGGCGGTCTACTACTTTTTGATCAAGTGGAGATTGAACCATTGGATCATTTCGCCGAGATAGTCTGGCGGATTGATTGCGCCGGGGAAGGATGGGCCGTGTGCGCCGCCTGCGATCCGGAGGAACTTGACGGGGATGCCAGAGGCTTTGAGTTTGGCTTCCATGAGTTCGCTTTGGTGGATGTCGACGGCTTCGTCTTTGTCGCCGTGCATGAGCAGGAAGGGTGAGTCGTCGGGGGTGACGTGCGAGATGGGTGAGGCTTCAACGTGCATACGGTATTCGGCGGTGGCCTTGGGCGTTTCAGGGAGGGGACGATCGATGCCGAGGAGGAAGCGTCCGTTGGGGCCGCTCAGGAAGTCGATTGGGGCGGCGCGGGCGACTACGCATTGGACCTTGGCGCTTTCCCGTTCGACGAGGTCGGGGTCAGAGGGGTTGCCTTTGCCGTCCAGGGTGCCGAGCATACTGACTAGATGACCGCCGGAAGAACCTCCTGATGCTCCGATTCGGTCTGCGCGGATGCCGTAGATTTTGGCGTTGTGGCGGATGAAGCGGACAGCGCGTTGGACGTCTTCGACGGGGATGGGGTAGCGGAAGCGCGGGAGTGCGCGGTGGTTGACGGCGAAGACGGTGTAGCCTGCGTTGGCCAGAGCGGTGGCGTATTGTTTCGATTGGCCGTTCGATTTTAGCTCGGGGGCGTTGTAGGCGAGGGGAGTGGTCCAGCCACTGCCGGAGACGTAGATGATGCCGTAGCCGTTAGGACTTGTGGGTTTGTAGACGTCGACGAGGAGGGCTGCGCCGGAGTACATGCCGTAGACGACGTTGGATTGGACGGTGAATTGGTCGGCGGCGAGGAGGCTAGAGGCAAACAGGAGTGTGATGGCGCGCATTACGAGGGCAAGCCTATCACGCGCTGGACGGAGGTGGATTACGTGAAGTCACAAAGAGGATCAGATCGCTAATGCCTCCAGTCGCAACAGCCAATCATTGAAATGCGGGCACTCTTCCCGCATGCGCTCCAAGCCGATCTCAAGAGCAGCCAAAGATCCCAAAAGGGGCTTCTGGTAGTTCGGCACGAGATTCAAGATCCTTTTCGACGGCGCCGTTTCCGGTGAATCATTGATATCTTCCGGCGTAGGGAATTGGGCTCGGATCGCAGTTAGATGGGGCAGCAAGGCTGGCAGCCCAATACCGCGGCTAAATGCCAGACAGTCGCTGAAGAGGAGTGCTTCAAACTCATGCATGAGGACAAATGGAACGAAGCGCCTGGGGGCAAAATTGTTACCCATTGCGACGGAAATGTCTGACAAGAGCGCTGCTTCAACTGAAGATGCCTTACGCTCCTTGTTAAGCACTGCAGCGTCAGATCTTGCTGGCCATGCGCCGTCCCCTGCTCGTGGCAAGCCATAATAATCGACCATTGTGGTTGCGATGCAAGTGGGGTCTTCCCTTAAGTGATTCACAATGTCCTTTCTGACAGAGGGCCATGGCCGAATTCCACCCCGGTTCTGACGTTGGCGAGCGTTGCCAATAATTCTGGCGCTCACATTCACGTATCCCATACCGAACAAGTGATCTCTTAGAAATTCATTGACGAAGTCTTCTTCAGTTTGGCCTTCCACATGGATCAATAGGCGAGCCATATCATCAATCCTTCGCAGGCCGTCCGCCAAACTCGTTCTTCTCCCAAAGTTGGCCGAGGCTATAGTCTTCAAGCCATTTTTCCAGCCGACCCGGATCGAGTCGCGAGATTTCTGTACCCCCATTTACACGGTTCGCTACAAGGACATCTTCTGGCTTGAAATGGTCGAGGAGAAGGGACGACTGACTGGAGACGATTACTTGAGTTTCAGAAGATGCTTGTGCGATCAAAGAAGCGAGCATTCCGATGGCATAGGGATGCAAACCCAACTCTGGTTCATCGACGAGAATTGCTGACGGACGGAGAGACGTTGGCTGGAGAAATAGGGTAGCCAACACAATGAATCGGAGCGTCCCGTCGGAGAGGGCCGATGCATCGAAGTACTGGTCTGAGCTTTTGTGTCTCCACTCTAGCTTGATGTCATCCGGTTTCAGCTTTAGAGGTCTCAATTGAAAATCGTCGAAGAACGGCGCCACGCGCTGGATTGTTCTGCGGATCAAGCTATAGGAATCGGCGTGCTTCTCCTGTAAAAAGTAAAGGAAAGCAGCGAGATTCGAGCCATCGGGACGCAGGAAATGGTTATCGTCCAGTTTTGCGGTTCTTCGCATTGGAGAGTTCGAGCTTGTGTCGTGGACATGGTACACCCGCCAGTCGCCGAGCCTCATGCTGACCCATGAGGCAGTGCCGACCAGCCTCGGATTGCTTATACCGGCCTCAAGCCTTCGATCCATTGGCAGGAGTGCTTTGTAGTAGGGGTCCGAGTGCTTGGGTTTGTCCCAAAAGTATGTGTACTCTTTGGCGGGGAAAAGACCGTCGTCTTCCGTAGAAGCGAGTTTTAGCTCGTACTGATTGGCCTGATCGAGAAATGAAAGGTGAAAGGATATCTCTTTCGTGGTCTTGGATCCGAAATGCAGCAGGCTCTCAGCGCCTCCTGCCTTCGTCACATAGTCCTGCAACCGACCTTCGCGAATGGAATGGAGGAATGAAAATGCACCGATGAAGTTGGACTTCCCCGAACCATTCGGCCCAATGATGATGTTAATGGGATTGAGTTGTAATTTCTCGATGGAGGCTATGCTCCGGAATCCCTTGATCGAAATGAATTCGAGCGCGTTAGCAGGCATTAGACGCTATTGAAGCCTTATAAGCTTGATGGAGCAAGTAGCAGTCTCGATGCAGTGGAATCTGCGATTCTCGCTTGTTGACATTCACCTAATCATAGGCTAGCCCAGCAGGCGGGCCAGGTTAGAGCCCGGGAAGATCATGGTTTCGTTGCGCTCGGGACCGTTGGAGACGCAGCCTACTTCGACTCCTGTTTTGGCCTCCAGGAACTTCAGGTAATCCATTGCTTTCGCCGGGATCTGGTCTAGCGAGGTAACGCCTTTGGTGGGTGTGTTCCAGCCAGGGAGGATCTCGTAGATCGGTATGATCTTGGCGACTTCGTCGTTGGTGGCGGGCATGTCGGTTACTTCCTGCCCGTCGACTTTGTAGCCTACGCAAACCGGGATTTCTTTGAGGTCGTCGAGGACGTCGAGCTTGGTGATGATCATGCTGTCGAAGCCGTTGATTTCCGCTGTGTACTTGAGCAGCGGGACATCGAACCAGCCGCAGCGGCGGGGGCGGCCGGTGACTGAGCCGAATTCGTTGCCGGCTTTGCGGATGCTGTCGCCGGCTTCGCCTTCGATTTCGCTGGGGAAAGGGCCTGCGCCGACGCGGGTGATGTAGGCCTTGGAGACGCCGATAATGCCGTTGATCTTGGTCGGGGCGACGCCGGAGCCGGAGCAGGCGCCGCCGGCGCTGGCGTTGGATGAAGTGACGAAGGGGTAGGTGCCGTGGTCGATATCGAGCATCGTGCCCTGGGCGCCTTCAAACAATACGTTCTTACCGTCGCGAATGGCCTGGTTGATGAAGCTGGCTGCATCGCAGACCAGGGGGCGGAGTTTTTCTGTGTACTGAAGGTACTGTTCGAAGATCTTGTTGAAATCGATGAGTTCGGAGACCTGGAAGGCGGTGGCGAGGGTCATCTTGTCTTCGGCCAGCATGCGATACATGTTTTCAAAGCCCTGTGGGGAGACGAGGTCAGCCATGCGGATGCCGCGGCGGCCGATTTTGTCCTCGTAACAGGGTCCAATTCCACGGGCGGTGGTGCCGATGGCAACGCGGTTTTTGCGGGCCTCGCTGACCTTTTCGACCATGCGGTGGAAGGGGAAAATGACATGGGCGCGGTTGGAGATGAGCAGTTGGGAGCGAACGTCGATGCCAGCGGCTTCGAGTTGTTCAATTTCCTGCATCAATGCACCGGGGTCGATGACAACGCCGTTGCCGATGACTGCTTTTACGCCCGGACGCAGGATTCCGCTGGGAATCAATTTGAGAACGAACTTCTTTTCGCCGATGTAAACGGTATGCCCCGCATTGTGTCCGCCCTGGTAGCGGACTACCAGATCAAAGTGGTCACTGAAGAGATCGACGATTTTGCCTTTGCCCTCATCACCCCATTGGGCCCCGAGCACGATTAGATTTGCCATGTAGGATTGTCCAAATCTTACATTCTATCGCGTACACTGAAGGTTTACCCCACTTCAAATGAAGTTACATGAGCTTTTCGTCGCGCTGGGGCAAGAATCTTTCGGTTCCCAGCTACGCGGCATATCTATCGGCACCCTTCGCACGTATCAAATTTACGATCGTGTTAAGACGCGCTGTCACCTTGCGAAGTTGAACACGGAAAACCTGCGGGCGGCCGCCGGAAAACTGTGGGAAAGGGTGAAGGGCGGCGAGGAAGACCTGGCGCTGGAGCTTTCTCAGGCGATTTTGGTGTCGCAGATGAAGATGATCATCGATGTGCTGAATTTCTTCCAGATTCCGCATGAAGATGGCTTTTTTGCCAAGGATACCGAGCCGAAGCAATATCTTGCCGATGGGTGGCAGGAGAAAGCTTATGAGCAGTTCAAGGGGACTTATCCGCCGGCGCTGGTGGTGTTTTATCTGAACCACCTGGCGCATGAGATGGATGAGAACCATCCGGTGTTCACGCCTGCGTCATGATTCCACAGATTGAAACGCTGGCTGAGGGGGCGCTCGCGCGCATTGCCGCGGCGGGGGACCTGGATGCACTCGAAGCAGTTCGGGTAGAAGTGTTGGGGCGCAAGGGTTCGCTAGCGGATTTCGGCAAGCTGATGGGCAAGCTGAACGCCACGGAGCGGGTTGAGGCGGGCAAGGCGTTGAATGGCGCCAAGACTTCGCTTGAGGCCGCGTTTGAGTTGAAGAAGCATGCGTTCGAGTCGGCTGCTTTGGATGCGCGACTGGCTAGCGAATGGGTGGATTTGACGATTCCGCCTGCTGGACTGCTGCCGGGGAGTTTGCATCCGCTGACGCAGATACAGAACGAGATCGAGGCGCTGTTTGTCTCGATGGGGTTTGTGGTGTTGGACGGGCCTGAGGTCGAGACCGAGTTTTATAACTTCGATGCTCTGAACATTCCGCCCGATCATCCGGCGCGCGACATGCAGGATACGTTCTGGCTGGAGGGCGGGCATTTGTTGCGCACCCATACGTCGCCGGTGCAGGTGCGCGGGATGCAGAGGCTGGGGCCGCCGCTGAGGATGATTGCGCCGGGGCGCGTGTTTCGCAATGAGGAAGTTGACCCTTCGCATGAGCATACGTTTTATCAGCTTGAGGGCATGATGGTGGATCGCGATGTTTCGATCGCGAACCTGTTGTACTTCATGAAGACGCTGCTGAGCGGGATCTTCAAGCGGGATGTGGTGGTTCGTTTGCGGCCAGGGTTCTTTCCGTTCGTGGAACCGGGATTTGAGCTGGATATCCAGTGCATGGTTTGTGGCGGGCCGGGTTGTCCGGTTTGTAAGCATTCGGGCTGGGTGGAGTTGCTGCCTTGTGGCCTGGTGCATCCGAATGTACTGCGTTCGGGCGGGATTGATCCGGATGAGTTTGGCGGATTTGCCTTTGGGCTCGGCCTGACGCGCCTGGTGATGATGCGTTATTTGATTGATGACATCCGCTGGTTGCAATCGGGCGACCTGCGGTTTTTGAAACAGTTTTAGGAGCCCCCATTGAAGTTCTCCTACCAATGGTTGTCGGAACTTGTCGAAGACCTCGACATTGATGCGCAGGAAGTGTCGCGCCGGATTACTCTGCATACGGCGGAGAGCGAGGGCGTTGAGGCGCATGGCGCTTTGCTGACGGGCGCGTGTCCGGCGGTGGTGTTGACGGCGGAGGCGATTCCGAATTCGCATAACCAGAAGGCTGAGGTTGAAACCGAGCTTTATGGCCGCAAGACGCTGGCCTGTGGTGCGGCGAATTGCAGGGCAGGATTGCGGACTGTTTATGTGCCGCTGGGTGTGAAGCGGGTGAGCGGGGTGGATAGTGACGGGATGCTGGCGAGCCCGGCCGAGTTGGGGATCAATGGGGATCACGACGGGATTATTGAGCTTGAGGGGCCGCTTGAGCTGGCGGCCGACTCGATTATCGAGATCGATAACAAGAGCCTGACGCACCGGCCTGATTTGTGGGGGCACTACGGGATGGCGCGGGAGCTTGCGGCGATTTTAAACAAGCCGTTGGTGGACCCGGTGAGCATCGAGCTGTTGCCTTCCGGCGAGCCCGTTCAAGAGGTAGTGATTGAGGATTTCGTTGGTTGCCCTCGGTATTCGGCTCAGGTGTTTTCGAATGTAGTGGTTGGTGAGTCGCCGTGGTGGTTGCAGTATCGGTTGCAGGCGATCGGGTTGAATTCAATCAGCAACATTGTGGATGTGACGAACTGGTTGCTGGCGGAGTTGCCGCAGCCGACACATGCTTTCGATGCGGACAAGATTATTGGCAAGATCATTATCCGGCGGGCTGTGGATGGCGAGAAGTTGCTGGCGCTCAATGGCGAAGAGTATGTGTTGACCACTGAGGATCTGGTGATCGCCGATGAGAGCGGGGCGATTGCGATTGCGGGTGTGATTGGCGGCAAGTTGTCGGCGATTGGTTCGGAGACGACTCGGATTGTGCTGGAGAGTGCTAATTTTAATGCTTCCTCGGTGAGGAAGACGAGTTCGCGGTTGAAGCTGCGGACCGATGCTTCGATGCGGTTTGAGAAGGCGCAGGATCCGCATAATACTCTGCGGGCGATCGCGCGTGGAGCCGAGATGTTGGAGCTGGTTTGCCCCGGCATTGTTGCAGTGGGCGGGCCTACGGATGTGAGTGCTCCGATGCCTGCGATGAAGATGATCGAGTTGTCGCTCCAGTGGTTGTACCGGAAGCTGGGGCGGGTCGTCGAGAAGGCTGAGGTGGTGGGGATCCTCGAGCGACTGTCGTTTGTGGTGGTCGATCTGGGCGAGTCGCTTGAGGTGACTGTGCCGAGCTGGCGCGCGACCAAGGACGTTTCGATTCCGGACGATCTGGTGGAAGAGATCGGGCGAACGATTGGCTATTCGACGATTGAGCCGGTTGCTCCGGCGATGCCGGTGGTGCCTCCGCCGGTGAATCTGGAGCGGCGGTTTTATAACGAGTTGCGTGGCGTGGCGACGCAGCAAGGTTATACCGAGGTTTATAACTATTCGTTCCTGAGCGAGGCGGCGGCGTTGCGGTTGGGCGTGCCGGTTGAGGCTCATGTGCGGGTGTTGAATCCGATTGCTTCGGACCAGAGTTTGATGCGCACTACGTTGCTGCATGGCGTGCTCAAGAACTTCGAAGACAACCTGAAGCACTTTGACGATTTTCGTTTTTTTGAGATTGGGAAAGAGATTCATAAGCAGGCGTCGGGGTTGCCGCAGGAGGTCGCGCACTTGGCGGCGGGCTTGTATTCGCCGGGCGGGGATGGCGCGGTGGGGTTGCGTGAGTTGCAGCGACTGGCGCTGGCGTTCGCGCCTGGCATGCGGTTTGTGCCGACGCTGGAGGTTCGAGCGTTTGAGCATCCGCTGCGGTCAGTGAATGTGTTTTTGGGTGAGACGGCGGTGGGGCGGATTTTTGAGTTTCATCCGGATTGGGTCCCGGGACGAGCAGCGGTGATGGATTTGAATCTGGGGCCGATGGCTTGCACGATGGCCGGGATGCCGAAGAAGTATTCGGCTGTGCGGAGGTTCCCTTCGAGTGAGTTTGACTTAAGTGTGGTGGGGTCGGCTCGGACTTTTGCTGGCGAGATTGAGGGGATTTTGCGCGGGGCGGCGGGTGCGGCGGTTGAGTCGATTGCTTTCTTGCGGGAGTTTACGCTGGCGGATGGAACGCGGAGTTTGTCGTTCCGGGTGAGGGTGGCGCTGCAGGATCGGACGTTGACGCAGGAGGAGATTACTGCGGAGCGGGAGCGGATGATTTCGGCGCTGCGGGCTGCCGGGTTCGAACTGCGCTGAAGTTATAGGCCGAAGTGCGGCTTATGATGCCACAATCCCTTCTTTCGCCGACACGGGCTGGCCAAGATACGACTTTGCAGTCGCGCGCAGTTGTTCGGCGTAATTGTAAATGTCGTCGACTGAATCCAACGTAAACTTCTCCTCTTCCTTCTTGTCATTGAACACGCCAAGGGATAACTTTTGGGCATTATTGAACCGCAATCGGCAGATCGGTCTTCTGTTGTTGTCATCCAGTAGAATTGCGCAATAGCTTTGAGCATCCCGCATGAAGATGCGCTGTGGGCTCAGGTCGCTCCGGAGAATTGCGCGAATGATATAGAAGCCTTCGACTTCCTCTTCGCTGGTAAAGACCTGCGCTTCGCTCGATTCCTCAGCTTTTGGAGTTGACGCAACCAAGTCCACGGTAGGGCTGGCCTCAGAAGTCATTGCGCCTTTCAGCCTTTCGTTGATGCGCTCACCAAGTAAATGTTCGAATGCCCGCTTTACGATCAGGGTAAATTGATCTTTGACCGCAGGAGTAAACCTTCGATTTCCAATCAAGTCGTTTGCCAGCAGCCGGACAAGATCTTCGGATGGATTCACCATCCATTCGGAGAGTCTATGCTGGATCGCACGAGTGTACTTGAGGTCGTTAGCAGTCGTGAGAATGTTATCGAGGTTAAAGGCAGATTTTGCAAATTTTTTCAGTTCCTCAACATCCCGCTCCCTGAAATCCAGGATATTGAACTCGAAAAATGGCTTCTCATCCATCTTATTGGGCTGCTCCAAGTCTGTGAAGAACCGGTAGAGGATTCCATTCGTAAGAACTCCGAATCGAGCTGCCGTGACATGGAAATAGCGAAAAAGTTGGCTGCAGTGATTGATGCCAAGATCTCCTCCACACTTTTTGCATTCAAAAAGCATAATCGGCTTGCCCTCTTGTAGGATTGCGTAATCGACCTTCTCACCCTTTTTGGTCCCTACATCGGCAATTAGTTCTGGTGTCACTTCCAGGGGATCAAACACGTTGTACCCAAGCAAATGGATAAACGGCATGACCATGGCATGCTTCGTCGCTTCTTCCGTTTGGATGATGTCTTTCGCACTGGCAACTCTGGAGGACAGAGTCCTAATTTGATCGATAAAGTCCATTTGTTCCCTCTGGAGTAAAACGGGGCATGTAAGCTTAAGTGCCCTGTCATTGGAGTCTTGACTCAAGAGTTTACCAAAGGCAAGGTTTGGCAGGAGGAATTTGCAAATTAATCGACAATTTATCAAGCATTGATTGCATCTGCCACACGAACTCGGCAAAAGAACGAAAGGTTCAAACTCCAGTCAATTGGCACGGTCTCAAGGCGGAGCGCGAGTCCACCTTGTTCAAAGCGGCGGCCAACTTTACGGATCGACTGCGCGATCAGTGGAACCAAAAGAGCGATCTGCGCGGCGCTGTTGCATTGCGCCATCTGCAGTAAGGCGAGCGCTCGGACCAGTCGTGGGCGTCCCCATTGGTCTGTTTTTCCCCGACCTCCTTGTAGCGCGTCTTGTCGTCACCGAGGTCGGCGAAGGTGGCCCCGATATTGCCTTTTTAGAGGTTGCCGGTGTCTTTGCCCTTGCCAAAGGAGTTCTTGAGGAAATCGCTGTTCTCAACTTCGCCGAGGACATAGAGGCCGATGTATTCATCATTGACATAGAGAGCGGCGTAGTTGATGCGGGGCGCCTTGAGGCCTTGAGCGCGGGCCAATTCATAGTAGAGGGTTCGCGCACCAGACTCGGGTCACCCCAGCCGTTGCTGAGCTTGAAGGCGCCGATTCCTTAGATGTTTTGGCCTTTTACGAATTCGTTGAGCTTGATGCGGAAGGGCTTCTTTTTGGTGAAAGCCGATCTGTAGGAACTGTTGCCCTTGTAACGAATGCCGACAGAGGCGAACTTGTAGGGGCCCCATTCGATCGAACCTTCGAGATACGTTGCTTCTATTTCTGTGCCGAGATAGTTGCTGGCGAGCTGGGCCCAGTAGTCGGGTTGGGCAAAACGAATGCAAATTTCGTGTACCTGATCGCCGTTCCAAGCGGGATGAGGCGATGGAGTTTGTGCCAGAAGGGTGGAACCGGCGAAGATTAGCAGGTATAAGAAGTTCATCGAATCTCGAATTATGAAACTTGCGGGTAGTTTTTTCGTATGTTACCCAGGATACTTAAATCTGTCTTTATGCACCTCAAAACAATCTCTCTGACCCTGGCTTTGGCGGCACTAACCTTGTGCCCGCTGATGGCCCAAAAGAACCCTGTGACCGCGGCTGGATTGCCGCCGATTATCGATCGTGAGCTGTTGTTTGGTGACCCTGAAATTTCGGGGGCACAACTTTCGCCTGATGGAAAGTTTCTATCGTTTCAGAAGCCGTTTGAAGGTACGCGCAATGTCTGGGTGAAGAAGGTGGAGGAGCCTTTTAACGCCGCTCATGTCGTCACCTTTGAGAAGAAGCGGCCGATCGGTGGGTACTTCTGGAGCAAGGATTCGAAATACATCCTGTTCGTCAAGGATAACGACGGCGATGAAAATTTCAATGTTTATGCGGTCGATCCCAATACGGCCAAGCCTGTGGCGCGCGATCTGACCGGGGTGAAGGGGATACAGATCCAGATTTACAGCCTGCCGAAGAATGATCCGGATACGGCGTATATCGGACTCAATGACCGGGACAAGGCATGGCATGACCTTTACAAGCTGAAGATTTCGACTGGCGAGAAGACGTTGCTGCGGAAGAATACCGAGCAGATTGCCGGATGGGTGTTTGATGAAAAGGGCGTGCTGCGGTTGGCCCTGCATACCGATCCGAAGGGCGAGAATCAGATCCTTCGCGTCGATGCGAACGGGTTTACCAAGATCTATTCGTGCGATGTGTTTGAGGCATGCGGGCCGGCCCGTTTCCATAAGGATGGCAAGCGGCTTTACATGCAGACCAACAAGGGTGACCGGGATCGTATCGAGTTGGTGCTATTCGACCCAGAGACGTTGAAGGAAGAGTACGTCGAGACCGATCCTTTGAAGCGGGTTGACATTGGCGCGGTTGTGTTTTCAGAGGTGACCGATGACCTGGTGATGACTACATACATCGATGAGAAGACGAGGCGCTACTTCAAAGACAAGAAGCTTGAGGCGGACTATAAGTGGTTGCAGTCGAAGCTGCCGGGCCGCGAGATTGGTTTTGGTTCGCGGACGCTCGATGAAAAGTTTTGGCTGATTGTGGCGAATGGTGACACTGAGCCGGGATCGGTGCATCTGTTTGACCGCAAGAACAAGAAGTTGACGTTGCAGTATATTGCGCGCGAGAAGCTGCCGCGGGCTTCGCTTTCTTCAATGACGCCGATTCGCTACAAGTCGTCCGATGGGCTGGAGATTCCGGCTTACTTGACGATTCCCCGGGGACTGGAAGGGAAGAGCCTGCCGACGGTTGTGGTGCCCCATGGCGGACCGTGGGCGCGCGACTTCTGGGGCTACAATTCGCTGGCGCAGTTCTTTGCCAATCGCGGGTATGCTGTGCTCTCGATGAATTTCCGTGGGTCTACGGGCTACGGCAAGAAGTTCATCAATGCGGGCAATGGCGAGTGGGGCAAGAAGATGCAGGACGACATTACGTGGGGCGTGAAGCACCTGATCGCCGAGGGGATTGCCGATCCGAAGCGGGTGGCGATTCTGGGCGGTTCGTATGGCGGCTATGCGACGCTGGCTGGGGTTGCGTTTACTCCGGATGTCTATCGCGCTGGCGTGGATATCGTTGGGCCGTCGAACTTGAATACGCTGCTTGAGGCGATCCCGCCTTACTGGGAAGCCGGCAAGAAAATGATGTTCTCGCGCATGGCTGACCCGGGTACGCCCGAAGGCAAGGCCTGGTTGAAGGAGCGTTCGCCGCTGTCGTCGGCGGACAAGATCAAGACGCCGCTGTTTGTGATTCAGGGCGCGAATGACCCTCGCGTGAACAAGGCCGAAGCGGAGCAGATTGTGATTGCATTGCGGGACCGGAAGTTTCCGGTTGAGTACATGCTTGCGCCGGATGAAGGGCATGGATTCGCGCGTCCGGTGAATAACAAGGCGATGTTCATGGCGATTGAAAAGTTCCTCGCCAAGCATCTGGATGGCCGGTATCAAGAGGGCGGTACGCCTGAAGTGGAAGCCCGGATGAAGGAGATCATGGTGGACCCGGCAACGGTGAAGCTGGCTCCGAAAGTGGATGCCAGCGCTTCTACTTTCCCGAAGGCGGCGGCTGGATTGACTCCTGGCACTTATAAGTATCAGGCGAAGATTTCGATGGCTGGCCAGGAGATTCCGATTCAGATGTCGACGTCGATCGCGGTGGAGGGCGATACCTACGTCGCAACCGATGCGATGCAGACGCCGATGGGCGCAGTAAGCGATGTGGCCACGCTTGACAACAAGACGCTGAGGCTGATCAAACGATCGGTGAAGCAGGGACCGGTGGTGATTGAAGTTGCGTACGACGCGGCGAAGGCTACCGGTAAGATGGCGATGAACGGACAGGAACGGCCGATTGATGTAGCGACCGGCGGCGAGTTATATGCCGATGCCGCGGGAGCGCACCATGCGGTTGGAGCACTGCCGCTGGCGGCAGGTTACAAAGCCACTTATCGCAACTTTGATTTGCAGAAGCAGAAACCGAAGTTGATGCAGCTTGAGGTGGCTGGCACGGAAAACGTAACCGTGCCGGCGGGCGCGTTTGAATGTTACAAGGTGGAGATCAGTTCAGCCGATGGCGGCGCGGACAAGTCCACTTTGTGGATCGACAAAGCGTCGCGCAAGCCGGTGAAGATGTCTGCGGTGATGCCGTCGATGAACGGCGCGACGATGGTTTCTGAACTGCTGCCTTAAGCCAGCGGGTAGGTTAAACCTTCCATCAACCAATCGCGATTGAGCTGGACGGCCTCGGTGAGAGTCTGTACCAGCTCTTCGCGTTTTTCGTAGAGGCGATAGCCGGTGTTGGGACGCAGGTAGCCGCGGGCCTTGGGGTTGTTCTCGAAGAGGTGTTCTTCTCCGACTTCGGCGGCCTTTCTGGCGTAGTAAGCGCGGTTGTCGAGCAGGGCTTTGACGATGAAGGGCATGAGGAGCGAGTAGTCGCTTTGCAGGGACTCTGTTGCCTCGGTGTAGGTGTCTTTGTCCACTTTGCCCCAGGTGACTGCTTCGGCGGGGAAGCAACTGGAGAGGCTGCCGTCGGTTACTGGCGCAGTGACGATCTGGACGTCGAAGTTGTAGCCACGGACGTTTGGGAGGCCGAGGATTTGGCCTAGCGCAGGCTCGGGCTGGAGGTTGAAGTTCTTGGGGACGCCGCCGCCGAGGACGAGAGTTGCCAACGCCTGGACAGGGTTCTGGAAGAGGCCCCAATAGTGATAAGCGCAGGCTTCGAAGACTTCGGCGTGCAGGTCGAGATCGAACTCATAGTCCTCGATGATGCCGGCTTTCTTCATGGCCCAGAGCTTCATGGAATTCAGGAAGACGCTGCCGTCGCCCGGTGCGCCGACGAAGACTGGGATTGCGAGGCGATTGCAGGCGGCGAGGAGACCTTCGGGGACTCCGTTTGCCTTTTCCTGCTTTGCGTAGAAGCGGCCGAGGATGTTGCGGAGCTCGGTGCCTGTCATCTTGTGCTGGAAGTCGGGGAGTTGGAGCATGGCGCTGAGGAAGCGGTCCTGATCGAGGAGGACGTCTTCGTCGAAGGCCATGTCGGTGACTCGAATGGTTCGCTCGTCGCGGAGGGCGCCGTCATCACCAAAGATCGGGACTTCATGGACCGGGTCTTTGTGGCCGGTGAGGCTGCGGTGGCCATCGTGGTAACAGACGGCGTCAGTGGTGGAGAGGTAGGCGACCCAGCCGGTTTCGAGAAGCGGGATGAGCCAGGTTTGATGCTGACCACTGACGGTGACTGGCCCCGCGATGGCTACCGTGAGCGGGCAGCCCTTACCGATGGCGGTGTCGAGGATTGAATAGACGCGCCGTAGGAAGGCACCACCGAAAGCCGGCAGGCAGTTCATGAACAGATCGTGCAGGTTGTCGCACTCGTCGACGCGCTTGGTGAGGACGGTTCGCTTGTCGGGGTGGTGGTGTTGGCTCATTATCGGATCACGCTGGTGAGTTGTTCTAGGATTTCCTGGAGGAGCGGCGATTGGGGATAGGGATGGCCTTTGTACTGACGAAATCCTTCGCCGTACTGGATGCCCGCGGATGCGCCGCGTTTCATTGTCCAGCGGACGGCGGTTTCGACGTAGTCGTCCATGCCGTGCTGCTTCTTGAGCCAACTGCGCTGGGATTCATGGCAGCCGGTGATGGCGCGTTTGAGATCGAGGGTGTCGGCTACGTCGACGGTGAATTCGGGCTTCAGCAAGTTGCCGTCGCGGTCAATGCCGTCGGCGGAATCCATGAAATAAAGGTGGGGGATCTTGTCGAGGGGCGTGAATGCGCCTGTTTGGTAGTTGGGGGCAGAGGCGCCGAAACAGGCATCGCGGACGAGGGCGTGAGTAGCCTCGTGATCGCAGTGGTAGTCGGGATTATTGGCGGTGATGACGATGTCGGGACGGGTTTCACGCAGGATCTGGGTGACTCGACGGCGGCCCGGGTCATCGTTGAATATCGACATGTCGCGGAACTCGGCGCAGAGATAATCAGCGCCGAGCATAGCGGCGGCGGTGGCGGCTTCCATACGGCGGACGGAGGCAATTGCTTCGGGGCCCATCTCGGCGGAACCGCAGTCGCCGGGGGTCATCGTGCAGATGGTGAGAGAGATTTCAGTGCGCGCAAGAAGTGCCATTGTGCCGCCGGCGAGGATCTCTACGTCGTCAGGATGGGCATGGATCGCCAGAATTCGCATAGGTTTGGTGGGGAATTCTTATTCTCGCATGGGGTGGGATTGATAAGATCAGAGGTTTATGAATCTCAAGAGCTATACGATTACGCAAGGGCGCGACCGTGCGCCCGCGCGCTCCATGTTGAAGGCAATCGGCTTTACGGATGAGGATTTGCGCAAGCCGATCATCGGTATCGCGAATACCTGGATCGAGACGATGCCGTGCAACTACAACTTGCGCGACCTTGCCGTGAAGGTGAAGGAAGGCATTCGCGCCGCCGGCGGCACGCCGATGGAGTTCAATACGATTGCCATCTCGGATGGCGTGACGATGGGCACCGAAGGCATGAAGGCCAGCCTGGTGAGTCGCGACTTGATCGCCGATTCGATCGAGCTGTGCGCGCGCGGCTACATGTTTGACGGCATCATTGCTTTGGTTGCCTGCGACAAGACGATCCCGGGTGCGGCGATGGCGTTGTTGCGGTTGAATGTGCCGGGTGTGATCATGTACGGCGGCACGATTATGCCGGGCAAGCGCAACGGGATCGACATTACGCTGCAGGACGTTTTTGAGGCGGTTGGGGCGAATGCGGCTGGCAAGATTTCGGATGAAGAATTGCTCGATATCGAGAACAAGGCGTGTCCGGGCGCGGGGGCTTGCGGTGGGCAGTTTACGGCCAATACGATGGCCACGGTGATGGAGCTGATTGGGCTTGCGCCGATGTACACGGGCAGTACGCCACAGGTGGATCCGGCTAAAGATGCAGTGGCGATCCGTTGCGGCAAGATCATCGTCGAGGCCGTCAAGAAGGACCTGAAGCCGCGCGATATTTGCACGCGGGCCGCGTTTGAGAATGCGATCGCGAGTGTGGCGGCGACGGGTGGATCGACCAACGCAGTGCTGCATTTGCTGGCGATGGCGCAAGAGGCCGGTGTGCCGCTGGAGATCGACGACTTCCAGAGGATCTCGGCGAAGACTCCGTTGTTGAGCAATCTGAAGCCGGCGGGGAGGTTTACGGCAGCCGATGTGCATACGGCAGGCGGGATTCCCGTGGTTGCGAAGTACCTGCTTGAGGGTGGGTTTGTGGATGGCTCCGTGATGACGGTGACCGGCGAGACTTTTGGCGAAGAGGCGATGAAGGCAGTGCCGACGCCTGGGCAGGAAGTGATTCAGCCGACGACGAACCCGATCAAGAAGTCGGGCGGGTTGGTGATTCTGCGTGGAACGCTTTCGCCGGAGGGTTGTGTGATCAAGGTGACCGGAATTGCGCGTAAAGGT
>Ga0163144_10009078_pt1 | contig 21408 bp, 16 predicted proteins | sample OliLak19BULKMAT1_FD_123175 | JGI IMG/M metagenome (GOLD analysis project Ga0163144, IMG submission 123175) | Freshwater microbial mat bacterial communities from Lake Vanda, McMurdo Dry Valleys, Antarctica - Oligotrophic Lake LV.19.BULKMAT1 | ecosystem: Environmental > Aquatic > Freshwater >... | reverse complement strand
CTGTGCGCCTGGCTTGCACCGCATGCGGAAGCGGCAGGCGTTGAGCTTTATCCGGGCTTCGCTGCGGCCGACGTATTGATGAGCGCCGAAGGGCAGGTCGCGGGCGTGCGCATCGGCGACATGGGGATCGGCAAGAACGGTGAACCCAAAGATACGTTCACCGAAGGCGTTGATATTGAAGCCAAGGTTACGGTGCTGGCCGAGGGCGCGCGCGGTCATTTGACCAAGCGCATGGTGAAGCGCTTTGAACTGGATAAGCATTGCGATCCGCAATCCTACTCGATCGGCATCAAGGAGCTTTGGCAGCTGGCACCGGGGAAAGCTGAGCCGGGCAAAATTGTGCACACGATCGGCTGGCCAGTTGACAACGCCACCTACGGCGGCAGCTTCTGCTATCACCTGGATCAGGATCGTTTGGCGATTGGTTACGTCGTGGGCCTGGACTATCAGGACACGCAGCTGCAGCCCTATGAATGCTTTCAGCAGCTCAAACACCATCCGATCTTCAAGCCGCTGCTGGAAGGCGGCAGCATCATTTCTGCTGGCGCCCGGGCTCTGGTTGCGGGCGGCTACCAATCCATGCCGAAGGCTGAGATGCCGGGCGCCATGCTGATTGGCGATGCGCTTGGCACGCTCAACGTGCCCAAGATCAAGGGCACGCACCAGGCCATGCGCGGCGGCATGCTGGCGGCCGAACATCTGGCTCGGCAACTCACGGCGCAGGGTTGGGACCATGCGATCCGCTCCTCCGTGGTGGTGGCAGAACTGCGCAAAGTGCGCAACATCAAGCCCGGATTTCATCGAGGGCTGTACTTTGGCCTGCTCAATGCTGGCTGGGAAACCGTCACCGGTGGCCGCAGTCCATGGACGCTCAAGAACCACGTCGACTATGCGCAGACGCGCAAGATCAGCGATTACGAATCGCCACGGCGCGATTTCGTGACTCGCAGCCTGGCGCCGCGTGACCGCTTGGCGGGCGTTTACTTCGCCTCCACGCACCACGACGAGGATCAACCGGTGCATTTGCAAGTGGCAGACACGCAGATTTGCATCACCAAATGCGCCGTGGAATACCAGAATCCGTGCACCCGGTTTTGCCCCGCTGGCGTCTACGAAATCGTCTCGGACGAGTCGGGAAACCGCCTGCAAATCAATGCCGCCAACTGCGTTCACTGTAAGGCCTGCGACATCAAGGATCCCTACCAGATCATCAACTGGGTCACCCCAGAAGGCGGCGCAGGGCCAAACTATCAAAACCTCTAGCCGCCTTGAAAGGCCGGCTTGCAGCCGCCCACTTTTTGGCTAACTCACTTTTTGGCTAACTCACTGGAACGGAAAAAAACATGAATGAGTCTGACACGCGAGCCCTGCTGGTTCGCTTCTACGATGCGTTTGCGCGTCGTGACGGCGCCACCATGGCGGCTTGCTACGCCCCCGACGCCACGTTCGAAGACCCGGCATTCGCGCTGAAAGGGCCGTGGATTGGGGCGATGTGGAAGATGCTTTGCGAGCGCGCACAAGAATTCTCGCTGCGCTATGAAATTCTTTCGGTGTCCGGGGCCAGCGCACGCGTGAAGTGGATCGCAAACTATCGCTTCGCCAAAACCGGACGCCTGGTCGAAAACCATATCGAAGCCGACATCAGCGTGCGCGACGGTTTGATCGTCACGCACCGCGACCGCTTCAGCTTCTGGCGCTGGGCCGCTCAAGCACTGGGCCCGATGGGCATGTTGCTGGGGTGGAGTCAGGTGCTGAAGGCCAAAGTGCGCGCCACGGCGATGGCCGGGCTCAAGCAATTTGTGGACAAGAACGGGCTTTGAAAAGTCGCCGCGCCGGGACTGAACTGATGCGAGTGGGAGCGCTGCCTCTTGCCTGGCATGTTCAAGGAACTTCTAGAGGTTCCCTTCAGATGCTTTGCCAGCATGATGCGCCATGAGCAACCAATCACCACCTATGCATACCGACGCATCCGAGCCAGCGTCTAAAACGGATGGCCCGAAGCTATTTTCCGACCTTGACTTGCCGCACGCGCTGCTTTCGGCAGCGCAGAGCCTTGGCTACACCGAGCTGACGCCGATCCAGGCCGCCAGCTTGCCGCCGGTCTTGGCCGGTCTTGATGTACTGGCACAAGCCCAGACCGGCAGCGGCAAGACCGCAGCCTTTGGCCTTGGCACCCTGAATGCGCTAAATCCGGACCAGATTCGTACCCAGGCACTGGTGTTCTGCCCAACACGCGAACTTGCCGACCAGGTCGCACGCGAGCTGCGGCTGCTGGCCCGCTTGCTGCCCAACGTCAAGGTGCTCAGCTTGTGCGGCGGCATCGCACTCAAGCCTCAGGTCGCATCGCTGCGGCACCCGCCGCATGTTGTGGTCGGCACGCCGGGTCGCCTTGAAGAACTGATTGAGCTGGGTGCGCTGGACGTGTCCGGAATTCAGGTGCTGGTGCTTGACGAAGCCGATCGCATGCTGGACATGGGCTTTATCGAGGTCATTACCAAACTGCTGGGCAAGATGCCGAGCAAGCGGCAGACGCTGCTCTATTCGGCAACCTTCCCTGACTCGATCCGGGCGCTGAGCAAACGCTTTCAGAACGATCCCCAAGCGATCACGATCGAACATGAGGGCAGCGCCGTAGAACAGCATTTCTACGCACTGACACCGGACCAGAAACCGGATGCGGTCGCGGCTCTGCTGCTGGCGCACAAGCCCGAGAGCGCGCTGGTGTTCTGCAATACGCGTCGCGACTGTGCCGGCCTGGCCGATGAGCTCTCCCGACGCGGCTTTGCCGCTTTGGCGCTGCACGGTGATCTTGAGCAGCGCGATCGTGACGAAGTGCTGGTGCGCTTTGCCAATCGCAGCATGAGTGTGCTGGTTGCCACGGACGTGGCGGCGCGCGGGATCGACATTAAGGAGCTGCCGCTGGTTTTGAGCTGTGATCTAGCGTCCGATCCGGATCAGCATCTGCATCGCATCGGCCGCACCGCGCGCGCCGGTGCGCGTGGCCTTGCGCTTGCGCTGTGTACCGATGAAGACAGTTCGCGGCTGAAGGCTATTGCGCAGCGGCATGGCCACGAAGTCGGCACCAAGGCGATCGACCTTGGCGACGCAAGGCGCGGCAAACCGGCAGCTCCTGCGTACAGCACGTTGATCATTGATGCCGGGCGGCAAGATAAGCTGCGTCCAGGCGACGTGGTTGGCGCCTTGACCGGCAGCGTGGGATTGACCGTGGACGCGATCGGCAAAATTGATTTGTTTGCGACCCGCACTTATGTTGCGGTGCGCCGCCCACAGCGCGATCAAGCCATGCAGGGCCTGCAAAAAGGCGGCATCAAGGGCAAGAAGTTTCGGATCCGCTCATTTTAGTCGCGCTCGTGCGGCTTCTTGACCGGCAAGGGGCTTGCGCTGAAAAATCGTCTACTTCGCTGGCGGTCTGAGGTAAAGCATGAGCTGGATGATCTATGGAGCCAACGGCTATACCGGCCAATTGGTGCTTGCCGAGTGCCAGAGGCTGGGCCTGAAACCGGTGCTTGCCGGCCGTAACGCTGAGCAAATGCTAGCGCTCGGCAAGCGCACTGGCCTGGAGACGCGCAGCTTTGCGCTTGATGATCCCAGCGTGGTAGGGGCCCAAATCGCCGGCATGAGCCTGGTCTTGCATTGCGCCGGACCCTTCTCAGTCACGAGCGCTCCGATGCTCGCGGCCTGTTTGGCCAATCGCGCGCACTATCTCGACATCACCGGTGAGATCGACGTTTTTGCCGCCTGTCATGCCCAGCATCAGGCAGCTCTGGAGGCCGGCATTCTGGTCATGCCCGGCGTCGGATTCGATGTGGTACCGACCGATTGCCTGGCGCAACTGCTGAAAACCGCAATGCCAAATGCGGAAGAATTGCTGCTCGCGTTCGATGCTGAGGGCGGACCGAGCAAAGGAACGGCGCTGTCGAGTATCGAAGGCGCGGTGAAAGGCGGTCGGATTCGGCGTCAAGGCGCGCTGGTAAACGTGCCGCTGGCGTGGCGCACGCGCGAAATCCACTTCACGCACGGCAAGCGGATGGCCACCACCATTCCCTGGGGCGATGTCTTTACCGCTTATATCTCGACCCAGATTCCAAACATTGAGGTCTACATGGCCTTGCCGCCGAAGCAGATTCGCATGCAGAGCATGCTCAACTGGGTACGCCCGCTGCTTGCGGTTGGTCTGGTGCAGAACTGGCTCAAGCGCCGCGTGCGCGCGCAAGTTTCCGGCCCAAGTGAGAAGCGGCGATTGAAAACCCGCTCCTACATCTTCGCTCAGGTGAAGGATGCCCAAGGACACACGCTGCGCGCCCAGCTGAGCACGCCCAATGGGTACACGCTGACCGCCGAAGCGTCCGTGCGCATCGCCCAGCACGTGCTGGCGAATCAGGTCAAGGCTGGATTCAGCACCCCGTCGCAGCTGCTGGGCGGCGAATTCGTGCGCAGCCTGTCGGGCGTCGAATTGCACATGGATCCAAGCTGACTTTTATGGCGTAAAACCACCCCGCAGGAAACGCGCCGCGAGGATCGCCACGGGGATGAGATTTCTCCCTTCGGTCGAAACGACAAAGCCGGTCGAAACGACAAAGCCGGTCGAAACGCCAGTCGTTAGGGTGATAGCCGCAGGTCCGCCGCCAACCGTCATTGTGCGCGGAGCCGCCGGGCGCAGTCGCTTAAATCCATAGCGGCTAGCTTCGGCGAAGCTGGACGCGTTGCACGCTTAGCCAATCGGCGGCGCTCTTTTCATTGCGGCAATGCACACAACAAGCGGGCTTGCGGACAACATAATGCGTTCCGGCCCGAAGGACTTTGACCCATGCTGACACTTGCACTCGCTCTGGCTACCGCCTGGTACCAACCGGCGCCCGCCGCAATCACGCCAACCGGCTGCGACACCGCGTTTCTTGCCCTGCCGGTGCGCTATAGCTTCAACTATGGCCCGGATATCCAGGCGCTTTGGCAAGGCCAATGCGCAAACTGTCACGTGGATCACGGTGGCGCGCCGTTGGGCGGCTTGGACCTGGACCCGCCCGGTTCGTACTTTGCGATTGTCGGTTCGCCAGCCGCCGGAGACTCCAGCATTCTCCTGGTCAAGCCGGGCGATCCGCGCAACTCCCTGATGTTCCGGAAGATCAACTGTAATCAGCCGGGACCGTTCAACAGCAGCCCGCGCATGCCGCTGGCGCGTCCGGCGATGTCAGCTGCAGACCAAGCGCTGATTTACGATTGGATTGCGGCCGGCGCTCCGGAGATCAACGACACCTTGTTTCGCAGCGGCTTCAGTCCCGCACGTCAGTGATGCGTCTGCTGCGCCGGCTTGGCGGCGCCATTCGGACCGCGTGGCTGATGCTTGGTTTGAGCTTGCTCCTGTTGCTGTTGGTAGACCAGTTGCTCGACGCAGCGCTGCCCGATTCTTTTGCAAAGCTCAGCGTAGTTCCCGGCGCGAAGCATCCGGAGCGCACGCAAATGGATGCCTTCGCTTCCAAAGAGCAAGCGACGGCTTACTTCGAGGAGTTTGAGCAAGCGCGCCAGGTCGCATGGCGACCCTACGTCTATTTTCGCCGTAAGCCTTACGCGGGCCAGTCAATCCATGTCGATGCGCATGGTTTTCGGGTCACACCGCAGCTGGAAGACGGCCATATCGAGGGCCATCAGCAGCAGATCTGGCTTTTCGGTGGCTCCACGGCATGGGGCACGGGCGTCAGGGATGATCAGACGCTTGCGGCCCAACTCGGACAGCAGCTGCGTGCCGCTGGACATGCGGCGCGGATATGGAACTTTGCCGAGAGCGGCTGGGTAAGCCAGCAGAATTTGGCCATGCTTGCCATGGCGCTGCGCTGCAGATCGGCGCAGCCCGATCTGATCATTTGGTTTGATGGCGTTAATGATGTCTACGCCGCGCTCCAGAACAGACGCGCAGGCTGGCCGCAAAACGAAGCCAACCGCCGCGTTGAATTCAATCTAAGCCGGCGCGCCGCCAGCGTTTTTGCGGCTTGGCTGAGCCGCCTGAAGGGCGTGGGAAAGCTGCTGGAGCCCGCGCCGCAAGCGCCCGACATTGAAGCGCTAGCGCCTGAACTGGTGCACGACTATGTGCTCAGCACGCGTCAGGCGCGGGCCATGGCACAGCTTGCCGGCGCGCGCAGTGTGTTTGCCTGGCAACCCAGTCTGGTCGAAAAGACCCAGCGCAGTCCCGACGAGCAGGCGGCCTTCAATGCCATGCTGTCCTGGCATGTGGCATTGCAGCGCGCCAGCGTCGCGCAATTAGCGCAATACCCCGAGATTTTGCGCCTTGAGCAAGTTTTCGCCGAACACAAGGCAGCGGTGTTTTTCGACTACGCGCACGTCAACGCGCAGGGTATGCAGATGCTCGCGCGTGCGCTGCTCCCCGCGGTCACGGCGGAGCTGGCGCAAGTGCCGCCAAGGCCGGAATCTCGACCTGAATCGAGACCTGAATCTAGACCTGAATCTGGACCAGAATCTGGCGCATGCGGCGATTGGCCAGTGCCCAAAAGCGATCCCGAGCCGTAAAGCAGCACTCGTCAAGGCGCCGCGCGCAGTGGCAGGACTGATCCATGAACCATGAACCATGATCCCTGAAACCTTGATCCATGAACCATTGGGCCCGGATCAAATGCGCAGCAATGAAGTGCAAGCAGGGCACGATTGGGAGCCAAACCGGCCGCACGTCAAGGCCGCAGACCGCGGTTGCTCAGAGCTCTTCGCTGCGCTCGCGGATCAGGCGGCTGAGCACTGGACCGAAGGCTCTTAGTTCGCTGGCCTCGATTACGATTACGCCAGAACCGCCGCGTTCAAATTCCACCCAATGGCCAGGCAAGTCGGGCAGCACGGCGCGCAGCGCATCGTCGCTGGCGCCTACCTCAAGCACAAACAATCCGTGCGGGGTGAGAAAATCTGGCGCTCGCGCCAGTATGGCCAGAGGCGTGTCCAGACCGTCGCTACCGGAGACCAGACCCATCGCTGGCTCGTGTCTGAATTCGGCCGGCAGCGTGTTCATTTCGTCCTGACCCACATAGGGAGGATTGCTGATGATCAGATCAAAATGCCCGGAGAGGCCTTCAAACAGATCTCCAAGCTGCCACTGCACGCGCTCACTCACGCCGTGCAACAGCGCGTTCTCGCGCGCGAGATCAAGCGCCGGCTCAGAAAGATCAACGCCGACCACTTCAGCCTCGGGATAGCGGCTGGCGCAGGCGATTGCAATGCAGCCGCCGCCGGTGCAAAGGTCCAGAATCCGCTGTGGATCGCGCGCGCCCAACCAGGGCTGGAAGCCGGTTTCAATCAATTCCGCGATCGGTGAGCGCGGAATCAGCGCGGCGGGCGTCGATTTGAACGCCAAGCCCGCAAACCAGGCTTCGCCGACGATATAGGCCAGCGGCTCGCGCTTTCCGGCGCGGCGCTCAATGCGCTGCAACAGCCGTTTGCGTTCGGTCGGCAGCACCTTGGCCTGCACATATGCCGGCGGCAGATCGTGCGGCAGGTGCAAACTGGTCAGAACCAGGAAACTGGCCTCATCAAGAGCGCGCTCAAAGCCGTGGCCAAAGCACAAATCGGCCTGCTCAAAACGACTTGCCGCATAGCGAATCCAGTCGCCGAGCGTGCACAGCTCACGCAGCAGGGTTTGTCGGGAATCGCGTGAATGCGCCATGGTGCCAGCCTGCTGTTGGGGAGGCGCATTATCTTCGCCCTGGGGGGCGATTCAAGCGAAACTTTTGCGTCATTAGCCTTCGCCCCGCACACCGATCATCAGCAGCATGCTTGCGAGCTCTGATTCGGTCCTGAACAGCCCTTGGGCCAGCCGTCCTGGCGCGTGGAGACAGCGCGCCAGAGCGTTCTTTTCCTGCGCTTTTCGCAGCAATGGCGGCGCGTTCGCGCATGGCTTCTGGCACATTCACGGCGCGTGGTCTTGCTGGACCCTTGAGGCCCCAAACAACTTGTTGGAATCACCATGTCTTTCTGGAATCGTTCTCTGGTCCTGGCCGTACTTTGCGCCGGCTTTGTTGGAGTTGCCAGCGCGGAACTGAAGACGGCGGATGAGGTCATCGCCAAACACATCGAAGCGCGCGGCGGCATGGACAAGATTCAAGCCATTAAATCGATGCGCACCTTGGGAAAAATGACCATGGGTCCGATGGAGATGCCGTTCACCGCTGAGATGAAGCGGCCGAGTCAGATGCGTCTGGAGTTCAACTTCCAGGGTATGAACGCCGTACAGGCGTTCGACGGTGAGAAAGGCTGGCAGATCATGCCGATGATGGGCAAGACGGATCCGGAGCCGATGAGCGAGGACGATCTGAAGAACATTCGAGAGCAGGCCGATTTTGATGGCGCCATGGTCGATTACGCCAAAAAAGGCAACACGGTCGAGCTCGTCGGCATGGCCGACCTGGAAGGCACGCCGGCCTACAAACTCAAAGTCACTAAGAAGAATGGCGATGTCGAGACCAATTACATCGACGGCGAATACTTCATGCTGCTGAAAACCGAGTCCAAAATGAAGATTCAGGGCCAGGACGTGGACGGCAGCTCGTCGCTGGGCGATTACAAGGAAGTCGCCGGCGTGATGTTTCCACACTCGATCAGCAACGGCTTCACCATGGGCGGTCAGGAAATGAAGCAGACCATGGTGTTTGAAAGCTATGAAGCCAATCCGACGCTGGTGGCCGAGCGCTTTGCCATGCCGAAGGTAGCAACCCCGGCGGCAGAGCCAGCTAAGAAGTAAGCGGGCAACAGGCACGCGGGCAAGAAGTGAGGCGCCAAGAAGTGAGGCACCAAGAAGTGAGGCACCAAGAAGTAAGGCAGCTCGCCTGATTGCAGGGCGCGGGTCAGGGCTGTAGTCAAATTGCATCCCTGCCCGATTGCTTCCCACGCCCGAATATTTCGAAGCGTAGGTACGCGTGTTGCGCCCGCGCAGAATGACCGTTGGTGGCTTTGGCGGGGATTTTCATGCACCGGCGTGCCGCATGCCAAGACGGCAATCGCCATCTCAGGGGCGCCATCTCAGGGGCGGTATCTCAGGGGCGGCATTTCCTTACGCCGGCTGGCGGCAATGCAGGGCTCGCAAAACAAAGCGAACGCACGGATAAGCAAGGCAAACCAAAGCAAACGATCCCGCTCGGTTGCATCCCAGGATCACTTTTCGTATTGCTCAAAGGAGTCACTGTGCGCATTTTACCTCTGTTGGCGGTCAGTCTGGCATTGCCAGTGCTGGCTCAGAATGCTCCCCAGAATTCGTCGCTGGACCCAGTCCTGGATCCGTCGGTGTTTGGCGGCTTGAAGGCACGCGCCATTGGCACCGCACATACCAGCGGTCGCATCTCAGCCATCGACGCCACCACCGCATCACCGCAAACTATTTTCGTGGGCACGGCGTCGGGCGGGGTGTGGCGCTCAACCGATAGCGGCACCACGTTCAAGCCGGTCTTTGACGACTTTACTCAAAGCATTGGCGCGCTGCGCCTTGATCCAAGCAACGCGAAAACGCTGTGGGTGGGTACTGGCGAAGCGGCGGTGCGCAATTCCGTGTCGATAGGCACTGGGGTTTATGTGAGCCGCGACGGCGGCGACAGTTTCCAAGCAGCCGGTCTTGACCAAGTCGAACGCATTGCCGAAATAGAAGTCAGCCATCTCGACAGCAATGTGGTCTACGTGTGCGCCACGGGCGCGCTTTGGAGCGATTCCGATGAGCGCGGCGTGTATCGCAGCCAGGACGCGGGAAAGAGCTGGCAGCAAGTCTTGAAGGTCGATGCCCGCACGGGCTGCTCCGATCTTGCAATTGATCCGAAAAACCCCAACGTGCTTTACGCCGGCATGTGGAGTTTTCGCCGCAGCCCAGACTTTTTCACTAGCGGTGGTCCAGGCAGCGGGCTGTATCGCTCGTTTGATGCCGGATCAACCTGGCAAAAGATCGAGCAGGGCCTTCCCACTGGGGAAAAAGGCCGCATTGGTTTGGCCATTGCAGCGTCGCGCACCAATACCGTCTACGCCCTGGTTGAAAGCAAGAAAACCGCGCTGTTTCGCTCCGATGATATGGGCAACAGCTGGCGTGAAACCAACAGCAGCAGCAATGTTCAGGTGCGCCCGTTTTATTTTGGGGTGATTGAAGTCGATCCGACCGATCCTGAACGTGTTTATCGCCCGGCACTTTTCACAACCACATCGAGCGACGGCGGTAAGACCTTCAACGCAACCTCATTTGGCGGCAGCGTGCACCCGGATCACCACGCACTCTGGATCAATCCAAACAATCCCGAGCACTTGATCCTGGGCACGGATGGCGGCGTTTACATCTCCTTTTCGCGCGGCTCCAAGTGGGAATTCGTACGCAGCCTGCCGGTCTCGCAGTTCTATCACGTCAGCGCCGACATGCAGACGCCCTACAACGTCTATGGCGGTCTGCAGGACAATGGATCGTGGACCGCGCCATCGCGCGCCGCGGCCGGCATTCGCAACCGCGATTGGCACAGCGTCGGCTTTGGCGACGGCTTCTGGGTTTGGCCCGATCCGAAGGACAACGACATCGTCTATAGCCAGTATCAGGGCGGAAAAATGCTGCGCGTGCATCGCAAGCTTGGTGAGGTCAAGCGCATTGCACCAAGCCGGGGCGAAGGCGAGCAGGCGCTGCGCTTCAACTGGAACACGCCGGTGGTGGTGACTCCCGACGGCGTGATGTACGCCGGTTCGCAGTATCTGCATCGCAGCAGCGATCGCGGCGATACCTGGGCCCGCATCTCACCCGATCTGACCAGCAACGATCCCAAGCGCCAGCGCCAGGATCAATCCGGTGGCTTGACGCGCGACAACTCCACGGCCGAGAACAACACCACGCTGTATACGATTGCCGTGTCACCGAAGCAAAAGGACCTGATCTGGGTCGGCACCGATGACGGCAAAGTGCAGCTGACCCGTGATGGCGGCAAGAGCTGGGAAGAACAGACCAAGCGACTGCCCGGACTTGCTGCGGGCACCTGGATTTCAAGAATCGAGGCCTCCGCGCACGATCCAGCCGTGGCGTTTGTCACCGTGGACGATCACCGCCGCGGCGACATGCAGCCCCATGTCTATCGCACCGATAGCTTTGGCCAAAGCTGGCGCAAGCTGCCAGTGGCGGGCGTTGAGGGCTACGCTTGGGTCATCGCGCAGGATCCCGTGCAAGCCAGCCTGCTGTACTTGGGCACCGAGTTCGGCCTGTACATCTCGATCGACGGTGGGCAGCGCTGGACCCGTTTCAGTGAAGGTCTGCCGAAAGTCGCAGTGCACGACTTGTTCGTGCATCCGCGCGATGGTGATCTGGTGATCGGGACCCACGGTCGTGGGGTTTACATCGTTGACGATCTGACGCCGCTGCGCGCCCTTACCCGTGAGGTGTTGGCCCAGCCCATCGCACTTTTGCCCTCGCGTGACTCGGTGCAATGGGCCTCCGGCGCGCTGCAGGATTTTGGCGGCGATGATGAATTCAACGGCACCACGGGCACTGAAGCAGCCGTGATCACTTTCTACCAAAGCAAGCGGCACGTGTTTGGCGATCTGAAACTTGAGGTCTATGACGCCGACGGGAAACTGATCACCACGCTTCCGGTGGAAAAGCGCCGTGGCATGGTGCGTGTGGAATGGCCGATGCGCTTGCCGCCGCCAAAGCTGCCGGCATCGACGCAATTGGTGCCCGCGTTCTTTGGTCCGCGGGTACCCGAAGGCAGCTATCGCTTTGTGCTGATCAAGGACAAGCAGCGGCTTGAAAGCCAGGTTGAACTGGTGGCAGATCCACGCTCTGCGCACAGCAAGCAGGAGCGCAAAGCGCAGCAGGATATGGCGATGGCGCTGTACCGTGAACTGTCCGATCTGACCTACTTGGCCGAGAGCATTGCCGACCTACGCAAGCAGATTGCAGCGCTGAGCAACGCCACAGACGCGCAGCCCAAGCGCAGCCTGAGCGCGCTCGACGGGGATCTATTGGCGTTAAGCCAGCGCATTGCCGCGTCAAGCACGGACGGCGGTTATGTCAGCGGAGAAAAGCAGCTGCGCGAGCGAATGGGCGAGCTGTATGGCGACATCGTGGCCTACGACGGACGTCCCACCGACAGCCAGAGCAAGACGCATCTGAGCATCCAGGCCGAATACAAGGCGCGCAGCGCGGACGCCGAGGCGCTGTTTGCGCGCCTTGACGCAATCAACAAGGATTTGCCCAAGCCGCTGATTCGTTTGGATCGCGCAAGCTGGGAGAAACGCAGTCAAGGAGTGGGCGGCAGCACCCAAATGCTGCGCGCTCTGCCCAACCCGCTCAGCCTGATGTTCTAAGCCGCTGCACTCAGCAGGCGTCTGGGCCGGCCGCGCTTGCCAAGCGGCGGCGCCCGAGGGAATCGAGCGCAGCAGCTGCTTGGTCGACATGACCCAGCCGCCAACCGTCATTCTGCGCGCAGCCGCCAGGCGCAATCGCTTAAATCCACAGCTTGCGATGCCGGCCCGCGCATGTCATTTCGACTGGCTCTGTCATTTCGACTGGCTCTGTCATTTCGACTGGCTCTGTCATTTCGACTGGCTCTGTCATTTCGACTGGCTCGGTCATTTCGATCGGCTCTGTCGTTTCGACCGGCTCTGTCAGTTCGATCGGCTATGTCATTTCGATCGGCTCTGTCATTTCGACCGGCTCCGTCATTTCGACCGGCTCGGTCATTTCGACCGGCTCTGTCATTTCGACCGGCTCGGTCATTTCGACTGGCTCGGTCATTTCGATCGGCTATGTCATTTCGATCGGCTAGGTCATTTCGACCGTAGGGAGAAATCTCATTCCTTGGCGGGGCTGCGCAGGCAGACGATGCGCCCAGTTGGCTTTTGCCTCAATACGCCAACCGATGCGGTTCGCGGGCTCACCGCATCCTTCGCGACCCGCTCAGGCCGCGGGCGCCTTCGCCGGTCGCTCTCGCCAAGCGGCGGCGCCTAAAAGAATCAAGCGCAGCTGCCGCACGAAGTTCTCGATCAACTCGCGCTCGGCCGTAGGCTGATCTTTCGGCACATCAAGAATATCGGACGCGGCATTGAACATCGTGGCCACGACCACTTCGCAGACCATGTGCAGGCTGCTGCTGGTCATGGCCGGAAGCATGCCAAGGGCGCGTAAGTCATGCGCCATTTCCGAAGCGAAGTGCCGCTCTTCGTTGCGAATCGCCTGACGCATAGCCGGTGAGCCGCCACCGCGCTCGCCTGCGATGAAGCGAAACACTTGGCCGTGCGCGTGCACATAGCGCATGTAGATCCGCACTGAACTGGGCATGATCGCGCGCAGCGGGGTGTCGTTGCGGCGCGCTTCGCGCAGCACTCGGCGCAATGTCACGCCAGCAATATCAACCAGCGCAAACCCTAGCTCATCAAGATCACGAAAATGACGATAGAACGCAGCGGGCACCACGCCTGCGGTGCGCGTGACCTCGCGCAAGCTGAGCGAACTGAAGCTGCTGCCCTGCCCCACCAAACTTAGCGCGGCGTCGATCAGCCGCTGACGGGTGAGTTCCTTGCGTTCGATGCGGGTTGGCGGTGCATCGCTGCGCAGGCTGACTTTTGCCGTGGACAACCTTGTTACTCCCAACGGTCCAGAAGCGGCCGGATGAATGAGCGCCGGAGTATAGCGCCGGCAACGGTATTCGAGCATTCACACTACTGAAATTGAGCGAACGTATGTTCACTGGAATCAGGAGCTCGAACATGCACACCAGAAGCACGCAGACCACAACCATGCAGACAGCATGCAAAGTTGAACGCCGCTTGACCCGCTTGCTTAAGCACCCGCTTTGGGCGCCCTTGAACGATCTCGCCAGTTGGGAGCGTCTGAGCACGCGGCTCAACCCGATGTGGTCACTGAGCAGCATCCGCGCCAGCGTTGTGCGCTTGGTCGACGAGGGCTCGCAGATGCGCAGCATCTGGCTCAAGCCGAGCTGGCGCTTCACCGGCTTTCAAGCCGGCCAGCACGTCTTGCTTGAGCTTGATTGCGATGGCGTCCGGCGCAGCCGCTGCTTCACGTTGTCGCGCGCACCGAGCCCCGATGGCCTGCTGCGCCTGACCATCAAACGCAAGCCCGAGGGTCCGCTATCGCAGCAAGCGCACCGGCTTGAAGTGGGTCAGAACGTAAGCATCAGTCAGGCTCAAGGCAGTTTTGTGCTGCCCTCCCAGGGCAGGCTGTTATTGCTGGGCGGGGGCAGCGGCATCACGCCGCTGCTCGCCATGCTGGATGCGCTGCGCACTTCCCCGGCGCGCGATGTGGTGCTGGTGTTTAGCCAGCGCGAGCGCGCACAGGCAGTGTTCACCGAGGCATTAGACAGCATGCTCAAGCAGCTCCCCAAGCTGCGCCTGATCCAGCATTTCAGCGCTGAGGTCGGCCGTCTGGAGGCAAGGTCACTGGCTACTTTGGTCCCCGATTGGCGTGCACGCAGCACCCTGATGTGCGGTCCGGACGCGATGATGCAGTCTTTCGAACAGCTCTATGCCGAGGCCGGCCTGATGCAGCACCTGCACAGTGAGCGCTTCGGGCGCCGCGCCGCAGCAGCGGATGCGGGTGCAAGCAGTCACGCCATCGCCGCCGAAAAATCAAAACAAGTGTTCACTGCCTTCTCGGGACAGAGCCTGCTGGACGCTGCCGAGCTGGCCGGCATGAAGCCGAAGTTCGGCTGCCGAAGCGGGATCTGTCGCAGCTGCACCTGTCGAAAGCTGAGCGGCACCGTGCGCGACAACCGGACCGGACGCCAGTCCGGCCCGGGAGACGAGCTGATCCAACTTTGTATTTCCACAGCGTGCAGCGCCGTGACCTTGGCGCTGTGAGCAACCCCACCGGAGGATCCAACATGGTTACCAAAACGCAACTTCACGGCGAACAGCTGCAGCAGTTCACGAACGAAATCGACGCCTTGCGGCAGTCGATGCTGACTGATCTTGGCACGCGCGACGCGCAACACATTCGCCGCGTAAGGGCGTTCGCCCAGGGCTCGGCGATTGCCGGTCGCAGTCTGCTGATGTTCGGCTTTGGCCCAATCAGCTGGGTTGGCGGCGTGCTTAGTTTGGCCACTGCCAAGATCGTGGAAAATATGGAAGTTGGCCATAACGTGATGCACGGTCAATATGACTGGATGGACGACCCCAGCCTGCATTCCCAAACCTACGAGTGGGATATCGTCTGCGATGGCGAGCACTGGCGGCACTCGCACAACGTCGAGCACCACAACCACACCAATGTGATTGGAAAAGACCACGACTACGGCTACGGCATGCTGCGCTTGAGTCCCGAGCAGCGCTGGTCGCCGGCGAATTTGCTGCAACCGATCTGGTATCTGCTGCTGGCGATCTATTTCCAATGGGGCGTTGCCGTGCACGACATCAAGATCGGTCGCTTCGTGAAGGGTCGCATGAGCAAGGCCGAATTTCGCGAGCGCGTGCGGCCATTCCTGCGCAAGTCCGGGCGCCAGCTGTTCAAGGATTACGTGCTGTTCCCCGCGCTCGCATTTTGGCAGTGGCCGCGCGTGCTGCTCGGCAATCTGATGGCCAATCTGTTGCGCAACGTTTGGACCAACGCAATCATTTTCTGCGGTCACTTCACGGCCAACGCGCAAACCTATACGCGCCAGGAAGTTGCCCATGAAACGCGCGGCCAGTGGTATCTCAGGCAGATTCAGGGCTCAAGCAATCTGGAAGGCGGACGCTGGTTCCATCTTCTGAGCGGCCACCTTAGTCATCAGATCGAACACCACGTGTTTCCGGACATCCCTGCCCCGCGCTACCGCGAAATTGCGCCGCAGCTAAGATCGATTTGCGATCGCTATGGCGTGCACTACAACTCGGGCGGCTTCTGGAGCCAGTATTTCAGCGTTCTGGCGCGCATCTTCCGCTACTCATGGCCGACTCGGAAACCGGCCGAGCCTGCTATGGCGCAGTAGCGAACCGTCACGGCACGCATCCCGACCGGAGCGTTAAACGCTTTGCCGATGCGCGTCTTTATCGATCTTTCCCGCCTGCTTTAGGCGGGAACTCGGCAAACCTCAAGTTTGTTAAAGGCTCAAGGCAACCGGATCCACGATAAAACGTACCGAGGATGCAGCGCGTGTGGATGTTTAAGTGGCTTGTGTGGATACGCAAGTGGTTGACGCTGACAGCTTTCAACGCAAGGATTCAGATCCGTATCCCTTGCCGCCAGCCATGACCTCAGCCGACAGTCGAAATGCCGAAAACGCAAGCAAGGATTCGTTCGCCGAACACACGCCCTTGATGCGCCAGTACTGGCGCGCAAAAGCCGAGTTCCCCGACACCCTGCTGTTCTTCCGCATGGGGGATTTCTATGAGCTGTTTTATGACGACGCGCGCAAGGCAGCCGCGCTGCTTGATCTCACGCTAACCCAACGTGGCGCATCCGCAGGCGCGCCGATTCCCATGGCCGGGATTCCATACCACGCCGCTGAGGGCTACCTTGCGCGCTTGCTGAAAATCGGTGAATCCGCGGCGATCTGCGAACAGATCGGTGATCCGGCAGCGAGCAAGGGCCTGGTGGAGCGGCGGGTAACCCGGGTGATCACCCCGGGCACGGTGACCGATGAAGCGCTGATGGACAGCCGGCGCGAGCACGTGCTGTTAGCGATGGCGACGCGTCGCACGCGACAGCAAATTTTGGTCGGGCTTGCCTGGCTTGATCTCGGTGCCGGGCAATTACGGGTCATGGAAGTTCCCGCGGCCGGGCTTGAAAGCGAGCTTGAACGACTCGCTCCGGCCGAAATTCTGATCGCCGAGGACTTTCCCGTCACGCTTGCGGAACGCGCCGGAATCAAACGCCGGCCGCCCTGGTGGTTTAAACCCGAAGAAGGCCGACGGCAAATCCAAAGCTTCTTTCAAGTGAATGATTTACAGGGCTTTGGCGCCGCTGAACTGGATCCAGCCCTGGGTGCCGCAGCAGCACTGCTGAGCTACGTGAAAGATACCCAGCGCCAAGCCATGCCGCACCTGCAGGGACTGCGCGTTGAACAACGTGACGATAGCCTTGGACTGGATGCCAACACCCGACGTCATCTGGAGCTGTTTGAGCATGGCCGCGACGAGCGCTACTGCCTCATTGCGCTGCTGGATTCCTGCGTCACAGCCATGGGTACGCGCATGCTCCGCCGCTGGCTGGCACGCCCGCTGCGCCAGCGTGAGGTGCTGCATCAGCGCCTGGACGCGATTGCTGATCTGCTCGCCAAGGAAGCCTTCAGCACATTGCGCCAGCAGGCAAAACAGCTGGGCGACATTGAGCGCATTGCGGGCCGCATTGCGCTCAAGAGCGCGCGTCCACGCGATCTGACCACCCTGCGCGCGGCATTTTTTGCCGCGCCGCAGCTGCATGCGCTATTGCTTCCGCTGGCCAGCGCGCGCGCGCGTGAACTTGCCAACGCACTTTTGCCCGAGCCGGAAATTGCCGCCTTGCTAGCGCGCGCGCTGGCCGATGAACCCCCAGTTCTGATTCGCGACGGCGGCGTGTTGCGGCAGGGCTTTGATGCCGAGCTTGATCACCTGCGCGAACTCAGTGAAGGCGCCGACACGCATCTTGCGGCGATCGAGCACAAGGAGCGCGAGCGCAGCGGAATTGCCAACCTGAAGCTGGGCTTCAACAAGGTTCAGGGCTTCTTCCTTGAAGTCTCGCGCTCACAGCTGGATCGAGTGCCGATCGAATGGGTGCGGCGCCAAACCATCAAGGGCGGCGAACGCTACATCACGCCCGAACTCAAAGCCTTCGAAGATCAGGTGCTTGGGGCGCGTGAGCGCGCGCTGCAGCGCGAGCGTCAACTCTATGACGCACTGCTTGATCAATTGATCCGCTGGATCGAGCCGCTGCAGGCCTTTGGGCAAGCGCTGGCCGAGCTGGACGTGCTTTGCGCTTTGGCTGAACGCGCAGTGACCCTGAACTGGCAGCGTCCGGAATGGACCGAGCAGCCGGGGCTCAGCATCATCGGCGGCCGTCATCCGGTGGTGGAACGCTTTCTGGATGCGCCGTTTCAGCCCAATGACACCCTGTTTGACCTCAGCCGCAGAATGTTGCTGATCACCGGGCCGAACATGGGCGGCAAGAGCACCTACATGCGGCAGACCGCGCTGATCGTGCTGCTGGCTCATATCGGCAGCTTCGTACCCGCACAGCGTGCCGTGATGGGGCCCATCGACCGCATTTTCACGCGCATTGGCGCCGGGGATGATCTTGCCGGTGGCCGCTCGACATTCATGGTGGAAATGAGTGAAACCGCAGCCATTCTGCACCAGGCCACAGCCCAGAGCCTGGTGCTGATGGACGAGATCGGGCGCGGCACCTCCACCTACGATGGCTTGGCGATTGCGCGTGCTGTCGCGCTGGAACTGGCCGAAAAGAACCGCGCCATGACGCTGTTCGCGACCCACTATTTTGAGCTGACCAGCCTGGCTTCGGAGCTGCCCGGCGTCGCCAATCTGCATGTGGAGGCGATCGAACACGGCGACAAACTGGTGTTCATGCATCGACTGCAACCAGGGCCCGCGGAAAAGAGCTTTGGCATCCATGTCGCGCAAATCGCGGGTATTCCGCAAACCGTGGTCAGACGCGCCAGGCGCTTGCTGCGCGCCCTTGAGGAACAACATGCGCCGTCACCGCAAATGAGTCTGTTCGCGCCGCCGGTTGAGCAGTGGTCCGCCGAGCCGGAACACCCGGTCCTCAACAAGCTGCGCGACGCCGATCTTGACCAACTCAGCCCGCGCGCGGCGCTGGAACTGCTGTATGCGCTCAAGGCTTTGCTTTAGCTGCAACATAAGGGTGTGTGAGCGCTCGGTGAGAGCAGACTGATGACAGTCAATGCCTGATTTCGACCGGTTTTGTCGTCTCGACCGAAGAGGGAAATCTCCTTCTGGGCGGCTTTAGATCTCTGCCTCCGGTCGAGATGACCAGCTAGAACTGCGGCTCTCGGCCCCAAACCTCAGGTCATGAGGCAAAAAAGGCGGCGTCTGAATCTGGTTCGGCCAAGCCGAAAGAGTTTCAAGCTAAGATCGCGCCCATTCGCCAACATTGGAACCCAACATGACCACGGCTGTGGCACGTGACTCCGGCGCTCGTGCGCTTTACCTTTTCCTGCTTCTTACCGCTTTGGCGGTCGCTTCTCGCCTGCTTTGGCATCCGCCCAACTTCACCGCGATCGATGCCATCGCGATCTTTGCCGGCGCCCGGTTGCTCGACCGCAAGCTCGCTTTCTTGCTGCCGCTCACGGCGATGGCAATTTCCGACCTGGCGCTCCAGCTGAGCACTGGCATGGGACTGCACAGCGGCATGTGGGTGGTCTATCTGGCGATCGCATGCACCACCGGCTTAGGCATGCTGGCACGCGGACGTGGCCAATGGGCTTTGGCGGGTGCTGGCGTGGCCGGAGCCACGCTATTTTTCGCGCTCACAAACCTTGCTGTTTGGGCCACATCGGGCATGTATACGCTCGACTTTGCGGGCCTGAGCCAATGCTTCGCGATGGCGATTCCGTTTTATCAATGGCAGCTTGCCGGCGTGCTGTTCTATGGTGCTGTGCTGCTCGGAACCGAGGCGCTCGTGACGCGACGCTTCACCGCACTCGCGCCTGCTCACTGAACTTGAGGTATCCAGCGTGGGCAACCGACTTTCCAAGATTTACACGCGAACCGGTGACGACGGCAGCACCGGTTTAGGCGACGGCAGCCGAATAGGCAAGGACAGTTTGCGCGTCACTGCCTATGGCACGGTTGACGAAGCCAACAGCGCGCTTGGCATGGTGCTGGCCGAACTTGAAGACGGATCGCAGCCGCGCATCGTGCAGGTGCTGACGCGCGTGCAGCACCAGCTGTTTGATCTTGGAGGCGAGCTGTGTATTCCCGGCATGGCGCTGATTGAACAGGCTGATATCGACGCGCTTGAGGCAGATTTGGATTTCTTCAACGATCCACTGCCGCCGCTGAAGAATTTCATCCTTCCAAGCGGCGGCCGAGCCGCCTCGGCTTGCCATCTGGCGCGCACCATTACACGTCGCGCCGAACGCGACTGCGTTGCGCTGTCGCGGATCGAGAGCGTACGCGGCGAAGCTATCCGCTTTTTGAATCGCCTCTCTGATCTGCTGTTCGTGCTGGCGCGCGTGTTGGCGCGTGCCACCGGGCATGGCGAGGTGTTGTGGCAGCGCGAGCAGCGCAGCAATCCTGAGCGTCCTGTTGGCCAGAACCCGCCCGTCCAGATCCAACCCGTCCAGATCCAACCCGTCCAGATCCAACCCGGCCAGATCCAACCCGACCAGAACTTACCCGACCAGAACCTACCCGACCAGATCCCACGCGACCAGATGGGCAGCGAGTAGCGCGTGCTGGTATTTACCCATAGCGCCTGCCTGCAGCATGACCCCGGCGTCGGCCACCCCGAGCATCCGGGGCGGCTGCAAACCGTGATCGCTGCGGTCGAATCGCTGGCAATCAGGGTTCGCGAAGCACCCCGAGCGACTCGCGCTCAGCTGGCGCGGGCGCACACGCAGCAGTTGATCGATCAGGTCCAGGCCGCGAGCCAACGCGCGCCGACGCGCATTGATGCTGATACCGCGATGAGCGAAAAATCACTGGAAGCTGCTGAGCGCGCCGCAGGCAGTGGGATTGCGGCGCTCGATGCAGTTCTGAAGGGCGAAACGCGGCGCGCATTTTGCGCCGTGCGTCCGCCTGGGCACCATGCCACGCGCGAGCGAGCGATGGGCTTTTGCCTGTTCAACAGCATTGCAGTGCTCACGCATGAGGCACTGCAGCGCGGCTTCTCGAAAATCGCTGTGATCGACTTCGATGTCCACCACGGCAACGGTACGCAGGATATTTTTTGGCAAGAGCCGCGCGTGCTGTACGTCTCCAGCCATCAATCGCCGCTTTATCCGGGCACCGGCATGGCTAAGGAAACTGGCGCCAACAGCAACGTCTGCAATGCGCCGCTGGCCACCGGCACCGGTAGTCAGGCCTTTCGCGCGGTCTGGCGCGAGCAGCTGCTTCCGGCGATTGATGCCTTTGAGCCCGAGCTGCTGCTGCTTTCGGCCGGTTTCGACGCCCACTATCTGGATCCACTGGCCGGACTTGAGCTGCATGAAGCTGACTTCGCGTGGTTGACCGAGCAGCTGGTCGACCTTGCCGACCGCCACGCCCGCGGACGAATCATCAGCATGCTGGAGGGCGGCTACAGCCTGCAGGCGCTCAAGCTGTGCACTCTCGCCCATCTGCGCGCGCTGCAAGGAAGCGTAAATCCTTAGCGTCAAACTGGTACAGGTTCGCCCGGGCTATCGACTTGGGCTATCGACTTGGGCTATCGACTTGGGCTATCGACTTGGGCTATCGACTTGGGCTATCGACTTGGGCTATCGACTTGGGCTATCGACT
>Ga0163144_10009077_pt1 | contig 21409 bp, 17 predicted proteins | sample OliLak19BULKMAT1_FD_123175 | JGI IMG/M metagenome (GOLD analysis project Ga0163144, IMG submission 123175) | Freshwater microbial mat bacterial communities from Lake Vanda, McMurdo Dry Valleys, Antarctica - Oligotrophic Lake LV.19.BULKMAT1 | ecosystem: Environmental > Aquatic > Freshwater >... | reverse complement strand
TCCTCACCGCGAGCCACAATCCGGCGGAGTGGAATGCGCTCAAAGCCCTCTCGGACCGCGGTGAGTTCCTGGGGCCAGCCTAAGGGCGCGCGGTGCGCGAGCGCTTCGAGACCGACACTGATCTGTGGTGCGAGTGGAATGAGCTCGGATCGGTGCGCGAGGAAGCCGGTGCATTGGCGTGGCACCTGGAGCGTGTTTTGGGTCTGGAGTACCTGGATCTCGCCGCGATCCGTGCACGTCGGCTCAAAGTCGTGGTCGATGGCTGCGCGAGCGTGGGCGGTTTCGCCCTTCCGGCGCTGCTCGAAGCGCTCGGCGCCACGGTCGTGAAGCTCGACTGCGAGCCCAATGGTCAGTTCACGCGCGTGCTCGAACCGCTCCCCGAGCATCTCGGAGCGCTGGGCCGCGCTGTGCGGGAGGCGGGAGCGGATCTGGGGATCGCGCTCGATCCCGATGCCGACCGCGCGGCGTTCGTGGACTCCTCTGGAGTGCCGCTGGGCGAGGAATACACGGTGGCTTTAGGCGTTCGGGTGGTGCTGGCACGTAACAAAGGCCCAGTGGTGACAAACCTGAGTACCTCTCGTATGCTCGATGAGGTCTGCGCTGCAGCACAGGTCCCTCTTCATCGCACTCCCGTGGGCGAGGCTCACGTCGTCGCGGCCATGCGCGCCCAGGGCGCGATCGCGGGCGGCGAGGGCAATGGCGGCATGATCCTGCCCGCTGCGCACCTTGGACGCGATGGCCTGGTGGCCATGGCGCTGGTGGCGCAGGCGATGAGCACCGGCACGAGCCTGCGCGAGTTGGCGGACTCCCTGCCACGCTACGCCATGATCAAGGACAAGCTCGATCGGGGCGAAGTGCCTTGGGACCAGGCGGTTGGCCGACTGCAGCAGACTTTCGAGGGATGGACGCTGGACACCGCGGACGGGCTCCGGTTCAGTCGCGGTGCGGAGTGGGTGCACGTGCGCCCCTCCGGCACGGAACCGGTGGTGCGAGTGATCGCCGAGTCGGGGGATCAAGAGCGCACTTCGGCGATCGTGGAGCAGGCGCGGCGAGCGTTGTAGTCCGAACTCATCATCGCAGACGCGCGGTTGGTTCATTCCGCGCAGGAGGTCTCGACGCATGTGCGGCATCGTGGGCTATGTGGGCAACCGTGACTGCCTCGCCATCCTGATCGAGGGGATCAAGCGACTCGAGTACCGCGGCTACGATTCGTCCGGTGTGGCCATCCAGACGCCGAAGGGCCTCGAGATCGTGAAGTCCGCGGGCAAGATCCGTTCGCTCGAGACCAAGCTGGCCGACTACGCGCCGCGGGGCCCGTATGGCATCGCGCACACGCGCTGGGCCACGCATGGTGAGCCGAATGACCTGAACGCACACCCGCACACCGACGAAAAGGGTTCCGTCGCACTCGTGCACAACGGCATCATCGAGAACTACTCCACGCTCAAGAGCGCGCTTCAGGCCGAGGGTCACGTCTTCAAGACCGAGACGGATACCGAAGTGCTCGCACACCTGATCGAGAAGTACCTGCACCGCGGCCTCAAGCTCGAGCGCGCGGTGGGCGCGGCGCTCAAGGATGTCGAGGGCACCTATGGCATCGCGGTCATGTGCACCAGCGAGCCTGGTGTGCTCGTGGGTGCGCGCCATGGCAGCCCGATGGTCGTGGGAATCGCCGATGGCGAGTACTACCTGGCCTCCGACGTGGCGGCGATCGTCGAGCACACCCGCCAGGTGATCTATCTCGATGATGGCGAGATGGCGGTGCTGTCGCAGGATGGGTTCCACACCGCGACGGTGGCGCATGAGCGTGTCGAGAAGGAGGTCCACGACGTCGATTGGGACCTCTCGCAGATCGAGAAGGGCGGCTACGAGCACTTCATGCTCAAGGAGATCATGGAGCAACCGGACGCCGTGCGGAACGCGATGCGCGGCCGGGTGAATCCCGAAGAGGGACTCGCGCGCCTGAACGGCCTCAATATGTCGCCCGAACAGCTCCGCGAGATCAAGCGCATCATCATCCTGGGCTGCGGCACGTCGTGGCACGCGGGCCTGATCGGTGAGTACATGCTCGAGGAGTTCGCGCGCATCCCGGTCGAAGTCGAGTACGCCTCCGAGTTCCGCTACCGAAACCCGATCCTCGACGAGGGCACGCTCGTGCTGGTCATCTCCCAGTCGGGCGAGACCATCGACACGTTGGCGGCCATGCGCGAGGCGAGGCGCAAGGGCGCCAAGGTACTCGGCATCGTCAATGTGGTCGGCTCCACAATCGCACGCGAGTCCGACGGCGGCGTCTACATCCATGCGGGCCCCGAGATCGGCGTGGCTTCCACCAAGGCATTCACCAGTCAGGTCACTGTGCTCGCGCTGCTCACGCTCGCGCTCGGGCGCCATCGGGGGCTGTCACGCGACTATGGCATCGAGATCGCGCGCGAGCTGCTGGCGCTGCCCGAGAAGATCGAGAAGGTACTCGCCACCGACGAGGCCGTGAAGCGCATCGCCGAGGCCTACGGCCAGCACAACAACTTCATCTATCTGGGGCGTGGGTTCCATTTCCCCGTCGCGCTCGAAGGTGCGCTCAAGCTCAAGGAGATCTCGTACATCCACGCGGAGGGCTATCCCGCCGCCGAGATGAAGCATGGTCCCATCGCGCTCATCGATGAGCACATGCCGGTCGTGTTCATCTGCACGCGGGATTCCGCCTACGAGAAGGTGGTCAGCAACATGATGGAGGTGCGCGCCCGCAAGGGCCGCATCATCGCCATCGCCACTGAAGGGGACACCGATGTTCAGAGCCGGGCGGATCATGTGCTCTATGTGCCCGCCTGCATCCCCATGCTGCAACCCATCCTGTCCGTGATCCCGCTGCAACTGCTCGCCTATCACGTGGCGGTCGCGCGGGGTTGTGATGTGGACCAGCCGCGCAATCTGGCCAAGAGCGTGACGGTCGAGTGACCGCTCCGGAGGCGACACGATGAAGAGCCCGTTGCACGTGGACGACGCACCCAAGGCGATCGGTCCCTACTCGCAGGCACAGGTCGTGCGCCTGCATGGCGGCAACAAGATGCTGTTCAGCTCGGGGCAGATCGCGCTTGATCCCGCCACCATGGAATTGGTCGCGGGTGGCGTGAAGGAACAGGCGGAACGGGTGTTCCTGAATCTCGCCGCCGTCCTGCGCGGTGGTGGATTGACATTCGCCGATGTGGTGAAGACCACCGTGTATCTTGCGGACATGCAGGATTTCCAGACGATGAACGAAGTTTATGCGCGCCACTTCGGCGATTCGTTGCCGGCGCGTACGACCATCGCAGCTGCCGGATTGCCGCGCGGCGCCAAGGTCGAGATCGACGTGGTCGCGCTCGGGCGCGACCTCTAGTCCGCGCCGCGGGGACGATACGCAGCATGGGATGCACGAGGGGATCGTGACTCGACGACGACTTGCAGAAGTACGGCTCACGGCCACGGTGGCGAGCGCAGGGTGCGCGGCCAAGCTCGGGCCGGGCGATCTGCGTGCGGCGCTCGCGCAGCTCAAGCAGCCGCGCCGCGACCGCCGCGTCCTGGTGGATTCGAGCACCCTTGATGACGCTGGCATTTTCGCGCACGGCCGTGGCGAAGTCTGGGTGCAGACAGTCGATTTCTTCACGCCGATCGTCGACGACCCTTACGACTATGGACAGGTGGCGGCCGCGAACGCCATGTCCGACGTGTGGGCGATGGGCGGTCAGCCGCTCACCGCACTTGCATTGCTGTGTGCGCCTGACACCGGACTCGCGTCCGAAGTGTTGGCGGCCATCCTGCAGGGTGGACTCGACAAGATCCACGAGGGCGGCGCGAGCGTGGTGGGCGGACACAGCATCCGCGATCCCGAGCTCAAGTTCGGCTATTCGGTCACCGGCGTGGCGCAGCGGCGCAAGCTCCTGCTCAACAGCGGCGCGCGCAAAGGGGATCGGCTCTACCTGACCAAGGCACTCGGCACCGGTGTACTGACGACGGCCTTGAAGCAGGGCAAGCTCGAACCGGGCCTGCTCAAGCGCGTCACACGGCAGATGGCAACGCTCAATCGCGCCGCTTCCGAAGTTGCGGTCACGTTCGGCTCGCGGGCCGCCACCGATGTCACCGGCTTCAGCCTGCTCGGGCACGCGTCGCAGTTGGCGGATGCGAGCGGCGTGAGTCTGGTGCTGCATCCGAGCGGCGAATGGCTGCTGCCGCGTGTGCGTGAGTTCATCGCCGCCGACGTGTATCCCGGGGGGCTCGCGCGCAATCGCAACTTCTTCCGCACCAAAGTCGACGAGGGTGGGCTGGCAGAGGACCTCTTGAAGTCGTTGTACGACCCACAGACCTCGGGTGGGCTGCTCATCGCGATCTCGCCGCGTCGCGCGGCGGCGTTCGAGACCGCGCTGCGCAAGCGCCGAGTGTGGCATGTCCCGGTCGGGGAAGTGGTCCCGCGTGCGGCCGCTTCGGTGCGCCTGGTCGATCGCGACTCGGCTTGAGATCCGTGCGGGAACGAATGGGATCTGGTGGTCCCCGGGGACTTCAAATCCCGCGGTCGGGCGCTGACCGCGTCCGAGGTGGGTTCGATTCCCACGCGTTCCCGCCATTCCTTGGCCTGCTGGTGGTGGCGTGGCTGGCCTTGTTCCCGAACGCTGCCCCCGCGGCGCCGGCGGACACTCTGGCCATCGTCCCGTCCATCGCGGCGGATACCACGGTTCGTCGTGTGGCCCGCGGAAGCGGCGGCTGGACCGAGCAGCCTCGCGTGGTGATGCTGCGCTCGCTGCTGCTGCCGGGATGGGGGCAGTTCCACAACCGCGCCTATCTGAAGAGCGCGCTCGTCGCCGGCGGCGAGGGCGCCTTTGGCGTGTTCCTGTGGAAGGATCGTCGCGAACTCGACCGCCTGCTCACCGATGTGGAGCGAGAACGGGTCGGGGGGGATCCCCAAGGTTACGAATCGGCCGTGAGCCGCTACAATGCGCGGCTCGATACCTACGTCTCCCGTCAATGGTTGTTCGCGGGGGTGTTGGCCTACGCTCTGGTGGATGCGTATGTCGACGCTCACTTCCGCGACTTCGACATCGAGTTCCGAACAGACCCCGCGCTGCCGGATGGCGCGCCTCCGGACCTCGGGCGTCCCGCCCGTGGCCGCACCGGTGGCGCACACTCCGCGCGCATCGCACTACGGTGGAACTTTTGAGCGATCCGAGGCTTCAGAACATCCGTAACTTCTGCATCGTCGCGCACATCGACCATGGCAAGAGCACGTTGGCCGATCGTCTGCTCGAGATCACGCACACCCTGACGCCGCAGCAGATGAAGGCGCAGGTGCTCGACGACATGGATCTGGAGCGCGAGAAGGGCATCACCATCAAGTCGCACGCGATCGCCATGGAGTACAAGGCGGCCGACGGCAAGATGTACGAGTTGAATCTGATTGACACACCCGGGCACGTGGACTTCACGTACGAAGTCTCGCGCGCGCTCGCAGCCTGCGAGGGTGCCATCCTCGTGGTCGATGCGTCGCAGGGGATCGAAGCCCAGACGTTGTCGAACTACTTCCTCGCCAAGGACCAGAACCTCACCATCGTTGGCGCACTCAACAAGATCGACCTGCCGGCCGCTCGTCCCGAGGAAGTCGCACTCGAAATGGAGCACGTCGCCGGCACGCCGGCCGAGAAGGTCTGCCGCATCAGCGCCAAGACCGGAATGGGTGTGGCCGCGCTACTCGAGCAGGTCATTGCCGATGTGCCGCCGCCCTCGGGGGACCCCGATGGCACCATGCGGGCGCTCATCTTCGATTCCAAGTTCGACCAGTACCGCGGCGTGGTCTGTCTTGTGCGCGTGGTCGACGGACGTGTCCGTTCGGGCGACCGCATCCGCTTCCTGTCGAATGACAAGCAGTACGAAGTCTCCGAGGTGGGGCGGTTGCGTCTGAAGCTCGAGGCCACGCCTGAGCTGCACGCGGGACAGGTGGGCTACATCGTGGCCGGCATTCGCAGCGTCGCCGACGCGCGGGTGGGTGACACCATGGCTGCGGTGGGCGAGGCGGAGATCGTGCCACTCTCGGGCTTCCGCGAGACCAAGTCGATGGTGTTCTCGGGTCTCTATCCGATCGACTCGGAGCAGTACGAGCCGCTCAAGGAGGCGCTTTCCAAATTGCGCCTCAACGACGCCGCACTGATCTATGAGCCGGAGACCTCGGTCGCGCTCGGTTTCGGCTTCCGCTGTGGTTTCCTCGGACTGCTGCATCTGGAGATCGTGCAGGAGCGCCTTCGCCGCGAGTTCCAGATCGATCTGATCGCGACGACGCCCAGCGTGGAGTACCACGTCCTTCTCACCGATGGTCAGTTGCTCAAGGTGGACAATCCGAGCCAGATGCCCGCCGTTCAGAACATCGAGATGATCGAGGAGCCGATGGTTTCTGCGCACATGGTCACGCCCACCGAGTACGTGGGCAATGTCATGAAGCTCTGCCAGGACCGTCGCGGCGAGTTCGTGGACATGGTGCATCTCGAGGAGAAACGCGTTCGGATCGCGTACCGTCTGCCTCTCGGCGAGATCGTGCTCGACTACTACGACCGCCTGAAGTCCGTTTCGCGTGGCTACGCCTCCTTTGACTACGAGTTCGATGGTTATCAGGAAGCCAGCGTGGTGAAGCTCGACGTCATGCTCAATGGCGAGATCGTCGATGCGCTCTCGGCCATCTGTCATCGCGACAAGGCCTATCCCTATGGCGCGAATCTCTGCGAGAAGCTCAAGGAGCTGATCCCGCGCCAGATGTTCCAGGTGGCCATCCAGGCCGCCATCGGCGGCAAGATCATCGCCCGAGAGACCATCGGCGCGATGCGCAAGAACGTGATCGCGAAATGTTACGGCGGTGATATCAGCCGCAAGCGCAAGCTTCTCGAGAAACAGAAAGAGGGCAAGCGCCGTATGAAGCAGATCGGAACCGTGGAGGTGCCGCAGGAGGCCTTCCTGGCGGTACTCAAGGTGGACCGGGGCTGAGATCTCAAGGGAGAACCATGGCGAAGCCGAAGCAACCGAAGTCGCAGGTGCGCGAGTACACCGAGGCCATCTTCTGGGCCGTGGCGCTCACGTTCTTTCTGCGCGCATTCGTGATCCAGGCATTCCGGATCCCATCCGAATCCATGTGCGACACGCTGCTCGTGGGCGACTTCCTGTTCGTGAACAAGTTCGAGTATGGCCCGAAGATCCCGTTCACACACATCCGTCTGCCGGGACTCCATGCACCCCGGCAGGGCGATGTCATCGTGTTCCAGTGGCCGAAGAATCCCAGCATGGACTTCATCAAGCGTTGCATCGCCACCGGCGGCCAGACCATCGAGAGCCAGCACAAGCAGGTGCTGGTCGATGGCAAGCCGATGGTCGAGCCCTATGTGAAGCACATCTCGAACACCGAGGAGCCCGCGGGCTACACGGATCGCGATAACTTCGCGCCGCGCACGATCCCACCGGGACAGCTGTTCATGATGGGCGACAATCGCGACAACTCGAACGACAGTCGCTTCTGGGGCACGGTGGACATGGACCTGGTCAAAGGCCGGGCGATGTTCATCTATTTCTCGACGGCAGGGGATCAGTGGTGGAACGGATTCTTCCACATCCGGTTCGACCGCCTGTTCCGAGTGATCCGCTGATTCTCGACGGACCCTCGGTCGACGCGCGCGACGCGGCCCGCACGGGACTTTATGTCCATGTGCCGTTCTGCGCGGTGCGCTGCGGCTATTGTCACTTCTCCACCGGTCCCTTGTCGGCAGCTGCGGTCGATCGCTGGTTCCGAGCACTCGAGCGCGAGTGCGAGCTGCGAGCGGAATCCGCTTCGAACGTGTCGTTCACGTCGTTGTTCTTCGGCGGCGGCACTCCGTCGCAGCTCTCGTCACGGCATTTCGCCCGGCTCGATGCACTCCTGCGATCTCACTTCACGATCGCACCGGGCGCCGAAGTGACGCTCGAAGCGAATCCGGAATCGGTGCGGCCCTCGTTGCTCGAGGCGTGGCGCGAGGCAGGCGTCAACCGCTTGTCGATGGGCGCTCAGAGCTTCGAGCCCGAGGAACTGCGGCAGTTGGACCGCATCCATGGCGCGGCCAAGCCAGCCGAAGCGATTGACTGGGCCCGCGCGCACGGCTTCACCCGACTTTCGCTCGACCTCATGTTCGCCTACCCCGGCCATCGGCTCGAGGCGTTCGAGAGGTCGCTCGAGCACGCCCTTTCGCTCGGCCCTGAGCATCTCTCGGCTTATGCCTATATCCCGGAACCGGGCACGCCGATGGGCGACGCGGTCGAGCGCGGCGAGCAGCATGTGGCCGACGACGAGACGCAGGCCGCGATGTACGCCCACCTCATCGACCGCACGAGGCGGCAGGGTTGGATCCACTACGAGACGTCGAATGTCTGCGAGGCGGGCGCCGAGGCGCGACACAACCTCACCTACTGGCTGCGCCGTGATTACCTTGGATTGGGGCCGTCCGCGCATGGATTCTGGCGCGGCGAACGCTACGGCAATGCCTACGCGCTGGCCGACTGGGCCGGGCGACTGGAGCGAGGCGAATCGCCAGAGTCCGAGCGCGAGCTCGAGACGGAATCCTCTCTCGCCGAGGAGATCGTCATGCTGGGGCTGAGGCTGGGTTCGGGGCTGCGGATTCACGACCATCCGCCCGCGGTGTGGTCGCGGGTGGAGCGCCGATTCGGGAACGCCTTCACACAAGCGGAACGGGAGGGGCGCCTCGAGCGAACCACCGAGGGATGGCGCATCGCGCCGGCATTGCGGTTCGTGGCCGACGACGTCATCGCCTGGCTGGCGGCCCGAGCCGACGCTTGCGGGTTTGACAGCGTTTCGGAGACCTCCATAATCTCCCCTCCATGTCCCAGCCCGCTTTCCCCGGCCGCCTGAGCGCCGGGGACCCCGACCTCTCCGAACGCCAGCGAGCCGTCTTCGCCGCGCTCGTCACCTTGCACGGTCACTCCGCGCGGGCGGTGAGTTCCGAGCGCCTCGCGGTCGACTCGGGCATCCGTCTCTCGAGCGCCAGCATCCGCACCGCGCTCAGCGAGCTGGAAGCGCTGGGCCTGCTCGAGAAGTCGCACAGCTCTTCCGGCCGAGTCCCGAGCGCTCGCGGGTATGAGTACTTCGTGCGGGCGCTGCTCGAACCCGCGATCCTGCCGGAGCGTATGGCGAATGAGATCGACGCGGTTCTATCGCGCTCGACCGGCGATGTCGAACGCTTGTTCCAGGACGCCTCGCGACTCATCGCAACGCTCACCCGTCAGCTGGGTCTCGCGCTTGCGTCCTCACTGGATGAAGAACACCTGACCGCGCTCGAACTGCAGCCGTTGCATGAACAGCGCGTACTGCTCGTGCTCAGTCTGGGCTGGCACACCTCGCGCACGCTGGTGCTCGAACTCGACTCGCCGCTGCAGCGTGGTGAGTTGGCCGCGGTCGAGTCGGTGTTGCGCGAGAGGCTGCTCCAGCGACCGCTCAGTGAGGTTCGCGAGCGTCTGGCCGAGGACCCCGAACTCGCGCGGCACACCGCGGTCCGGATCATCGCGCGTGCCGCATCGTCCTGCTGGGCGCGACCACTCGATACGCCGCTGTTGTCCGCGGGCACGGTGCACATGGCGGATCAGCCCGAGTTCGCGGCACCGGGACAGTTGGGCTCGGTCCTGCGGATGGTCGAGGCCGGCTCGCCGCTTGATCGATTGATGGTGACCGGCATCCAAGGCCAGGTCGGAGTCCGTGTCGGGCTCGATGAGGCTCGCGTGCTGGCGGCGTGCAGCCTGGTCAGTTTCCCGCTTCCGGGCGCCATCCCAGGCGCTGTCGGAGTGCTGGGCCCCCTGCGGATGGACTACGCATTCACGCTTGCGGTCGTGGAACGGGTGGGGACGCGCGTGGCGGACCTCCTGTCCGCTTGAACACAACCCAGAAGGAAAGATCACCCATCATGTTCGAAGACGTTCGCGACGATGCGGGCGCGCAGGCCGATGCCTCGGTCACGCCGCCGGTCGATGAATCCACCACGTTGCAGTCGGAGTCGAGCACGTCGCCCGAGGTCGAGGCGTTTGGCGCCGGGAGCGCTGCGGCGGACTCGCTGTCGGCTGCTGCGACCGATGACTACAAGGACCGCTGGCTGCGGGCCGAAGCGGACCTCCAGAACTTCCGCCGTCGCGCCGTGCGCGATCGCGAGGAGTATGTGCGCATGGCCGAGGATCGCCTCCTTCTCGAGTCCATCGGACTGCTCGATGACCTTGAGCGCGCGATCGCAGCGTTCACCGCCGAGCAGGCTGCCGAAGCGTGGGTCCAGGGCGTGGTGCTGACGGCGCAGCGCATGCGCGATGCGCTCGCCCGCAACGGCGTGTCCGCGGTGCCCAGCGTGGGGCAGCCATTCGATCCCACGGTACACGAGGCATTGCTCGAGATCGACGCGCCGCAAGGCGTGGCGCCGGGCTCGATCGTGCAGGAAGTCCAGAAGGGTTATCGCCGCGGCGAGAGGTCATTACGCGCCGCGCGTGTCGTGGTGGCTCGTACCCCGGCAGGCCACTGAAGATGGCGAAGCGCGACTACTACGAAGTCCTTGGGCTCGCCCGCACCGCGTCCGATGAGGAGATCAAGAAGGCGTACCGCAAGGTCGCGATGCAGCATCACCCGGATCGAAATCCGGGTGACAAGGAAGCCGAGTCGCGCTTCAAGGAGGCGACCGAGGCCTACGAAGTGCTGCGTGAAGCCGAGAAGCGCGCGCGCTATGACCAGTTCGGTCATGTGCCAACGAGCGCGGGGGGCGGCGCGGGCGATGGCATGGGCGGCTATGGCTACGGCGGCTTCGACCTGGCCGATGCGCTTCGCGCGTTCATGCGCGACTTTGGCGGTGGCGAGGGGGGCGGTGGATTCGAGGATCTGTTCGGTGGCGGCGGTGGACGCGGCGGCCAGCGCGGTCCCGCTCGCGGCGACGATCTCCAAGTCCGGCTGCCGCTGACGCTCGAGGAAATCGCCTCGGGCGTGGAGAAGAAGATCCGGGTCAAGCACCTGAAGCGCTGCAGCACTTGCGAAGGCAAGGGAGGCAAGGGAGAACAGGCGTGCACCCAGTGCCAAGGCCGCGGTCAGGTGCGTCGCGTGCAGCAGACCATGTTCGGCCAGTTCGTGAACGTGGCGGCCTGCCCCAAGTGCGAGGGCGAGGGCAGCACCGTGAGCCAGCCGTGCAAGACGTGCAATGGCGATGGACGCGTGAGCGAGACGGAGACGGTTTCGGTCAAGGTCCCGGCCGGTGTGGCGAATGGCAACTACATCCCGCTGCGCGGACTCGGCGATGCCGGACGTCGCGGGGGCGCGCCGGGCGACTTGATCGTGTTGATCGAAGAGAAGCCGCACGATGTGTTCGAGCGCCATGCCGATGACCTGTACCTCGAGCTGCCGATCAACTACTTCACGCTCGCCCTGGGCGGCAAGGTCGATGCGCCGCTGCTCGGCGGCGGCACGCACTCGTTCGATGTCCCCGCCGGCACGCAGAGCGGCAGCGCCCTGCGCGCAAGGGGCAAGGGCCTGCCGGGCTTGCGCGGGGGCAAGGGTGACCTGCTCGTGCGGCTCATGGTGTGGATCCCCCAGAAGCTGTCGGGGTCTGAGAAGAAGCAACTCGAGGAACTCCGCCGCGCCGATGGCCACAAGCCGCCGGCACCGCTTCGGTCGTTATTCGATCGGGTGCGGGATGCATTCACGCGCTGAGGCGGCGCCGTCGTGGCTTTACCTCTCGGGGCTCGCATCGCTTCGCGCCGAATGCACACTTGAAGGCGATGAAGCGCACTACCTCGCGCGTGTCGTCCGGGCGAGGCCGGGCGAACAGGTGCACGCGACCGACGGCGCAGGACTCGTGGTCACCTTCGAGGTACTCGAGTCGCGGCCGCAAGTGAGACTCCGACAAGTGTCGAGCCGGGAGCAGCCACTCGAGCGTGAACTCCATCTCGCGGTCGGGGCGCCTGAAGGGGAGCGGATCGACTGGTTGGTCGAGAAGGCCGCCGAGCTGGGCGCCACTCGGCTGACCCCGATCGACGGCGAGCGGGCTGCCTGGTCCGATTGGCGAGTCGGAAGGCTTGAACGGCTGGCGATCGCGGGGTTGCGGCAGTCGCTCAGCTGTCACTTGCTCCGACTGGATGCCCCCATCGCCCTCACGGAATGGCTGTCCGCGCTTCCAGTCGAGGGTGAGCGGTTCGAGGCCGCCCGCGATGGGGTGTCGGCAGCCGCCCACCGTGCTCCGGCCGCAGGCATGAGCCGGATTGTCATCGGGCCTTCGAGTGGATTCTCGTCCGATGAGCGCAAACGGTTGTCGCAAGGGTATTTCAGCCCTATTGCCTTCGCTTCGGGAAGGTTGCGGACCGAAACCGCAGGGGTGGTTGCGGCGGCATGGTGGGCGGCGGGGGACGGCGCGTTGGGCTGAAGTCCATGCTGGCCGCGGGGCCCATCTGCCGATGACCCGGCCAGCAGTCGGGCCGGGCGTCTTGACGCCACCTCAGGGTGCGCCATAGACTGCTCGTCTACTATTCCGCGCCAACTCCGCATGCAAGCGCGTGTTCAACCCAACCTTTTCTCTTCTCCTCAAAGAAGATCGTGAGTCTGGAGAGGGGGGAATTCATTGCCTGGTATCAGGGTGAAGGACGGCGAGTCCTTCGAGAGCGCCCTGCGTCGATTCAAGAAGAAGTGCGAGAAGGCCGGCATCATGGCTGATCTGCGTCGCCATCAGCACTTCGAGAAGCCTTCGGAGCGACGCAAGCGCAAGATGAACGCCGCGAAGCGCAAAAACATGGCGCGTCGGGCTGCGGAGAACTAGGACTCCTGGAAATCTTCCATGGTGTCACTTGGCTGGACTGGGTTCTCCTGGTCCTGCTCGTCGCTTTCTCGATCCGTGGAGTCATGCGCGGCACGTTCGCGCAGGTCTTCGCGATCCTCGGGATAGCGCTCGGTCTCATCGCAGCCGCTTGGGTGTCGTATTGGGTCGGGCTCCACTGGAGTGGAGCCCGACCCATGATTGTCTTCATCGCTCTCCGCGTGGTGGTGGCTTCACTCGCGGGGTTGGCAGTTGCAGCGTTGTTCCAGTGGTGGGGTGAGCTCGTCGCCAAGGCGGCCCACGACGGCCCGTTCGGCTGGTTGGATCGGCTGGTGGGTGGCGTCATCGGGATCGTCATCGGCGCCGTGTTCGCAACCTTCGTCGTCCTCGCGGTGGTGCAGTCGCCTTGGCTGCGCCCGGCACGCGAATCGGCGGTGAAGGGGATGGCCTCGCGTCCTCTGTTGTCTGCGGGGGTGCAGCTGAGCCGTGCGGGGGACCGCGTGTTCCCCGGCGGAAAGTGGCTGCATGGCCAGTTCGTGGAAGCCGCATCGCGGGTCGGTCCCGCGCGCGGCCGCGGACCGGCCGCCTTGTTCCGGTGACGTCTGCCCGCGCGTGAGCGGGCCTTCTGTCGGCGATTGCGGGTCCGCCTGCGACGTGCGCGGTCGAAGAGGTGGGTGAGCCGTGGATCGGCATTCGCTCGGATTGCTCGAGTTCGGTCGCGTGTGTGCGGCCATCTCCGAGCGCGCGGAATGTTCGCGTGCCCGCGAGACGTTGCGTGTCTGGCAGCCTTTGCCGGACCCGTCTGCGCTCGCGCGTGAACTGACGCGCCTCGAGGAGGCGCTGCGCCGTGGTCGTGCGCCCGGCGAGTGGTGTGCCGTCGGTCGCGGTTCGCTCGATGCGGCCTGTGATGCCGAAGCCCGCTTCACGTTGGACGGTCCCGGCCTGCTCGAAGTCCTGGGATGGCTCGAGGCAACGCGTACGACGCTCACGGCATGGGGATCGCCGGAGTCGCGCATGCAGTATCCCGCGCTCGCCGCGCTCGTCGATGAACTGCCGATCATGGAGTCGCTGCGCGAGCGCCTGTCCCGTTCGCTCGATGCCGAGGGCCGCGTGCGTGATGAAGCCTCGCCTGCGCTCAAGCGCGCTCGCCAGGGCGTCGCGGACGGTGAGCGTCGCCTCCATGCGCAGCTCGAGCGCTGGGCAGCGCCCTTCGGCGAAGGCAGCTATGTGACGCGCCATGGGGACCGCTACGTGGCGTGCGTTCCCGCGGCGGGTTTCTCGCGCAAGCGGGGCATCGTGCATGACACTTCGAACAGCGGACAGTCGTTGTTCGTCGAACCGCTCGAGGCGTGCGAAGGGAATAATCAACTGCTCGAACTGAGTTCGCTGGCCTTCGAGGAGGAACGCCGCATCCTGCTCGAGCTGATCGAGGACGTGCACTCCTCGCGCGAGCCCCTCGGGATCCTCGAGGGCACACTCGCGACGCTCGATACGCTGCGCGCACGCGCGCGGTGGGGGAACGAGTTCGGTGGCATCGCCATCCGGCCGCAGGCCGGGCGGTTGCAACTCATGCATGCGCGGCACCCGCTGCTCGCCATGAGTGAGCGGCGCGAGTCGATCGTGCCCCTCGACCTGACGCTCGAGCCCGAGGGTCGCCTGCTGCTCGTCTCGGGCCCCAACATGGGCGGCAAGACCATTCTTCTGAAGTGTGTCGGACTGTCGATCGCGATGGCGCATGCGGGGCTGCCGGTGTTGGCCGCCGAGGGCAGCCGCATCCCCGTGATCCGTCACATCGTCGTGGATCTGGGCGATGAGCAGTCCGTGGACCGCGGGCTCTCCACGTTCGCGGCGCACCTGGAGCGATTGCAGCACATGGCCGAACTCGCGGGCCCCGAAAGTCTGTTGCTCGCCGACGAACTGGGGGCAGGCACGGATCCCGAAGAAGGCGCAGCGTTGGGTCGGGCGCTCGTCGAACATTTCGCGGCGCACCAATCGTGGGGCGTGCTCACCACACACCTGGGAAGCCTCAAGCGTGTCGCGACCGAAGTGGCCGGCGTGGTGAATGGCTCGCTCGAGTTCGACCTTGCCACGCTCACGCCGCGCTATCGGTTCGTGCCCGGGATTCCCGGTGCGAGCCACGCGCTATCCGTCGCGGCCCGGCTCGGCATGCCCGAGGCGTTGCTCGCGCGCGCGCGCCAACTGACGTCGGACGAATCGCGCGCGCTCGAGCGTCTGCTCTCCGAGGTGGGCGAAGCACGCCGACTCGCCACCGAGGAGCGCGAGGCCATGACCCATGCTCGGCTCGAAGCCGAGCAGGAAGCCAAGCGCCATCGGGCCGCGACCGAGGACGCCAAGAAGGCTCTCGCGGACCTGCGCCGGCGGCTCACCGCGGAGAGTGAGTCGATCCTCGTCCGCACGCGCGAGCTGTGGCAGAACGTGCAACGCGAGGCGCGCAAGGCCGACAAGTCACGCGCCGACGCCGAGTCCCTGCGCGCGCGCATGGAGGAACTCGACCAGAGTGCGCAGGCCCTGCAGCGAGCGAGCGGTCCCGCGGCACTCGGGTTGCCCGAGACGGCGGCGGCACCGACTGCAGCGGTGAGGCTCGAAGTCGGAGCACGCGTGCGGGTCAAGGATCTGGGCATCGAAGCGGTGATCGCCTCTTTACCGGATCGTGAAGGCAATCTCCAGCTGCGCAAGGGAAGTTGGAACATCCGCTCGCACGTCGACAAGTTGGTCGGCGCGGAGGTGGCGGCGACGGCGCCCGTGGTGCGTGGCCCCGGGGCCATCTTCACACCCTCCGACGAAGCGCCGGCGCTGGAGGTCGATCTGCGCGGCATGGAGGCCGACGAGGCACTGCGGGCAGTGGATCATGGTCTCGACCGGGCGGTGCTTTCGGGCATTCTCGAACTGCGGATCATCCACGGGATCGGCCGCGGGGTGCTCAAGGCCGCTGTCGAGAAGCACCTCAAGTCGCATCCTCAAGTGGAATCGCAGCGTATGGGCGAAGGCAATGAAGGCGGCCGCGGTGTGACCGTGGCGAGGCTGCGATGAAGCACATGGCGTGGAGCATGGGCGCAGGCGCTGGAAGCCGCGGGTCCGATGACTGGGTCGAGCGCGTGCGCGCGGCGAGCGACATCATCGAGGTCGTGGGGCAGACCGTGCCGTTGCGGCGCGTGGGTCGGAACTGGATGGGCGTGTGTCCGTTCCACTCCGAGAAGACACCATCGTTCTCGGTGAACGCCGAACGGCAGTTCTACCACTGCTTCAGCTGCAAGGCCGGCGGCGATGTGTTCAAGTATATTCAGGAGAGTGAGAAGGTCGGCTTCCTCGAGGCGGTTGAGATGCTGAGCAATCGTGCGGGGATCCCGATCCCCGAACGCCGGGCGGGCGAGCGAGGCAAGCGCGCGCCACTACTCGAAGCGCTCGATGCCGCGGCGACGGTCTACGAGCAATGGCTCGGTGACCCGACGATGGGTGCCCTCGGGCGCGCGTATCTGGAACGACGCGGCATCAGCCGGGAGACGCAACGGGCATTCCGCATCGGTTTCGCGCCCGCCGGCTGGGACAACCTGGTCCCGCGTCTGGCCCCCAAGTTCGGTGACGACGTATTGCTCGAAGCCCGATTGGCGGGGCGCCGGGAAGGTTCACGCAAGCTTTACGACTGGTTCCGGAATCGTTTGATGGTGCCGCTCATCGCACCGGGTGGAGCCGTGCTGGGATTCGGCGCTCGGACCATGGGGGAAGAGAACCCCAAGTATCTCAACTCCCCCGAGTCGAGTGTCTATCACAAGAGCCAGTTCCTGTTCGCGCTCGAGCAGGCTCGAAAGCACGTGAAGCCGGACGACGAAGTCGTGGTGGTGGAAGGATATTTCGATGCCATCGCACTGCACCAAGCGGGCATCCCGAACACCGTCGCCACTTCGGGCACTGCCCTGACGGCCGATCACGCCAAGCAACTGCGCCGGCTGGCGCGGGGCGTGGCGCTGACGTACGACGGGGACTCTGCGGGACAAGAGGCCATGTTGAGATCCCTGGGAGTGCTGTTGGCCGAAGGGTTGGACGTGGCGGTGGTCGACCTGCCGCAGGGTGACGACCCCGATACGCTTGTGCGTCGCGCCGGGACCGAAGGTTGGGCTATAGTGCGTGGTTCCGCATACGATGCCGTGGGTTTCGTGCAGCGCCATGTGCTGCGTCGCAGCAAAGGGGGCGACCCCCGCGAGCGCGCGCTGCAGACCGTGGTGCAACTCGCCAGCAGTATCCCGGACGCCATCCGCAGGCGCTTGCTCGTGGAGCGCGCCGCACAGGTGTTCGGGATGTCGGAGGCGGTGATCGCGCGTGCCGTGGGTCTGGGACGCGGAGGACAGGACGTCGAGCGGCCGATCGCCGCAGCGTTGGGGCGACAGAGGGCCGCGCGTCAGAACGCCGAGCGTCTTCTGCTGCGAGCACTTCTGCATGCTCCGCAGGCGCTTCCGGCAGCAGTCGAGGAACTCGTACCAGAGGATTTCGAGGACGGACCCGAGCGTCAACTCGCGGCGTGGCTGTGGGTGCACGGCACCGAGGAGACACCCGAGGACGAAGTGGCAGCAGGGCTGGTGCGCGAACTGCTCGCGGACAGTCCGGAAGGTTTTGATTGGATCTCGGAAGCGGAAGGCGCGCAGCGACGCATGCTCCTCAAGAGTCTCGAACGCGCGCGGCGTGACCGCATGGCGCGACTGTCCGGGGCCCGCGAGAGCGAGGCGGATGCGCTGATGCTCGAGATCCGTACGATTGGTGAACGACTCAAGAAGCTCAGCTCGTAGAGGGGGAAGTCCATCCATGGCAGCTGTGTCGACCAAGAAGCAGATCCGGGAGAAGGAGAAGGTCGAGCAGCGCAAGCGGCTTGATGAGATCAAGTTGCTCGCGTTGCGGCAAGGGTATGTCACCGAAGACCAGATCGTCTGGCTTCTGGACGACGACCTCGACCCCGAGAAGCAGGTGCAACAGATGGAGGATATCCACTCCATGCTGAACACCATGCACATCGAGGTCTTCGCCAGCGAAGAGGAAGCGCACGAGCGTGCGAAGAAGCTCCGCAAGCTCGAGGACAAGAAGCCCGCGCCCTCCAGCAAGGCCGTGCCTCCGACTCCTGTGCGCTACGACGATCCCGTGCGTATGTACCTACGCGAAATGGGCCGCGTGCCGCTGCTCACCCGCGAAGGCGAGGTCGAGATCGCGCGCCGTATCGAGGCGGGCGAGCGTCAGGTCGTCTCGGCGTTGTTCCGGGCCGAGCCATCGGTGCGCGAGATCCGTGTGCTCACGAAGAAGCTCAAGGATGGGCTGCTCAAGATCGAGGACTTCGTCAAAGTCGACGACGCGGCAGCAAGCGAGTTGGCGCTCAAGAAGGAGCGCGCCCGCGCTGTCAAGATACTCGAGCGCGTGTTCACGCTGCAGAAGCGCTACAACGACTTGCTCGAGCGGCAGGACGACCGCATGGCCGAGAATCAGCGCCACAACTACCAGGCCACCCTCGCCAAGGTCGAAGCCGAGTTGCAGCAGGAACTGCACAAGCTGTCGATGAACCCGCGCATGGTCGAGGGTCTGGCGGCGCCGGTGAAGGGGTTGGCCGAACGCGCGCTCGAGTTCGAAGAGCAGGTGGCGGAGTTGGAGCGCCAATACGGACACGGCACCGATGACCTGATGGACTTCGCGCGCCGCCTCAAGAAGGGCCCCAAGGAGCTGCGTGCGGTGCGGCGCGACTCCAGTCTGCAGCCGGCGCAGATTGCCGAGTTCCAGAACGACTTGAAGGGGATCAAGAAGAACATCAAGGCCATCGAGGACGAGGCCAAGATGACACAGGATCATCTGCTCGACATCCATCGCCAGATCCGCGACGGCGAACGGGCGACCGGGCAGGCCAAGAAGGAGATGATCGAGGCGAACGTCCGTCTCGTGATCTCGATCGCCAAGCGCTACACCAACCGTGGCCTCGAGTTCCTTGACCTGATCCAGGAAGGTAACTCCGGTCTGATGCGTGCGGTCGACAAGTTCGACTACACCAAGGGCTACAAGTTCTCCACTTACGCCACGTGGTGGATCCGCCAGGCCATCACGCGTGCAATCGCGGATCAGGCCCGCACGATCCGTGTGCCGGTGCACATGATCGAGCACATCAACCGTGTCGTGCGCGTGTCGCGGCGGTTGGTGCAGGAACTGGGACGCGAACCCACTCCCGAGGAGATCGCGGAGCGTCTCGAGCTTCCGGTCGACAAGGTCAAAGCCATCATCAAGGCGGCGCAGGAACCGATCTCGCTGGACCGTCCGATTGGCGAGGACGACGACAGCAACCTGGGCGACTTCATCGAGGACACGAGTGTGGTGAGCCCGGCGCACTCCGCCGCGTCCGCGATGCTTCGAGATGAAGTGAACGAAGTGCTCAAGACGCTCACCCCGCGCGAGGCGAAGGTCATCCGGCTGCGGTTCGGCCTCACGGATGACGGCGCCCAGCGCACGCTCGAGGAGGTGGGTGCGTTCTTCAATGTCACGCGTGAACGTATCCGGCAGATCGAGGCGAAAGCGCTTCGCAAGCTGCGACACCCCACTCGTAGTCGGCGACTCAAGGCCTATACCGAGTTGCTCTAGACCTCTCGACAGCCTTCGAACGCGACCTCGTCCGGCATTCCGGACGGGGTCGTCGATTTTCGGCGACTGAAAGACCCCGTGATCGGCGGATGGCTGAACATCCGTGACCCTCGGCTTGACGCGACGAAGGCCGTTGGATATAAACCTCGCGCTTCAGTCGCCTTCGTCACAGGCTGCACCCTGGGCCCATAGCTCAGCGGTCCAGAGCCGCCGGCTCATAACCGGTAAGACCCTGGTTCGAATCCAGGTGGGCCCATTCCTGATGGATGTGCGACCGGAACACGATGGGCGAATAGCTCAGCTGGCAGAGCATCTGGATCACAACCAGAGGGTCGGGGGTTCAAGTCCCTCTTCGCCCACCATCCCTTTCTTCCCCGGCGCGGTGTGAACGACGAACTCCTGCAACACTGGGCCCTGCGCAGCCTCGACGATGAAGCCGCGCGTTTGGCGAGCGAGTTGGGCAAGCTGCCGGCCCTGCGACGCGCCCACGAGTCCCGTGTCGCCGCTGCCCGCCGGGCGCTCGCCGCATGCGACGACCTCGCCGGTTCCGCGAGTCAGAAGCGTCGCGCGCTCGAACGCGACATCGCCGCGTTCGATGCGCAGGAGAAACGGTTCGAGCAACAGCTCGCCGCAGTCACCGACCAGAAGCAGTTCGAGGCGGTGCAGCACGAGATCGCGGCAGTACGGGCGAAGCGTTCGGACATCGAGACCACGGCGCTCGAACAACTCGAGATCGAGGAGAGCAGTGCTGCCGATCGGCCTTCACTCTCCGCTGCGCTCGATCGTGCAACGCAGGACGCCGCGAGCGCGACTGCCGCGTGGGATGCCGAGGAAGCTCTCTCGCGCGTGCGGACTGCCGAACTCGAGGCCCAGCGAGAAGCAATCGCCGCGAACCTAACAGTCGCCGCGAGGAGCGCCTATCGACGGTTGCGCGGAGCTCGCGATGGCCGTGCGATCGCCGCAATCGAGAACGGCGCCTGCGGCGCTTGCTTCCACAGTCTGTCACCACATGCCGCTCAGGAGGCACGCAAACGCGATCGCCTGCTTGCCTGCGATGGCTGCGGCCGGTTACTCCTGTTGGCGCCAGAGTCACAGGGCTGACGTCCGTGCCACCGGAACGTCGGTTACGGTCGAACCTGCCGTACCGCCGCATCGCGCTGGTGTTGTCGGGAGGTGGAGCACTCGGCGCGTATGAGGTCGGCGTGCTCAAGGTGCTCGAGCGTGTGGGTCTTGTGCCTTCGCTCGTGGCGGGCGTATCGATCGGCGCTGTCAATGCGGTGGTCTGGCTCGCGCACGGTCGTCGCACTGACGCGCTCGAGCGCGCGTGGAAGAAGTTGACCGGCGACCAGCTCGGGTTCCAGTGGATGACACTGGCGCTGCGCGCCTGCGGCGCCCTGGCCGTGGCGATCGGCACCCTCGAAGTGATCCTGACCATGACCGGTTCGCGAGAGCTGTCCGGTTCGCATTGGCTGTGGAAGAAGGCCAGCGCGCGCATCGACCTGATGTCCACGCAGATGGACATCACTTCGTGGCTCATCATCGCGGGGCTCGGACTGTTCGTGGTGTTCTTCGCTCGCCACATCGAGGGCTGGCTGGCGCGCGCGATGGGCAACTCCGATCCGCGCGCCTCGCGCCGCCTACTGGGTCGCATCGCACTCGGCTACGCGATTCTGCACGCGCTCGTGTGGCTCATGGGTTGGCCATGGCCGCATCGTTTCAGCGCCACGCTCGTGCTGGTGTTATCGCTCGCATGGCTTGGCAGTGGCCAGAGCAGCGCCGGACAGTGGTTCCGACGCATCGCATTCAGCCTCATGCCCGAGACCGGTGGGCGGGGGCTCTGGGGCGGCATGGCGCGGCGGCGGGTGATCGAAAATCTGGTCAAAGAGGGTGTGCCTTCACGGATCGTCGGTGAGGGCACGACGCTCTTGGTCAGCGCACTCGCCGTGGACAGTGGCCGAGTCACGCACTTCGTGAGTTGG
>Ga0163144_10009076_pt1 | contig 21409 bp, 22 predicted proteins | sample OliLak19BULKMAT1_FD_123175 | JGI IMG/M metagenome (GOLD analysis project Ga0163144, IMG submission 123175) | Freshwater microbial mat bacterial communities from Lake Vanda, McMurdo Dry Valleys, Antarctica - Oligotrophic Lake LV.19.BULKMAT1 | ecosystem: Environmental > Aquatic > Freshwater >... | reverse complement strand
TGGTCCGGATATAGAAGTTGATAATAAAACGCTATACAACATAAGTAGTGAGATATGGGGCTGCTACGATGGAACTTTAACTCCTATTCCTACTTGTATAGCAGCACTGAGTAAAATTAAAATTTCAAGAGTATGTTGTGGAGGATGGTGTTATAATCAAATTTTTTTAGCAACTAACAATCCTTGTACACCAAATACGTTCCAAATGCAATTTACCCCCTGCCCCAATGGCACACCATTTACGGTAACAGTTGAAAGGACTTGTATAAATGGACTTACAGGATACATTATTAGATAATCTTATAATTATATGCGTTACTTACTATTATTTATATTAATACATATACTTTGTAGTAACACTTATGCTCAAGTATCTATAGACTATCTACACGACGGGGAAACAGATGCTCATTATTTTGGTAGAGAACAAAAAAGTTATACATTAAATAATGAAGGTTTCGAGTTTCCCCGTCTTTTTTTTGAAAATGATAAACTTCATTACGAAATAAGCGGAAATAAAATAATAGATAAGTTTAAAAATGAAATAATTGTAGATAGCTCTCAAACAGATACAGCTAAATTTTTTCCTAAATATATATGGTCAGGTAAAGATGTAAACTATTTCTTAATGTACAGACACAGTATTCATAACCAGTTTAAAATGTACCCAAAGTATTGGATATTCAAATTTTCTAAAGATAAAAATAAGTTTATCTCATCTATATTAATAACTGGATATGAAACTACGGAAAGTTTAAATCCATTAGAAATGATAAAAATAGGTAAATACGGAATAGTTGAAAATGATTATTTGTCAAGTAATTTAGTAGGTCAATACAAGTCTATTTATTTTAAGTTCACGCCTAGTTTGGGATTATCTTACTCAATTAGATGCTTTAATAATGATCGTGAATTCGTCTATATGTATAGAATAGATGCTGAAACAAGACATATTTGGAGCTTATACTATAGTACTGGTTCAAAAGTATATTCTCTAAAAAGATTCCCTTATGACAACAAAAATGGTACTATAAATTTTTTTGACAGTTTAATTTATAAATTTAATTTAAACGAATGGTTTAACTCTACTTATGCGAATAGTTTATTAGAAATTTCTCCAAATAATAAAATTATGTATTTTTTCAACAAAGAATTAATTAATAATCAGGCAACAGATCTACTTTATGGTTATGATTTGTCTGGTACATCTCCGATATTACTCAAAGTTGATACAATAGGTATTTCAAATAATCATATTAGGAAAATTCAAAAATTTCAAAACGGAAGAATTATTTTCTTTGATGATAAATATTATTATGAAATATTAAATAACAATTCTAAAAATTATCAAATTAGAAGAATATTAAAATCCCAAATAAAACCTTTTACTAGATGGGGTTCTAATTATTTTTACACCACTTCTACTACTTACTTACAGTCTGTAGACACTGTTTGTGTAAATAATCCTACATATTTCAGCGTTTATCAAGGCGGAAATGAAGATAGCATTATACTATACCCTGAGCATAATGTGCAAATAAATGTAACTGGGATAGACTCGTTAAACTATTACTACGAGACTATTGGGCAACAGAAAGCCTATGTGGTGAGATATATAGCTGGAGAGTCCAATGATACAGCCCGCACAGAGGTGTATGTGTATGATTCTCTGCATAAGCCATTTAGAAACAAAGTAATTCAAAGAAATTGTCCAAATGAGAGCTTTCCTGTCAATGCATTGTCTGAAATGGGAACTGATACTTTGGGTATAACTTTAAAATGGTCAGATAGATACACTGGAAATAATCGTACCCTAACCAAGGCTGGTAAATATGCTGTTACCCTGAGTAGATATGGCTGTAGTATAATCGATAGCATCCAACTAAATGATGTGCCTAGGCTAAGCTATCTACTAGCTCAAAAATATGATTCTCTACTTTGCCCAACTTCAAATATTGTAGCAACCACCAGCATAACTGCAGATAGCTATCTGTGGAGTACTGGCGACACTAGCAAAACCATTACCCTAACTAGTCCAAGTCTAAATAGTTATGGCACTATTTCAAACATTTGGCTGCAAAGGAAATACCCCTGCAATGAAGTAGTAACTGATACCTATTCCTATATCACTTTCTCACAGCCAGGTAACGTGATGGTAAACAGTGAAACAAAAATTGCCTATTGCAAAGAGGGACTACATACCCTAGCTGTAGGTATAAGTGGCAACCCGCCTACTATATTCGGCTGGTCAACTGGTGACAGTGCTGCCTTGTTTATTAATGTAGATACACCTGGTAACTATACATTTACAGGAATCTGGCCTTGCTTTACTCAAATTAAAAAATTCATTGTCTATAAACGTGCAGACTGCGATAGTTTCATTTATCACATACCGAATTCATTCTCACCAGACGAAAACTCGCTAAACGACCTGTGGAAACCAGAATTTTATATGAGCAGTAACGTATATTTACTTAACTATCAATTAAGTATTTGCAATAGATGGGGGCAAGTGCTCTGGCAAACGACAGACTACACTAAGGGCTGGAATGGTTACTTTAATGGCAACTTAGTACCAGATGGTAGCTACATTTACCAATTATACATACGCGCTAACAGTGGCGAAACTGTATTTAAATCAGGCTTTATTTATGTGAACAGGTAGAGGAGGGGTGAGTGTAAGTGTAAACAAAATAACTTATTTCATTATCTGAGATATCTGATACACAAAATAAAAGTCCAAATAAGAACGCAATTGATACAGTTCGTAAAAAGTATTTGAATTCTATTTCTAAAATATCTAATAGAAATACATTTGCATATTATTCAAGTTGGCTTCAAAAAAATAATAATTGGATGTAATTGTTAACAACCAGATTAATTTGATCTATTGTTAACAATTCATAGAATGGATAAATTAATAGGTTTGGATTTAATTCTACAAACACCAAGTGGTAATACTGTGCTTATAGGCAACTAATTGATTGGACTAAAGAAATAATTAATGGTTGGTTGGAAGCTAATATGTTAAGAGATAATCTAGATTTAGTTGATAAAGCTATTAATACATTTTCAGATCATTCATTTCAAAAAAGTCAAGAAAGGCATATTTCTAGAATTGAATGCAATTAAGTAAGGTTAAAAATTATAGATCTAGAAGAAAATCAAGAATTTTAAGAAGCTATCTTAATAACACACAACGCATTTATGCACACTTTTTCTTATACAAATGCATTTAAAATTATTGAATATCAAAATGCAATAGCTTTATTGAAAATCAAGCTATCTAAATTAAAGATTTCCTTACCTAAACCCTCCCCAAAATAATAGCATCTACTACAGATGGGTCTATTAGTGTACTGGTATCACCCAAACTATCAAACTGTCCTTCAGCTATTTTACGTAGTATGCGGCGCATTATTTTACCACTTCGGGTCTTAGGAAGTGTCTTAACTACTTGTACTTTGTCTGGTCTGGCAAATGGACCAATCTTAGCAGCCACCCAAGCCTTTATTTCCTTGGCTACCAATTCATTGTCGATATGAGATTCTGAACCTGATACAAATGCGTATATGCCCTGCCCCTTTATATCGTGTGGATAGCCAACCACGGCACTTTCTATTACAAAAGAATGCTCATTAATAGCCGATTCCAGCTCACCAGTACCGATCCTGTGACCACTCACATTTATCACATCATCTACCCTACCAGTTATTCTATAATGACCATCAGCATCTCTTTTACAGCCATCGCCAGTAAAGTAATATCCAACATAAGTGCTAAAATAGGTAGTAATGTATCGGGGGTGATCATTCCAAATGGTACGCGCCATAGAGGGCCAACCTAGTTGTAAACATAAATTACCCTCAATATTGTTACCAGTTAGTTCTACCCCGTTCACATCCATTATTACCGGCACCACGCCAAGTAAAGGATTCATAGTATAACCTGGTTTGGGATTTAATTCATTTACACTAGGGCTCATCAATATATTACCCGTTTCGGTCTGCCACCAAGTATCTAATATTGGGCAATTATCCTTACCCACATTGGTATGGTACCAGTGCCAGGCCTCTTCATTAATGGGTTCGCCTACACTACCCAGTACTTTTAGGCTCTGCATTTTATAATTATTAGGTAGTTCAATGCCACAAACCATCAAACTTCTGATTAAAGTTGGCGAAGTATATAGAATATTGATGTGATGTTTTTCAACTATCTGCCACATCCGTTCAGAACTTGGGTACGTTGGAATACCCTCATACATAACTTGGGTATTGGCATTTAGCATCGGGCCGTATGCTACATAACTGTGACCAGTTATCCAACCAACATCTGCAGTACACCAAAATACATCTTCGTGCTTCATTTCAAATACGTGTTGCATAGTCCAGGTTGTTTGTACCATATAGCCCCCAGTAGTGTGTACTAAACCCTTAGGTTTACCCGTACTGCCACTGGTGTAAAGAATAAATAAGGGATGTTCTGACTCTACCCAAACTACATCACACACTGTTGATTGAGAATCAATCAGATTAGACCAATCTAAGTCTCTGCCAGTGAGCATATTCACCTCATCGTCAGTGTTTTTAAATATAATGCTATGCCACACGTCTTCACAATGCAGTAAAGCCTCATCAACTATATCTTTTAGTATTATTTTCTTATTGCCACGGTACATTGCATTTGCAGCTATAATAATTCTACAGCCACAATCTATTAATCTATCCCTTAAACTATGGGCAGAAAACCCAGCAAATATTACCGTATGTATTGCCCCAATTCTAGCACAAGCCAACATTGCAATTATGGTCTCGGGAATCATAGGCATATAGATGCCTACTCTGTCCCCTATTGATACTCCTAACCCTATCAGAGCATTTGCCAGTTTACATACTTCGGTATGAAGCTGTGAATAGCTAAGTGACTTAGACGGCGTAGATAACTCATTTGGCTCTGTAATAATCGCAATCTTATCGCCGTGACTGGGTATATGCCTATCTAAGCAATTGTAACACATATTAGTGTATCCTCCTTGAAACCAATAATAACTATGCGCATCAGAATTAGAAATTTGTACTGTGTCCCAAGCTGTACGCCAATGTAAATTCAAAGCCTGCTGCGCCCAAAAATTTTGGAAATCTATTGCTGTACTTTCTGTTGAATTATTCATTGTGATGTGAGTTTTTAATAATATTATTCGTCAGCTGTACTTAGATTAATTAAATATTGTCTATTTAAATTATTTTTCTTGATTTCATCAGCCGTAAAATACAATTTATTAGTCAAATTGACATAATTTTCAATCATATCTATGAAAAAATCGTCTAATTTTTGAATTAGAAATACAATGTAGCCTGGATCAATAACAAAAACCCATAACCAATTTTTACCCTTGTATTTACCAAAGGTAAAAACATCATTTACAATTCTTTCTTGCAATGGATGGCTCACTTATCTCTAACCCAAGTATCTGTCCTGCTCATTCCCATCCAACTGTAGCCAACATATCCTTTAACAAATAGTTTATTAATATGAGCCATTGTTAAGATGCATCTATAGGTTTTTCCAGAATTGGGGTCATATATTTCACCCTCGTCCCATACATCTTTACCATCATATTCAAATCCCTTCATTAGCACCATACCCATTATGGTTCTAGTCCTAAACTTCTCTTCAGGGTTGTATTTGTCAACTTGTATATTTCCGGCCTTATCTCTTGGGTTTTTCAGTTCTACTATCTTACCAGAATATGTATTTTTAGATTTGTAAATGTGAATTTTAGCTGTTTCAGATCCATTAGTCCAATAGCCGATAATTCTATCACCTGCTGCAACGCCAGATTGAGCTGCCGCATTTAGGCTTAACATTAGTATTATTGCGAAAGAATTGTATATTAACCTAAACATTATGATTCAAATAGATTGTAAATATGAATGTTTACTCTTTTAAAAATCTCTGTGTTCCTTAACCCAATCTTTTATATATTGTGCTATGGTAGTAGTTGGTGTACCCGGTGGAAATAATTCCCCTACCCCTTGTTGTTTGAGTGCTTGCATATCGTCTTCGGGTATTATCCCGCCACCAGTCAGCAACACATCGTTCATATCGTGCAGTTTCATCAGGGCTATTATTTTAGGGAATACGGTCATATGCGCCCCACTTAATATGCTTACGCCGATGGCATCAACATCTTCTTGTAGTGCAGCCATTACAACTTGATCTGCGGATTGCCTTAGACCAGTGTATATGACTTCAATTCCTGCATCTTTCAATGCAGAAGCTATTACTTTAGCCCCTCTATCGTGACCATCAAGCCCCACTTTGGCAACCAATACTCTAATGGGTCTATCTGTTAGCGACATATAATCTTAAATAATTGTATGCTTCCAAAGATATAGGTTAGCGTATAAATCTTACACATCTACACCTATTAAAGTCTTATTTATCTCGCTTTTTCTTTGATGTAACTGTTCCCTTAGGTGTCCCAGCATCACGTTGGTCGGAATCGGTTAAGTCTCCAACTTTATTATCTTGCTCCCCTGCTAGGAATTTCTCAAAATTCTCCTCAGCTTCTATTACATCTTCGTCCTCAATTGGACCTAGTGCTTCAACAAAATCAGCATCTGGTGCAGTCATATTCGCACCTTCCTCTGCCTTAAAGTCTTGCTGATACTGATCATCAGTCCGATGCATTAGTTTTTTGTCTGGAACAGTTCTGGTTAAGAACTCATTTAACTTATCCATATCTATGTTGCTTACCATTTCTCCAAATTCATTGATTTTTAAATCTAAGCCTTGCATTTCTTCGTGAACTTTTGCCACTTTGTTGTTTTTTCTTTTACGTGCCATAGCTTCGTTTTAATTATTCTAAAAATATAAACCCTGTAAATATGCGTAATGTTAGATTTACAAATGAAAATTCTAAATTACATATATAATATCTAGTCAAAATGAGTACCAAAAAATCAAATGATCTTAGTTCCTTAGGTTCTTTAGTTTTTAATGACGAAAATTACCAACCTGAACCAGAACCAGAGGGAACTCAATCCAAGAAAGTGGAGAAATTGATATTGACAAAAAGTAACAAGGGTAGGTCTGGCAAAACGGCAAGTATTATATCTGGCTTTACTTGGTCAACAGAAGATATTGAACTACTATGCACACAATTAAAAGTAAAATGTGGAGCAGGTGGGACTGTAAAAGCTAATGAAATAATAATCCAAGGAGACATAATGGACAGGCTAAAAAACTATCTAGAATCACTAGGACATTCTGTTGCTGTAAAATAAGCTTACTGCCATTCTGCTAAAAACAAGTTGGTGTCTCTGCTGCCGCCATTGTTTCTATTACTGCTGAATAAGATGTATTTACCATCAAAACTAAACATAGGAAATGCATCAAAAGTGTCGTCATAACTTACCCTTTCCAGTCCAGTACCATCTACACCAATCATATAAAGATTAAAGCCGTATCCGCCAGATACGTGATTTGAACTGAATATCACTTTCTTGCCATCTGGCGTTAGATAGGGTGCCCAATTTGCATTGCCTAATTTGGTAATTTGCTTTAGGTTGCTGCCGTCTGCATTACACATAAATATTTCCATAGCCGTAGGTGATACCAAACCTTGCTTGTAGAAATCAGTATATTCTTTTACATCTACCTTAGTCTTAGGTCGACTGGCTCTAAATATAAGTTTTGAACCGTCTTGGCTAAAGAATGCGCCACCGTCATAACCCAGTTGACTGGTTATCTGCTTTAAGGCTGTACCGTCTGTGTTCATAGTCCATAGTTCAAGGTCCCCACTTCTGGTGCTGGTAAATACAATCTTATCACCTTTGGGCGATACTGTTGCCTCAGCATCATATCCTTTTTCATTAGTTAGCCTCTTTATTATTTTACCGGTCAGGTCACTAACATATATATCAAAACTTGGGTAAATAGACCATAGGTACTTTTTGTCCTTTCTACGTTCTGGCACAGCAGGACAATTCTTATCAAACTCGTGCGTTGAGGCAAATAATATAGATTTATTGCCTGGCATAAAATAGCTACAAGTAGTTCTGCCTTGACCTGTACTTATCAGTTTTGGGCGTTTCATTTTCATTGCTTCGCCATCTGCTATTTTGTGTAAAAATATTTGATCGCAACCTACTCCCCAGGCTGTATAGTCGCTTTGAAAACAAAACATACTGTTATCGAAACTCCAATATGCCTCTGCATTATTCCCACCAAATGTTAGTTGCTTTACATTTTTAAAGTGCTTTTCATCAGGATACTTTAATTGTGCAGGTCGGGCTGTAGTGTCTGTTCCCTGTGGGTTTGCAGGTACGCCATACATTTCTGAAGTATCCTTTTTATTATCTGGTGCATCATTATTAGGTGCCTTGCTGTTACAAGATGCCAGGCTTATAATTACAGAAATAAGTAGTCCTAGTTTTTTTATCATAATTTTCGTTTCTGTGCGTTTTCGATTTCAATTATTCTCAATTCGTCAGCTCTAAAATTAGCTATATCACCTGTCTTTTTATAGCAATTACTTCTATTTACATAGTCATTTATCCACTCAGGGTCAGCTTCTATGGCTTTGGTAAAGTATTGAATGGCTCGTTTACAATCGTTATTTTGCATTGCTATATAACCTAGATTATGGTTTGCGTCTCTATGCGTTGGGTTTACTGCTAAAAGTTTATTATAGGTCGCAATAGCCTTAATAGTACTGTCATTCATTTGATAATAATAGCCTAAAGCATACAGGGTAGTTTGACTATTGGGTAGAACCCTCAATGCAGACTCAAAATATTGAATTGCCTTAGGATTGTGTTTATCGGAATTTAGTAGACCTAATTGTTCCATTGCCTCAGCATAATCAGTCTTATACTCTAGCGCTTGAAGGAAATTACTCTCGGCAGTTTTTACTGCCTTTTGTTCCTTATAAACCATTCCTTTATAAAAGTAAGCTTGTGCAGTTGTTGGCTTCAGATTCGTTACTGCATTCAGGTGTTGCAGGGCTATATCATATTGTTTACTAACTAAGTACAACCTGCCTAGTTCTAAGTGTGCAGGGGTAAACTTAGGGTTCCTTTGCGTAGCTATTTCAAATGCTTGCAGTGCATTACTTTCATTTGGGCGCTTTAGGTATAACATTCCCATATAGTAGTAATACTCTGCATTAGACGAGTCAAGTTTAGTTGCACTCTGAATATCCCTAAGTGCAGGCTCTATTTGGTGTAGAGAGTCCCAAGCTATAGCCCTAGAATAAAATAGATTCGGATTGTTTTCGTCTTCCTCTATTTTTTTGTTCAGTTCTGGAATTTGTTGTTTAGCATCTGTAATGACTATAGCCTCATTTTGCTTTGGCTTGCAAGACGTTGCCAACAATACAAGCATATAAATGGCAAAATATTTGTATTTTCTAATCATCATAATGTAACTAGCTGCAAATTATAGCAAATTTTATTTTATATACTGGTTTTGAATTTGGGCTTTATCAGAAAAATGCTTGGCTACTGTAAATAAACTAAGAATTAACAAAACCAAACAAGTGCTAGGCACTACCAACAACCACCAATCATCTGGATAGTCCTTACTTAGGCCGATAATTGAGCCCCAAGTCACATTATCACCCATTTGTCCGGCAAATAGAAAACTCAATGTTGACTCTGAAACGATGGCTCCTATAAATGTATAAATGAAGTTGATGATTAGAGTAGGGTATAAATGTGGAAGTATATGCTTGACTATTAATCTTGGTACAGATATACCATAACTTACAGCTGCATCTGCATAGCTAAATTTCAATTGCCTTTCTATTTCTACCCTAATCATTCTAGTAACACCTATCCAACTGAGTAATGAAATGGTGATAATTAGAGTAATGATATTTCCAGAGGCCAATAAACCAATAAATATGACCAACAACAGCAACTTTGGTGCAGAGTCTAATAATATGATTAACAAACTAATAGAAGTGTTAAACTTAAAAGGTATGGTTTTCTTGCCACCAATAACAGAACCTAACATTAGAAATAAAAATATTAATATCCCAAATATGCAAGTAGCAGATAAAATAGCGAGAGTAAAATCTAATAAATTATCAGCATAAACACCTGTATTTAATCCGGTAGATACCACAGCGTATGGAATACTTAATACAACTGCAGGCCAGAATAATCTCCTGTTAATATAATTTACACGCCAAGATAATGAACTCATTATGCCCAACACAATACCAATTATTAAGGTAATTAGAGCCGAAAAAAAGCCAATGGTCAGACTATAATTTGCCCCAGTAACTATACCTGCAGCTATGTCTCTACCTAAAATGGTAGTACCCAAATAATGATCTGAAATAAAGGGTTTAAGACGAACGGCATCATTTAGATGAATTTCTGTAGGAGTATAGGGAATTAAATGACCACGACCTGTCAATAATCCTGAAAATAATCCCATTAGGACAAAAAACCCTAATGTGGTTATACTAAGAATGAGCGGAAGCTTATTGCGTTTACTCATACTGTATTACGCCTTTTGAGATCTTAACCTTGGATCAGCATATTCAGAAATATCGTTGGCCAACCAATAGCTAAAGCAAGAAAAAAAAGCTGTAATCAACACACAGGCCATAATAACAGGGTAATCATTAAATGAAATACTGGTTAATAGTAGGCGACCCATCCCCGGTAAATTAAACATCGTTTCTATGACAATTGAACCGGAAAATGCTAAAGGGAAATTTCTAGCCAACACCGCAAAAAGAGGAAGGAGGGCATTAGACAACAAATGTGTATAGGTTAATTCTTTAATGCTAAGCCCCTTAGACAGACCTACCACATAATATTTTTGCTCTCTTTGTGAATGGAGCAAAGTGTTTATAAACCTAGACAATACGGCAATCGAATCATATGTATAGGCAATACTGGGTAATATCAGGAAGGGTAACGTAGCTACTACCCTATCAAACATAGAATAATTAATTGAATCTGCAAGCGGATCTAGAAGTCCAGATGAAGGCAAGTATCCTGGAACTGCAAATAACATAATTAATAATATAACCATTGTAAATGAGGGTATAACCACAAGTATTTGCAATAAAGTATCAATTATTTTAGCAACTATTGAATTCCCGTGTAGGAAAAAAAATATGGCAATAGGTATTGCAATCAATACCGACAATATTGTGCCCCCAATACCCATTATAAGTGTTAGCCAAACATTACCTTGTAGCACAGTAGATACAGGCAAACCGCTAGCGAAGCTGGTTCCTAATTTTCCCTGTTTCAAATTTATTAACCAGCTGTGATACTGGTTGTCAAGTCCATTCCAATATAGATTTGGGATAAAGTTCTGATATCTAAAGTAAGATAATTTGTAATTAAAATTTTGAGCTACTAGTTCTGGCTCTATCACTTCAAATAATATTTGCCTATCGGGAATGTCAGACTTTAATATCAATTGCTTAAGTGCTAAAGCATCACGATAATTTCCCAGTCGATAAGTCCAATTTTCAACTGCCTTACGTTCATTTGCAGGCAATTTTGCTAAATCTCTTGGCTTAGCTGCTGATAATCTTGAAAATGTAAAATAAAATACTGGTTTATCTAAACCAGCTATTCGATACAAGTTTTCTTTTATTTGCGTGCTGCTGTTGTTATAATTTGATGAGCCGCTACCCCCTAACTCATCCACCATATTAGCAAACGGGTCGTCATTCATACCGTATATTACAATAAATGCTAACACACTAATGCATAGGGTACATAGTATGGATTTGCCAATGACTCTGAGCAGCTTTGCAATCACGTTGACTAATTATTTAAAGTCAACTCACCCAGCCATATACCTGGTCTATCTATGTAAATATGGGCATTTGTAAATTTCTTAGAAATGATGATTTTACGCTTTACAGCATATAGATATATCCATTCCTTGCTATCATATACTAGTTTTTGCAATTCTCTGGTGTAGTTAGCTTGCTCATTCACATCATCAGTTACTTGAATTTTCTTTATCAATTCATATGCCTTAGGATTGTTAAACCCTGTTAGGTTGTAACCTCCATTTAGGTAATTTTCAAAATCAAACAATTGTGCTGGATCTTCCAATATAGCGCTATTACTTAATTGAAATAAGGCTAAGTCATATTCCCTATTTGCCACCAACATTGGCATTGCCTTGCCACCATCTTTTAGTATCAGATTTATACCAGCAGCCTTATACACTTCCTTAAGTATTATGGCAAGGTTTTGTGTGCTTGCATTACCTAAATACACGAATGTTACGTCTAGTAGTTTTTCTTTCCCAGCTATTTTCTTAGTCCTAATCCCCTCTTTATTCAACTTCCATCCACTTATTTCTAGCAAAGCTTTCGCAGCCTCAAGGTCATATTTGTATAGGGGAAGATCATTGTTATAATAGGGTGACTGAAACGGTAATACGAAACTGTTAAGTCTGGTACCACTACCCTCAGCTAATGACTTATTTATGGCATCTACATCTGTTAGCAACATCATTGCTTCCCTTAAATTAATGTCGCTAAATATGGCAGGTTGCTTATTCCACTCCTTAGTGCGCATTGCTAGGGTATTATAGTTAAACTGTTCGCCCATTAAGAAATAATATTGCGAATCTGCACCAGATGCAGTTTTCAACTTATTAAAATTTGCAGTCCCAATTTCGCCAATTACATCTATTTTCTTATTTGCAATTTCCGTCATTAGTGCGACATCGTCAACTATATACCTGATGATGATGCGGTTTGGATTCGCCCTAGCATAGAAACTAGTATCGCCACTGCCCCACCAAGTTTTCTTTTTAGTTAGCTCTACAAATGCCCCGGCTTCCCATCTGGTAACAATATATGGACCTAATCCCCCCAGTTTAGCTAAATTAGTACCATTCTCACCTTTATTGTAGTTGGCGAACCAAGCAGGCAGAGTAGCCTCTTTAATGCCAGCATAGGCCCCCTCATTACTTAATTGGGTTATTGAATATTTGCCCAGTATATTCTCGCTATCCCAAACACTTTGCTGCATAATAGCCAATTCATTAAAAATGTGCTTGTTCAAATATGAGGCTGATTTAAATTGTACTGTGAACGAACTCTTATCTGTGCTGTCTAGCACCACCTCGCTTACATTCTCATAGTTCACCTTTCGCACTGGGTTTGCAGTTGCCCAAGCCATAGTAACCTTCATAGTAAAGGCAACATCATTTGCTGTAAGTGGATTGCCATCATCCCACTTTATACCAGACTTTAGGGTATATTTAATTGATTTTTTATCTGCTGCTATGATCCCTAAGTCTGTAACCATTAGGGGTATTTGCTTTAGGTTGCGCATATCTATTCTGGTTAACGTACGCTGGGTATAGTCAAATATGACTAGTGGACCATTACCCGTATTGTTGGTGATATGTAGGCTGCTTGGCTCAGACCGCATACTTACAGTCACTGTAAAATCTGTATTGTTGCCATCCTTAATCTTATCTGCACCAGGTTTACAAGCTGTAATTAAGATTAACATCAGCATCGGTACGATGTTATGATATTTTAAACGTTGGATAACAAACATAGGTGTAGTGATAAAATCGTAAGAATTATTCCAAAATTATAAATTATGGAGTTAAAAAAAATGTTTTGCTGTCGATGAATAAATTGGTCAAATATTATCTTTAAATTTATTTGCAGAAACAGAATATAATTTTATCTTTGCAGTCCTGTTTTTTACTGGAGGGGTGCCTGAGTGGCCGATAGGAACAGTTTGCTAAACTGTCGTACGCCTTTAACGTGTACCGCGGGTTCGAATCCCGCCTCCTCCGCAGCGAACTAAATGAACTGCAAAGGCAGTTTTTGTAAGACATAGACTAATATTTAGTCACGGGGCGTAGCGCAGTCTGGTAGCGCATCTGGTTTGGGACCAGAGGGTCGTAGGTTCGAATCCTGCCGCTCCGACAATAAAATCATTATTGTCTATGACAAATGTCATAGGCATTTTTTGTTTTAATTCGAGTCAAAGTATTTGTGCGAGTTACAAAATAGAAAATGAGCACAAAGGCTGAGCAGAGTACTGCTGAGGAAATGGTGATTTAATTGGCAACATCGCCTCCACAGGACCACTGAGCAAAGCGAAGTAATCCTGCCGCCTCGAGAAATTCCTAAAATTAGCCTTTATATTCACAGCCATTCATACTAACAAATTCGCTACACTATGTATTTCCTTAAGACTTGTTATAGCGAAGGTCACAAAACAAGGCGTCACTCAATTTTCTAATTTGGTGTCGGAGTTTGTATCCAACTATAAGTTTTTAAATCAAACTATCCAAGTTTTTGCAGGTCAAGATATTGTGATTCTGTTAATAATTCTATTCCCATAGCTGGTGCCATATCTAGGGCGGTTGACTTTGGTCTATGTTCCTTGCTGGACTCTAAACCCTGTCGGTCATAACATACATTTCTGCGCCCAGTTGGGCTTTCTGTACTACAATCGCAAAAGATATATTCCTCTGTATCCGCATCTAAACCAATTACATCGGGTCTTTGATGATTTCCTTGGCATCGGTCGGATGCTTTCCATTTCGTGCCACGGCCAGTACACTTTATCTGTATTTACCAACAGTTTGTCTCATACTAATGACCAATCTAAACCTTCGTGACGATGCCTATTTTCCTCAAATCGATGGTGAAGTGTTGTGATTAATGTGTACACTTCCTTTGGTGCTAAAAGTTTGATTATCATTATTTACAATAATTTAAATTTATAGTCTGCAATTACGGATAGTTTACAATCATTCGAATTAGGGTTCTATCTTGTAATATTATAAAAATAACCGTGAATCTATCAATCATAATTGTTATTGATTCGTACTTGATATGAGGTCATTAGAGTAATATTTGATTCTGGATATATAATTCTTTTATTCCTATTAAACAGTTGAACTAGGGAAAGTGTCTAAACTACAGTCAATAAACGTATGACAGTTCTTATTCAAACAGCGTGGCTTTTTTTATTAGCAATTCCCATTGCCTGCGTTGCGTGGACAGTAACGCACGAAGAAGTATTTAAAGAACCAAGGGAATATTGCAGAACGTGTAGCGAAAATGGCAAGACACTGATAGTTAGAAAATTTTTTTACCTGTTTACCTGCGAGTATTGCTTTAGCCATTATGTAACGGTTGGATTTCTATTTTTAACCAATTATAAATTATTGATGGATGATTGGCGGGGATACATAATTGCTGGCTTTGCATTGGTATCAATAGCCAATGTATATACGAGTTTATTTGGATTTTTACGTCAAAATATTAAGAAAGAAATTAAACAAATAGAATTTTTGGAAAAGGAAAAGGAAAATATTAATGAAGAAGTCAATTAAATCTTAACAATAATAAAATGTCAAGGCTATTTATTAAAATTTTATTACTGTATATGATGTTGCCATCTTGTAGAAGTAAAGAAGAAAAAGTATTGCCAGTGAAAGAGACTATAACAGAATCAGTATATGCATCTGGAATAGTAAAAAGCACAAATCAATACAATGTTTTTTCTACTGTAAATGGTTTGATAGCTGAAATATTAGTAAAGGAAGGCGACGAAGTAGAAAAAGGTGATACAATAATAAAATTGGTTAATACAAATGCACAATTAAATAGGGAAAATGCTGAATTAGCCGCACAATATAATTCTGTAAATGCAAATACTGAAAAGTTGAATGAATTACAAATAAATATAAATTTAGCTGAGGAAAAAATGACAGCAGATAAATTAATGCAAGACCGTCAACAAAAATTATGGAATCAAAATATTGGTACAAAAAATGAATTAGAGCTTCGTCAACTAAATTACAAGAGTTCTTTATCTGCTTACAAGGCAGCGAAACTTCGATATACTCAATTAAAAAAACTAATCAATTTTCAAGGTATTCAATCGCAACGTAATCTAGAAATCGCAGCAACTATAAAAAATGATTATATCATAAAAAGCAATGTAAACGGTAAGGTCTATAGCATTAGTAATGAAAAAGGAGAAATGGTAAACACCCTTACACCTGTTGCAATTATAGGAAATGCTAAAGTCTTTATGATTGAATTGCAAGCAGATGAATATGACATAAACAGGTTAAAACTTAATCAACATATTATTTTGAGTATGGATAGTTATAAAGGGCAAATATTTGATGCCACCGTGTCTAAAATTAACCCGATAATGAATGAAAAATTAAAATCTTTCACAATTGAGGCTCTATTTGTAAAACAACCAACTAAACTATACCCAAACTTGACCTGCGAAGCAAATATTATCATTCAACAAAAAGATAACGCAGTAATTATTCCTAGAAGTTATTTATTAAATGGAGACTCTGTTTTGATAGAGAATGGCAAAAAAAGAAAAGTAATTATTGGATTAAAAGATTACCAGAAAGTAGAAATAATTAGCGGCATCACTATTAATGAATATATCTATAAACCTGAATTTTGAATAGTAAACTAACTATTAGCATTGCTAAAGCCTTATTACTTGCACGTTGGAAACAAACATTGGTTGCAGCAGTAGGCGTTACTTTCAGCATTACAATGTTTATAGCATTGCTAAGTTTTATGGCTGGCCTTAATGATTTGCTAGATGGATTAGTACTAAACCGAACAGCTCACATTAGACTTTATAATGAAATACAGGTTAATAAGAACCAACCCGTAAATAAATCACCTTTATATAAAGATAATTATAACTTTATTAAGTCTGTAAAGCCCACCAACGCTCGACTACAGATTTATAACAGTGGTGCCATAATTCGGACTTTGAAAAAAGACACCCGAGTTCTGGGCATTGCTCCGAAGATTATGACTCCAGTGTTTTTTAACGAAATAGCTATAAACGTAGCAGCAGTTGTAAATGGAATTGATGTAAAAAATGAAACCAAATTATTCTATTTCAATGATTATCTAATTGAAGGTGCTTCAGATGATATTGAGAAAATATCTAACAGCATAATTTTAGGAAAAGGGCTTGCTAATCAACTATCCGCTAACGTGGGGGACAGGGTTCAAGTATCTAATACAAACGGAGAAATATTTCAGCTAAAAGTGGTAGGCCTGTATCAAACGGGAATTCAAGAGCTGGATAAAACGCAAAGCTACACTTCAATCGCTACAGTGCAAAAATTAATGGGCGTGCCTAATACATACATTACGGATATACAATTAAAACTTAAAAAAATACCTGAAGCCCCTGCAATAGCAAAAGAATTTACCAAACTTTTTGAGATAGATGCCATAGATATACAAACAGCTAACGCACAATTTGAAACAGGAAGTTTTATTCGTACCCTTATTTCTTATGCAGTAGGCGTAGTGCTACTGGTAGTTGCAGGCTTTGGCATATACAATATCTTAAATATGATGATTTATGAAAAAATGGACACAATTGCCATCCTAAAAGCGACGGGTTTTTCTGGCAAAGACGTCCAAACCATTTTCTTATTAATAGCAATTAGTATCGGTCTAATTGGTGGGTTGGTGGGTTTATTATTAGGCTTCGGCTTATCAGCAATAATTGACCAAATACCTTTTAAAACAGCCTCGCTACCAACCATTAAGACCTACCCCATATCTTATAAGCTAATGTTCTATTTAATTGGAGCTGTTTTTTCTTTGATCACAACATTTTTTGCTGGGTGGTTTCCAGCGAGCAAGGCTAGCAAAGTAGACCCTGTAGTAATCATTAGAGGTAAATAAAAATGAGCGAAAATATTTTACAAGCAAAAAATATCAATAAATCATTTAATGACCCTATTAAAGTAAAAGTGTTGACAGATATTAACATTGCTATTAATAAGGGAGAGTTTGTAGCACTCACTGGGAAATCTGGCTGCGGTAAATCTACCCTATTGTATATACTATCTACTATGGACACAGACTATCAGGGTGAATTACTAATTGATAATGTTTCAATGGTACACAAAAGAGAATCTGAATTAGCAAAGGTTCGCAATGAAAAAATTGGATTTGTATTTCAATTTCATTACTTATTAGATGAGTTTACAGTATTAAAAAATGTAATGCTACCTGGATTAAAACTGGGAAAATTCTCAGAAAAAGAAGTTGAAAACTGTGCTATAGAAAAATTAAAAATACTCGATATTGATAAACTGGCTATGAAAAAAGCCAATCAATTATCTGGCGGCGAAAAACAAAGAGTAGCTATTGCTAGGGCACTAATTAACAATCCTGACATCATTATGGGCGATGAACCTACAGGTAACCTTGATAAAAAAAATAGTGACATAGTTTTTGATTTGTTTAATAAATTATCAGATGAATTAAACCAAACGCTATTAATTGTAACTCACGATCTAAGCTTTGCTGACAGAATGCACCGAATAATTGAAATGGAGGACGGTAAAATAATTTTGCTTTAAAAAAATAAACTTTATGGACTTTATTGACTACTATAAAATACTAGAAATAGATAAAAAAGCTAGTGAAGCCGATGTTAAGAAATCATATCGCAGACTGGCCAGAAAACTACACCCTGACCTTAACCCAAATGATAGAGAAGCAAATAAAAAATTTCAGGCAATAAATGAAGCCAACGACGTATTAAGTGACCCCGATAAAAGAAAGAAATACGATCAATATGGTAAAAATTGGCAACACGCAGACCAGATTGATCAACAAGAGCAACAACGCCAATCTAACCAATACACACAACATTTTACAAGTGAAGATGAGGCAGATTATTCCAGTTTTTTTGAATCTATGTTTAGCGGCTCAGAACGTCGAAGTCAAACCCAATACAGAGGGAAAGATTATAATTCAGAATTCACGCTTAGCCTAATAGATGCAATGGAAACCCATCAGCAAACTTTAACTGTAAATGGTAAAAATATCCGCATTACCATACCAGCAGGTATAGAAAACGGGCACGTCATAAAATTAAAATACCACGGTTACGAAGGTGCAAACGGAGGTCCAGCCGGTGATTTATACATTAAATTTATGATTAGCCCTAATCCTAACTTTAAACGACTGGGAAATGATTTATTTACAATAGCCAACATAGATTTATACCTTGCTATGCTGGGTGGTGAAACTACTATAGATACAATGAATGGGAAAGTAAAATTAAAAGTCAAACCTGAAACTCAGAATGGTACTAGAGTAAGACTAAAGGGGAAAGGATTTCCCATATATAAAAAAGAAGGTGAAGCTGGAGACTTAAATGTTACCTATGCAATAAAATTACCTACTAAACTTACAGAACAACAAAAAACATTATTCACCGAATTGTCTAAACTAAATTAATTATGGAATCACAGAACTTGATACCGGCTACAGAGTTATGTATGTATCATAACATAGAATTATCATTCATATATTCGCTTAATGAATGCGGGTTAATAGATATTTCTAACATTGAAGAACAAATATTTGTACCTGTGGATCAGCTTAAGCAATTAGAACAATTGATGCGCTTAAATCAGGATATGGACATCAATCTAGAAGGGATTGAAACCATTACATATCTATTACAACGCATACAAGATATGCAATTGCATATAGAGCATCTAAATAATAAGTTGTCATTCTATGAGGCTGAGGAAATGATTGAATTTAAGTAACTACTTACCATAATCCATCAATCCCTTCCCCTGTAGGATTCGTTCGATAGATTTTTCTATTCGTCCCGCACTTTTTACTTTGTTTGGGTACAGCGAAATAAAATGAATACCCACGTTGGCAGCCAAGGCTTAGTGCCGCAAATGCTGACTTGAGTTCGGGTATTTGGTCAAGTATTGTTTGTAATTCCTCAGAATGCTTAGTTCCCTTTTCTCTATTGGCTCTACTTCTTAATCCAGATTTTTCTACTTCCACTGCAGCAAGTATATATTGCTTTATTACTTTCTCCATATCAAATACTTCTCGTACATCAGTAAATCTCATTTGACGACAATATAAGTATAACCTAAATTTTGTAGATAAGATAATGCGATTTCTTATATTTCGTTTTCAGTAATACTTGCCATTGGTTTTATCTATGAAGTTTAAATTTCGATAGGTATTTTGATCATATTTTTTACTGTAGTGTAAAGCTCAATGTTTTGCTCGGGTGTTTCAAGTGATACAATCAGCGAATACCTTGTTCTATTTTCTACCTGCCCCAAATGTTTTCTTTCCCTCCACCAACCAATAACAGGATAAACAGCTATAAAATGACAAGTTGCTAATTCTCCCGCAGCGCTTTCCCAATAGTCAGAATGTATTGAGCCATTACTTCTATTTTTTACACCAATCGCCCATCTGTCACTTCCTGTAGGTACATTTACTTGTTCGTCCCTTTCTCTGGCAGCTACATTAATTCGTTTTCTAAAATTGTCTTTATCTTCGTCGACATTATTAATGTCAAAACGTAAACCGTGAGATTGATAACGGTACTTATCTTTCCATCCGATTTCACCTGCACCCGGCTGAATGAAATAAGAAAGTGTAATTTTTAATTTTACAGGGATCCCCGACATAGACAATAATAAATCCCTTGGCCAAGGAAAATTAAATAAATGGATTTCATTGGTTTCAGGCTGGCGTTTATCATTATATCCAAAAGGTTGAATGCTTTCTTGCGATACAAATGTTAAAGCACTTTCTTCACTATATAAAGCCTTATTTAGATCCGGATTGCCGTATCCAAACACTTTCAGTAGCTTATTATAATCACCTCTATTATTAGCTTTTACATTTAATTGCCGGAGCATTGCATCGTTCCATTTAGCTGAATGAACCATTAATCCTCTGATAGTTTCCTGCCACGCATCTGGGTATTGATAAGCAATTTTAGCTGCAAACCAAGATGCTTGTGCAGTTGCCGCACTCGTAGCATTTATCGTATCAAAATGTTTTTTTTGTATAGATTTAGACGTGGACAACAATTCCAAATCATAGTGCTGTGTTACAGAATTGTCAGGGCCTTTTAAAAGATTACCTCCTTCAAATACAATATCCGGCTTGTTAGGCCATTTCTTTTCCCAAATGACAGAAGTAGTACTAAAAGGAGAAAGTTCCCCTTCTCTAGCTACATAAGTGTAACCTTCGTAAACTGGATCATTTGTTTGAATCTTTTCTGTATAAGCACCAACTACAACTGCATTCCAAGATTGGGCAGGGTTTTCTACAGTATTTTCAAAATTCGACCCCGGATAATTTTGCCAATGTTTAGCCTCACGGATATTACCTGCTAAATAATAATCAATTTTTGATTTTCACCGTATCCGAAAACAAGATTATCTATTGCACCAGACCGCGAAGACGGCCTACCTAAATTAGCACCATCAGTTGATGTAACCGCCATACAGTAAATCAAAGTCATTCCAGGATTTTGAATCTCCGCTCTTGAAATTCCTTGTGCCGTAATAT
>Ga0163144_10009075_pt1 | contig 21409 bp, 18 predicted proteins | sample OliLak19BULKMAT1_FD_123175 | JGI IMG/M metagenome (GOLD analysis project Ga0163144, IMG submission 123175) | Freshwater microbial mat bacterial communities from Lake Vanda, McMurdo Dry Valleys, Antarctica - Oligotrophic Lake LV.19.BULKMAT1 | ecosystem: Environmental > Aquatic > Freshwater >... | reverse complement strand
GTACTTGCGCCGCCCGTGGAAAGTGTTGTTCCTGTAGTAAATGTTGCAGCACCTGATGCTAAGAATACTGAAATATTTAGAGTATCATCATTGGCGACTGCTAGATCAATTAGGCCATCACCATTCAGATCACCTGCCCTAATGGTTTTGGGCGCAGTTCCGGCTGTGAGCGTTGTCCCTGCAGTAAAGCTCCCAGCTCCATTGTTGAGCAGAATACTAATGTTTGCAGAGCCAGCGTTTGCCACAGCAAGATCGAGGAATCCGTCTGCATTAAAATCGGCCGCCGCAAGTCCCGTCGGATTCGTACCCGCCGTGATGGTTGCCCCAATGACGAAGGTTCCATTGCCCACTCCAAAGTAGGAGGTGAGCGTCGTGGATCCTGCATTGGCAGTCAGAATATCTACTTTCCCGTCTCCATTGAAGTCTTGAAGTGCAGTCAGTGCTGCGCCGGCACCCACAAGAAGAGTTGTTCGCGGTTGAAACGTGGCATCTCCATTTCCAAGCAATATCGAGACAGTGAGGTCGGTTGCGTCCGTAGTCGCAATATCGATCTTCCCATCTCCGTTAAAATCGGCAGCCTGAACAGAACTCAAGCCCGCTCCGGTCGATACCACGCTTGCAATCTGAAATGTCCCATCTCCATTTCCTTTTAGAACTGAAATGGTCGCACTTGCTGAATTGGAAACGAGGAGGTCAAGATTCCCATCACCCGTTACATCAACCGCTTCGATGCGAGTGGGACTGGTTCCCACGGCCATTGTGCTTCGAAGCTGAAGAGTTCCATCGGCTTTTCCAGCGAGAATCGAAATGGTGCCGCTCGTGTAGTCGGCTGTGACTACGTCTATGTTTCCATCTCGATTGAAATCGCCGGTCGCTAGTCCGTGAGGTCCCGAGCCCGTCGTATAGGTTGCTCGAGTTTTGTAGCCCCCTGTTCCAACGATCCTGCGGAATGTCTCGCTACTCGTGCCATCGCCAATCGTGAAGTCCAATGTCTCAGAGACATTGGCCCCGACTTGAAAGGTCGTCGTTGTAAACGATCCATCAATGAGCTTGGTGCCATTGAATTCCGAGTCCGAAGCGATCCGACGAAACTGCTCAAGAAGTGATTGAAGTTCGGTATTGAGGTTCGCTCGGTCGTCGGTGGTCAGAGTTCCCGTCGAAGCCTCAACAGCGATTTCCCTCATTCTTTGAAGCAAATCCAACTGAGATCCAAAGGCTACCTCGGCCGTTTCCAGTAAGCCCTTGGTTTGATTGATATTTAAATTCGCCTGGGTCAGGCCGCGCACTTGCGAGTCAAATCGAACGCTTTGACTGTAAGCCGCAATATCGTCGCCCGGTGAATTTACCCGCTTTCCGGAGCTAAGCCGTTCAAGTGATCGACTGATGGCTGCCGATGTCTTGGCCAACTGAACTCCGATTCCTAGTGATGCTGAATTGTCTATTCTCATACATTTCTCCTTAGTTCTGGGTTTTTATGCCCTGCGTCAATCGCAAGGCGCAAAATTCCAGCTGAGCTCCTTCATCTTAAAAAGCTCATGGTCGAGGCCTTCGGCATTAGGCGTGAATGGATGAGGTGCGTATGGGGTAGACGGGTTCAAGCAAGAGATTTAGCGCACTTAGGATGTTTCGCCAAAACGCGTCATTATGTAAAAGGAAGGATGTCTCAAAACATACGAAATATATGCATTATTGCGCACGTCGATCACGGAAAGACGACACTTGTAGATCATCTCTTACGCCAAGCCGGCACATTCAAATCTCATGAAGATCTGGAAGAGCGCGCAATGGACTCCATGGATTTGGAGCGAGAACGCGGGATCACCATTAAAGCCAAGAACGCTTCGATTCACTATTTGGATACCAAAATCAATATCGTAGACACCCCCGGGCATGCAGACTTCGGTGGCGAGGTTGAAAGAATTTTAGGAATGGTCGATGGAGCGCTTTTGCTCGTTGATGCCGCCGAGGGTCCACTTCCTCAAACAAGATTCGTTTTGCAAAAGGCCCTCAATCAAAATTTGAAGATCGTTCTGGTTATCAATAAAGTGGATCGACCCGAATGCAGCGACGGCCGCCGAACGAAAGAGGTTGTAAATCAGGTTTTTGATTTGTTTATTGAGTTAGGCGCCAACGAAGAACAGGCAGATTTTCCAATCGTCTATGCGTGTGCGCGCGACGGCTGGTGCACCACGGACTTTGATAAAGTTCCAAAGCTGGTTGATGGAACAGAGAAGTCTGACCTCAAGCCACTATTTGATCTGATTTTGAAAACTGTAAAGCAGCCGGTGGTCAGCGAAGGCGTGGATTTCCAAATGCTCGTCAGTAATCTTGCGTATTCCGACTATGTCGGTCGATTGGCTGTGGGCCGAGTTCTCGGCGGAAAAGTTGTTCGCAATCAGCGCATTATTCGTAAGGCGATGGGCAAGGAGTATGCCTTTAGTGTGAGCAGGCTCACAACCTTTTCAGGAATGAAAGAAATTGATTTGGATGTTCTCGAGGCGGGCGATGTGGGTCTCATTGCGGGCTCCGAAGAAATTGAGATCGGAGATACTCTTACGGGTTCATCTGAAACTCCCGCACTTCCTCGAATCAAAGTAGATCTTCCGACTATCGGAATGCTCTTTTCTGTTAACACCTCTCCATTTTCAGGAAAAGAGGGCGAGCCCCTTCAAAGTCGAAAGCTGCGCGATCGCCTCCTTCGAGAAGTCCGGCACAATGTGGCCCTTCGATATGAAGAAACGGAAGTTCCCGATCAGTTTCGAATTTTGGGTCGCGGTGAATTGCAGTTCGCGATTCTTGTCGAGCAGATGAGGCGAGAAGGCTCTGAGTTCATGATCGGTAAGCCCGTTGTCCTTTATAAAGAAGAAAATGGTCAGCGAATGGAGCCGTTTGAAAAGGCAACCCTCGATCTTCCTGAAACAAGTGTGGGAGATGTAACTTCTTTATTTCAACAGCGAAAAGGGATTTTGCAGTCTTACGAGAAGTTTGATCCCATGGCGTCGGTTGAGAAATCTCGGGTACGACTCATGTTTGATATCCCCACTCGAGGGCTGCTGGGAATTCGCTCTAAGTATTTGACCATTACTCGCGGCGAAGGCCTCATGAGCACTGAATTTTTGGGATACTCCCCGCATAAGGGCGAAATCGTAATGCGGGTTAACGGGGCGATCATCGCAGACCGCGAAGGTCCATGTACTGAATATGCCATTCGAAATTTGGAAGACCGAGGAATCTTTTTTGTTCAACCAGGCGAGCTCGTCTACGAAGGAATGATCGTCGGTGAGTGCAATAAGGATGCCGATATCAATGCCAATGTTTGCCGAGAAAAGAAACTCACCAATATGCGGGCCTCACATCTTGAAGCCCTCGTACATTTGGCCGGAGTTCGCAGCCTTTCTTTGGAGGATTGCATTGAATGGATCGAGAACGACGAATGGATTGAGATTACTCCGAAGACCGTTCGGATTCGAAAAAAGATTATGGCTTCTAATATGCGCGGAGTGCACCGTAGCGAGTCGGCCTAAGTTGATGATTTTTCAGGTTTTTTAGAGGCTGGCACTACACTTGCTTCATAAGGGGTTAATGATGCTGCTGATTCCGCTCATTTCTATGATCGCGCTTGCCGAACCGAGGCCACAGGTTTTGGTTCGAGATCTTTCGCGTCTGGTAAATGCAAGTGCCGAGGATAGAGAACGAGTTCGTGAAGAGCGTGATCGTACAAAGGCAGACATCGAAAAAAACAAGATTGAAGGGAATGTAAAAAGCAGATGGAGCTTCTCACCCGAAGAGCGAGAAAAGATTTTTTCAAAACTCCCTGAGAAACTTCGAGATGAGAACCTTTATCTCATGGGAGAGTCCCCCCACTATAAAGTTTTTGATCGCTCCCAAATTATCGTGGCAGAACAAGTTCCAAGAGATAATGCTGAGTATGAGTTTCACTCCATTCCCATGGAGGAAATCCTCCGCAAGCGAGAGCTTCTTACGCAAGATGACAGCCTCATGGCGGCCTCCCAACGAGCAACTGACCTCGCTACGCCCGACAACAACACCGAGGTGGCCAGATTTTCTCATGAGAAATTGAATCCACAAAGCAGACTGGTTTTTAACCGGATGTTTTTGGAAGCGGACCAGGTCCCACCACGAAAGGGCGTTTGGATCTTTCGTATTCGACGATTTCATATCGAGCAAGATTTTAAGTTTATCCGAGACGTGGTCGAAACCTCAGTCTACTTTGTCGACGAAAATAATATTGTGAGGGGGGAGCTAGACCCAAAGGAGCGGGGCGCATTCAACTCCATAGATAATTTGCGACCCAAAATCTTCTTGGATGAGCTTTTTTTGGATCGCGTTTCGAAGACGGAGGATGGAGCGATTCATTTTCGTCGCCCTCCACCACCAGAAATTGAGAAGCCGTATCACAATATTGCAATGGGCACACAGCTTCTTGAAAGCGTTGTAAAATCGCCTCTACTTTGCATTCCTTGAAGCGGGTCAGCAGGTTCATCCCCTGCGGGACTATTGAGCGCAGCCTCAACTTGGCGATTAGTAACTTGGAGGGCTCTGCGTCAGGTCATTAATTCAGCTAATATTGAGTGTAGTTTCACTCGGGGGGATCCATGGATTATTCAAAACCTAGCGACGATCCAAGCAAAAAACGTAAGCATTCGCGATATCGTCCAGATCGAATGACTACGGCAAAGGTTCAACTCGACGCGGTCACGAGTAGTTTTGTGGCAGAAGCCACGGCTCTGGTTTTTGAAGAATCTTATGGAGGCTGCTGCCTGATCATTTTCAGCACACATTCCATTAGTCTTAAGGATCGCTGGAAAATCCAAATTGGAAGCCTTCATCCAATGCTATCCGAAGTCGTTTGGGTAAAGAAACTTGACGACATCATTTACAAAGTGGGAATGAAGTTCCTCGAATGAGGATTTGGCAAGAACTTCAAAAAGCACTTCAAATTTTAAAGCAAGACGGCGTTGTCGGAATTCCCACTGAAACCGTTTACGGTTTGGCGGCATCTATAAAAAGCGACGCGGCAATTCGCCGGATTTTTGAGATCAAAGAGCGTCCATTCTTTGATCCGCTCATCGTTCATATTGGTCGTGCAAAACAAGCCGAAGAGATCGCCTTGGAGTGGTCAAAGACCGAAGCGCAGTTAGCTCAGATATTTTGGCCAGGTCCGCTTACGATTGTCACTGCCAAGAAGCCCGACATTAATTCAGTCATTACTGCGGGGCTTGAGTCAGTGGGAATTCGCATGCCCTCGCATCCATTCGCTCTAAGACTCCTGCGGGAGTTTAAGATCCCACTCGCTGCCCCCAGCGCCAATAAATTCGGGCGAACAAGTCCAACCACCGAAGACCATGTTAGATCTGAATTTCCGGATCTCGACCTCTTTGTTCTCTCCGGAGGAAAGACGAATGTTGGAATTGAATCGACTGTCATCCAAGTTGTCGAATCAGCGAATCAGATTTTGATTCGAATTTTAAGACCAGGAATGATTACCAAATCAAATCTTCGGGCGGCTCTCGAAACTTTCGGCAAAAAGAAGATTGAGTTTGAAGAGCTACCTTCTGCTGCATCGCCGGGGCACCTAGAGAATCACTACCAGCCAGCAATTCCGCTCATTATCTCCTCTCGTTCGATTTCGTCTGAGTCTGCATCTCAGATTGAGAAAAAGTTTTCGCTTCCTTCAAGGTCTAGATTTTCAGAACTGGTTTTGAACTCCGATCCACTGATCGCTGCTCGAGATCTTTATTCCCAAATGAGACTTCTTTCGAAGTCCGGCATTAGCTGGATGTATGTTCGGAAGTCCTCAGATCGACAGGGAGAGCTTTGGACAAGTATTTGGAATCGACTCGATCGCGCTTCAAGTCTTCGTCTTGAATGATTCTCGCAAATGAAAGTCCGGCTCATTTTTTAAATGCTCAAGGGCAAAATGAATTTTTTCGCCAGTCAAAAGTTCCAAGATCACACAAAGTCCCCACTCTAGGCCTGACCGAACTTCAAATGTCCACTCGCTCGAAAGCCTCACGGCCATTACCGCCTCCTTTTTAGACACAGCCTCGTAAACAATCTCGGGAGGTCTGAGCTTCGATGCTGATTTATCCTTCGACCCTTTTCGATAAGAATCGAAGTCGGCCGCCCACCAATTCTTTGATGGCGAAAAATTTAACTCTCGATAAGCGGATGAGTTGGCTCCTGAAACGAATGCTTCAAAGCAGGTGGTCTGCCAGAGTCGCTCTTTAAAATGAGGGCGACTTTCGAGCATTGGAATTTTCAGTTTCTCTAAAGGTCCCAGAAGTCTGTATTTAATCTGTAGCAGTCCTGAAGAAGATCTGCCCAACTCTGCTGATGACAAGAACTGAAGGGCCGAGGGAGTTTTTTCAAACGCTCGCAAATCGTATCGTTTAGAACTCAAACTAAACCTGCTCAATCTGCAGAGATTTTTTGAAGACGTCTTCAAAAAGTGATTTTCGTTGATCCGCCCTCAGCAGGCCGAGCGCCGGCTTGGAACGCTTTGAAAGCGACAGCACCACTCGATTTGCGTCAATTTTTACTCGCTGAATCGGAAGGCTTTGAGAGCGTTGAAAGCTAATCGCTGCAACCAATCGAAGTAGCGCAAGGACTTTCAAGAAAGCTTTTTGAGTAATTTTATCGCTTCGAAAGGGCAGCTCTTTTTTCTGCAATTTGCCGGTCTTTGAATGAAGACAAAGTAGAGCAATGAAATCAGATTCCCAATCTTCAAACTGAGGAACATCTGCGTAGCGAGCAACGTAAGCAGAGTGCTCTGAAGAACCGATCGCGCTGATAGACTTGCCGCAGTCGTGAAGAAGCGCTCCTGCTAAAAGATAAATTTTCCATTCGGGTTTCAATCGATGAATCGGCTTCAAACGATCAAACAAAACCTCCGCCTGACGTACGGCTTGATGAAGCTCCGCCTCTTTTGCGCCCAAATCTTTAGCGGTTTCGAAAAGATCTTTCACCGGATCATGTTTCAAGAGATTGCGATTAGCTTTCAAGATCTCAACCTGTTCGTCCAAAATTCCATCTCTCAGTGAAAACTCTGTAGGCTCTACCCGTTCAGCACGAAATGCATTCATGCACTCTTCAAGAAGTATGGCTCCCGCCAAAATCATATCGACTCGACTTGCTTCCATGCCTGGAATTCTCATGAGCTTATCCCGACTCATGGAGCTCATTTCTTCAATGAGGTCCTTCAAATTGCTCCGACTGATGAAGTTATCATCGGTTCTCTTCTTGATAATCTTATGCAGAGCTTTAACCGTACCACTCGAGCCCAAAATTCGATTCCGCTTCGGCCAGTTCTCAGAAACAAGGCGATACAAAAGGGTCCCACGAATATGTCTGCGAAGTTGTTCAATAGGATGCAAATTCTTCGGAACAACCTTTGGCGGGATTGCTTTGAGAAAAACCTGTTGAAGACGTGCGGTGCCCAGTTCAAAACTCGCTTTAGCCAATATTTTTCGACCCTGGCAAGCAATCACCTCCGTGCTTCCCCCGCCAATATCCACGAGGGCGTATGAGCCTCGAAGCCCCACCTCATTGCTTAAAATCCCTCGAGCGATCAATCGAGCCTCTTCTTCACCCGGCAAAATACGAATGTGAATGGAAGTTTCGCGCTTAATTCGATTAATTAATCTCTCAGCGTCTTTGGCTTCGCGAAGAGTCGCGGTGCCAAACGCAATCACCCGAAGCACTTTGAAATCAGTCATCGTTCGTCTAAAGCTCTTAAAGGCCTCTATACAGAGCTCTGCTGAGTGGGGATCAAGACGCCCCTTCAAAAAGACCCCTTCTCCCAGTCGAATCATCAGCTTCTCGCGATGAAGCCTGTAGACCTCGTTCTCAGGCCCCACCTCATGAACGTCGAAGCGTACCGAATTCGTGCCCAAATCAATAATGGCGAGTCTCATGGGGTCCCCTGTTATCCTTTCGTTAACTCATAACACGGCCTTGATCGACCCGCCAGTTTTGAAGAAGGATCAATCCGTGAGCTCAGGACTTCTGCTTCCAACCCTCTCTTCTCTCCTTGTGAATCGGGGACTTCCCTTTGTACACCGGGATTTGAGTTGGGTTCAGTTTAATGAGCGAGTCCTCGCTGAAGCGCGAAATCCCCAAAATCCTCCTCTGGAGCGCCTCAAGTTTTTGGGGATCACATCCAGCAATTTGGACGAATTTTTCATGATTCGATTTGCCTCCATCGGACGCTCGCTCTCACGATCCAAAAAGAATGACCCACAAACTCGCCGAAGACTCCTTCGAATACGCGCCAATTTACTTGAGTCGGTGGGACGTTTTATTGGTCACCAAGTGGAGACCTTTGAAATTTTGAGTTCGGAGCTCAGCAAATCTGGCGTAGAAATTTTTCTTAAATCGCAAGAGGGGGATGAGGGATATGAACTTGGAAAGCAGATTTTTAACAATCAGATTCTTCCTCGATTAAATCCTCCAGAACCATTTTCGATTTCTCAACTTCAGAGTCTCGAAAATTTGCAGATCGCGGTGATTTTTGGGCAGAATCTTTTTTTTAGAATTCCCAAGAGTCTTCCTTCTTCATTTGTAACAAATGATGTCGCGAACAAAAAAACAACTATCCACTTCTTAGACGATCTGCTCGCAACACATCTTGGTTCCGCATTTAGAATCCAGGGACTTCCCGGACTAGTTCGAATAACGCGAGACGGAGACTTTGGCGTAGACCTCGAAGAGGAAGATCCAGAAACGATTCCAGAATTTGTTCGCTCTAAAATCGGATCTCGTGAGAAGGGTCGCCCCGTACGTCTTCAGTGGATGGGAGATCTTTCTGACCAGCTACTACAGCGGGCTCTGCATTATTTAAGAATTTCGAGCCAAGAAGTTTTTCCGGTACATCTGACGATGGGGCTCCAAAGTCTTCCGGGTCTTCTCAATCAAATCGAAGGACTGCACGCCGATCTGCGCTTCAAGCCCTTTCAGTCTTTTGTTCCAGCCGAACTTCGGACTCCAAAAAGTATATTTGAAAATCTTTCGCGCAAGGACATCCTCCTTCATCATCCTTATGATTCCTTCGACGGATTCGTAAATTGGATTAAGGCCGCTGCCGCAGATCCCGATGTCATTCGCATTGAACAAACCGTTTATCGAATGGATGCACTCTCTCCGATCGTTGAAGCACTCAAAGGTGTGGCCAAGACAAAAAGTGTTCGAGTTATCATAGAATTGAGGGCTCGCTTCGATGAGTTGAATAACTTGGCAATCACCGAAGAGCTCCGACAGGCGGGAGTCGAGGTTGCATTTGGATTTGGAAAACTAAAGCTCCACGCCAAAATTGCCCTCGTAACTCGGCGAGAGGCCGAGGGGACTCGGCTTTATACTCACCTTTCAACGGGCAACTATAATGCGACAACCGCGCGCAGTTATACTGACTTGGCGATCATGACTTCCAATCCGGAGATCGGAGCGGACGCGCGAAACTTCTTTGACTCCGTATGGGAACAAAAAATTCCTTCTAATTTTAAACAGCTTGTTTCAGCCCCCCTTCGACTTCACCGAAAGCTTCTGAGTTTAATTGACGCTGAGATCCAGGCAGCGAAGGCCGGACGAAAAGCTCGAATCGTTGCAAAGGTGAATGCGCTTGTAGACGAGACCGTTACTGACAGTCTCTATCGTGCTTCTCAGGCGGGCGTCCAGGTGGACCTCATTGTAAGAGGGGCTTGCTCGCTCGTCCCGGGCGTCAAAGGGCTCAGTGACAATATTCGAGTCATTAGCATTGTAGATCGCTTCTTAGAGCACAGCAGAATTTATTATTTTATGGATTCGCGTGCGATGTATCTTTCGAGTGCAGACTGGATGCCCAGAAACTTTTTTTCAAGACTGGAAATCGCGTTTCCAGTCTTGGATGCGCGACTCTATCAATATTTAGCTGACGTTCTAATTCCGCTCTATCTTTTGGACACGGTGAAGGCGAGTGAACTGACGGCGCAAGGAATTTGGAAAAAGCGGACGCGATCGAGCATTCGAAAGTCGGATCTAGCTCCCGCCATCTTGAAAGCCTCGAAAGAGCCCGTTAATGCTCAAAGGCTTTTCGCGCAGTTGGCATCCGTGAATTATATGGACACTCCGCTTGGGAGCTGATTTTGACAAATATTTGTTTGTGACCCGTCACGCGCATCGCGACGTCACAGATAGACTGCTCGACAATGGCTTGAGCGAAAAGGGAAGACTTCAGGCCAAGGCGCTTGGAAACTATCTTTCGAAAGTTCTTCGTGACCAAACTGATCTCAAGATCGAATCCAGCCCCCGACTTCGCTGTCAGGAAACTCTTCAGCCACTTTGTAAGGAACTGCGCGTAGACGCCAAAACGAATCCGCTCCTCGACGAGAAGGGGGGAGGCGAATCTCAATCTCAGCTCGACTTACGAATTCTAAAATTCATCGATCATTGGAAGTCTGGCGGACCTCGCTATCTTGTCATTTGTTCGCATGGCGATTGGATTCCAGATTTTGCTCGCCTTCTACTTCAGAAAGATCAGGACCTCAACAAGGGTGGGATGATGGAAATCACGCTCACTAAGGGCAAGGCCCTCTTGTTTGACTTAAGACAGTCATTTCTTTAATCGGACATTGATGAAGATTGGAATTACTGGAGCGTCGGGAATGGTCGGATCAAGTCTGTCGCAGTTTATTCTTGCAGAGGGACATCAAGTTAAGAGGTTTGTAAGAAGAGAGACTCGGTCTTCCGATGAAATATTTTGGAATCCAGAGACTTCCGAACTCGAAGTCGAATCTCTAGAGGGACTTGAGCATATCGTGAATTTGGCTGGCGAGAGTATTAGCTCCGGACGATGGACGGAGAGTCTGAAAGAGAAAATTTTACAGAGCCGGATTAAATCAACAAGGCTTCTGGTCGACCGAATTTTGAAAATGCAAGCCAAGCCCAAGACTTTTTTGTGCGCGTCCGCCATCGGCTACTATGGGGATCGTGGGGATGAGATTTTGTCGGAAGACGCTCCCGCTGGATCAGGCTTCTTGGCAGATGTCTGCAAGAATTGGGAGGCAGAAGCCCTCAGGCTCGAAAGGGAAGGAGTTCGAGTAGTGCGCTTACGCATTGGAATAGTACTTTCTCCAAAGGGCGGCGCCCTTCAAAAGATGCTCGGATTTTTTAAGGCCGGACTCGGATCTCCACTCGGATCCGGAACACAATGGATGAGCTGGATAAGTTTAGATGACCTCGTAAGCTCAATTTTTCACTGCCTTAAGAACGAGAATATTCATGGGGCCGTCAATGCCTGCAGTCCTGAACCTGTTACAAATTTGGAGTTCTCTAAAACACTTTCAGGAGTCCTCCATCGACCGTCAGCCCCCCGAGTGCCGGCATTTGCTTTGAGACTGCTTCTCGGCGAACTTGCAGATTCGCTTTTGCTTGCGAGCACTAGAGTAAATCCAGCGGTCCTGGTCAATTCTGGTTTCCATTTTTCTCGACGGAATTTAGAGGGCGCGCTAAAATATTTGCTCGGAAAATAATAATGAATTCGGAGAGCGACAATTTAACAGATAAAATCAATTGGATTCAGAGCATCCCCGTCCTTTCGATGCATATTTTATGCTTGGGAGTTTTTTTTGTGGGATTTTCGTGGGTCGCATTTGGGGTTTGCATTCTTTTTTATTGGATTCGCGCCTTCGGAATTACGGGCGTCTACCACCGCTATTTTGCGCACAAAACCTATAAGACTTCGCGAATATTTCAATTTTTTCTGGCCTTGCTCGGCACCTCTGCCGCACAAATGGGCCCGCTCTGGTGGGCCGGCCACCATCGGAAGCATCACCGCTATTCCGACACTGACCGAGACGTTCACTCCCCGGTTCGAAAGAGCTTTTACTGGGCTCACATAGGATGGATTCTTTCGAGTCAGTATATTCATACCGACCACGGGGTCATCCAGGATTTCGCGAGATATCCAGAGCTCCGCTTTTTAAATCGATTTCATATGCTGGTACCGGCAGCCCTCGCCACTTTTATGTTTTGGTTGGGAGAATTTTTGGCGTTGCGATTTCCAAGTTTACAAACCAGCGGACTCCAAATGTTGATCTGGGGATTTTTTATCAGCACTGTTTTTCTCTATCACTGCACATTTTTGGTGAACTCATTGGCACATGTTTGGGGAAGTCGCCGCTTTGAAACGTCCGATGAGAGTCGAAACAATCTTTTGATCTCTATTCTGACATTGGGAGAGGGCTGGCATAACAATCATCATCGCTACCCCCAATCAGAGCGTCAGGGATTTTATTGGTGGGAAATCGATGTGACTCATTATATTCTTAGCGCACTCGCTCGGTTGAATTTGGTTTGGGATCTTCAAGTCCCGCCGAAGCATGTTTACGATGAAGCTCTTCGCTTGCGGCAGGAAGCTCGCATTCCAAAGGCTTCATGAAGTCTCGAATTCTCATTTGGTTTCGGCGCGATCTTCGGCTCGCAGATAATTCTGCGCTTCGAGCTGCAATCGATTTAAAGGCCGAGATCATCCCCGTTTATATTTGGTCGCCAAGCGAGGAGAATCCTTGGGCGCCGGGCGCTGCAAGCAAGTGGTGGCTTCATGAGTCCCTGACCTCGCTTTCAAAAGATCTGCATAAGCGCGGCTCCCGCTTGATATTAAAAACGGGCTCAAGTCTGGCTTCCCTTCAAGGTCTCATTTCAGAAACGAAGGCGACATCTGTTTATTGGAATCGTCTTTACGATCCCGCCATTACTCGCCGAGATGAAATGATAAAATCGAAGCTCATCAAGGACGGAGTAGAAACCAAATCCTTTAACTCCGGTCTTCTCTATGAGCCTTGGACTCTGCAAACAAAAACGAAAAAGCCCTATCAGGTTTTTACTCCGTTTTACAACGCAGCAACGAGCATTAATCCGGAGCCTGCGATCGGCGCAGCGCCCTCAAAAATAAGTGCGCCTCAGACGTGGCCAAAATCGGAGCCACTGGAATCGCTCGATCTATTGCCCAGACCCCGATGGGATAAAAAACTAACAAAGTATTGGGCCCCCGGTGAAGGCGGGGCCAGCAAATCTCTCGATAGATTTTTATCGGGACCGGTCTCCACCTATATTATCGACCGAGACGTTCCAGAGCTAAGAGGAACCTCTCGACTCTCTCCGCATCTGCATTTCGGCGAAATTGGCCCTCGCCAAATTTGGAGCCTCACCAAAACTTCAATGAAAGAAACGAAGAACACCAGCTATCGAAAATCAGCAGATTGGTTTCTTAGAGAAATTATGTGGCGAGAATTCGCACACCACGTCCTCTTCAATTTCAAACATACCTCGGAAGAACCTCTTCGTTCAGACTTTCAAAAGTTTCCGTGGTTACAAGATGCGGATACATACCAACGCTGGAAGCTGGGCAAAACGGGCGTTCCCATTGTGGATGCTGGAATGCGCGAGCTTTACGAGACCGGCTGGATGCATAACCGAGTTCGAATGATCGTCGCTTCGTTTTTAACAAAGCATCTTCTCATATCTTGGCTAGAAGGGGCACGATGGTTTTGGGACAGCCTGGTCGATGCAGATCTCTCCAACAATAGTATGGGATGGCAGTGGGCGGGTGGTTGCGGCGCCGATGCTGCACCGTATTTTCGAATATTCAATCCACTCCTGCAGGGCGAAAAGTTTGATCCCGCGGGTACCTATGTCCGCAAGTGGGTTCCAGAGATCGCGCATATTCCGAACTCTAAAATTCATCAGCCTATCAACCCAGTGATCGAGCTCAAGGCCGGACGAGATCGAGCGCTTGAAGCCTTCGAAGAATTTCGCGGAAATTAGGGACCGCTACCCTACCGCTATTTGATTCCAAATTCTGCAAGGAAAGGAGCGATCGTATAGGGACGATTTAAGAATGCCTTCACAGAATCATTTCCAGAACGAGATCCGCCAACTGCGTAAATTTCGTTTCGAAGTCTCATTCCCAATCCAGAATCCATAAAGCCCTTTGGATTTGCCTTAAAGGGGGTAAATAAGTCACTCGAGATAACTTCTGCCCAGACATAAGAGTAATAGGAGGCATCGTAGCCCATCAAATGACCCCAGCTTGCAGCAAAATTAGTCCCCGCCGGAAGCCCCACAAATATTTCAGAGAAAGTCTTGTTTAGAATTCCAGTGACGTCTTTCACTTCCCCTTCGCCGTGCAGTCTCAAATCTGAAAGCGCAAGCGCCATCTGACGTCGATAAAAAATTCCTTTTGTTGATTGTTCAGCGGCCAAAATCTGGTCCAAGACTTCTTTCGTTATTTTCTTAGAAGGATCTTCATAGTCTGCCGCAAAAACATCCAAGATTTCTTTTTGAAATACCCAGTTCTCAAGCATCTGAGAAGGGGCCTCAACGAAATCTTGTTCCACTCCAGTGCCAGAAAATGCTCGATAGTCGGCATGTGTTAAAACAGAATGCAGTGCGTGACCAAATTCGTGAAACATAGTTTGTACATCGCTAAAGTCGAGTAGCGACGGCTTTCCATCTTGAGGGGCCGGAAAATTACAAACTAGCGCGACTACGGGGCGAGCGTATGTTCCGTCTGCGCGTCTCTTTCCATCATTGATACCAAACTGCGCAAAATGGTTGAACTTGCCTTCTCGAGGATAGAGATCGAAATAGATCAATCCCAAAGGCTCGTCAGATCGAGAATCTTGAACTAAATAGAGCTGCAGATCACCAATCCATTTTTGAGGGGCCTCAATCTCCGTAAACTTCAAATTGAACATCTTGGAGTAAACCTTAAACATTCCCGAAAGAACTTGGTTCGCTGGAAAAAAGCGGCGAACCTGTTCCATATCAACTTTATATTTCTCTTTCTTCAGTTGATTCATCAAATAGTAGTAATCCCATACGCGGAACTCAGCACAGGAGTCCCCCGCATCCCGACATTTCAAATCAAGCATCTCTTCAATTTCTTTATTGGCTCTGGGCTCAAGAGCTTTTGCCACCTGGGTCACGAGTCCATCGGCATTCTTAAAGTTCCCAGCCAAATTCACTTCTACTTTATAATCCGCCCAGGATTCGTAGCCCAATTTCTTGGCCACCTGATCGCGAATTCTCAAGGCGTCTTCTAAAATTGAAGAGTTTGAATCCATCGCGACCTGAAATCGGCCTTCCGTAACTTTGCGACGAGCTTCTTCACTTGTACCATTCTCCAAGATTGGCTGTGCTTGTGCTGCCGTTCGAACCTTGATGAGATAATTTCCGTTTTCGCTTCGCGCATAAGCTTTAAGAGCATCTTCTGAAACGCCTGCAACTTCTTCTTTAGAAAGCTCGACCGTTGTCTTGTCTTCTGAAATATTTTTTGAAAATCGAGTTGAGAGCTCGTCCAATTTTTTTCGACCAATTTCAACTTCATTTCGCGCGGCATCGTCGAGCGCAGTTCCGGCTCGGGCATAGTCGCGTAAAACCTCGGAATAGAATTTAAGAGCTTCTGCAGAGAGATCTGGTCGACTCAGTTGTAGATTCGGATTCTGTTCTTTAAAGACTTTAACCGCGGCATAAACATCGAGGCGATAATCCAAGCCGGTCATCCACTGCTTTACTCGAATCAGCTGCCCTTCAGCGCTATCGCGCATTTCTGCTGAGGGATTCGTTTCCAAAATAAGATCCAATCGATTGCTCAAATTACCAACGGGTTCCATCAGGTCATCCAGCGCTCGAATCGTATTCTCGAACGTTCGTAGTTCGGAGGGTATTCGCACAATTTTCTCTAAATTCGCTTCGGCAACTGCCAGAGTAATATCGCTAGAGAATTCGAGATCAGCTGCAGACTCTTCAAATCGGGGCATTTCAAGCAAGTAGTTAAAGGCCTTGGCTATATCAGCGTAGTCTTCAAGTTTTGGAAGCTGGCCTGGATTAATCGTTGAGGTAGAAGGCGCAGGAATAAGGCGAACATTCGCCTCGTCTGGAACACCATCTCGGCCTCTGCATCCGAATACAAAAAGACTTCCAAAAACAATGAGGTATGAAATTCGATTCATGAAAATGCCACCTTTCCTTAAAAGCGCATTGTATGAGCTATTTCCCGAAGGCTGTCAATGTAGCTTGGGATCTATGCTCGAAGATGCCTCGTATATCTCGTCGCACCCACGCTCCTGTCAAAATCCTCCCGAGCATTCCGAGGGGCACGCGATAGCGAACGATGTCCTTCATGAGGGTCCCACCATCTTTTGCTTCAAATAAGTGCGTATGATGCCAGAGACTGTAGGGGCCCTTTAGTTGAACATCTACAAATCGAAAGGGTGGCTCCCAAACCAGAATCTCTGTTTTCCAGCGAACGGGGATCCCATGGATCTTGAGTTTGTAATTCAAGATTGTCCCGCTCTGAATTTGCGGACTCGATTGATCTAAAATCTTAAAATTCAGCCAGGGCGGAGTGATGAGCTCCAAATTCTTCGCGTCTGAAAAAAAGCTGAAAACTTCTTCGGGGGGGCGGGGAATCCACTGCTCAGACTTCCACTCATTTTCTAACATACTGAAATCCTTAAGGTTTAAATTAAAGGATTTGAACTTCACCCTCAACAAAAGGTATTGAGTCTAGATGAAGATTCAAAGCATCCCACTCAGCGCAAAATCGAGTCCCCAAAAACTCGTGGAGTCTTTTCGAGACACAGGCTTCGCCGTTATCACTGACCACGGAATTCTACTTGGTCTAGTTCAGAAAGTCTATAGCGAGTGGCAGGAATTTTTTGCATCACCGACAAAATTTGATTTTATTTTCGATAAGCAGACTCAATCCGGATATTTTCCGTTCAAATCCGAAAATGCCAAAGATTCCCCCATCAAAGATCTCAAGGAATTTTACCATCTCTACCCTGGCAAAGTATTGCCGCCCACGTTTACCTCCGCCACGATCGAACTCCGCGATGCCCTACTGGAAGTTGGCAAGACATTGCTCGAGTGGCTGGATTCTGACTCTCCCGCAGAAGTTCGTTCTTTGTTTTCTGTGCCCCTCGCCGGGATGTCCGTGGGATCTAATCGCAATTTGTTTCGAGTTATTCATTATCCACCACTATCAGGAACCGAGGAGGCGGGAGCCATTCGGGCTGCCGCTCACGAAGATATCAATTTGATAACACTTCTTCCGGCCTCGACCGAGATGGGACTGGAGGTCAAAGATTCAAAAGGCAATTGGCATTCCGTTCCAGGAAACTTTGGCGACGTAGTAATTAATGTGGGCGATATGCTCCAAGAGGCGAGCGGTGGATTCTACAAATCAACAACTCATCGAGTGGTGAATCCTGCGGGCGCGGCTGCGATGCGCCCTCGCTATTCGATGCCCTTATTCGTCCATCCGCGCGGCGAGGTAAAACTTTCGGATCGATACACCGCAGAGTCCTATTTAATTCAACGTTTAAAAGAAATTGGTTTGATTTAAACAACCGAAGCTGGATTTTCACTTCCTCGATGGGAAAGAAATTCTGCTCTCGTTGTGGGATCTCTAAAATTTCCAAGCAAACAGCTCGTAATCATGAGGCCAGGAGTTTTGACGCCCCTCATATTCATACAGGTATGTCGAGCTTTGATAATCACACCAACCCCAAGCGGATTCAAATGTTTCAAAAACGATCTGGCAATTTCCTCAGTCATCCGCTCCTGAACTTGTAGTCGTCGAGCGAAGCAGTGAACGAGTCGTCCTATTTTAGAAAGTCCGACGATTTTTTTTCCGGGCAAATAACCGACTGTCGCAAATCCATGAAACGGAAGCATATGGTGCTCACACAAACTCCAAAACTCGATGTCTTTGACGATCACCATCTCATCGCATTTTTCTGAAAACACCGTCGAAAGAATCTGCTTCGGATCTTCTGAATATCCCGCGGTTAACTCCTTCAAAGCCCGCACCACTCGATGGGGGGTCTTTTTCAGGCCTTCGCGATCGGGATCTTCTCCTATAAGCTGAATGAGCTCTCGAACCGCGCTCTCTGGCTTAGTCATGCTTTTTTTCTTTGTTCCAATTGAATTAAGCTTCGCTTCATTCCAAGCCCGCCTGTATATCCGCCCAAACTCCCATTGGATGCGACAATCCGGTGGCAGGGCAAAATAATGGGAAGACGATTACGCGCCATCACTGAGGCGACCGCTCGAACTGCCTTGGGTCGACCAGCGCGATTTGCCAGGTCTCGGTAACTAATCTGTTCGCCGTAATCCAGAGCCCAGAGCTCATGCAAAACCTTCAAAGTAAAATCCGTTCCACGGACCACAACGGGCAAACAAAAATCTTTCAACTTTCCTGAGGCATAGGCTTTGAGCTGCCGAGCCACTTCCTTCTGAAATGCACCCTTCGGTGCGGGACTGGACTGCTTTGATTTCAAAAATTTAATTTCTGAAATCGCTTCGCCCTCAACAGCACATTCAAAAACTCCGAGCTTCGTTTCGACCTTAAATTTCTCTGTCATAGAACCCTCGCTATTACAGATTTCAAATAGTGGGTTTCTGGACAAGAGGCAATCACTGGATGATCCGGCGCTGCTCCAAGCACTTCTAGAATCTGAATCGATCTTTTGGTCTTTCGGCCTACAGTCGCTAGAGTATCCAAAAAGTCTTCCAATCGAACAGAGCCCGAACAGCTGGAGGTAACCAAAATTCCCCCGCGGTTCAGCAGAGATAGCGCCTCCAGATTTAGCCGATAGTATTTTCGGAGGGCACCCTCTAGATCTTTCTTGCTCGATGCAAATCTTGGAGGATCCAAGATGATCATGTCAAATTTCTCTGCGGTGTTCTGCTGCAAATAATCGAAAGCATCGGCCTCTATCAATCGAATCAAATTAATATCGTTAAGAGCGAGGTTCTCTTTTGCCAATGCAATGGCGGGTGCCGAGGAGTCCACCGCTACCGCCTCTCGAGCGCCGGCTCGTATGCACGCAAGCGAAAAGGCCCCGGCATAACAGAATAAATCGAGGACTCGTTTGCCCTTCGCATATGAAGCGGCTCGCTCTCGATTAATTCTTTGATCCAAATAATATCCTGTTTTTTGACCCGCTCTGAGGTCGACCTTTTGCTGCAGACCTTCTTGCTCGATCACAAAAGAATCCGTGGGAGTTGAGCCAATCCATTCCTCTTGAATTATAAGTCCCTCTTTCTCCGCAACCGCCCGATCGGCTCGAATTTTAATTCCCTTGGGAGAAAGCTGGGCCTGAAGTTCATCTAGAATGGCGTCTTTGAATTTCCAAATCGCCAGCGAACTAAATTGAACTGAAAGATAGGGGCCGAACTTATCGACAACGAGTCCGGAGAATTCGTCTGACTCACTGTAAATAACACGAAATGATTCTTCTTTAGAATAGCCCAGATCTTTGAGCCTCAAGTCGATCGCGATCTTAATCTTATTCTTGAAAAAGTCGGCGTCGAGAGTGTCAGTGTCGCTCCAAGAATAAAGCCGAACTCGAATTTGAGACTTTGAATTAAAAAGGCCCTTTCCAATAAAACTTCCGTCCTCGGATTTTAAAATCGAGACCTCAGCACCGTCTGCGGGGGCGCCGTCGATCCTTTCAATCGCTGATGAGAAGAGCCATGGATGTCGACCAATCGATGGTCCTGCCGAGCGATATTTGAGAAATATATTCAAAGTCCCTCTCATTCAGCATTTTGATCGTGCCCCAGCAAGTGCTAAAACCCACTCATGATTGAATGGAGGGAATTTGAAAGCAAAGCGCTCAAGGGCTTCGCTGTGGGCGATTCTCTAAAACGCAAATTTCCCGTCTATCTTCCCCCCAAGGTTGAATCCGCGCGGTCTCCAGGCTATCCCGTCGCTTTTATCCTCGGACGCTGCGGTCAAGGGGCGAGTTAACTAATTACCATTGAGATTCCAGAGTAATCTTCCATTCTGTTGGATAAATGGAGGGTCGCTCTTCATCTGCGGGTCTGGGCTTCACTCTGGAGTTTGCGCTCAATTCGATTCGTCCAATCCACTCGCCGCTATTCGCAATCGCTTTGCCAAACTCAATCTCCGATAGCGCTACGTTCAGCGCAGAACTTAAATCTGCATTCTGATTAATTTTCTGCAGAAGCTCCTCGCCCTCCGCCCGAGAAGTGAATGAAAAAAACGCATCGCTCTGAGGATTGAAGGATAGACCTTCTTCATACTGCGAATCAATTGGCTCACCGGTCGGACGTCGAAGCTCAAACGGAATCTCCCCCGTTTTCAAAAGCTTCTCGTGCAATACTTCATTGAGTCTTTCGATGATCGTGGGATCGCCAATCAAAATCTCATAGCGATCACCCAGAACCGAGCGCTCGTAAATACTCTCTAAAACAGCTTTGAGAAGTGAAACGTCTAAATATTCATCCTCAACTCCCCGGGGCAAAGTCACTCGAATTTGATGAGCCGAGTTTTTATCTTGGGAGGGCTCTAAAACAATCTGAACATCTGATTTGCCCCCTAGAAAATTATATTCGATCCAAGATCGAATCGGGAGAATTTGGGCCCGCCAGTCGACCTTATAGCGGTGATTAGAGTTGGACCCTTCCACTTCTTGCAGCTTCGTTTCCACTTGACTGCCCGTCACCAACCGAGCGCTCGATTGAAGTCGCGCAACAACCCCTGCACAGCTAAGCATTTGCTTGTTAGCTTCCGCATCACTCGACTGAACGAGTAGCAAAAATCCTAAAATGTATGAGAACAATTAATCCTCCCTTAAACCCTATTTTCAGAATTTACTCGGATTGAAAGAATTCACAAATAAAAAGCGACGCGCTGCGTTAAATACCGAGGATCGAGCTAAGTGTTGAAAATATCAGGACTTCGACTTCCAGCCCCAAGTGCGCAAAACCACAGTCTCTTCAGTAGAAGAACCAATCTTCTTGAACTTAGCGCCCTTCGCACCCTTCACTCTCTTTTGACAGTCTGGCCAGCTTTCGTCCCGAGCCAGAACTCCACCAATCAGAGACAAATAGTAAGGCTTCACTTTGGCGGCAAGGGGATCGACATCCATGCTGATGGAATAATCGGCTGTGAGTCCGCAAAACAAATCGAGCTCCTGATTCTGAGAGAAGGCCACAGCAATCTCATCACATCTTTCATTTCCAGCAATCCCGCTATGACCCGGCACATAGCCCCACTTCAGGCTGGATGACTTCTCTAGATCTACAACTACTTGGTGGAGCTCTTCCCAGAGATCTCGATTCTTCACTGAGTCCCCACTATTCGAGGACTTCCATCCATTCTTCTTCCAACCATGAATCCACTTCGTGATCCCGTCGATTACATATTTGGAATCTGTAAACAAAATTACATCTAGTCCGCTCGGCGAAGGACCGAGCTCCTGGATTGCTCGAATCGTCGCGGTGAGCTCCATTCGATTATTCGTGGTTTCAGTTTCGCCGCCGCCCAGCTCCACGGTCGTGCCGCCTTCGATGCTCACGATCGAGCCCCAACCACCTG
>Ga0163144_10009073_pt1 | contig 21410 bp, 19 predicted proteins | sample OliLak19BULKMAT1_FD_123175 | JGI IMG/M metagenome (GOLD analysis project Ga0163144, IMG submission 123175) | Freshwater microbial mat bacterial communities from Lake Vanda, McMurdo Dry Valleys, Antarctica - Oligotrophic Lake LV.19.BULKMAT1 | ecosystem: Environmental > Aquatic > Freshwater >... | reverse complement strand
GACACATGAGATCGGTACAACAAAAAAGGCGCGCGCTATTCAGCACACGCCTTCAACAGACAGCGACGTTCGCTGCCGATAAGGGATCATCGGTCCGCCAACCGCGGGCGACCGCCTTACGCAATTGCATCATTCATGCCATTCACTGCGTGGTAACGCCGCTTGCTGTTCGGTAGCGACTCCTACCGTTCGCTACCGTACTCCGCCGTTTGCGGCATCTCGCGGCTGGTGCGCGGATCGCTGGAGCAATGGTCAGAGCGGAAGACAACGGGGGGTATTACACGCGAGCACAGCAGGGGAGCTGCGCGAAGGGCCTATGCCCGAGTGCGCGAGCGAATCGCTAGAGCGCAGCCAGCGCTTCCGCCACGGCGTCGGCGTGACCAGCCGGCTTGACCTTTTCAAAGACCTGACGCAGCACGCCCTTCGCATCGATCAGGAAGGTGGTCCGTTCGACGCCCATGTACTTCCGGCCGTACATGCTCTTCTCCTTCCAGACGCCGTACTTTTCGGCAATCACATGTTCGGTGTCGGCCAGCAGCGTGAACGGCAGTTCGTACCTGGCTTTGAACTTCTGGTGGCTCTTCACGCTATCCGGGCTGACACCAAGGATCACCGCACTGCCGTTCCTGAAGCGCGGTATGAGGTCGCGGAACTCGCACGCCTCGGTGGTGCAGCCCGAGGTGTCGTCCTTCGGATAGAAGTAGAGGACGACGTTCTGGCCCTTGAGGTCCTCGAGGGCCAGGGTTTCGCCGGTGTCCGTCTCGATGGTGAAGGCGGGAGCTGCTTTTCCGATGGTGGGCATGAATGTGACAAGGTATGTGTTGAGGCCGCGCTCGATCGGGCGCGCAGTGTCTCGCCAGATGATCGATGATCTACGCCCGCACCTGCCCGGTATGCAACGCCTCCCCACCCAACAGCACCGCCATGACAGCCTTCTGCACATGAAGCCGGTTCTCCGCCTCGTCAAACACGCGGCTCTGCGGTCCGTCGATCACGCTGGGCGTCACTTCCTCGCCGCGGTGTGCCGGCAGGCAGTGCAGGAAAATTGCACTCTTTGCCGCACGCTGCATCACGGCGTCGTTCACGATGTAACTCTGGAACGCGTGCACACGCTGTTCACGCTCCGCTTCCTGGCCCATCGACGCCCACACATCGGTCGTCACCACCGTCGCGCCGTCGGCAGCTTCGGCTGGATCACGCATCAGGCGCACGTCGGTCTGCTTCTGCGCCCGCGCCAGCAGTACGGGATCGGGATCGTAGCCCTCCGGGCACGCCAATCGCAACGGGAAGCCGAACGACGCCGCCGCGTCGATCCACGAGTTCGCCATGTTGTTGCCATCACCGATCCATGCCACGACCTGCTTGCGCTCGTCGTTCAGATGCTGGCGCACCGTGAGCACATCGGCGAGCACCTGACAGGGATGCTGCAGATCGGTCAGGCCATTGATCACCGGCACCTGCGCGTGCTTCGCCAGATTGAGCACGTCATCATGCGCGAAGGTCCGGATCATGATGCCATCGACGTATCGCGTCAGCACCTGCGCCGTGTCGGATAGCGGCTCGCCACGACCAAGCTGCACGTCGCGGTCCGACAGAAACAGCGCGTGCCCGCCGAGCTGGAACGTGCCGACTTCAAACGACACGCGCGTTCGCGTCGACACCTTCATGAACAGCATCGCCAGCGTCTTGCCACGCAATGGGCGCCGATCGTAGTCGCCACGACGCATCCGGTCGGCGAGGCGCAGCAGCGCGTCGAGTTCGTAGCGATCGAAATCCGGAATCGCGAGAAAGTCGCGGTGTTGACGCTCGGCGGACATGGCGGCAGGAGCGGAGGAACGAGCGGCGGGCCCAGAATGGAACGAAATGGACCGGAAAAGGTGTGAACCTAGTGGCAATGGCGACGTCGTCAACGACCGCGGGTGCTCAGAGGATGTAGCGCCGAAGATCCTCGTCCTGCGAGACGTCCTCGAGACGGGCTCGCACCATCGGCGCATCGACCACGATGCCCTCGGCCCCCGACTCCGGCAGGCCGTAGAGCAGCTCCTCGAGGAGCGTGGTCATCACGGTGTGGAGCCGACGCGCACCGATGTTCTCCATCCGGGTGTTGCACACCGTCGCCACCCGCGCCAGTTCGGCAATGCCGTCGGCGGCGAAGGTCAGCGACGACCCTTCGGACGCCACCAGCGCGGCGTACTGCTTCGTCAACGCATGCTCGGGCTCCGTCATGATGCGCACGAAGTCCGATTCGGTGAGTGGCTGCAATTCCACCCGGATCGGAAACCGGCCCTGCAGTTCCGGAATCAGGTCGCTGGGCTTCGACACATGGAAGGCGCCGGCGGCGATGAACAACACGTGATCGGTCTTCACCATGCCGTACTTCGTCTGCACCGCCGACCCTTCGACGATCGGCAGCAAATCGCGCTGCACCCCTTCGCGTGAGACATCCGGACCGGCCTGCCCACCGCGCTGTCCGGCGATCTTGTCGATCTCGTCGAGAAAGATGATGCCGGTCTCCTCGGTCCGTTCGATCGCTTCGGCAATCACGTCGTCGCGATCGAGCATCCGGTCGAACTCCTGCTGGAGCAGCACCCGGCGCGCCTCGGCCACGGTCATGGTGCGCCTGCGCGTTCGCTTGGGCATCATGTCAGCCAGCATCTGCGTGAACTGCTCCATGCCTTCCTGGGCACCGGGCTGATTCAGCATCCCCATCATCGGCGCCGCCGACATGGGCATGTCCAGATCGACGCTGCGCTGTTCGAGCTGTCCTTCGCGCAGCAGCGCACGCAGCTTGTCGCGCGTCCGCTGATGCCGATCCTTCTCCGCGTCACTGATCGGCGCGGTGGTGGCGGCGCCAGATGCGCCAACCAGAAAAATGTTCGGCGACGCGGGTGTTTCGGCCTCTTTCAGCGACTCACTCGGCCTGGCCGACGTGGCGGGCTCGGCGGGCGCCGGCAATAACGCGTCCAGCAGCCGCTCTTCGACGCGCTCGGTGGCCTCGCTGGTGATTTCCGATTCGCGCTCGCTGCGCACCAGGTCCATCGCCGCTTCGATCAGGTCGCGGACCATCGATTCGACATCGCGCCCGACATACCCGACCTCGGTGAACTTCGACGCCTCCACCTTCACGAAAGGTGCGGCGGCCAGTTTCGACACGCGCCGCGCGATTTCCGTCTTGCCACATCCCGTCGGGCCGATGAGGATGATGTTGTTCGGCGAGATCTCGCGCCGGATCGTGTCGGGGGTATGCTGGCGCCGCCACCGGTTCCGCAGCGCGATGGCGACCGCTTTCTTGGCGCTCGACTGGCCGATGATGTAGCGATCGAGCTCCGCGACGATCCGTCGCGGCGTCAGATCAACGAGGCGCGCGAGCGCCCTGGCAGTGCGCGGCGACGGCATCGGTCAGGCGGTGGGTTCGAGGACGGTGATGTTGGTATTCGTGTAGACACAGATCTCGCCGGCGATCTGCATGCCATGTTCGACGATCTCGCGTGCGCTCATCTCCGTGTGCCGCATCAGCGCACGCGCCGCCGACAGCGCGTAGATCCCGCCGGAGCCGATCGCCATGATGCCGTCATCGGACTCGATGACGTCGCCATTGCCGCTGATCGTGAACAGGGTGTCGTTGTCGCCGACGATCAGCAACGCCTCGAGCCGCCGCAGCACGCGGTCGCTGCGCCAGTCCTTCGCCAGCTCGACCACCGCCTTCGGCAGATTCTCCTTGTAGCGCTCGAGCTTTTCCTCGAACTTCTCGAACAGCGTGAACGCGTCGGCCGCCGCGCCGGCAAATCCGGCCACCAGCTTGCCGTTGCCGAGCCGACGGACCTTCTTCGCGGTCGCCTTGGCGATGGTCTGTCCCATCGACACCTGGCCGTCACCGCCGATGGCGATCTGTCCATTGCGGCGGACGGCGAGAATGGTGGTGGCGTGGAATACAGGCATCGTGTCTGACATGCCGGAATATCAGCTGAAGGCGGCCCCTGACACAGTGGCGGCTACCCAGCAACGCCTTTCGTATTTCCCGCCGCGACGTTCCGGCGATCGATACACACCCGGCTGTGACCGTCAGGCGCGCGGATGGGCCTTTGCGTACGCGGCCTTGAGTCGCTCGACACTCGTATGTGTGTAGATCTGGGTGGTGCTGACACTGGCGTGGCCCAGCAGTTCCTGCACCGCTCGCAGCTCCGCACCGGCATCCAGCAGGTGCGTCGCGAACGTGTGCCGCAGGGCATGCACGCTGGCGCCCTCGGGTGCGTCCACCAGCGACAGCAGGCCGGTCATCGCCAGTTGAATGCCGCGGCGCGACAGCCGACGCCCTCGCGGATTGAGAAACCACGCCGCGCGATCGGCCTTGGCACCGATGGTGCCAAGGAGCTCGTCACGGCGCGACTCATAGTTGATGTTGGCCAGCCGCGCGGGGCCGCCGAAGGGAATGATGCGTTCCTTGCGGCCCTTGCCCCGCACCTTGGCACGCAGCGAGACGAGGTCCACGTCGCCACGATCGAGAGCGTAAAGCTCAGACAGACGCATTCCCGTGGCATAGAACAGTTCGAGCATGGCCAGGTTGCGCACGTCATTCCAGGCACCGCCTTGCGCCCGCGTCAGCGCCGCATCGATCAGCGTCTGCATCGTGCCGCTGTCCAGGTGCGCCGGCAGGTGCCGCCCGACTTTCGGCGTGCGGACGCTGCGCGCAGGATTGGCCGAGACGTGCTCGTCGCGATGCAGGTAGCGATAGAAGCCGCGCACGGCGCTCAGCGACCGCGCAATGGAGCGACGCTCGAGCCCCTGCCGCGAGAGAAAACCGAGAAAGCCGCGAATCGTATTGCGATCCACCGTGCCCCAGTCCCACGCCGCGCCCTGTGCCTTTGCACCGAGGAAGATCGTGAATCGCGCCAGATCCGAGGTGTACGCAGTCACCGTGTGCGCCGACAGCTGGCGCTCCTTCTGCAGATGCAGCAGCCACTCGGAAACCAGCGGCGGCGGTACCGCCGGAACATGGGGTTCAGCGCGCTCCGTCGCGGCCGCCTTCTCAACCCCCGTCCGGGCCATCAGACCGTCAGGCCTGCAAGGGAGAGCGAGGCAATCCATGCCGCCTGGTCGAGCAATGCACGATCGGCCATCGCCTGCTTTCGCTCCATCTTGTCGCGCGGTGGATTGGGAAGATCGTCGACCAGTCCATAGTTCGCGTTCATCGGCTGGAAGTGCTTCGGGTCGGCCTCGCGCAGATATCGGTAGAGCGCGCCGAGCATCGTGGTTGGTGGCGGGATCACCGGCTCATCGCCGTGCAGCATCCGCGACAGGTTGATGCCGGCGAGGAGGCCGGTCGCGCTGCTCTCGGTATATCCCTCGACGCCGGTGAGCTGGCCGGCAAACATCGTCCTCGGCGCGTCGCGCAGCGAGAGATGCGGCGTGAGCGTCGCCGGCGCGTTCAGGTACGAGTTGCGATGGATACTGCCGTAGCGCAGGAACTCGGCGTCGGCGAGCCCTGGAATCATGCGGAACACACGCTGCTGCTCGCCGATCCGCAGCCGCGTCTGAAACCCGACGAGATTCCACATGCGCCCCGCCCGATCCTCCTGCCGCAACTGCAGCACCGCCCACGGCCGCCTGCCAGTGCGTGGATCACGCAGGCCGATCGGCTTCATCGGACCGAAGCGCAACGTCTCGCGCCCGCGCTTCACCATCTCCTCGGCAGGCATGCACCCTTCGAAGTACGGCACGGCGTCAAACTCGTGCGCCGTGAACTGATCGCCCGCCGCCAGTGCATCGATGAACGCTTCGTATTCGTCCTTGTTGAACGGCGCGTTCAGGTACGCGCCTTCCTCAGCGGCGCCCTCCATGGTCTCCTTGTTCCAGCGACTGGCGCGGAACAGCAATGACTGATCGAGCGACTCGTAGCTGACCACCGGCGCGATGGAGTCGTAGAACGCGAGCGACTCGATGCCGAGCCTGGCACGAATCGATTCGGCCAGCACGTCCGACGTCAGCGGGCCGGTGGCGATGATGCCCACTTCGGGCAGCGTCGACACTTCGTCGCAGACGACCGTGATGTTGGCGTGTGCACGCACTCTCGCGTCGAGGGTGGCCGCGAAGATCTCGCGATCCACGGCCAGCGCCGAGCCACCGGGTACCCGTGCCTGATCGGCGGCCCACAACACGACACTGCCCAGCGCGCGCATTTCGGCCTTGAGCAAGCCGTGGGCGTTGGCGACTTCGGTGCTCTTGAACGTGTTGGAACAGACCAGCTCACCGAGGCGATCGGTCTTGTGCGCCGCCGTGCCGCGCACGGGTCGCATCTCATGCAGTAGCACGCGATGCCCACGCTCGGCCAGCTGGAACGCCGCTTCGCTGCCGGCCAGCCCACCACCCACGATATCAATCGCCGTCATGGTCAGCCCTTGGCGCGAGCCGTCTTCTTTCTCGCCGGTTTTTTCTTGACGATCGGCTTGCCGGCCTTGGCCTCGAGCAGTTGCACCGCCTGCGCCATCGTCACCGTATCCGGCTTGACGTCATTGGGCAACGTGGCACGAATCGGCTTCGCCTTGCGATCGCTGGTGTTGGGGCCAAGCTGCACATACGGGCCGTACCGGCCGTCGAACACCAGCACGGTGCGGCCGTCCTCCGGGTGCGCACCAAGCTCGCGCAGTGGCGTCACGACGCTACTGGTCGCGCCGCGCCGTCCCTTCGGCTGACTGAGCAGCTCGAGTGCGCGCGGCAACCCGATGCTGAGCACGTCATCACCGGCGGGAATGCTCCGGAAATCGTCCTTGTCGCCTTCGCCACCCTTCACGTGCACGATGAACGGTCCAAACCGTCCGAGGCTGGCGCGAATGGCGTGCCCGGTGTCCGGATGCGCGCCGAGCGCACGCGGCAGGGAGACGAGCCCGGTTGCGATCTCGAGGGTGATGTTCTCCGGCGTCACGCCCTTGGGCAACGACGTGCGCTTGGGTTTCGTCTTGCTCCCTTCTTCCACATCACCAAGCTGCACGTACGGGCCGTACTCTCCGCGCATCATGTAGATCGGCAGGCCGGAGTCAGGGTCGATTCCGATCACCGGCGGGCCTTCCTGACGCGTGCGCAACAGCTCCTGCACCAGCTCATCGGTCAGATCGCCGGGCGCCATGTCGCTGGGCAATGACGCACGCAGCGGCGCGCCATCTTCCATCACTTCCACATACGGACCGTAACGGCCGATGCGGATGTCGGCGTTGACGCCTTCGAGTTTCACCAGCCGCGCGCCACCAGCCTCCTTCTTCAGCGCCACTGCGCTCTGGTCCACCATCGGCTTCAGGCCGGGATGCGCCTTGTCGCCAAAGAAGAACTGCTTGAGATACGACAGCTGATCCAGCTCACCGTTGGCGATGTCGTCGAGCTGCGACTCCATCTTGGCCGTGAACTGCGTGTCGACGAGCGACGTGATCCGCTCCTCGAGCAGCAGCGTGACGGCAAAGGCGGTGAAAGTGGGCACCAGCGCCTTCCCGTCCTGGCGCACGTAGCCTCGATTCTGGATGGTGTCCATGATCGAGGCATAGGTGCTGGGCCGACCGATGCCCAGTTCTTCGAGAGCCTTCACCAGCGACGCTTCGGTATAGCGCGCCGGCGGCTGCGTTTCGTGCTTCACCGCATCCAGCGCGCGGCATTCGGGTGTGTCACCCACCACCAGCGCCGGCAACACCACTTCCTTGTCATCCAGCGCCGCCTCGGGATCGTCGGACCCTTCGACGTAGGCACGAATGAATCCGGCGAAGTCGATGCGCTTGCCGCTGGCGCGGAACTCGGCGTTGTCGGCCGCGACCGTGACCACCATGCGCGTCTGACGCGAATCAGGCATCTGGCTGGCGACGGTGCGCTTCCAGATCAGGTCATACAGGCGCAGTTCGCGACCGCTGAGCCCTGTTTCGTCAGGGCTCCTGAAGCGCTCGCCCGACGGACGGATGGCCTCGTGCGCTTCCTGCGCGTTGGCCGACTTGTTGGCGTAGAAGCGGGGCTTCTCCGGCACATACTCGGGACCGAACTCGCGTGCGCAGGCCCGGGCGGCGTCGATGGCCTGCGCCGAGAGCGAGACCGAGTCGGTTCGCATGTAGGTGATGAAACCGCGCTCGTACAAGTCCTGCGCCACACGCATCGCTTCGCGTGCGCCCAGGCCGAGCTTGCGGTTGGCTTCCTGCTGCAGCGTGGACGTGGTGAACGGTGGTGATGGGCGGGTCGTGAACGGTTCTTCGGTGCGGTCGGTGACCTTCCACGTGACGCCCTCGAGGCGTGCAACGAGCGCCGTGCCTGCCGCTTGATCCAGCAACACCAGATCACGCACGACGTCGCCGGCATCGCCCGTCAGCCGACCGGTGGCCTTGTCGAAGTCACGGCCGGTGGCGACGCGCTTGCCGCCGAGGGTGACCAGCCTGGCCTCGAACTGCGCGTCCAGATGCGCCAGTTGCGCCACCAGATCCCACCACGTGCCGCTGCGGAATGCGCGACGTTCGCGCTCGCGCACGACGACCAGCTTCACCGCGACACTCTGCACGCGTCCGGCAGACAGTCGCGGCGCGACAGTCGTCCAGAGCAGCGGCGAGACGGTGTAGCCAGTGAGCCGGTCGATGATACGTCGAGCTTCCTGTGCCTTGACGAGATTCTCGTCGACGTCCCGTGTGTCAGTGAGTGCATGGAGAATCGCACGCTCGGTGATTTCATGGAACACCATGCGCCGCACGGGCACCTTCGGCTTCAGCTCCTGCAGCAGATGCCATGAGATGCTCTCGCCTTCGCGGTCCTCGTCGGTCGCGAGATAGAGGCGATCGACATCCTTCAGCGCCGACCGGATCTCCGTCAGCACCTTCCGCGAACCACTCGGCACCACGTAGAGCGGCGCAAAGTCGTTGTCGACGTCGACGCCGATCCGGGCCCACGCATCCTTCTTGTACTTCTCGGGAATCTCGCTCGCGTTCTGGGGCAGGTCGCGCACATGCCCGACCGACGCCAGCACCTTGTAGCCGGACGGCAGGAACCGGCTGATGGTCCGGGCCTTGGTCGGCGACTCCACGATGACCAGTGTCCGCCCGCCCGCCGAGGTGCTGCCAGCGGCCGCGCGGCCGGAGGCGGTCCTGGCCGTCGCGGTCTTGGCCGTCGTTTTCTTTGCCGCCGTCTTCCGGGCGGGGGTCTTCCGAGTGGAACCAGCCATCAGTGTCTGTGCGTGTAACAGGAAATGGGCGAGCGGCGAACCGACGCTCGCACGAACGGTCAGTGGATCGTCATTGGCTCCGGACCGGAACCATGATCCTCCAATCCAGCACCTTCCAGCAGCGAGCGCACATCATCCAACGCAATCCGCCCGTCGATGTGCGCCAGTGCGCGATCGATCACCTGCTCCAACTCGGCCGGGCTGAGGAAGCCGGCCCCGGTGAGCGAGAGCAGATGCCCCCACGCCTCGGTCGAGAACCGGCCACGCTCATGCGGACCCAACACTCGGAATCCCATGTATCCCCTCCCCGAGGACGCGCCACGACAGTTTCGGCTTCCCTGAATGGGATGCGCCCACTGCGGCGTACTATAACGTCACGGGACGGCGACACCTTACGATTTTCTGTGACAACCGGCGCTGGTCAGTTACCCCGAACACGGGGGGAGAGCGAACCTAGCTCTGCAATAGGGGAGCGGCAAGCGCCGCGATCGCAGTCACAACTCCTTGCCAGCCAAGGATTTCAGTGTCGATGACGACATCCGCCGTGGCGTAGCGGTCCCGACGATTGGCAAGGATTTCGGCCAATTTGGCGACCGGATCGCCCCCCGCCAGCAGCGGGCGCAGGCGGATGCGGGGGCCCATCCTCGCCACTGCGACCGATGGACTGACCTTGAGCCAGACGATCGTCGCCCCTGGCTTGACGAGCTCGACATTTTTCGGATCCATCATCCAACCACCACCGGGCGCGACGATACTCGGCGCGTCGATGCCGAGCGCCGCGGTTGCCGTGCGCTCCAGCGCGCGGAAGGCCGCCTCCCCATCGTGGTGAAAAACGTCCGCGATGGACCGACCGGCGAGCTGTACAATACGCTGATCGAGATCAATGAACGGACGCCGCAACCGCCGCGCCGCGCGGCGCCCGTGGGTGGATTTTCCGGCGCCCGGCAGGCCGATCAGAATCAGGTGCGCCGGAGCGTCCACCGCGTCGTCGCTCACCCAAGCCGCTGCGCGACCTGGGCGAGATAGGCGTCGTAATTTCGCCGCATTTCGGGCAGCGAATCACCGCCGAACTTCTCCACCATCGCATCGGCGAGCACGAGTGCCAGCATCGCTTCCGCGATCACCCCCATCGCCGGCACTGCCGTCACGTCGCTGCGCTCGACGACTGCCTCGGCAGACGACGAGGTTGTGGTGTCAATGGTCCGCAGCGGCTTCATCAACGTCGCAATCGGCTTCATCGCAACGCGCACCATGACCGGCTCGCCGTTGGTCATGCCACCATCCAGACCACCTGCGCGATTGGTCGTCCGCCGGACATTGCCCGCAATCGCCCGGCCGGACGCCATCACGATTTCATCGTGGACCTCAGCACCCGTCAACCGCGCCGCGTCGAAGCCAATGCCGATTTCCACGCCCTTCACGGCCGGAATCGACAGCATCGCCTGACCGATCCGGCCATCGAGTTTTCGATCCCAACTGACGTGTGAGCCCAGCCCCACAGGCAGCCCTCGCGCCACCACTTCGCAGATTCCGCCCAAAGTGTTGCCATCGGCCCTGGCGGCATCGATGCGTGCGATGATCCGGACTTCCGCCTCGGGATCGAGCGTGCGTACCGCGCTCAGATCGGCGACCGCATTGATGTCGTCGGGAAGCGCCACGGCCCCGGCATCGACGCCACCGAGGTGCACCAGGTGGCTGCCGATGGTGACGCCGAAGGCCTTCAGCAGCGTGCGCGCGATCGCCGCCCCAGCGACCCGTGCGGTGGTCTCCCGGGCTGAGGCACGTTCGAGAATGTCGCGGGCATCGTCGCGATCGTATTTGAGAATTCCGGTGAGATCGGCGTGGCCGGGCCGCGGCCTGGTGACCGAGCGCTTGCGCGGACCGTCGGCATCGTCGTCGCGTGGGGCGGGATCCATGATCTCCACCCAGTTCTTCCAATCCCGATTGCGGATCAGCATCGCGATCGGCGACCCGAGCGTCTCACCGGCGCGCACGCCGCTCAGGAACTCGATCTCGTCGCGCTCGATCTGCATGCGGCGCCCGCGGCCGTACCCCTGCTGACGGCGGTGCAGATCGGCATTGATGTCGTCCGCGCGGAGCGGCAGGCCTGCTGGCATACCCTCGAGGGTGCAGACCAGGGCCGGGCCGTGCGATTCGCCGGCTGTCGTGAGGCGGAGGAGACGGAGCATGATGGGCGCAATCTACGCGCTTCCGGCCGCCAGGATGCACGACGGCCCGTCCGCCGTGAGGCGAACGGGCCGTCGTGCAATCGGCGTCGGCGATCAGTTACAGGTCGCAGCGTAGTCCGCCGGATTCAGGTCGAGCACCACCACGCCGCGTGCCGTCGCGCCGACGGCCACGATTCGGCTGCCTCGGATGGCGGTCTTGAGCGGACCGATGATCGGGTCCTTGATGGCGATCACGCCAACCCGCTGGAAGCAGCGCGTATCGAACACTTCGAGCACCGGTTCCCGCGAGGCGGCAAAGGACAGCCGCGTGGCGAGCGTTCCACCGGAGAGGTTTGCGCCCGGTGCATTGAGCGGATGGAAGTCGAAACCGGCATTGCCACCCTGCGTCTGCAGGAGCCCGTAGAGGCGCAGGGTGTTGTTGAAGAGATAGGTCGAGTCGGCACGGATCGCGAACAGTTCACCGTCGGCACTGACGGCCACGCCGCGCACGGGTGAGAAGGCGTTGGCAATGAGGTCGGACACGTCACTCGGCGGCGACACACCGGCGTCGATGAACGAAAGCTGCGACGTGTAGGTGGTGACCCGACCGGTGAGGGTATCGGTGACCACCTGAGCTGAATAGCGACGCAAGCCGGCGTCGATGTCGTGGGTCAGGGTACGGCTGCCCTTGGCCACGCCACCTTCGCCGAAGATCGCGCGCCTGAAGTTGGCCGAGTTGCGGACGAAGGTCGTATCGCGGAAGCCGATGTCGGCCATCGTGACCAGCATGCCGGCGTCGCGCGTCGGGAAACCGGCCGCATCCATCTTGATCGGGAACGGTATCAGCGTGGAGTCGGAGCCGTACGTGCCCGAGCGGAAGCGCACCACTTCCAGCGTGTCGCCCTTGTTGTCGCGCAGGAAGGTGGCGTGCTCGAAGAACAGGTGTGACGAGCGACGGGTGATGTTCTCCCATCGGATCGTGCCCTTGTCAGCGAAACCACCTGACTGACCGCCGGTCGGTGTGGTCGAGAAGACCACCGTGGTTTCGGTGCAGCCGGTGTTGCAGACCGCGCCGACATACTGCGGACGATCGGAGAAGTCGACCACCGAGCGGGTGATGTTGCCGCCGGCCACCGAGATCTTGTATGCGACCAGGTTCGGCAGCAGGTAGCGCTCGCTTTCCTGACCGCTGCCATCGGCGTTCAGGTTCACGAAGCTCAGGTTCGTGCCACCGGAGTTGGCGACGATCAGGCGGTTCTGCACCGGACCGAGAGGGCTGCCGCGGCCGGCGGGAAACACGGTGATGCCCCACGGACGTGATCCGACGGCGATCGGCGAGCCGAGGAACCTGAGCGAATCGAAGTTGAAGATTTCGAGCTGGTTCCGCTCGATGTTCGTCAGATAGAGCTTGCCTGTCGGATCATGGAAGTAGCCATCGGCGACGCGGCCACCATTGGGCAGGTTGCGCGTCGTGCCGGCGACCAGCGTGATCGTATCTCGGGCCGTGGTGAGCGAGTCGTTCAGGCGCCCTTCGGTGTTGCGGGCGAACGGGCGCAGAATGAGTCGCGTTGCCACGCCGGCCACTGGGGCCGGCAGTGCCATTCGCAGCGTGACCGGAACGGAAGTCGGGCCGTTCGGCACCACCTGTGAGTCGCGTCGGACGGCGGCACCGGCGAACGTCCGGATGTCGTACCCGACATACCCGATCCCAACGGGGTCCTGCGCTTCGACGAAGACCGTATCGGTCGCTTCGACGCGGTCGGTGGTCCCGAAGCGCGCGATCTTCGGGATGGTTTGACCGTTGCCGGAGGCGAGCACTTCCACCGGCACAGGTACGCCGGCCGTGCGCTGACCGATGGAGTCGACCACGTACGGCACGACACTGTAGAAGCCCGCGACGGCCGTGGCGGGAATCACGAAGTTGAGCGTCGTCGAGAGGCTGTCCTGCAGCGGGCTGCTGAAGGTCGCCGAGTCGCCGGCCAGTGCAGTGCCACCAGCAGGCGGCGTGACGTTGAAGCCGACGAAGCGCACCTTGCGGAGCGTCCGGGCGGCAAAACTGACGACCACTGACCGGCCACGAACGGCCTGCGTGTTGTTCTGCGGGCTGGTGATGGTGACGAAGCCCGGCTGCCGGCTGCCGACGGCCATGACCGTCGTATCCGGCTTCGACTTGTTGCCGTTGCCGTCTTCCGCCCGGGAGATCAGGGTGACCTGCGAGCCGGGTACCACATTGCCCGGCACACGGACGCTGAACTCCCTGGTGTACGCGGTGACCGCAGCGCGCACCGTGTCAGCCACCGTGCGTGAGAGGGCACCGGCCAGTTCCACGCTCACGAACTTGACGCCCAGGTTGTCGTTCGCCTGTACGCTGAACGCGAAGATCGAGTCCGGGCTGGTGGCCCGCAGCACGGAGACGCTGGGGGCGGTGCGATCGAGGGTGTTGTTGTCGACTGTCGGATCTCCGTCACCGCACGCGGTGAGGGAGGTGGCGAGCACCAGCGGAAGCCAGCGCAGCGCGCGCGAAACCATCGTCGGTTCTGTGCGCATGAGTGATTATCGACCAGGGTTCGGGGCCGGCGTACGAGCCTCGCCGTCGTCCAGGATATGCGGGGACACCAGGATCACGAGATCACGCTTCTGCTCGTTTTTCCGGGTGGTCGAGAACAGGCGACCGAGGTACGGCAGGTCCATCAGGAACGGCACACCACGGCGGGACTTGGTCACCTGCGTGATGGTGAGACCACCGATCACCGCCGTCTCACCGTCCGGCACCATCAGCGTGTTGTCGGCGCGCTGCTTGTCGAAGATGAAACCGACGTCGGAGCTGGCCAGCGACGCCGAGCTGTTCTCGGCATGGATCGTCATCATGATCTGCCGGTTGTTGGTGATCCGCGGTGTGACGGAGAGCGAGATACCGACTTCCTTCAGCTGCACCGTGGCGCGGGGGATGTTGATCTGCCCCTGTGCACCACCGGCGGCACCAGCACCGGCATCGAGCACGCGGATCGGGATTTCCTGACCCACCAGAATCTCCGCCTTGCGATTATCGAGGGTGACGACCGTCGGTTCGGCCTGCACGTCGGCGAGCGACGATTCCTGCAGGGCCTGGATGAACGGCGTCAGCGAGTACTTGCCGAGTGCCGCGCTGAAGATCAGGTTGAGCGCCGGGCTCGAGATACTCGAGTTGGCGTTGGCGATGGCCGAGATGGTGTTGCCACCGAGATCGACGCGATCACCGATGACCGGCTGCAGCACTTCACGGAACGCGTCGGGCACACCATCACCGTTGCGATCGATCGGGATCTGCTGCACGACTTCCTGACGCGGAATGACGGTATTGAAGAACTGTCTGGCCGTCCCGATGTCGTAGGTGATGCCGAGTTCCTGCAGGCTGCTGCGATTGACGAAGATGATCTTGGCCTTGATCGCGACCTGGGGAGTGCGACGGTCGATCGATCGGACGTAGCTGATCACGTCGTCCATCCGGCTCTGGACTTCACGGATCAGCAGCGAGTTGGTGGCGCTGTCGGCCTGCACGCTACCCCGCACGACGCAACCACTCGGCACCGCACCCGGCGCCGTGGCGCCAGTGGTACCGGATGCCGGACCGCCGGCGCCTGGCACACAATCCCGCGTCAGCAGACCGCGGACGGTGGTCGCGAGCGAGGTGGCATTGGCGTAGTTGACACTCACGACCCGCGTCATGAGCGGCTCGAGCGACTGCTTGTCGAGCATGTTCTTGTACGAGTCGACGATGATGATCCCGTTCGGCTCTTCACTCGCCGCCAGTCCCTGCGCGCTGAGGATGGCGGCCAGCGCTTCGTCCCACGGCTTGTCCTTGACGTCGGCGGTGATGCTGCCAGTGACGTCGCGGCCGACGATGATGGTGCGGTTCGCGAAGCTGGCGAAGGCGGCGATCACGTCCCGGATGTCGGCTTCCTGATAGCTGACCGTGATGCGTGGCTTGGGCGGCTTGCCGCGGCTGGAAGCCTGCGAGCCCACCCTCGGCGCGTCCGGCGTCTGATAGGCGACCTGCGACCGGGTTTCCCCAACGGCAGCACGCGCACTGGACACCGTGGAGTCCATCATGGCCGTCGCGGTCACATCCTGCGACTCGACGGACTCGGCGCGACCAACGGGCAGTGATTGGCCGGTGCTCCAGGCGGCGATCTCCGACCCGCCGGCCAGCGCGATCCGGACTTCATTGCCACCCGTGAGCGTGTAGCGCGCGGCGGCGTCCACGTCGATCACGACGCGAACGATATCGGGCCGGTACTGCGCCATGCGGATGTTCTGCACCGGGCCACGCGGCTGGCCGTCGTAGGCACGACCGCCGACGGCACCGAGTGTGGTGCCAGGCAGATCGAGGACGATGCGATTCGGGCCGGCCAGGGTGAAGGCCGACCGCGCCACCGAGTCGGTGAGCGAGACGGCGACCACCGTGCCGGACGGAGTCGATTCAACGCGGACCCCCTGGACGAGGGCCTGGGCGGCGGAGGGAGTGGAAGCAGCCGTCATCGCGGCGAACACCGCGACCCCGGCTGCGGCCACGCGATACCAACCGCGCAGCGGCGTCACAACGTGCATCCGGTTCATCATGGTGCCCTCGTCGGCGTGATGGTCCTGGTCGAATCACCCATTGCAATACTTTCATGGTGGCTGATCCCGAACTCATCGATCGCAAATACGACCCGACGCGGTTCGATACTGGCCACGCGCATGCGCCCGAGCGGTTGCCCGACGCGCACGCGGTACTGCTCCTTCGTCGTGCGATCGCGGAAGATGGCGATCGACTGCGCCCCGCCTGACCCATTCCGCATGGCGTAGGCGATGCCAACCAGCGACAGATCCGCGATGGTCGGCCGCAGGACGCCAGTCGTGGCCAGCGACACGAACGGATCACGGCGGCCGCCGGCCTCGTACGCGAACGACTCGCGGCGATACGACAGCTGTTCGCGCCGCGCCAGCGAATCGCGACTGGCGGCGGTCGGCACGGCAACGGTGCGGCTGCTGCCCGGTTCTGCGCGCGCAAGTGTCTGCTGCGCATGGAGTGGCATCGCGGTCGCAACCAGCAGAGTGGCGAGGGCGCGCAGGCGGGTGGGAGCGGTCATCACGGGGTGGTTCCTCCACGACGCGACGTCGACACCGGCTCTCCGCCGCGCGCGACATACGTCTCGATATCGAACTCCGTCTGGATCGGCGCTTCCGACGCCGGCATCCGGCGGCGCATGGGCCCCGTGCCGAGCTGCGGCGTGTTGTTCGCGCCATCAGCCATCTTCATCTTCAGGACCATCGGATTCACGATGCGCGGCAGGCTGCCGACGTTGGTGAGGAATTCGGTCATGTTGTTGTACCCACCCTTGACGATCAGGCGATAGCGGTGGGCATCGTAATTTTCGCCGCCGCTCGCAACCGGCTGCGGCGTGACGCTGGCGATGTCGAGACCGACGCGACGTGCCGAGTTCGACACCTGCTCCAGCAGGCCAGGCACTTCGTTGACGGTCGGCACGAGCTGACGCATGACGGCAAGATTCTCCGCATACTTCGCCGCGTCTTCCTTCAGCTGTCGCAGGTTGCCGGCCTTCAGTTCATTGGCGGCCTTCTGGTTCGCGGCCGTCAGCGTCTCCACGTGGGAGTCCTGTTCCGTGATCGTTTCGGCCTTCGGCGTGAAGACGTACATGTAGAACAGCACGCTGAGGCCGAGAGCAAGGATGATGACGGCCAGCAGGGACTGTTCGCGCCTGGTGAATGAGTTGAGCATATCAGCGTACCGACAAGGTGATCGGGACCGTGGTGACGGCCGCGGGGTCCGGCTTCTGATACTGCACGTCGAGCGTGAATTCGGTGACTTCGCGACTGTCGACCAGCATCACGTTCGACTTGTTGAGCGTGACGTTCTGGACAAATGGCGAGCTTTCGAGGATCCGCATGAAGCGGGTCAGCGCCTGGATGTCGACCGTGTTGCCGATGACCTGGAACACGACCTGCGGCTCCACGACCGGCTTGGACTTCCTGGCCGAGTCGCCCGCCGCCTTGGTGCTGGTGTCGCGCTGCGGCAGGACGGCCTTGGCGCTGACCTGCGAGATCGTCGTGATCCAGGTATAGGGCGGCAGGGCGCGACTGATTTCGTCGAGGATGTGCGGCCAGACGTACCGGCTGTCGTCGATCTGCTGAATGATGCCGAGCTGCGTGATCAGCGAGTCGCGACGCGCGATAACCGCCTTCCGCTCGCCGATGACCGACGAGAATCGTGCGGAGTCGGCCAGTTCCTGCTGCAGGCGCTGATCGAGTGAGGCCAACTGGCGATCCTGGTACCAGAAGCCGCCACCGACGCCGAGGACGGCCAGCACGACCGCGATTCCGGCGGCCGCCGTGATCATCGGCCGGGCGGGTGCCGGTCCGCTGTCATCGAGGGCGATGTTTGCCGAGTCCCTGTTGCGCTGGAAACGCGCGAGGAAGGCGAGCCCGCCGGACTTTTTCTTGCCCGAGCCTTCGCCCGGGCTGAGCAGATTGATTTCAATCATGTCGTCTGGTCCTCAAGCCACTTGGCGGAGTGCGAGCCCGACCGGCAGCACCAGGAGCGACGCCACTTCATCGGCATTCACATCGGCGAGTGCGCCATCGGCGACCGCCAGGTTGAGCAAGGGATTGACGGGTCGCACCGGGATGCGCAGCAGCCCGGCGAGGCGTTCGGCCAGACCGGTCACCCGCGCGCCGCCGCCGGCGATGTACACCTCGCGAATCGGACGCACGGTGCGTGACAGCGACTGTGCGACGGTCCCGGTGCGCTCGATTTCCTTCGCCAGCTCTTCGCCGCGGCGATGAACGACGTTGTCGAGCGCCGGAGTCGTCGTGGCGGCAACGAGGGCTGAGTCGGCGTCGTCGGCCGTCATGCGAGCGTCGCGCTGGAGATCCTCGCGCAATCGGCGCACGCCAACGGTGTTGTCGCGCGTCAGGATCGGGATTCCGTCATCGAGCACGCTGACGTTGCAGACATCGTTGCCGATGTTCACCAAAGCCACCGTACCGCGCATCGCGTCGGGGTGATTGAATTCGAAGGCATTGTGGAGCGCGAACGCTTCGACGTCGATCACCCTGGCTTCGACGCCGGCGTCGCGCAGCAGCTGCACACGCGCATCGATCAGATCCCGCTTCGCGACGGCCATCAGCACCGACATTTCGGCCGACTCCCCATCGGGATCCAGCACCTGGTAGTCGAGCGAGATGGAGCTCGTATCGAACGGCACGATCTGCTCCGCCTCCCACTGCATGGCTTCGCGCAGTTCGCTCATCTTGTTGCGGTCGATGACGACCTTGCGGACGATGACGTTGCCACCGCCCACCGCCGCGACGATGTGCGCCCCCTTGGTTTCGGCGGAGGCCGCCGCGAGCGCGTTCTGCACCGCGAGAATCACGAGCGCGTGATCCATCACTTCGCCTTCGACGATTGCGTCGGCGGGGACTGGTTCGACGACGACTCGCTGCAACTCTGGCACGCCTTTGCCATGTTCGATCACGGCAATTTTGACCAGGCCGGAGCCAATATCGAGACCGATCGTGACCTTACGTCGCTTGAAGAACGCCATCGGATTTGGGGCCAGATGTGACGAGACCCGAACAGGGTCACCGGGGTGGGCGGTGAGCAGGGCATCGGGCCGACGACTGACCGTCCCGAAAAGCCTTCGACAGGTGGGTCGATTTGCATACAGGGTACGAATGGCGCGCGAATAGGTAACGCCGACGGTGCATGCGCCCGGCCTCAGTAGAGGCTGAGGTGCGTCCAGGTCGCCGACGGCCCCAAGCGCGTCACGCGCTCCACCGCGCGCCGGATCGCACACGCGTCGTACCGGACCCGGTCACCCGGACCGAGTCCGGAGCGCCCGCCGCCCGTGTCTCCGCTGATCACCGCGCCGGTCACCGTGAGGCGACCGCCGGCGGTCAGAATGGAGCCGCGTGCGACGAGCACTCCCGTGAGTCGAAGGTCGGCCTCGAGGAGCAGTTCTGAATCGAGCACGAGCATTCCTTCGACATGGAGAGGACGCGTCAGCCGGCGGCCGGTCAATCGGAAGACCCCGACCAGCGAATCGCGCACGGTGTCTGGATCGATGGCGGGATACCGGAGCGCATCCAGGCCGACGGGAAAGGGGGCCTGGCCGCTGGTCGCTGGGGGTTGGCCAGCGGGTCGGCACTGCAGCTCCGGCCCGGTCGCGGCGGCCAGCTCCACGGTCGCGGCCGGATCGACGATCCAGGCGTTTGCGCCGGTGATGGCGGCGGTCGGCATCCCCAGTGGCGTCAGGAGTGGGATCAGCGTGCGCCGATCGGCGCGCGCCCAAACGGATGGAACGCCGGAGCGACGTATTGCCACACCTCGCACGAGCACCGTTTGCCAGCCTAGCCGAGCGATGTCGGTCCGCCAGTTGCCGCGCGCGGTGACGCCGGACGCGATCGTCGCCGTGTCGCCTGGCAGCGGCAATCGTCGCCATGCACCCGCGTCGAGGAGCGCATAGGCAAGTGTGCGCGCGGAATCGGCCTGCGACGCCGCGGCGACCGTCGCGCGTTCCAACGTGTCGCCGCGTCCCGCGCCGGCGGCCGATCGCCACAGCGCGAGGACGCACACTCCGACAATCGCGCTGATGGCGACGGCGATGAGCAGTGCCGTTCCGCGGTTACACCGCGGCTCAGTGCGGACCGACATTGATCCTCACTGAATCGGCGATGATGCCCAACCGCGCCTGGTGCGCGCTGCGCAGCCAGACGAGGATTGCGCGTGTGCGCGCCAGAGCGTTGTCGGCGAGCGGCTGGCCCGCAGCGTCGATCGCGCGGACGGTGAGGCCTGGCCCTCCGGGTGCGGTTGGTGAGGCCAGTGGTGTGACGAGCGGCTGTGGTGTCGAGAACGTCCGGCCGAGTGCGTCCCAGGTTGCGAGGGACAGCGACCACTGTCCGTCGCCGCCGCGCACGAGCGACCAGCGTTCGCGCTGGAGCACGCGCACGAGCGCTCCCGGTCTGATGCCAGCAACGGAGCTGTCGATGATGACCCGTTGACTGGCACGTCCGGGCCAGACGGAGGCACTGTCGCCGCAGCTGCCGCTGGCTCCGGCCACGACGCGAACGGCACGCTGAATCCATCGCTGTTCGGTGTCGCTCCAGACCCTCAGTGCATCGTCGGTGGTGACCCCTCGTGGGAGGGCCGAGCTCCAGGGGAGGGTGTCGTTGGCGGCACTGAGGGTGATCGTATCGCGAGACAGAGTGCAGATCGTCGTGACACCGATCGCGTGTACGAGATCGAGCACAGAGTCGCGAGCGAAGCGAAGGTCATTCGCAACGGGATCGCTATTGCTCACGTGGCGCGCCAGGGTCCGCAGACCGTCGCTGAGGGTGGCGCTTCGCAGCTCAACCGTCGACACCGTCGCCACCGTCTGGATGCTGCGGCGTGCGACCAGCGATCCGACACTGAGCAACACCAGCAGCAGCAGCAGGGAGACGGTGATCTCGATCAGTGTCAGACCGGACCGCAGAGGTGGGGCGCGCATCAGTCGCACCACCCGCCGAAGGCGAGCCGTACCGAATCGCCACGCGTGGAACGCAGGGTGACTTCGTCGCGATAGGCGAGGCCGTCGTGGTCTCGTGACAGAGCGAGTTGCCAGCGCGGCTCACGCACCGAGCGTGTGACATTGATACTGTCGCACGGCAGCGCGTTGAGATCGGCCAGTGCGCGTTCCGCGCGATGGAGTGCCGCTCGGTGGAGCCGGGCATGACCGAGCCCACGTTCGGCGGCGGATGTGGCGAGGAGGGCCCAGCTGGCGATGGCCGAGAGGAGCACGAGAGCGAGCAGGACTTCGCAGAGCGAACTGCCGAATCGGGTGGCGGGCATCAGGCGCTCCGGTATGGGTGCGCCGATGATGCTGCTCAGGGCCTGTGGTGCGGTAACCTGATTCGCGCGCGCATCAGCAGAAGCGCGCGCGGCGGCAGAAGCGCGCGCGGCGGTCCAGGGTCAGCCGGCGGCGACAGGCAGCAAGAGATGAATCGCCATGCCACCTTCTCGTGCGCCGTCAACCCAGATCGTGCCATTG
>Ga0163144_10009071_pt1 | contig 21413 bp, 10 predicted proteins | sample OliLak19BULKMAT1_FD_123175 | JGI IMG/M metagenome (GOLD analysis project Ga0163144, IMG submission 123175) | Freshwater microbial mat bacterial communities from Lake Vanda, McMurdo Dry Valleys, Antarctica - Oligotrophic Lake LV.19.BULKMAT1 | ecosystem: Environmental > Aquatic > Freshwater >... | reverse complement strand
CGGTCAGCAACGACGTGGCGGCTTGGAACGTGCCGTTGCCCAAGCCTGCGGCGCCATTGCCACGCAACAGGCTGACACTGCCCGTGCTGTTGTTCACCACGGCCAGATCCTGGATACCGTCCTCATTCCAGTCTCCGGTCGCGATCGCCGATGGCAGCGAGCCCACGGAGAGGTTGCCGCTGTTGGAGAAGTTGCACGCGATGGCCTTGAGCTCGCCGCTGAACTGAGACGAATCGGCTGCGCGCACGGTACGCATCTTGTAGTAGTAGGTGCCAAGGCCCGCGGTGTTGAACAACAGGCCGCTGGTACTGCCGATCTTGGTCGGATTCAAGTCGAGCTGCGTGCGACTTCGGAAAACGTCGTAGCGCAGGATGCTGGGACTTCCTCCCGAGATCCATTGCAGGCGAAGCCCGGTGGGAATCACCACTACACTCGGATTGCGAGGCGGAGTCACCCCGGGGCTGGTCCAGCAGGCGGTCCCGGATGCCACGGTGCGCATCTTGGTGATGCAGATGGGATGGAAGTCGAGCCTTACACCGCCCGCAACGCCGGCGATCAAGTGGCAGTAGCTCATGATCGTACCCTTCAGGGGCGGCAGGCGATTGGTGGCGGTGTTGCAGCCGCCTTCGCTGGCCTGACACGTGTCAAGGATGGCGCCCGGCGGCACCGCGCCCTCACTCGCCCACGAGCAGCTGTGCGTGTGGTATGAGCCGAAGTTATGCCCCAGCTCATGCGCGACCACATTCGCATCCCACGTCGTGGTGTTCGTGGGGTAGCTGTAGATGGCGTCGATCGCACTCACGCCGTAGCCGAATCCCCCGCACACGCCGGCGATATAGGCGATGCCTCCGCCCAGACTCCGCCCGGAGATCAGATGTGCGAGAGCCCGCGGCACCGCGCCATTGTTGTTGATCCAGTACGTGCGGAACTCCGGGAGCTGCGCGCCCGTGGTGCCCTGCGTATAGGGATCGTTCGAGACGGTCCAGAAGTTCATGTACGGAAAGCGCAGCGTGAACTCGCAGTCGCGCTCATAGATGAGCGAGACCGTGCCGAGCAACGTGAGCATATAGCTGGTGGCGGCGGGCAGATCCGAGGCGAACTTGTTGGCGTAGATCTCGTAGTCGAAGTCGACCGCGATATCGAACACGAGCCGCGGCGAGTTGATCTGCACCGACTGGGGCACCGTCTGGCGACGGATGTCGGTGCCATCGACGGGCTGATCGACACCGAACTTGTTGTACTCGGCTTCGTTCTCGCCATCAATGCCACAGCGGAACGTGCTGTTCGATGTCTCGAGTGTGGCTTCGTTGGCCAGCGCGAACAGCGACTGTTCGCCCGCTCGCTTGGACGCCGGCATCAATGACCAGCGTTCGCCGTCCACCGCGATGGTGGCCGCAGCTGTTCCGTTACCGAGCGTGACCACGGCCCACGACTCGGCATCGCCCTCAACCTTGCCTTTGAACACCGAGTAGTCGAAGGGCACGGGGTGCTTGCCGGTGGCGTCGGTGTAGGTGATCGCTCCCTCGGGGGGCAGCATCTCCATGGGTTCGAGCGTGAGCGTGAAGCTGCGTTCGTCCGAGACCGGGAGCGTGATGGTGCCGCCGTTGCGTGCACGGAACTCCTCGACCGCGTTGTTGTCGAGCGCGAGGAGCATGGTGTTGGGGCGCATCGCGAGCGCGGCCGCCGTGCGCCCCGTGCTGGCAGGGGCGCGCGAGAATAACTCGGCTGCGCCGGCCGGGGAGTAGCTCGCGAGGAGCATGGCGATGGGAGCGAGATTCAGAGCGAGCTGGCGAACCGAACGCATGTCACCTCACGAGGCTGATCCTCTGCGTGAGCGACGAATCGCCCTGCGAGAGGCGCACCAGATAGACGCCCGCGGCGAGTCCACGGGTGCCTGCGAGTGGAAGGATGTGTCGTCCTGCGCCGAGCGTGAGCGTGCGGGACAACACGGTGCGGCCCGTGATGTCGATCAATGAGAGCACTGCGGGTTCCGACGAAGCGAGTGCGAAGGACACCGTGAAGTCCGCGGACGCCGGATTGGGGAAAGCCGGCTCGAGTGCGAACGATAACTGCAGCGGCACGGTCAGCGACGTGGCACCGTAGTAGCGGACCACATCGTTCTCGCGGATCGCGAGGCGGTACTGGTAGGTGTGGCCCGGGACCACGGCAAGGTCACGATAGCGCAGATGGCCTTCGCCGTCGGCCACAATCGTGCCCAATACTGTGAACTCTCCCGCCTCGGCGCGTTCGACAGTGGCTTCGAAGCCCGGGGGCGCGTCGACAAACCATTCCAGATCGATGCGATCGCTGGATGCCGTGGCCGACACCAGTGCGAGCGCAGTGGGCACCGTGGTCTGCGCGATGGTCCAAGGCGCCACGTAAACATTGGGATTGCCATCGCGGCCGTCGCCCCAGCAGGAATAGACATGCGTGGCGTTCGCGAACAGCGCGATGTAATCGCCTTGGTTCGGCGCGATATTGCTGGCGACTGTGGTCCAGTCGCTGGTGGCATCGCTGGTGGCGCCCATCTGAGACCAGTTGGTGCCGCCATCATCGGAGAACGCCATGTAGGTGTTGGACTGCCCGCCGCTGGTGCCCGCCGCCGCGTCACGGAAATCGAACCACGTGCAGTACACACGGCCGTTCGCATCCACCGCCACCTCGGGGAGCCAGTCGTCGAACCCGATCGGGCTCTGCGAGACACGCACCGGCGTGGCCCAGCTGGTGCCATTGTCCGAGAAGGTCACGAAGACGTCGCGCTGATCGCGGCCGCGCTCGACGGTTCGGGAAGCGGAGCCGGTCTTGATCGTGTAGGCACCGGTCGCAGGATTGGAGGCGACTCGGAAGAAGTAGGTGCCTGAGCTCGGCGCGGTGAACAGGAAGATGCCATTGCCCTGTGAGTTGGCAGTGGTCAGCGCGAGACGGGTGACGCCATCGGGCGCGAACATACGCATCGTCGCGTTGCTGCTGCCAGTGCCAGGAGCTGTGGTGGATTCGAAAAGGACAGACTGGCCTGCCGTCAGCGCAAAGCTGTAGAAGTCGAAGTCCGAGGCGGTGAGCGAACCGCTCAATACCTGTCCCACGGTGAATGCATTGGCAGTCCCCGGAGTGTTGTTGCTCTCGGACTCGTTCAGTGTGCCGCCACCGCCGATCGACGGCTCATCGTCGTACCAGTTGAGGGACTCATTGAACGACAGGTAGAGGCGCCCGCGCCGCGGGCCATTGCTGCGATCGACCGCGAATCCCGCGAACTGGATGCCCGTGTCGCGGTTGAAGCCTGGCGCGCCCGAGCCGTAGTTCGTGTAGTAGCTCACTGCGGTCGAGGCCGAGCCGAAGCTCGCGCCGGCCGTCGTGGACTTCTTCACGTTCACGAAGTCCACGTCGACCGGCCCGATCTTGTAGTACTGGACATAGACGGTGCCATCGGCTGCCACGATCGGTCGCGAGCCCTGGACCAAGCCGTTGTCCGCAGCTCCGGTGATCGCGACCGCGGAGCCCCAAGTGGTGGCGTTGCTGTCACTGGAGGCGTTGAAGTTGATCACACTGCCCGCCGCGGGGAACCGCGTATAGCTGAGATAGAGCTTGCCGCTCACGGAGTCCGCGACGACCCACTGCTTGTCGATGAAGTCGGCGTTGGTCAAAACCGTGCGAATCGAGACCGGCGTGTTCCAACTCATCGATCCGTCATTGTTCATGCGGCCCTTGATGATGCCCACGCCGCTCGTGGCGCCGAGGTCGGCATCGAACAGGCCGGTGTAGTAGAACGCCCCCGTCTTCTCATTCACCGCCAGCACTGGATCACTGGTCCAATCGAAGTTCGGATTCGGGCCGACCGGGAAATTGCCGCGGTCCACCCAGTTGATGCCTCCATCGGTCGAGGTCGCGTAGCCTTGGCCTGCGCCCGTCGTGGTGAAGCCCTCGCCATCGTTCCACGCCGCGATCACCTTGTTGCCCCACGCGACGATCGAGGTCTCACTCTGGCCCACGCTTCCGTTCGGCCCACCGGTATCGCCGCTCGGATTGTTCGCACGCTTGTTCGGCACGGGCACCGCGGAGGCAGTTGCGCGCTCGGTAGCGCGAGTCGCGCGAAATGGCGCACTCGCCGGAGCCGAGCTGCCGTCTTCGATCAAATCGGGCTTCCTTCGCAGACCTGTTGTCGAGAACTGCGTGATGCCGCGCTTCTTCATCCTGCGCACGAGCTTGCGCAGCTCCTCGTGTCGCTCCCATGCCTCACGCTTCTCATGCATGGGTTCGCGAGCCATGTTTGCAGCCTGTAGCGCTTTCAGCGGTGCCAGCCCAGCGGGCGCGGCGCCCGCCAGCGTGAACGATCCCGCAACCGACAGGCCCAGAGCCACGGTCGCCAGGGACTTGGCCAGGTTCGTCCACGTCTTCATTCGTCGAGTCCTTTCAGGGGGTTGCGCCATCAGCTCAGGCCCAGGGCCCGACCATGTAATAGAGCATCACGAGGAACAGTCCGAGTTGAGCCATGTTTCCTACGCGCCAGCGGCCGAGCGCGCCATTCCAATCCACCGGATCATTGCCATTCGAGCCGTTCGCGGCCGATCGTGCCAGCGCACTCAGCTTCATTGAAGTCGGTAGATCCACCGCGAGCGCGAGCGCCAGCGACGCCAGCCACAGGCCATTCACGATGCGGAACACCGTGGTGGTCTTCATGGAATATCCCATCTGCATGGCCAGCATATTCCCGACCAGCCCCAGCCCGATGAGCGCGACCAGGCCGAACATGATCGACAGGCGCTGGTTCAGCTCGAAAAGCGTGGCCCTGGCGGTCCAGTCCTTGGTGCGACGGGCGGCCAGGACATTCCAGTGTGTGGCGAACAGCGCGGCGACGAACACGAAGGAGAACAGCACATGGGCATACTTCACCCAGGAGAAGATCTGCATCAGGGGGCTCCGAGATCGGAAGGCGCTTCCGGCTGATTGAAACGGGGATATCGAGAGGATAGCCCTGTGGGATGAGGGGGCCAAGTTGTGACAGCCCAACGCGGCGGATCGATGGCGAGTCGGAAGGCGTTCGTCCCCTATGGCGACATTAAAGCGGCATACCGCGTCTTCTGGTGGATGGGCTCGCAGTCGCGCCACTTCGATTGTGCTGAATCGCCCTCTGCGCCATCGTCTCGGAACACGTGCCCCTGCACACGGCTGCCGTGATAGAACCCGAAGTCCTGACCGCTCACGTCGGTGGCATTCACGGGCACGCTTACGCGTACGCCGCTCGAGACTTCGGTGCCGAGCCAGCCCGGCGGCACGGTGGGCAACAGGTCGGCGGGCGAAGCGTCCTGATCGAGGATGATGTCGTACGCGCCCGCGCTCACGAACGTGAAGGTATAGGCGCCAGTCGTGGGATTCGCGCTGACGGTCTGGCTCACCAGTGCGCTGCCACTACGGACGAGCTTGGCGTACAGCGTCTGCAGCGTGCCGGTCTCGCCCGGATCGCGCTGCGCGTCATGGTCGAGGTCGTTGTACGCAATCCCGCTCAAGGAGACGCCCGTGGTCACGATCACGATGCCGGAGAACTCCGAGGTACCGATGCCCGTTTGTGTCGCGGTCGCGGTCAGCCGGATGCCCGCCGCAACCCCGAGTGGTGCGGCGACGGTGAAGCGGAAGTGGTTCGTGAGGTCGGTTCCCTGCGCCAGCCCATTCACGCTGCCCGAGTACGTGCTCGCGCCGGCGTCGAGGTCGGCGACCGAGCCTTCGGTCAGGCTCGTCACGAACGTGGCGCCTTCACCGAACTGGCTGGCATCACCATCGCTCACGAACAACTCGATCACCGCACCGGGTCGCGACCAACCGCTCACGGTGAAGCTGCCGTTGGCCAGCACGGCGCTCTGGAGAACCGGGAAGTTCACGAGTGCGTTGCCGCCCGTGTCGGTGTCGCCGTTGTCGTTGAGGGTCACATAGGGCGCGGTGCCGAGCGCGGCGTTGTCGCCCGCTCGCTGCAGGTCGATGCCGATCGTGCCGTTGTCGCGAATGCGGTTGCGCGTGAGCGTATGGTTCGCGCCGGTGCTCGCCACCACGATGCCGGCGCCGCCTTGATCCGTGATGACGCAGCGGTCCACTCGCGTGGCGCTTCCGCCCAATCGGAATCCGGCAGTCACTCGCGTGGCCCCGGCGCCACGACCGTTGCGCTGCACGTTCACGTTGGTCCAACTGTCACCGCCCAAGCCCGTGAGCGCGTCGACGCCGGGTCCATCGTGGTCGGTGATGCGGCTGCCGCTCGCGGTCAGGGTGCCGCTTGCGGCCAGCACCACGGCGCCGAGTGCGGGATTCGCAATGGTGTTGCCGCGCAGTTCGCTCGCGGTAAGGCTCCAGCCGATCGCGCCAGCGGTCAGCGCCACGGCGCTACCCGCGCCATACGCGAGGATCGAGCCGGTCACCACGCCATTGTCCGCTGAGATCACGCGCAAGTGGTCGCCGCCGGACCGCAGCGCTGCACCAGGATCGCTGAAGCTCGTGGCGGTGATGCCCAACGCACACGATTCGATCCGTGCAGCATTCGCGTTGGCACCCACGCGCACGTCGGCATGCGCATCGTTTCCGACAGTGTTGCCGAAGCCGAGGATGGCCAGGCGCGAGAGAGTGAGTGACGCGGCCTGCAAGTCGAATCCTAGCGTGAGCCCGGCGCCATCCAGGATTTCGACCTCGGGACCGGCCAGCAGCGCGAGGGTCACGTCATCGGCGCCCACCGGGCCACCGGTGCCGAGTGAGCCGGCATTCGAGTCGCCCACGAGCGAGGTCTGAGTGCCGCCGTCCACGCGCGTCGTCGCGTCGGTCAGTGCAGGTAGCGCAGAGAGCAATGAGATCCGCACGACACCACTGCTCAGCAGGTTCGCGAGTCCGACACTCAGGCCGGGATGCGCCGCGCCATCGCTCACCATGAACAGCGATGTCTCCTCGCCCGCGGTGCGGCCGACCTGCGCGAGGCCGGCATTGGTGAGCGCGTTGGCGTTGATCACGAACTGGCGCAGCGAGCCCTGCCCGGCGTCGTTGGCATTCACAATCGTGTCGAAGTTGTAGCCGAAGTCGATCCCGGCGAGATCGACAGAGCCGAACGTGATGGGCGCAACGGACTGAGCGGTGAGGCTTGCACTCGTGAGGCTGGCCAATGGGGCCGACGAGAGATTCGCGGCCGCATCGCCGCGCGCAGGGATCTCGCCGCCGACGCGGTCGCCCACGGCCACCGCGGTGCCGCTCGATGCGTCGGTGCGGAAGGTCTGCACCGGCAGCAGCGTCGCGACGCTTCCGGGGCGCGATGAAGTCACGGTGCTGTTGACCACTCGCACCTGGTAGTTGCCGGCAGGCCAGCCATCGAACACATACAAGCCAGCGACGTCGGTCGTGTCCGCGTCCAGTGCGGAGCCCGTGCTGGAGTAGAGTTCGACGCGCACGTTTGGCCGCACCACACCACTTGCGCTCGCTCGCGTGCGTCCGGCGCCGCCGCCGAAGTTCACGTCCTCGAACACGGTGCCGGTCATGCGAGCGGCGACCACAGTCACGTTGGTCGGCTGCGCACCGGAAGTGACGGCGTCGCCATCACTCGACGCCGTGAACGTCACGCCCGATTGGGCGCCCACGAACGACAGCCAGCCCTGATTGCTCACCACGGTCCCGGTGGGCGCCGGTGCTTGGACGCGGGCGCGGAAACGCAGGCTCGTGACCGCGTTGATGTCGATCTGGCCGCCAACAGTGGCGTTCGCGCCGGTTCCCAGCCTGGCCATCACCGTCCGTGAGCCCGAGACGTACTCCATGGCATCGTCGCCGCTCGCATCACTCTTCGCGCCGACGTTGGGCCCGCTCAGGATCTGCAACGTGCCGGGTTCGTAGGTGAGGTTGGTTGCCAACGTGTCGCGGATGATGCACTGGGTGGCGTGATCGAGTCCGGTGTTACGCATGGTGATGGTGTACTCGAGCAGATCGCCGGGTCGCACCGATCCGCCGTTCACATCCACCACGGTCTTGGTGAAGTTGGTGGCGTCGAACACGGGTGCGTACAGGTCGGTCGCGAAGGTGACCACCGCCGGGTAATAGACGTCGTTCGAACTGGTCAGGCGAATGGCGGCGCTGGTGGCACTGTTGGGAAGGATGCCGTTCGCGCTGACCAGATCGATATCGAAGCCAAGCTGGTTCACGTAGTTCGGATTCTTCGTGGTGACTTGAGCGCCAAGCGAGGAGATGCTCGAGTTGAAGAAGTTGTCCGCAGGATTGCGCGCGTCACTCAGGGAAGTGCCATTCAGCTGGAGTGCATCGCCGTTGTAGCCGAGGTCGCCTTCGAACGCGACCACGCCCAGTCGCGTGCTCACCGCGCCGCCGGGGGGCGTGAGGAACCCACTCACGGTCATGTTGATGTTCGTGGTCGTGGTGACCGAACCGAATCCGTCGAACACCACAAGGTTACGGGGCGATTGGGTGGCGTCGCGGTACATCACAACGAGCGACCAACCGGAGTGCTTGTTTGTTGCGCCGGGCGCCGAGTAGACGTTTGCCACGCGGTAGGTGCCGTTGCCGCCGGCCTGGACCAGTGCGGTCACGTCGCGGAACCCCATGTAATCGCTGGTCTGTACGTCCAATTGCGTCGCGGTGACGGTGGCATAGCCCGCGACTGGCGTACCCAAGCGACAGGTGTTGCGCAGCGCGTTGGCCGACTCCCCACCCCAGTACAGGCCCGCCCACGTCACGACCGCTCCGGTCGGGAGCGCGAGGTTCGCGGTGCTCGAGGAGAACGTGGAGGCGTCGGCGTCGACGTCCACATACTGCATGGTGAAGTCGTTGTTGCTGAGGCTGCCGCCGGTTCCATTGCGGCCATTGGGGCACTGGCCATTGCCGCCGCACGACATGAGCGTGTTGCCGATCAGGACGATGTCGCCCGCCTGGTTCGCGCTCACTCTGGGTGTGAAGGCGCGAACGATCTGTGCCGCGGCCGGAACCGCGCTGGCGAACACGAGCGCGAGCGCCGCGCTGAGTGCTCTCAGGGTGCGACCGAACGAGGCGCGGTTCATGGGCGCACCTCCCGCCGGCGCTGGAACATCGACTCATCGAACTTGGCGCGCAGCCGCATGAAGACGCCCTCGCGCGTCCATTCGCCATCGGTCAGCTCGTCGTCGGAGTAGCCGAAGCGATTGAAGCCGAACGACAGCCAGACGTCGCCCGGCAACTGCCGGCCGAGTTCGAGTCCGAGCCCGCCCTGGCGCTGTGTGATGCGTCGGCCTGTGAGGACGCTGGCCGTGAGCGATGCGTCCCAGCCTTCGCGCAGGTCGCGCGTCACGCGGCCCTGCGCCCACTGCGCGCCGCCCGCAGTGGTGAGGCCGCCGGACTGTTCGCGGGTGAGTTTGCCGGCCCACGAGCCCGAGGTGCGAGTGCCGCGCGCCACGCGCCCGGTGCTGGTCAGGCCCACGATGTTGCTGACTCGGCGATCGCGCTCGGGTCCGCCCTTACGGTCGTAGCGCAGTTCCCAACGGCTCAGCACGTCCCAAGTGTCGCCGCCGGGCCGATAGGCGAACGCAGCGCCGAGTCGCTCGCGTGCTTCCCCCACGCCTGTGTGCGGGCGTTGGATGAACAACTGGTGCCGTCCGAGCGCGGTCCACGCGGAGTCCAGCTTCACCGCTGCGGCCATGGTCTGCAGGAACTGATCACTCGCGCGGCTGGTGCGCACTTCCGCACGCGCGCTGCCCTTCCAGACGGGATCGTCCCCGAAGTCCACGCTGCCGGTGAGTGCGGTCGTGGGTCCCGCGGCGAGTCCGGCGCCGGCCAATGGGTTCACACGCTCGAACGATGCGCCCACACGCATGCCGCTCGCGAGCTTCCAGGCGTTGCGCAGTCCAACCGCAGCCTGCGCCTCACGACCAGCGATCGCGTCGCTCATGCGGTATTCGCTGAACACGTGCGCGTCGTGCGAGAGGTCCGCGTCCACGCCCACGACGCTCGCGAGCTGCCGCTGCGAACCACTCAGTGCCCAAGCGCTGCTCAGCGTGGAGGCCAACTCGTGACGCGCGTACAGGCGTCCGCGCGTGCTGAATCGGTATTCGCCTCCCAGCGCAGCCAGGCGCCGACCGAACTCACGCGTGTCCTGTTCGTATTCGCCGTATCCGCTCCACTCCGGATGGCGTGGCCACTGGCCGCTCAGCTTGGCGCGCAGCGAGGTGGTCGCGGATTCGTCCGCGTGCGCACGCGATGAGCCATCGGCCCAGCGGGTGCCGACTTCGCCTCGCCAAGCCGCCGACAACTGCCGGTCGAGTGCGAGCAGGAAGCCACTGCGCTTCTCATCCCCTTGCGCGTCGGCGCTGAACAGCGCCTCGGCGTTCACCCGAGTGCCGGGCGCAAGCCGGAGAGTGATGCGCGCGCCCGCTTCACTGCGCCCACCTGAGAGCCCGGCGGATGGATTGTCGAACGCGCGTGAGGCGGCGGCGCCCCAGAGCCGGGCCTGGCGCTGTGCGTCCTCGTGGGTGAACTCGAGCCGCGTGGCGTCGCCGGCTTGGCCGAACCGGCGGGTTGCGGCCCACTCGGCATCCAGCTTGGTCTTCGGTCCCAGATGAGCCGTGGCCGAAGCGCCACGCATCTCGAGTGGTTGCGTGACATCGTGGTCGTCCACGTACGTCCCGCCGACTTCAAGCTTCGGGCTCACGCGCACACGTGCATCGGCGCCCTGCACCCACACGGGCTCGCCGCCGGATTCGGTCTCGTAGGTGACACGGATCGAGACCGGGTCGAGCTCCGCCGTGATGCTCGGGACCGGGAAACGGAACAGCAGCCGTCCGCTCAGGGGCTCGATCTCATAGTCGGTGAAGCGCTGCTGCGTGCGAGCGCTGAGCACCAATGCGGGTTGGTTGCGGTCGCGAACCACGATCTCCACGCGCTCGCTGTTCTCGAGGAATGGCGCGCGAGCCAACGTGTAGGGCCCGGAGATGCCCTGGCCGCGCAACTCCTCGACGGCCCGCGTGCTGCGGGTGCGGCTGGAGAACGCGCGCACGCTGTTGCCGTCCGCACTCCAGCGGGCCTCGGCGCCAGTCAGACTGCGTCCGAAGTTCGCCAGCGAGCGCCCGGACGCGGCCGTGTTGAAATCACCGTAGAGGAGCGCGGCATCGCGCCGTTCGAGTCGCGCATAGAGACGCCCCGCGGATTGCGCGTCGTAGCCACGCACCGCGGCATCGCCGAACACCGGGTAGCCACGGTCCGGCTGCTGATCGCGGAACAATCGCGCCGCGGCATCGCGGTCGGAGTCATACCCGAGCGTGATCTGCATATCGTCGCGTATACGACCCTTCATGAAGAGGGCCCCGTGTGCACCCGCGCTCGCCCGCCCGTCGGCGCGCACTGACAGGAATTGCGTGAGAGGCGCCTCGAAGCCTGCGGCCGGCACCCCGCGCACCGAACCTCCGCGACGCGACAGGTTCTGCATCGACAGAACGCCTTCGAGCGTCCCCACCGCGATCAGCGGCCGCAGATCGGGCACGAACGTGACGGTGGTGGCGGCACGCAGGTCGCCACTCGAAGCGCTCACGTGCGCATCGGTGGGTTGTTCGGGGGAGATCAGCCCGATTCGCAGCGCGCCGTCCTCCACGGCGACCTGCACGCCGGGCGTGGCCGGATCCAGATCCTCGGCCATGAGCCGTCCGGCACTGCTCTCGAGCGAGACCAATGTGCGCGCGCCGACCGGTACGCCGGCGGCATCGGTCACGCGCATCAGCAGCGAGGCGATAGCGTGCCCGTCGGCGCGCGTCGTGCGCGGCGAGGACAGCGTGAGTCGTGCCAGCGGTCCGGGCGCGATCAGGCGCACGGCCACACGCCCAACGGAGCGTGGCGGAGCCACCTCGAGCACATTGAGCCCCGGCTTGAGCGCGACACCGATGTACTCCCACGCCTCGAGTCCGGCGCGCGGCGCGCTCAGGCGCTGCCCCACGCGGGATTCGGGCAATGCACGGCCATTCACGCGCAACGCCAACTTGGTTCCCAGCCGCCCCTTCACCCGCACGGCAATCTGGTTCGAGGTCACGGTGTCCAGATCGGCGAGGTCCACGAAACCGAGATCCGAATCGAGTGTGTCCATGAGCCGGTCGAGCGTCACCGCCAGCGGTGCGTCAGTGCTGCTGGCCGATGTGGTCTGCGCGCTCACTTGGGAATCCGTGAGCGGCAATGTGCCTTCGCCGGTGGTGATGCGCGCGGCAGGCAAAGAGCGCGGATCGCCGAGCGGCGCGGGATCGCGCGGGTCGACAGCGCGCACGAGTGCGCGGTCGAGTTCGGAGCGCGTTCGTGCCGCCATGCGGCGCTCACCGACTTCGCGCATGGAGGCGGTGTCTCCCATGACCGCGAAATCGGCGCGCACCAGCTCCCCACGCGTCATGTCGACAAAGCGCAGGCCCGGCCGCTGTCCGTCGCGACGGTCCATCGCGACCGGCTTCATCATGGGGGGCAGCGTGGTGGCGTCGAGCTTGAGTGCGTGCGTGCGAGGTGTGACGCCGGGGAAGCTGTAGCGCCCGTGCTCGTCGGTGACCGCGAACGAGCCGTCGTCCAGGTACAGCCGCACTCCCGGCAGCCCCAGTGTTCCGGAGCGCGCGAAACCCTGAGTGTCGAGCGCCCCATCCTGAGCCGCGAGCGTGACACTTCCCACGATGGCGCCTTCGCTCCCGAACGCGTCGCCGCGAACCTGAACGCGCGCGGTCGCGTCGTTCGACCTGGCACTGCCGGCCTCGGCCCAGGCGGTATTGATCGCCATCCCCTCAGGAGCAGCGGGTGTGACGCGGACGCGATAGCTGATTTCGGCTGTAGTGCGTTCCGCCAGTGCGCCGATGCCGAAGGCCAAGGTCGCGCCGTTACGCACGGGATCGGCGAGCGCTGCGCCACCGAGCCGTGCGGTGCCGGGTACGTAAGCGAAACCCAACGGCAGCACATCGCGCAGGCTCACCACCGCCAGCGCACTGTCCGAGCGATTGGCCAGTCGGACGTTGTAATCCAGCAGGTCGCCGGTCTCGGCGCTCGCGCGTGAGGCGCGTTTCTCGGCGAACAGTGCAACCGGTGACAGGTCATCGACGGGCAGATCGAGTCGCACGGGCGAGAGGGGTTCGGTCAGCACGAACGGACCGCCATAGCTGGCGGCCGCGTCGAGCAAGTGTCCCGGCGGTAGTTCGCCAAGCGGCACGAGGGAAGGAAAGCGATACGGTGCGCTCGGAGTGACGACCAAGCGGTAGGTGCTGGGCGGGACGAGCGGGAAGCGGAAGCCACCGTCGGCGCCCGTGAACATTTCGGCGGAGGCGAGCGTGATGCCGTCCGCATCAAGTACACGTGCGAGCGCGCCGGGTTGACCGCCATTGCCTGCGCCGGTCAGGTCGATCAACTGCACGCGTGCGCCTGCCACCGGCGCGTCATTGCGCGCATCGAACACCACGCCCTGCGGCTCGACCCAGGCGTTAGCTCGCGTCTCGATCGCGCCGCAGCCCGCAAGCACAGCAGTGAGTTGATCGCCACGAACCTGCGTCACGACGCCGTCGTTATTCTGCGGTGTGGTGGTGAGCGGGCTGCTGGTGGGCGCGCCGGGCAGCACGCGGAACACGCCGGTGCTGGGACCGGTCTCGATGGCGAGGAAGCGATCCTGATCGCCGGTCAGCAGCGAGTGGATGGTGACCGTGACCGTGTCCGGCTGCGAGTAGTCGCGATTGCACTGCGGTGCGTTCGCCTGCACGTACAAGGGCGCGCCGAGCGCGGTGAGGCGCGTGGGTTGCCCATAGGCATCCGAGGAGTAGAAGCCGAGATTCGGCGGGCCGGGTAGTAGAAGCGTGCCGATCGAGTCGCGCACCGTGGCGCTCGCGCTCCCATCGAGTGTCGCCGCGGTGAGTGACACTTGAGCGCGCGCGAGGCTGGGCGCCGTGAGGGGGACGGTCATCTCGAGCAGTAGTTCGGCGGTCTCACCGACGGCGAGCGTGATCGTACCGCCGTTGGCGATGGGGGTGTCGGGACCGCTCACGCTGCCATCGCCATCGCGGTCGTACGTGAGGCGGAACGACGTGACATCGAAGTCGTCGCCCACACCATTGCTTGCCGATAGCAGAATCTCGCTCGCTGAAGTGCCGCCGTTGCGCAGGGTATGGCGCAGCAACACATCGGTGCCTGGCATGACCTGCGCATAACGCTCGGGCGTGAGCGTGAGGCCGACCATCGCCTGCACGATCGCTCGGACCGTGTTGCTCTGCACGGCAATCGGCCCGGCCGGTGAGGTGAGCATCGCCGTTCCGTTCGCGGTGTTCACGATGGGCGTGCCAGCCGGTGGCGCGGCGAGGGCTTCCCGGGACAGCACGAGACCCGCCAGACTCATGACCGTGGTCATGAGCATGGCGGGGAGACGTCGAGACATCGCCGTCTTCTCGTGCATCGCTACCATCCCGTGGGAATCACGTGATGTCGCGGGAGCCGGGCCAGGGTCCCGACTCGCCGCGACGACGTGGTTCGGAGGTCAGGGAACGCAGCGCGCTGCCGCGATCCCAGCAGGCGGAGGGAGTCGTTCAGACTCCCTCCGCGCTGGTGCATCAGGGGTAGTCGATCCGAACGTTGAAGCGGATGACGGCGGACTGTCCGGGTCCGAGCACGCCGATGTTGGCCGTGACCACACCCGCCGACCCGTTGCCCGGCACCGTGATGGTGCCGACCGTGGTCGAAGCCGAGGCCGCATTCGACGACGTCGTGTTGGCCGGCGTCGCGTCATCGATCACCACACCCGTCACCGGCGTGGAGCCGATGTTCGTGACGGTGATCTCGTAACGAATGCAGGCACCCGGGATCGCGCCAGTCGTGAGGTTGAGCGTGGTGAACGCTGCATCCGCGATCCCGTTGCAGTCCGCATCCAGCGACTGCGTCTTGTTGATGACGAGCTGGCCATTGATGACCGTGGTCCCGTCCGTGGCCTGTACCACCACCGGCACGGGGTCGGTGAAGGCGATGTTCGAGGTCGTGGCCGAGATCGTCGTGGTGTTCAGCTGGCCAAGCGGAGCGCCGGCTGGTGAGAACACCTGCACGAACAGACGCACGCTGGCGCCCGGGGCGAGGCCGCCCGAGGTGGAAAGATCGGCCAGAGGCTGATCGCCCACATCGAAGCTGCCACTGCCGTTGGCATCCCAGTACACGGCCGAGCTCCAGCCCGCCTGGTCGTCGGTGCGCGCGACGGCAACGAAGCTGCCGACAGCGTTACCTTCGGTGACGTTGCCGGTGTTCGACAGCAGGTGCGTGTAGACCACGAACCCGCCTGGGATCACCTGCGCCGTGTTGTTCGGCACCAGTGCGAGCGAGCGCACGACATTCACACCCACGGCGTCATGGATGCGGTCCTGCGAACCACTCACCGCCGAACGAGCGCGGAAGTACAACTCCACGTCGCCGGCCGCAGTGCCATTGGCCACGAACACGTCGGCGTACACGAGCGAGTTGCCGCCCGCAGCCACTGCGCCAGTCGAGGTGATGACCGAGTTCGACGAGTTACGGAACGTCACCGTCCAGCCCGCCGGCAGCGACAGGGTGCCGAACGTGTTGTCCGTGCTCGCCGTCATCGAGAAGTCATCCGCCTGCGCACTCGTGTTGTTGACGATGAGCGTGAAGCGGGTGGTGGTACCCGGGTTGGTGGTGTTGCGGATCACGAAGCTGGCTTCCGGACCCACGCCCGCGCCGGGTGCACCGGGAAGCGGAGTGTTGTTCGTGAGGTCGACCGTGTTGGCCGTGATCAGCGTGAGCACGTCCGTGGCCGTGTTCGTCACGCCCGGGTTCGTCACCGAGGTGGCGACCTTGTCCACCGAGTACGGACCGCCGGTCGCGCCGGTCGGCAACGTCACGCGCAGGATCACGCTGTAAGAAGCGCCAGCCGCGAGCGGGCCCGTGTCCGGGATGCCGTTGCTGTTGGTGTCATTCAGCAGCGCCACGCCGTTGCTCTGGTAGAGCTGATAGGTCCAACCCGCCGGGAACGTGGCCGTCAGCGTGTTCACGTCGATGTCGAACACGTCCGAACCATTGCCATTGTTCGTCAGCGTGTTCGTGAACGTGACCGTCGAGCCCTGCAACGCGCTCGCGATCGTCTGGCCCGTGAACGAGAAGGCCACCGACTGGTTCACCGTGAACGGCGCCAGATTGGTGAAGAATGGCCCAACGTTGCCGGCGCCGTCGTTGTAGGCGTAGCGCGCCGAGTTGTTGATGGTCTGCGGGCTGAGACCCGAGGCGACATTCACCTGGAAGGTGATGTTGCCCGACTGGCCCGATGGAATGTTGTTGATCTGCGCCGTGATCCCGCCCGCGGTGGCGACGTTGTAGTCGAACCGCACCGTGTTGGGGTTCACACCCTGCGCGTCCGTGCTGTCCACGTCGGTGAGCGGTGTGCCAGCGCCCGTCACGCTCCAGCGCGCGCTACCGGCCACATACGTCATGCCCGCCGGGATCATGTCCGTGATACGCAGTGCGCTCGCGGCAGCATTGCCCGAGTTCGTATACGCGATCGTGTAGGTGCGCGGGCCGCTCGGCGAGGCGCCGTTCGACTGATCGATGCCCTTGGTGACGCTGAGCACCGCGTTACCCGTGACCGTGACGACGTCGGTATTGAACGCGGTCTGGGCGTTGTCGAAGTTGCTCACCGCCGAGATGCGCGCGCGCGCGATGTCGCCGCCCACCTGCGTGCCCGGCACGGAGCCGACCACCACGAAGCGGTAGGCCGCGCCCGGAGCGAGCGACGGGGTGACGGTCACCGGCGTGAAGTTATCCGGCACACCATTGCCGTTCGCGTCTTCATAGATCGCGATACCGGTCAGGTCGAAGTTGTCACCGGCTAGATTCACGAGCGTCAGCGGGAACGTGTCCGCGCCGTTGCCGAGGTTGGTGAGGACGTGCGGGAAAGAAGCCTGACCGCCCGGGGCCGCGGTGCGCGCGCCGTCGGCAGTGAGCGAGAAGCTCGCCACCTGCTGGACAATCGTGGTCACTGGATTCGAGCTGATCGTGTACGTGTTGAGCGCGGCGTCCGTATAGGTCGCCGTCGCCTGATTTCCGATCGACGTGCCGGCCGGAGGCGCGGCGTGCACCGGCGTCGCCATACTGGCGAGCACCAGGACCGCACACGCGGCAACGAGGCCGGTCGTGAGCGGGGTGAGAAGGCGCTGGCGCAAGCCAGCCGTCTTCGCGGGATTCATGTTCACACTCCGAGGGTTTGATGTGGACGTGACGATTGCGTTCGAAGCCGCACGGGACGGAAGCCGGGGCCGGGAAGGCCATGGCGAAGCGGACCCATGTAGGCGATTTCAGGAGGAGTGGCGGCGTCCTAGCGCGTGTTGGCGGCCACCGCGACTGGAGCGACGCGCACGCGCGCCGTCACCGTGCGGGACTGCTTCGCGGGCAGCGTGCCCACGGCCCAACGCAGGAAGCGGTATTCCGCGGCGGGGATCTCACGGATCACCTCGCGACCATCCGCCGTGCGTTCCTTGCGCGTGAGCGGAACGGCGGCGTAAGTCTTGCCGTCGAGGCTCGCGAGCACCACCGCGGGAGATGCGGTGCGGGGCAGGTACTCGACGCCGGACGGGATGGGCAGCGTGGCCATCAACTGGCGCACGTCACGCTTCCCGTCGTTCTGGTAAACGGCGCGGTACTCGAGGATCTCGCCGGGCTTGGCCTTGTCGGCCGAGGCGAGGACTTCGCGGCTGTTCGTCGTGGTCACGCGTGAGGACTTCAGCGTGACGTGGACGTCGCCGTCGGCGTAAGCCAGGACCGGGGCGAACGACGCCACGGCCACGAAGGCGAACGCAAGAGTGCGCTGGATGTTGAGATGCATCGCCGAAACCTCCCTGGTGGGTCCGATGAAGCGAACGGACACAATCGGGGCACGCCGACGCGGACTGCGCCTGCGATTCCCGTCCCTTGGCGAGGCACCGGCGGATCGAAGAAGGAGGAGCGTGATGTGTCACCCGACGCGATGGCTGAGGGGCCAGAAGCCGGGGGTCGGATGCCTGCCAACTCGGGCATCGGCAGGAGGGCCCCCGTGGCTTGAGCGCGAATCGCGATTCCGCAATGCCGCAATGGCGGAAAGCACGACCTTACGCTCGCCAAGGGTCATGCCGCGGCGCGTCCCCCAAGGGCCCGGCGATAGACTGTCAGGCGAGCGGTCGCGGGTCCGAACGGGAGCTCAGCGCTCGCGGTCTGCATGTCGCCCGCCGGGGTGATCGGCCGTGGGATGAACATGGGCAGCCCCAATCTCAGGTTCTCACCGCGCGACGCCATCTTCGACTTCACCTTGCCGGCGATGATGTTCATGACTTCGCTCACCCCATCGACCATGTCCTTCTCGGACAGCGTCTCGTGGGCACCCATGCCGAGCAGCGCGCGGGCGAGCACGTAGCCGTCATTCGGCGAGAGGCAGAGGCCCAGATGCACGCTCTCGGTCTCGCTGAGAATGGCGATGTAGGCGCCCGGCCTTTCACCGGAGTCCTCGATCACGCTGGGTTTGGGGTCGAAGCGCAACGAGCCGCGGGAGAACTCCTCGGCCGCGCCGCGGAAGGTCTCGAGCCAATCTTGAATGGGAATCACGCCGCTCTCCATTTGTTCGCCTCCTCGGGGTTCCGCGGGCGCGGGCGGTGGATCACCGTGCGGCCCTGGTTCATGGGTTCGAACGAATCGTCCATCGTGAGTGTGGTTTCGCCGCCACCGAGCACCAGTCCACCATCCGCTGCAATGGCACCGTGGAACTGCCGCAGCAGTCGACGGCGAGTGGAACTGTCGAAGTAGATCAGGACGTTCCGCGCGAGCACCAGATCCATCGGGGGCAGCAGCGGCCACGAACCCGTTAGATTCAGCTCGCGGAACTCGACTATCTCGCGGACATCCTCGCGCAGCACCCAGTCGTGATGCCTCTTGCGGAAGTAGCGCACCAACAGTGGCGCGGGCAGTCCTCGGTTCATCTCAATCTGGCTGTAGGCGCCCTCGCGTGCTCGTGCCAGCATGCTGGTGCTGAAGTCGCTCGCCAGAATCGTGAGCTTCCACCCGAAGAGCTGCGGAAAATGTTCGCGCAGCATCATCGCCAGACTGTATGGCTCCTGCCCGCTCGCACAGGCGGCGCTCCAGATGCGCAGCTCGCGGGTTTCGGCGCGGCGCTGCATGAGCTCGGGGAGCCACTGGGTGCGCAGGGCGTCCCACATATGCAGATCACGGAACCACGAGGTCTCGCACACGGCCAGCGACTCCACCACCATGCGATGCAGAACGCCCCAGGATTCCTCGGTCCGCATGGCCTCCATGACCTGCGCGGCGTCGGCGAAGCCTTCGTCGTGTGCGAGCGCACCCAGCCGCAGCTCGGCGAAGTACTCCTTGCCGGGTTCCAGCACGAGGCCGGCGCGCTGGTAGACGAGCGCACGGAGCATGGTGTGATCGGCCTGCGTGAGCACCGGACCGGTCGGCCGAGGCGGAATCACGCAACCCTCCGAATCGATGCACGGCGCACGCGCAGCACGATGTCGTTGGCGATCGCCTCGAGCGGAAGAACGCTGTTCGCGAGCCCGGCGTTGACCACGGAGCCTGGCATTCCCCAGACGACGCTGCTCGCCTCGTCCTGCGCGATCACCTGCCCGTGCGCTTCGCTCACCGCGCGGCAACCGCCCAGGCCGTCGCGGCCCATGCCGGTCAGGATCACCGCCAACGCCCCGGCCCCATGGACGCTCGCAACCGAACGCAGCATCGGATCGACCGATGGACGGCAGGCGTTCTCGGGGGCTTCCTGATCGAGCCAGAGTCGCACCACGGCGCCATCGCGACCGACCGAGAGGTGCTGATCCCCCGGCGCGATCCACACCATGCCGGGCTCCAGGACCACGCCGTGCTCGGCTTCGCGAACGCACAGGTCGCATTGCGACGACAACCCGTCGGCGAAGTGACGCGTGAACAACGGCGGCATGTGCTGGACCACGATCACCGGAGCTTCGAGGTCGCCCGGCAGCGCCGAGAGGATGTCGACCAGCGCGCGCGGCCCGCCCGTCGAGGCACCGATCGCCACCACACTGACGCGCGCGAGCGGCGCCGAGAGGGCGGGGCGCGGCAGCGTGGCGGAGGGCGACATTGCGCTCGCCCGGCCGGTCGGCGAGGTGACCCCCGAGTCGAGAGATGCGCGGCGCGAGGGCCGCGCGAAGGCTTTGATCCGGTGCACGAGATCGGCACGGGTCTGCTGCAGTGCGCTCTCGTAGTCACCGGCCTGCGGCTTGGCCACGTAATCGCTCGCGCCGTTCCACATGGCCTGGAGCGTGGTCTCGGCTCCGTGCGTGGTGAGCGTGCTGAAGACGATGACCGGTAACCGCGGATACTCGGGCCTTAGGCGCGTCAGGAACTCGAGCCCGTCCATCACCGGCATATCGATATCGAGCACGATGCAATCGGGCTTGCAGCGGGCCAGCATGGACAGCGCGAGCGCGCCATTTGGCGCGGCGCCGACCACGTGCAACTCGGGGTCGGTCGACAACGCATCGACCACCAGTTGGCGCACCGTGACGCTGTCGTCCACCACGAGGACGCGGATGGGCGAGCCGGACTCGGCGCTGGGTGAATGGGATGACTTCACGCGGCCTGCTCACCCGGATCGACGCCCAGTAGAAGCAGCTTCTCGAGCAGTCCCTGCTTGTCGAAGGGCTTCATGAGGTATTCGTTCGCGCCCGCTTCGAGCGCCACGGTCACCTGCTCCAACTCGCTCTCGGTCGTGACCATCATGATGGGCACGTCGTGGAACTCGGGCTCCTGCCGCACGAGCTTGAGGAACTCGCAGCCGTCCATCTCGGGCATGTTCCAGTCCACCAGCACGAGCGAAAGTCCCTCGATGCGGCGAATCTCGACCAGTGCCTCCAGGCCACTGGCGGCCTCGTGCACTTCGAAGCCCAGCTCTTTGAGGAACTTGCCGATGATGCTGCGCATCGCGCGCGAATCGTCCACAACCAATGCTCTCATCTCATCCTCCGGGGGAGTGCGGCGATTCAGGCCGCGAGTCGTTGAGTGTTCTCGTCATGGGGCTCGTTCAGGTCGACGCCACTTCGTTCCGACGGCGCGGACTCCAGATGGAAGCGTTCGGTCAGGCGCCTGAGGTTCGTCGCCAGACGCGACAGCTCACCCGCTGCGCTCTGGGTGCGCGCCGAACCGGCGGCGGTCATCTGCGCCGCTTCGGCCACAGCCGCGACACCATCACTGATCTCGGCGGTGGCTCCCGCGGCGGATCCCAGGCTGCGGCCGATCTCGGCGGTGGTGGTGAGCTGTTCGTCGACCGCGCTCGCGATCGACGTGGAGTGCTGCTGAATCTGCCGGATAGTGTGTTGGATCTGCTCGATGGCATTGACCGCGGCGGTGGTGTCGCGCTCGATGCTCAGTAGCGTGCGCTCGATTTCCTCGGTCGCGTTCGATGTGCTGCGCGCGAGGTCCTT
>Ga0163144_10009067_pt1 | contig 21421 bp, 12 predicted proteins | sample OliLak19BULKMAT1_FD_123175 | JGI IMG/M metagenome (GOLD analysis project Ga0163144, IMG submission 123175) | Freshwater microbial mat bacterial communities from Lake Vanda, McMurdo Dry Valleys, Antarctica - Oligotrophic Lake LV.19.BULKMAT1 | ecosystem: Environmental > Aquatic > Freshwater >... | reverse complement strand
GCCTTTGCGTTCTGCGCGGCTGACGAGATCAAAGTAACTCTTCATCCCGTGCGCGCCTTCTCGCTCACCGATCCCGATCAATTTCATTTGATAGTCGGCTTCCACGATCACGCTGGCGACACGGGAATCTTCCGGGACGCCCTGCACGATGACATTCTGAAGTCCAAGCATGTCCTCCAGCTTTTCGGTAAACTTGCGGACGTTGCCGGCGGAGAGCTGATTGTTCTGAGCGGCCAGTTCTTTGACGGCTTTGACTTGTTCCGGCTTCGGGTCGATGGAACACATGAAGAAGCCCGTGCCGCCGGACGAGAACGTGCGACTGAGCGTAACGAGGTCATCGAGTTTCAGAGTCGGACGATTGTCACGCAGCCCAATCGTTCGTCCGTTCTCGTCGATCTTCCAGTCGCCCGCCGGGCCACCGATGACAACATCGCCTGTTTCCGGATACACGAACAGGAAGTTGACTTCCGTCAGACCCGCCAGACAGGCCATATCGTCCGGAATCGGCTTGCCGCTTTCGACAAGCGACTTCACATGCTGCTCCAGCCGCGGCAGTGAAACGAGTCGCAGACCGGATGCCTCGCGGACGTCGTCATTGCGATTGGCTGACCGAGCCATCGCGGCAGCGTTCTCAAGACGTGAATTGTTTGTGGCCATCGTCATTGTCCCGGCGATTGCCGGAACTCCGACGAAAACACCCTGGATGAAAGGCGTCATCGAACCGATGTCGTCGCCGTTCTGAATCCACAAAGCCGGCGGTGACGTTTGCTCCATGATCAGCTGCATGAGCTGCGTGAAGTCAGCCATGCTGCCTCCGCCCGCTTCCAGGTCAGACACGGCCTGCTGAGCCCTTGTGGCGGTTTCGCGGTCACCAACGACCAGTGCGGCATCTTCGAGGATCTCGCCGGCCTTTCGGAAGTCGCCGCGCTCCGCAGCAAGACGAGCTTCCATGCGCAGTTTTGATGTCTGGACCAGCGGATTTGAAGAGCCCGGCTGAGCGACCTTGTCCTCTGCCAAACTGAGCCCCTGAGCCGACAGCGCGGCGAGGCAGCAGGCAACATTCAGGCCCTTGCGGAACCAGCGACCGGATTGCAGTCGGGTACGGGAAGTTTCCGAATGAAAGAGTGGCATCTGCTTGACCTCAAAAAGTCTTAAGAAGCATGCGTGAGCACCGAAACTCAGGTCCGGACCCGCTCACGTCGCGCAACGCTCCGCTGGTGGCAGAGAAAACCTTTGTCTAGGATCGTCGTACTGTCCCTCAGCGTCAAGAAGATTCCTCTATTTCACCGACGCGACTGTTGTCCCGCATGGGCTGGAAATTCCTGAGGAATCGACTGTACCGATTGTAGCGCCGGAAGAATGCCCGAACTGCCTGAAGTCGAAACAATGGTCCGCGGCGTTCGTCGCGATTGCGAGGACCGCGTCATCGAACGACTCGAATTCGTCCGCACGAGTCGTCGCCCGATTCGGATTTCTCCCAATCGACTTCGCGTTCGGAAGGCCGCTGCCGGAAGGAAGATCAATCGAATCTGGAGACTGGCGAAACGGATTGTGCTCGAACTCGATTCCGGAAATTCGCTGCTCATCGAGCCGCGCATGACCGGGCTGCTGCTCGTTTCCGAACCGCCCACGACTGGCCACCGGCGAGTCGTCTGGCACTTTCAACCCGAGCCGTCAAAGGCGGACCAGCTTGAATTCTGGGATCGACGAGGCTTGGGCACGCTCGGCGTCGTGACACCCGAGCAGCTGGAATTGCTCCGGGCCAGGCTCGGACCGGACGCCTTGGAGCTGGATCTGATCGGCTGGCGATCTCGTCTGAAAGTGACATCGCGCGAAATCAAGGTCGCGTTGCTGGACCAGCAATTGGTGGCTGGAATCGGTAACCTTTACGCCAGTGAAATCCTGCATCGTGCCGGGATCTCCCCCGTTCGTTCTGCAGTGAAGCTCACTGGACTGCAAGTCGGCAGACTGGCCGAGGCCACTCAGCACATCCTGACGGAAGCGATCCGCTACGAAGGCTCGACACTGAGCGACGGAACCTACCGCAATGCACTCAACATGGACGGCGGCTATCAGAACCATCACCGGGTTTATCAGCGAGCCGGAAAACTATGCATGTCGTGCGGTCGGGCGATGATCATCAGGATTGTGCAAGCCCAACGCGCGACGTTTTATTGTCCCAAGTGCCAGCGGTGATGAGGACTTACCACACATCCTCGATCTCGCCGCTTTCGGCGTGAATCAGCCGACCGGGGCACGTCCACTCCGGCGGATGCTGCATCATTCGCAGCCACACGGAAAATCCGCGGGCAATACCCTCAAACGACAGATGATTGCCGAGTTCATCGTCGTCGGCAATCTTCTCGGCCTGCCAGTACGTCGCCGGCGGCGAATCAAATGCAGCGCACACCGCAGGGATGTCGATCTGCAGCCCGGACGGCACTTGTTTGCCGTCGGCTGAGCCGCCGCAGACTTCTGTGCGGGATACAAACAATGAGATTTCCCACACGTCGGACTCCCCGTCGTGATAGAAATGACATCCGACTGGCGCAGTCACCTGCCGATCAACGATGCCGCGAACGGCGTCGTTGACAAACCAGCGCAACCACGCCGGCGGGATCGACTGTTGCTGAGAAAGGCGTATCATTAAAGGGAAGTATTCAGACTGCCCAGACGGTACAAAATCGCGAGGCGGCCTGATGGCTCCGCCGAAATGCGCAACACGAAGCGTTCTCGTCACAGCAAATGCCGCGCCCTCGCCCCAGGAACAGATTTTCCCGGAAACTCCCCCTGAGGAGTATCGCATTCTGCCGTTTAGTGTTCAGAGTTCTGAACAATGTCGGGATGCAGAACGACAACATGCTGCGACAGACCCGCCAACAACCGATCGGCATCAACGACTTGGTCAACACGCCGACATCTCAGAGGAGCGAATGATGAGCCTTGTTGCACCTGTGCTGTTCTGCATCGCATTCATCGCCGTGCCGAATCTGGTTTTCGCTCAGGACCCGGACGAAACGGCCACTTCATTTCACGACCGAGTTGTCGATCTCGCGGCTTTGAAGGACGGCACAAAGCTCTGGGGTTCCGTCGCTGGTGAGAAACCCGCAACGCTGCTCGTTCGAACAGAATGGCTGAAGAACCAAACGGCCGACTTTTACGCTGCAGAAATCCAGCCCGAAATTCAGAAAGAAAAGCAGAAGTCACCCAATGTCCTTGCGGTTCTGTTGCAGAAGGACATCGAGCAGCTTGAGAGCGTGATTGATCACGATCCGCAGCGGATCGGCCTGTTGAAAGAAATCATCGACCGGCTGATACCGGACGAGCACGATTCGGCGACGTACGTTCGGATCGAGATTCCGAGGTCCAGACTTCGCAGCCTGGACGTTCAGCCGCCGGCCCGCCGCGAACTCTGTCGACTGGCGTTTCTGAATGGCATTCGGGAGTTTGAACAGCTCTCGACCAGGGCGGTCACTGTGCGTCTGCAGGCCATTCCCCAGCACATGCGCCGCACAGCACCGCCGGTTGAACCGGATGGCCGAATGGCGCATGAACGCATTCTGGCGGCGGTCGACGTACAGATAGGTACCGCGACGCGGCTGATTTTGTCCGGAAACACAGTGATCGATGAAACCGCACAATCGGATCCTGCGGCACTGCTCAGTTCGATGCTCGGGCAAAATCTTGAGAGCACTCTCAGCCAGCTGCTGAACGAAGGTTCGGGCCGGCCCGCAGCTGTCGTTTCGAACGACATTCTTCCGGCGTCCGCAATCCGCATGGCCGACGCAAAGCAGCATTCCACGATCGTCCTTTCCGGCTTCGATTTCGATCTCACCGGAGGCTCAGCTGCGGTGCATCGTCGTCTGTTTCACAAGAGCGACAATGGGCAATGGCAACTCGTGCTGTCGTCGAACGGCTCCGCACTTGCCTCCGAGCTGAAGCCCGGACAGGCCGACGCGCTCGCCAAAGATCCTCAGGTACAGCAGATCGCGGCCGCGGTCGAGATACTGGGAATCGGCAACGCGCAACTGTCGACAGCGCTTCAGATGGGTACCGTCGTTCAGAACGCGCTCAATCAGGCCGAGCAGTCGTTTCAGAATGCCCTCCTCGACATTATTGCGGGTAAAGATGCGGTCCGAAGTCTGCCAGTGCCGACCATTCGCCTGGCGGGAGAACGACCGGTTGCAAAAGAGCGATAGCCTTCATGCGAATCATCCCAAAATTGCCGCGGCCAACTGTGTCAGCTGCGCAAACGACTGCTCTGCCGATTCCGACTCGATGATGATGGAGCGGTCAACAGTGTTTCGCGGCTGAGTCCCCAGCGCCGAATCTGTTGACCGACGTTGCAGAATCACTCGTGCAAAACAGTGCGTGCGATCGAATTCCGTGGCGTTGGCACCGAGCCATCGCAGCCTGGTGCTGTCGGTATTGAGCCGCTCGATCAGCTCGTGCGCGTTCTGCGATGTCGTGACACATCCTTCCTGCTGTCGCAGACTGACCCGCAGTGGCCGGACATTCAATGCGTGGTAAAGAGAGCCGACAGTGCTGTTCAGGACCGGATGCAGCATCTCCGGGGCAATCTCGCTGGCCGGGTCCAGTACAAACCGGCGATACCACATCGCCGGATGAGGAATGATCAGATCCGGCTGGTCCACGATCTCCTCACCGTACAACAAGAGATCCAGATCCAGCGTCCGCGGCCCCCAATGTCCAGTGCGAATCCGTCCGAATGCCGCCTCCACCCGATGCAGCGTTTGGAGCAGCTCGACCGGACTCAGTTGACTTGAGATCGTCGCGGCGGCATTGAGGAACGGTGGCCCGGCGTCGGAGCCAACGGGGCGAGTCGTCACGCAGCGACTGATCGCCAGGGTTGCAACGCCGCGGTGTTCCAGTTCCTGAAGCGCGTTCAGAAACACAGCATCCGATGCATTAACGTTGCTGCCGAGTGCAATCAGGCAAACCGGCACGCGGTGGCTCCTTCGATGGCAACCGGGTCAGAATCGATTCTTGTCAACCGTTGCGCTGGGGGGACAGACTGCCTGTCCGCCTCATCAGCTTCCGGAGGTTACAATGTTTGTGCGAATATTGTCCCACCAGGCACTGACTCCGCCGCCGGCGGTCGTCACGCCGATAATGATCGCGACCAGAATCATGGTGAGCATCACAGCGTATTCGACGGCTGTGGTCGCCTCGTCGGATGTCAGGAACCGACAAATGGTGTTGAGACTTTGCATGAGGAAAGCCGTCCGTTGTCTTGCGAAAGGAGTATGGAAAACCCTAGTACCGGTTCTGCCACGGACAGAAACTTCCGGCAGATTCTGCAACATCTGATTTCGAAACAAGGTTTCGTGCACCGTCACCATCGACAAACTCGCGCAAATCAGCACCATGCGCTGCAAGGCAACCCGGCCATCGATTTGATATGACCGTCACACAGAGATTTCATGCCCGGATACATTCAGCGTCTGCACGAGAGAATCACTGCCTGCCGCACACCGGCTCTCATCGGGATCGATCCGCGCTGGGACTGGCTGCCGTCAGAGATTCGCAGGCAGGCCGAAGACAGGTTTCCGCTTCGTCACGAACGCACGGCGTACGCCTTCGAATCCTTTTCGCAGCAACTCATTGATATCGTCAGCCCGCTTGTGCCCGCGATAAAGCCACAGGTCGCGTTCTTTGAGCAACTTGGTGTTCCGGGGTTTGCGGCACTGCATTCGGTGATGCAGTACGCGCGGCAGTGCGGACTGATCGTGATTGCCGATGCGAAACGAGGCGACATCGGTTCGACCGCCGACGCCTATGCCGAGGCCTGGCTGGCCGGAGAAGATCCGGAGGCCGCGGCCTGGCCTGCGGACGCTGTGACGATCAACCCGTATCTCGGCACGGATTCTCTGCAGCCGTTCGTCGATCTCGCGTACGGTCGCGGTGCCGGACTGTATGTGCTGGTCCGCACCAGCAATCCGGGAGCAGCCGAGTTTCAGGACCGGGTTTCCGACGGCAAACCGCTTTATTCGACGATCGCTGACACGGTGCAGCGACTCAGTGAATCGTCACGCGATGCCGGCCAGGCTTTCGGCTGTGTCGGAGCAGTGGCGGGAGCCACATGGCCGATTCAGCTTCAGGAACTTCGACGGCAGATGCCAGCCGTACCGCTGCTGATTCCCGGCTACGGGACTCAGGGAGGAACGTCTTCAGACACCGCCGGTGCGTTCAATCCCGACGGGCTGGGAGCGCTCGTGAACAGCTCACGCGGAATCAACTTTGCCTGGCGGCGAAAACCCTATTCGGAGCAGTTCGGAGAGCAGCACTGGCAGGACGCGGTCGCAGCGGCCACGCGGGATATGATTGCGGATCTGGCGCTGAACACACCGGCAATATCGCTCGTTGCACGTGGATGATTCAGGGCCGGATTGAGCGGCAGCAGTTGCCGGGTCGCACAAGCACGACGCGCCAGCGAGTGGTGGATTGCCGGGTGCCACTCGCTGGCGCGTCGTGCTTGTGGAATGCGTCGCTTTCAGGAGGCACCTACGACCGCGTTGAATCTTCTTCCCCGGAGAACTCCGGTTTCAGGACCCGAATCTCATTGTACGATTCCGGTATCGAACGCAGCGACAACCGCAGTCCGTCCACTTCAATCTCCCGGAGGCGATACAGCCGCTGCTCTTCGCGAGGGCGGAAGGCACCCGGCAGTCCGGTGCCGAACAGCGGAAATCGTCCCGCCCCGCGCTGATCATTGACGGCCACTTCGTCGCGATCGTCCAGGGCCAGCACCAGGTGAATCGCCGGAGTCGAAGGATAGTGCAGCGTCAGGTTCAGTGTTTGTCCGACTTCGCCATCGGTGCGTGAATCCAGCGACGGGGTAAAATTCACCTCCAGACCCTGATCGATCGCTCGGTGACCGGCGTACTGAAACGTTCGGACTCCGTCTGTGATCGACGCCTCGGCGTCATTCAGCTTCCATCCCTGCACGGCTGCCACAGAAATCGTATTCATCCGCCCCGATGTCCGGGGCACCGCGGTCAGCGTTGATGCAAGATACGTCTCTGCATTCTTCGGAAGTTCTTCCGGTCCCAGCAGTCGAGCGCACAACAACAGACCCGGAATTGGAATTCGCTTCACAATGGCATCATCCTGCAGCAGTCGAGACAGCTGCAGCTTGTCTTCCGAATGAAAGTACAGGGATACGAGCGCGATGGAGCTTTGTTCTGTCTCAAGGCCGTCGTCCATGTTGCAGAGAATCAGGTCTTCTGCGTCACGATACTCCTGATGCCGGCCCAGAACCCAGGCACAGACAAGGTTGGCTTCCCAATTGCGAGTTGAGAATTCAAACGCTCTCGCGGCCGTGCGAGGCGCCTCGGGATCATTCACGCTCTCCTGAAGCAGAGAGAGATTCGCCATGCTGCTGGCCAGCATATCGTCCTGCCGAAAGTGCCCGCGACCGATCTCCGCGAGCTTCCGAAAAGTTTTTACGGCGTCCTCCGCATGTCCCAGCTGTTGCTGCGTGCGCGCGACGTAGTACCAATAGGGCGGATAACACTCCATGAATCGTTCCAGCCGCGCCAGCATGCGCAGCCGTCGTTCGCCGTCAGGTTCGGCCAGCGTATCACCCAGCTGATCAAGATCCTGATCACGCAGCAGCCAGCGGTCGGGAATCTCGTTCTTGCGGCTCAGCTTCCAGAAGCTGTCGAGAAACGTCGACGACCGCGTCATCAGCGTGGTGAACTGCGTCTTCTCGACCTGCCAGAGATCGGCATCCCGTTTGATTTGGGTCGTCCGATGGTCCCACCAGCTGTTCGCCCCGGACTGAATCACGGATCCGACCTGGCCCGTAGCCGCCTGAGCGCCGATCACGAAAAAGTCCGTCCCCAGTTTTCTTTGCTGCCCCCGACGAGACTGCTCGGTGATGACAACTCGCTCGCGGTCGCTGATTTCAACCTGTCCGATCTCGTCCAGAATCGAACGGTACAGAGTCATCACTTCCGGATCATCGATCTGATTGAGGTCGAGGTTGTTCAAAATTCGCTGCTGTTCCTCGAGCAGCACCTTCTTCGAGGGTGCTCGACGGATCCGGTGCAGTGCCGCGCGGCAGTAATTGAGCGTCACCGCAGTGTTCCGGCGGCTGGCTTCCGAGGTCGGAGTTGCTGTTGTCGCGGGCACACTGCTGACCTGCCCGAATGCCGAAGCAGCGGAAATGCAGAGCGCTAGCGCGATCGGAAAAGCGATTCGTTTCATGGTTTAAGCCACTGATCAGGTAACGTTCTTCGCCGTGGAACCCGCGACGGTCTTCGTCGGCCGGCCAGAACGTCTGACCGGCAGAGCAGCCACAACAACCAACATTCCGAATCAGCCGACGTCAGCTCTTCCATGAACCGCGCAGCCGAGGACCATCCATCATTTCGTGGCGGATCGCTAAGACAACCGGCAAACCGAACTGCGGCAAACTTCGATCGACGAAGGCACCGTTTGTGAGACGCAGGCAAGGCTGGCAAACTGCAGGAACTGCCGAAGTGCGCAGGTTTCGGCATTTTCTGCCGGTTCTTTCCGTGGTTTGCTCGTTCCCAGGCTCCTGCCTGGGAACGCATGTCCCGGAAGCTCCGCTTCCTGTGCTCTGCGCTGCGAACCAGAATCGGCCGACAGCCGGGCGTACGAAGCTGAGCTTTGGGGTTGTGCGTTCCCAGGCTGGAGCCTGGGAACGAGTGCAATCTTCGGCTTACAGCATCCTGCCAGAAACGTTACAGAACGCGGTTGGTATTATCCTGCCAGCGCAACGACATGGAGGTCACCTGTGCGCGACAAGTTTTTGTCGTTTTCTCTGCCGCTGATCGGCGATGAAGAGATCAATGAAGTCGTGGAAGCTCTAAAGTCCGGCTGGCTGACGTCCGGTCCGAGGACTCGTCAGTTCGAACAGGAATTCCGCGAAAAGGTCGGAGCCCCGGCGGCGCTGGCATTGAATTCCTGCACGGCGGGACTGCACATCGCGCTGAAGGTGCTGAATGTTGGCCCCGGTGATGAAGTCATTACGACTCCGATGACATTTGCGGCGTCGGTCAATGTCATTGAACATGTCGGCGCTCGGCCCGTGCTGGTCGACGTTGAACCCGACACGCTGAATATCCAGCCCGATGCCGTCGCACAGGCCATCACGCCTGCGACGAAAGCGATCATCGCAGTTCACTATGCCGGTCATCCGGTCGAACTGAATGCGCTTCGATCGATCGCGAACGAGTACGGCATCCACCTGATCGAAGATGCGGCGCATGCTGTCGGAGCGTTCTTTGAAGGCCAGCCGATCGGCTCAGGGTCGAATCTGACGGCATTCAGCTTCTACGCCACGAAGAATCTCACGACCGGCGAAGGAGGAATGCTGACGGGAGCCATCGATTTGCTCGATCACGCGCGAGTGATGAGTCTTCACGGGATGAATCGAGAAGCCTGGAGCCGTTATGCGGCCGGCGGCAAGTGGGCGTATGACATCGTCGAGCCCGGTTTCAAGTACAACATGACCGACATTCAGTCGGCCCTGGGACTCACACAGCTGCGTCGATTCGAACGGATGCAGGGACGTCGCCGTGAGATCGTGGAAACTTACAACAAGGCGTTTGGATCGCTCGGTGCGTTTCTCACGCCGACGACTCGTGCACACGTCACGAACGCATGGCATTTGTACGTCCTTCGTCTGAGGTCATCAGAGCTGACGATCGGCCGGAATCAATTCATCGACGAGATGACGGCCCGCAACATCGGTACGTCAGTACATTTCATTCCGATTCACCTGCACTCGTTCTACCGCAACAAGTACAGCCTGCAGCCGGACGATTATCCGGTGGCTCACGCGGCCTACCAGCAAATGGTCAGCCTGCCGCTGTCGCCGTCCATGTCGGATCAGGACGTGGCTGACGTGATCGATGCGGTACTCGATATCCGGAGCAAGTTCGGTCGGCGACGAGCAGCCGCGTGAGACAGGAGCGATGACGTCCGACTCCTCGTTCCCAGGCTCCAGCCTGGGAACGAGGTTACCACTTCCACGCCGTCACGCCTTTCAGGTTCTGAATGCACTCGGCTGGCCATTCGCCGCGGTGAAGGCGGATAATGATTTCGGCACCGAGGGCCCAGGTGCCTTCGTGCGATTCATTGTCCATACCGGCGACATGGCCGCTGAGCAGCACATTGGGCATGCTGATGAGCGGGCTGTCGGCCGGCAGCGGTTCCGTCTCGAACACATCGAGTCCCGCGGCACGGATCGTTCCGGATTTCAGAGCCCGCATCAGAGCGGCTTCATCGATCAGCGGGCCGCGAGCTGTGTTGATGATGACCGCGGTGGGCTTCATTGTCGTGAGGGACTTGTCATTGATCATGTGCTTTGTGGCTGCAGACATCGGCGAGTGCAGAGACACGAAATCCGACTTTGCCAGCAATGCTTCCAGCGACACCATGGTGATGCCGTGCTCCTTTACGAAATCAGCCGGAGGATGCGGATCGTAGCCGAGGATGTTCATCCCGAGTCCGATCGCTCTCGTTGCTGTGGCCTGCCCGATGCGCCCGAGCCCGACCAACCCGATCGTGCTGCCCGCGATTCGCGGATACGGAATGCGTTTCCATTCGCAACGCCGGACTTCCTGATCCAGTGCCGGGAAGCCGCGACCGAGGGCCATCAGCATGGCGATCGCGTGCTCGGCGACGGAATGGTGATTCACGCCGGGAGTGGTCGCGACGACGATTCTTCTTTCGTCGCAGGCCGGAAGACTAATCGCGTCAAAACCAACTCCGGCACGAGCCAGCACTCTCAGTTTCGGACTGGCCGCCAGCACCTGAGGCGGATAGGGCTCTGAGCCTGCGATGATGGCGTCGAAGTCGTGAATCGTCCTGGTGAGGACGTCCGCGTTCCAGAGATCCAGCGAACGATCAGGGACCAGGCACTCATGCCCGGCGTCTGCGAACATCTGAAAATGGGGGCCTGTCTCAGCATTCAACGCTGTACATAAAACGCGTACCATGTGGTTTCCCTGGTGGGCTGGGTTGAGAGCAGAAATCCGGACTGGACCGGAGTCCCGTCCAACGAATCGAGCCGGATGGAACGATGCGGAACGTAGCAGTCAGTCTGAATGCCGACAATCAGATCGAGATCCGTGTCGGCACTGAATCCCGCGCGGGGGAAAGTTATTATCTCGGACTGCAGCTCGACGCGGATTCGCACGAATTTCGTCCGGCGGTCGGTGTGGCTCAATTGCTGCGGGAATGGATTCGCCTGCTGATCGAGCTGAAGGACGGGCAGCAGCTGTTTCTGCCGTTCGATTTTTCCGACGAATACACTCGCTGGCTGACACTCCATCGTGAGGGTTGTGATGTTGCAATCGTCTTCGGCTGGTCGACGGTTGAAGGCTGGGCGATTTCACCGGGTGACTTTACCCGGTTCGCGCACGGGCTTCCGGGCTTCATGCCGGATGAGCCGTTGTGTGCTCAGACATTCTACCGGCCGCATGTTCTGAGCGGTCTGCGGCAGAGTCTGTTGGTTGTGGCGGAAGAGTCACTGACCCGGCGAGCGGAGGGTGTGAACCCTCCGAGGGATGCGACGGCTGATTGAACATGGCGCCGTCCAGTTAGAACCTGTCAAATAACTATTCAGAGATTGTGAGCCGCAAGGCGCTAGCCGCGGGCGGCAGCGAGACGACCCGCGGCTAGCGCCTTGCGGCTCACGAAATCGCGGTCTTAATGTTAGACAGGGCCTTTGACGGCGTTTGTGACAAGTCGGACGGCAGCAGCTTCGTCGTACCAGTCAGCTGCAGATCGGAATCCGAAGACCATCGTAGGCAGGTTCGATGGAGTCGGGCAGTTCGCATTTCAGTGAATCGTAATCGAGTTCGTGGGACATATGAGTAAAAAACGCCAGGCGGGGCTTTAACTGGCGGACGAGGCTAATCGCGGCATCGACATGCAGATGGGTCGGATGCGGTTCGTGGCGGAGGCAGTCGAGGACAAGCACGTCCAGGTTTCGCAGGAGTTCTTTGCTGGCGGCAGGGATCGTCGAGACGTCGGTGCAGAACGCGACGTTGCCGATTCGAAAACCCAGGATCGGCAGATCGCCGTGCTTCAGGCGGACGGGCTGGACAATCAGTCCCAGCAGTGAAAAGGCCTCCGTTTCATTGATGCGTTCGAAACGCAGTCGCGGGGCGGCGAATTGATGCGCGTGAGTCGTGGGGTCTGAGAACGCATAGTCGAACGTCTGCCGGATCTGGTTCTCAACAGGTTCCTCGCAAAAGATCGGCAGCGGCGCGGGCAGCTGGAAGCCAAAAATGCGCAGGTCATCAATTCCCATGATGTGATCGGCATGAGAGTGAGTCATCACGGCCGCACGAATCAGCGTCGCTCGTTCACGGACCAGCTGCAGGCGAAGCTCCGGACCGGCATCGATGACAAATTCCCCTTCGGGTGCGCGGACCAGAACTCCGGAACGCATTCGTCGGTTACGAGGATTGTCGGACAGGCAGACGGCGCAGCGACATCCGACCACGGGCACACCGATGCTGGTGCCGGTGCCCATGATGATCATTTCGGATGGGGGCTGCGAGGCGCTCATAGAGAGTTCGGTCAGGACACAAACCGCGGGGCCACCGACTCTGCCAGTGCCCTCGGAATACTCGCTGCGGAAAAATCGCACTGGCAGAGCCAGTGGCACACAACCAGAAATCAGGATTGCTCCTCGTTCCCAGGCTGGAGCCTGGGAACGAGATCCCGCGACGGCGGTCAGTTCTTCAGCAATGGAGCATGAATCTCACTGAGTTCTTCGGCGGGGATCTTGATGACTTTGCGGTCGTAAGTCATCAGTCCGTTGATTTCACCTTCGACGTCAGTGGTCTGAGTATAGACGCCGGCTGAAATACCGCGAGCCTTCAGCTCTGTGAGGATCCGGATCGATTCACGGTAGCGGGCTTTGTACTCGTCGACGGTCTTCGGGAGATCGCCGTAGCCCCAATTGCGGTCATTGTTCGCGAACAGATGATCCTGAACGGGCCAGCCGTGACCTCCGAATTCGCCGACAACCTTGACGTAGTCGTGGAAGCGAGGCTGATCGAAGGGAAACGCCGGATGCGGATAACTGTGTTCATCAGCAATGTCTCCGACCGGCCAGAAATTGCCGCCGCTGGCAACGTTGACGAGGCGAGTTTTGTCGCGCTCGACGGTCCATTTGCCGACCTCCATTGTCCGATGCTGTCCCCAGGCTTCGTTGAACGGAACCCACATCACAATGCTGGGCACGTCTTCCAGATGAGTGATCATGTCGTCGAGTTCAGCCATGTATTGCTGATGATCATCGTCGGACCACACTGCATCCTCGGGATTCGGAGCCAGCCGAGTCCATGGTGGATTGATCAGCGCGCTGGGCTGATCCTGCCAGACCATCATTCCAAGGCGGTCGCAGTGATAGTAGAAGCGGCGCGGCTCAACCTTGATGTGCTTGCGAATCATGTTGAAGCCCGCGGACTTCAGAAATTCAATGTCATAAGCCAGAGCCTGATCCGAAGGTGGTGTCAGCAAACCGTCGGGCCACCAGCCCTGATCCAGCGGGCCAAGGTGAAAAATCCAGGCATCATTGAGCGTCAGCCTCCAGTGATGGTCGCGTCCATCCTGCTTTCTGCCGACCGCACGGAGGGCGAAATAGCTGTCCACCGTGTCAATCACAGTGCCGCTCGGTGACAGCACTTCCGCCTTCAGATCGTATAGAAATGGTGTCGTCGGAGACCAGTTCTTTGGATCTTCAATCGCTACGACTGCTTCCTTGTCCGACGGAACTGTCACAGCAGGACCGTTGACGATGGAATATCGGACTGAACAGCCTTCCGGCGGTGTTCTGGTGAAACGGCTCTTGAGGGAAACCCACACTCCGGGCGGCTCAGAGTTTTGGTTTTCGAGGTTGAACGCATAGTCGAGATCCTGAATGAACGTGTCAGCGACCTCTTCCAGCCAGACCGTCTGCCAAATTCCCGAGACCCGCGTGTACCAGATCGCATGAGGCCGCAGGTGCTGCTTGCCTCGAAGCTGAGCCCCGTCGGTGGAATCTTCGACTCGAACGATCAGTTCATTTTTGCCTTCGCGGATCGCCCCGGTGATGTCGAGTGAGAACGGCAGGTTGCCGCCGATGTGGCCTCCGACATCCTTGCCGTTGACCATCACCGTGCAGCGGTAGTCGACCGCTTCAAAGTTGAGCAGCAGCAACTTTCCGTGAGACTTCTTCGCATCGAATGAGCGTCGATACCAAAGGGCCTCGCCCGGTTGCAGGTGTTTCTGAACGCCTGACAGTCGGGATTCGATGGCGAATGGAACAAGGATTTTTCCGGACCACTCGGCAGGCACAGTGTGTTCGTCTCCGGGTGTGATTGCGTAATCCCAAATGCCGTTGAGATTGGTCCAGCCTGATCGCACGAGCTGCGGCCGAGGATACTCCTGCCAGGCGTTCTCAGGCGTGACTTTGCTGCCCCATTCCGTGATGAGTTCGGTCTTGTAAGGCTCAGGCTTTCCCGTGGCGGCAGGCAGTTTCGGGACGTTGTCCGCATCGATGAGATGGACATCGATGAACTGGCCGCCGCCGTTCTGATGGCAATGGACGGCGAGCAGATTCTCGCCCGACTTCAAGGCCTTCTGTGCGTCATCGGAAAGCGGCAGGATTTTATATTCTGTGACCCATCTTTCGACGGCAGCCACCTTTTGGCCATTGATAAAAATCTCGGCTTCTTCGTCGTGATGAATCAGCAGTGCCGGGTTCTTCGGGACGGCCTGAAGATTGACCGTGCGGCGGAGCCAGATATCGGGAGTCAGCCATTCCGTGTTGACTCGGGAACCTGGTGTTGATGGTTCACCGAAACCTCCCTGGCCTTTCGTCCACTGCCTGTCATCGAAATCCACTGCGTGCCAATCGTCCGCCGGCCGGGCGGTGGTCCACTGCCAGGGACCGTTCGGAGTCTCCTGTACGGCTGGAAAACTGAACGGACCCCCGGCCTGAGCATGGCTCATCAGGCCATTGGTCCCGGCAAACAAATCGATCACGACCGCCAGGCAAATGACCGTCACATGCCGGCAGTGATTTACTGTTGACCAGCCGCTCCGCCGGCTGGAATTCGCGACGCCCCCTGAAGAATGCGGCAATTCTCTGCACTTGGCGCCAAGTCCCGCCGACGGAGCGGCGGGCCAACAGTAAGAAACCACAGCCACGGCAAGCTCCTTGCGATGCAAATGCGGATGTCACCTCACGGGAATCCCGGCAACAAACAAGGGCAAGCTGTACGGCGGTGGCGGTCAAAAATCAATCGACCAATAACGTGCGATTCTCAGGTAGCTCGCCAGCGGCTGGACGGGAACGCTATCCTTCGGGTCGACTCGGTCGTCGTTCCCGGCAGAATTCGCTGCCTTTTGCTGAGCAGACAGTGTGAGGCTGTTGGGTCAGTGATGTTGGAGCGTCTGATCACCGCATTCCTTCGTAAACAACCGTGCCGACTGTGTTTTTCTCAACCCGTTGTAACGATTGTTCCGAGTGAATGAGTTGACGGATTCGGCACCGCGGGCACGGGGTGCGCTTTGGCAGGACTTGCCGGTTCCCAAGGACTTTGAAGCTGTCGGCTGCCTCTGATCCGCTGTTTGATTTTTCGGTCTGACTGAAATCCAGGTAACACCACCATGCTCCTGACTACATGGCTCTCGACTGCACGACGTCACTTTAGCCGGTCATCCGTTGTTCGCCGGACTGTCCGGGGCAACTCTCGGAAATCGCTGAGAACTGAGTCACTGGAGGCTCGATCGCTGCTGACAGCACTGGTGATTAACCTGGACAACCAGTCGTTGTTCACGAACGCGGCTGGCGGGATTGAAGTTGACAACGCCGACCTGGCCGGGTGGGATTCGCTGGTCATTGAAGGGATTTCGATCAGCACATCCGCCGGAGATGCCATCTCGATCAACCTGTCGGGAATCATACTCAACAGCATCGCATTGGAATCCATCATTGTCGGGAATCACACGGCCGTCGGATTCGACATTGATCTGTTGAACGTCACAGGTCTGCATACGATTGCAATAGAAGATGTCACCATCACCGGGACCGGACGCGGTCTTGATTTGACGCTGAACAATACGGACACGGATGCACTGACCATCGATGATTCCACGATTCCCGGCATCCGAGTGGATGCACTCAATGGCGGAGACATCGGCCACGGACTGATCACGCAAACCAGGATCGCTGCAGGAACGGGTTTTGAAGGAGTGCTGCTCAACGTCAATGCCGGTACCGCGGACAACTTCCGCATCGAAAACAATCCGCTCATCAGCTCACCGAACAGAGACTTCATTCGCATCAATTCAACGAACTCTCCGACCGACGGACTGGCGATCGTGAATAACACGATAGGCTCGCAAACGCAGGGTGCCGGGATCGTCTTCCGGGCTGAAGGCGACACGTTCGTGCAACCGATGACGTTGACAAACAATTCCATTCAGGGTGAGAGGCTTCAGACGTTCGTGTTCGATGTGTCGGGTATCGGACTGCAGTTCGACACGAACGCCATCACCGGAAAGGCATTTACACCGATCGGGGCAACGGGCACAACGACTGGTTTTCAGACGGCAACGCTCAGCCCTGACATGAAGATCCTGACTGTCACCTTCAACGGTTTTGATCCTGGTGAGACGCTGCAATTTGTGATCGACATCGACTTGGCCGGCGGAATTCCCGCATCGATCTTCGGCGATGATTTGATCGGCGCGGACATCACAGCCACGCTGACAGGCAATCGGATTGTGGCCGGGCAAATGATCGGCGACCCAACGAAGGTCACGGCCTCCGAATTCGCGGTCGGCCCGGGAGTCGCCGGAACGACACAGGGGATCATGCTCAATCTGTTCAACTCCCCGACCACGAATCTGACGATATCCGGAAACAGCGTCGGCGGTGCTCCAGGTCACGCCCTGCTGATCGATGCCAAAGCCAACAGCGACGTCACGGGGGTGATCACCAGCAACGAGTTTCTGGCGTCAGGCCGGGACGGTGTTCGCTTCAGAATGGTCGACAGCAATTTCGCCGGAGCAGTGATCGGGAACAACATCGCGAACAACGGTGAAAACGGGATTTCCGTTCTGCCAAGTGTGACGCGAACGGGGAAAGTCGAAGCCCTGCTGGACCTGAATCCAGTGATCGTCACATCGACCAATCATGGTCTGGTGACCGGTGATCAGATCATGCTGCAGGGGCTGGTGAACGACGACCCGACCATCAACCACCCTGCCAACGGGCTCCATACGATCACGCGGATCGACAACAACCGGTTTCGTCTGAATTTGGTGAACGGCACCGCGCCGGGCGTTCGCTATGTGGGCGGTGGTGCCTGGTATGTGCCTGACTTCCGGTCCGATGGGACGATCCGTGGACTGGTCACGGTGGACATGCAGGCTTCGATTCCGGAAGGCACCATTCGTGCTGCGACCAATGCCGGTCCGATCGTGATTACGTCACCGAAGCACGGTCTGACGACGGGCCAGAGAGTCCGCATCAGCAATGTGGCGGGGAATACGGCAGCAAACGGTGTGCAGAAAGTCACCGTGATCGATGCCGATACGTTCAGTCTGGATTCGACGACCGGCAATGGAGCGTACGACACAACCGCAGGATTCGGCACGTGGACCGGAAATGTCATTACGAACGCTGCGAATTCATCGAATCTGCTGATTACGTCTCCTGGCCATGGACTTCAGACAGGCGAAGAGATCCGCGTCACAGGAGTCCTTGGAAACTCCGCAGCCAACGGCACGTTTAAAGTGTCTGTGATCGATGCCAATACGTTCCGTCTGGATGGTGCCATCGGCAGTGGAACCTATGGCGGCGGCGGTAACTGGGTGCGACTGAATGATATAACCTTCACCGGCGATCGCATTCCCCAGCGAGTCGGCAAGAATCTGATTACCGGGAACAAAGGAACCGGATTCTTCACAGATTTGCAGACAGGCACAGTCTTCCGAGGCGATCTTGTCGGAAACACGATTTCCCAGAATCTGCAGAAGGGAGTTCACGTCAGGTCTCACAGCTTCGGACTGGGCATCGATCTGCCGCTGGATCCGAATGACCCTCTGGCACTGCCCGGACTGCAGGACATCAGTTTTGATGTGAATATCGGAACCAGTGCAGCTGGTGACGGAAATCTGTTCGATCGCAATACTCAAGCCGGAATTGTGATCGAGGCTCTCGATCACGGCACAGGGTCGTTCCAGATCCGGAACAACATCGTCACCAGCAACCTGAACGATGGCTTGGCGTCCACTCCGTATTCGGGCGACGGCATTGTCGTCCGCCTGACGAATGACGAATCAACGACTGAGGCAGTCGCATTCCTGTCAGAATCAATCATCGACGGCAACACGATCGGGGTCGACAACCAGGGGAACGAAGGAAACGGTCTGCTGTTTTCAATAACTCAGCGGACCCGCATCCAGGACCTGAAACTGACGAACAACAATTTCCTGAACAACCTTCAGGATGGTTTTCGATTTGTCCGTACCGAAGACGCAGACCTGAGCAAAGTGGTCATCGAAAAGAATCGTGTCACAAATAATGTGGGTGACGGATTTGATCTCTTCGCGAAAAACACAGTCGACGACAGTCTGGACTTCAGTATCAATGAGAACATCATCGACGACAACGGGCAGTATGGGCTTCGGATTGAAGTGCAGGCGGACGCCCGCGTGGCCGTACAGTTTGACCGCAATTCCGTGCGAGGCAACGGACATACTCCGGCGAATAGCGGTTTCCATCCGGCCGACGGTGTTCCCGGTTCATCAAAATCTGCCGGGGGCGTGGGTATTCTGGGTTTCCAGCAGGTGGTCGTCGATTTTTCCGCCCATGAAACTCATATCGACAACAATTTCGGCGACGGATTCAGTACGGACGCCTTTAACTTTTTTGACACACTGAAGGTAAACGTGTCATTGAGCAACGTCACCCTGAACAATAATACGCTGACTGGCTACCGCAGCCATGGCGCTGGGTTCGGAGACGTTGAGTTCGTGGACAGCACATTCGATGGGAACCTCGAAGATGGTGTGAGGATTGTCTCAATCGAAGACAAGACTGACTTCTTTGAACGCCGTGTCGGTGGCATGGATATCTCGGTCTTTGCTGAAAGAAACAGTTTCAGTTTTAACGGTCAGAGCGGCGTACAACTGGGCCAGGGCGTTTCAGCCGTGTTTGGTGACGGCACCATCCCAAATGCAAATTACTTCGATTTCAACGGTGAAGACGGGCTGAAGATTACGCAGAGTGCCGGCCCGCATCTGCTGTCTCAGAACTCGATCGTGAATCTGGGGGGGACCACCGTCGAGTATGCTCGTCGCCGCCAAACGACAGCATCCACCAACTTCTTCCGCAATAATCAGGGAGACGGCATCGATATCGGACATTTTGCTCAGACAGAGGGCGGCAACGTCGAACACGGCGATGAAGTCGTGACCGATGCCCATGTCTCGATCAACGACGCGACGATTACGGGTAACCTGGGTGACGGAGTGGAATACCTCGCTGACAATGTGCTGAGGATCTCTCCGATTGTCGGTGGCGGACAGGACGTCGCGTACACAAATCGATCGAGCCTGTCGATTGAGAATTCCCGCATTTCCGGCAACGCAAAACGCGGCGTGGACATACTGAATCGCCACGGCGAGGACTCGTTTATTAATCTGATCAATAACGAGATTATCTCTAACGCACTGGAAGGTGTTTATGTGCTGAACACCGCATCGCACTTCCAGCTGCAGAACGGACCATCCGACCCCCTGATTCCATTCATTGAAGATCTTCCCGTTCGATTTGATGACGACGAGCGTTTTTTCTCTGTAGGTACGAAGCAGCGCGAGGTGGATTTTGAAATCAGCCCGCATATTGAATTTCGTGCACAAGACAATCTCATTGAATCCAACGGTTCAGCAAACGTGAGTTCCGTAGTGCCTGTCAATCTGTCGGACATCGGTGTGGCCGATGAAAACGGAGTGGCAAGCACGAGCTGGACTCATGAGTTCACGACAGTTCAAGGGACGTTGGGTGGCATTGTGCTTCGCGTCGGTGCCGTCGACTCCGCTGGTCGCCTGACAAACTTCTTCTTTGATGCAGACCGACCTGGCCTTTACGTCGCCAACCCTGCCTGGGAACTTGGACTCGCCGGAATCGACGCCGAAATCTTCCGGAACACATTTGACGGCAACGTCGGAACCGATGTTTACATCGACTCGTTTACGGCACAGATTCCGATGCAGTCCCAAGGTAACTTTAATGACGGAGACTCAGTCCCCCCGGGGAAGCTCTTCTGGCAGTTCGCGGCGCAGGGATATCGCGACCCGCTCTCAAGAATCGACCTCGTCTTCCGCGAAAACGTCGGCAACTCGCTGGATGTGACGAACGGGTTCGCGTTTTTGGACAACCGCGAATCCGAATTCAAGTCGCGATCAGTCAATTCTTTCGCGCCAAACCATGTACACGCAAATAATCCCGACGGCCCCTGGAATGACGGCGGTCCGTATCGATTCCGCAATCAACAGCGCACGCTCGGGTACTTCAACAGAGTCGGCGACGACCCAAGTTCCCTCTTCACACCATATTACTGGGCTGTCTTTAACGAAGCGAATCCGCCAGTGCGGTACGGTGACTGGAGCTTTGACGGCTGGGGAACGTCTTCCTGGCGCGTCGAGCGTGATTCTGAAACATTGAACTTCCCAAACACCAGCCCGGCTCAGGGCCTGAGTGACTTCTTTGACATCGTTGACATCAGTATCCAAGGCGACTCGACGCAGTGGGACACCGGGAGAAACCTGCCTGGATTCACTGGTGATACAAACTGGTCGCTTGACCGCGGCGACGTCTTCAACGTTGGACCCGGATTGGCTCCGATCGCCGCGGATTCCCTGGAAGAGAACGATAGTTTCGTCGGGGCGACAGACATGGGTACCGTGTCGGGCCCGGGGTATTCCGTCAACAGTCTCGCCACCGGAAACATTCTCAGCGTACATACAAAAGGCGACCGTGATTACTACCGGTTCATCGCCGGCGGGACTGGTGCCATTGATGTCAATCTGGGAGTGACTGACGCGGGCGGGGACCAATTGATCTTCATGCTCTATGAAGTGAATCCTGCCCTCGAATCCGAAGAGCTTGCAGTGAATCGTGCTGCCAACGGGTCTCCGATTTGGGTGATCGCTAACCCTGGTGCCGCTGCAGCAACGCTCTCGGCGAATGTAACGGCCGGGAAAGAGTACTACATCGAAGTCTTCGGAACGGAGCGCGAGAATGTATTCCAGAGTGTATTTGAAGCAGAAGGCTCTTTAGGGAAATCATTCTATTACGGCACTGTTCGCACGTATGATTTATCCATTGACGCACCGGCATTCAGCGGCGGTG
>Ga0163144_10009066_pt1 | contig 21421 bp, 20 predicted proteins | sample OliLak19BULKMAT1_FD_123175 | JGI IMG/M metagenome (GOLD analysis project Ga0163144, IMG submission 123175) | Freshwater microbial mat bacterial communities from Lake Vanda, McMurdo Dry Valleys, Antarctica - Oligotrophic Lake LV.19.BULKMAT1 | ecosystem: Environmental > Aquatic > Freshwater >... | reverse complement strand
CGCGCCGAGCTCGGCCGCCAGCGTGTGCAGCCCGGCTTCCAGCTGCGCCAGCGTGGTGGCGCCGTAGGTCTGCGGCTCGCGGGTGCCGAGCAGATTGAGGTTGGGGCCGTTGAGGACGAGGATCTTCATGGTGTGTCCTGGGAATGTGAGCCGTGCCACTGCAGCGGCGCGGTCAGCCGCACCGGGGTGTCGGTGGCGCCGCAGCCATCGTAGCCGCCCCGGCGCTCGATCACCTCGAAGAAGAAGCGGCCATCGAACGCCACGCTGCAGGCTTGCAGGAAATCGCCCCTGGCGCAGCCGAAGTGGCCCACGGAGCGCGCCACCCACCACCAGGCGCGGCGGCCGGTCCGCGCTTGTGGTTCACAGCTTGATGCGGCCGGTCCAGAGGTCCTTGTACATGACCCAGTCGCCCATGAAGCTGTAGAGCGGCCGGCTGAAGCTGGCCGGCTTGTTCTTCTCGAACACGAAATGGCCGACCCAGGCACAGCCATAGCCGGCCAGCAAGCCGTACAGCAGGTATTGCGGGCGGCCGGTGGCAAGCAGCAAGCCCAGGCAGACCAGGCTCAGCGTGGAGCCCAGGAAGTGCAGGCGCCGGCAGGTCCGGTTGGCGTGTTCGCCCAGGTAGAAGGGGTAGAACTCCGCGAATGTCTTGAACGCTCGCGGATCAACGGCGGGCCGGGCGGCGGTGGTGTTCATCAGGATCTCCTTCAGGCAAGGGCGCTGCGCAGCGCGGTCAGCGTGGCATCAGGGGTTTCGGCGAGCTGGTGGTGGCCGCTGGGCACCATGGCCACGGTTGCGCGCAGCGCGGCGGCCAGTTCGCGGGTGGCGCGCGGCGGCGTCATCTGGTCATGCTCGCCAAGCAGCAGCGTGGCCGGGCAGCGCACGCGTGCGGCGGCGTCGAGCCCGCCGGCATAACGGTTGCACACCTCGAAGTCGTGGTGGAAGAGGTTGATGCCCGGCGCGCCGGCCTGCACCCGCCGCATCAGCGCCAATGCCCCGCCGTGCAGCCAGTTGCCCGGGCCCGGGAAGCCCGGCTTGCTGGCCAGCGTGGAGATGGCCCAGGCGTTGACCATCGCCATCGCGCGCTCTGGTGCTTCGAGCGCTGTGGCCAACAGTGCATCGCTGACCTTCATCGGCACGGCTGTGCCGATCATCACCAGCCGCGCCGCGCGCTCGGGCGCACGCGCCGCCGCTTCCAGCGCGACCAGCGAGCCCATGCTGTGGCCGACCAGCACGGCGCGCTGCACGCCGGCGGCGTCCAGCAGCGCCAGCAGCCAGTCGGCCAGCGCCTCGATGCTGGCCAGCGGCGGGCCTGCGCTGCGCAGGTGGCCGGGCAGGTCAACGGCCAGCACGCCGTGGCCGTGGTGCGCGAACCAGCGTGCCAGCAGCGTCCAGACGCTGTGGTCGTTGCTCGCGCCATGCACGAAAACCACGCAGGGCAGCGTGTTGTCGAATGGTTTGCCGCCCGTGTAGGCGTAGGCTTCGAGGCCGTGGACGAGCAGCTTCACCGGGCTTTCTCCGCGGCGCGCAAGGCCCGCTTCAAATCGTCGATCAGGTCGTCCGCGTCTTCCAGCCCGATCGACAGCCGGATCGTGCCCGGCGTGATGCCGGCCGCAGCCAGCGCCGCGTCGTCCATGCGGAAGTGCGTGGTGCTCGCCGGGTGGATCACCAGGCTGCGGCAGTCGCCGACGTTGGCCAGGTGCGAGAAGATCTTCAGCGCCTCGATGAAAGCCTTGCCCTGCTCGCGGCTGCCCTTCAGGTCGAAGCTGAACACCGAACCGCAGCCGCGTGGCAGCAGCCGCTTCGCCAGTGCATGGCTGGGGTGGCCTTCCAGCTCCGGGTAGCCGACCCGCGCCACCGCCTTGTGGCTGGCCAGGAAGGCGACGATCTTGCGCGTGTTCTCGACATGGCGCGCCATGCGCAAGGGCAGCGTCTCGATGCCCTGCAGGATCAGCCAGGCCGTGTGCGGGCTCATGCAGGCGCCGAAATCGCGCAGTCCCTCGCGGCGGGCGCGCAGCAGGAAGGCGCCGACGGTGCTCTCTTCGCTGAACACCATGCCGTGGAAACCTTCGTACGGCTCGGTGAGTTCGGGGAAACGGCCGGTGGTTGCGTGGGAACGCTCCCAGTCGAACAGACCGCTGTCGACGAGCACGCCGCCGACCACCGTGCCGTGGCCCGAGAGGAACTTGGTGGCGCTGTGGAACAGCAGGTCGGCGCCGTGTTCGAAGGGCTTCATCAGCCAGGGCGTGGTGAAGGTGGAGTCGACCAGCAGCGGCAGCCCGGCCTCGTGCGCCACGGCGGCCACGGCCGGGATGTCGAGCACGTCCAGCCCGGGGTTGCCCAGCGTCTCGCCGAACAGCAGCTTGGTGTTCGGCCGGATCGCGGCGCGCCAGCCGTCCACGTCACCGGGCCGCACGAAGGTGGTGCCGATGCCGAAGCGCGCCAGCGTGTAGTGCAGCAGGTTGTGGCTGCCGCCGTAGAGCGCGCTGCTCGCCACGATGTGCGAGCCGGCGCCGGCGATGGTGCAGATCGCCAGGTGCAGCGCCGCCTGCCCGCTGGCCGTGGCGATGGCGCCCGAGCCGCCTTCGAGTGCGGCCAAGCGCTCTTCGAGGACGGCATTCGTCGGGTTGCTGATGCGGCTGTAGACATGCCCCGAACGTTCCATGTTGAACAGGCTGGCCGCGTGTTCGCTGCTCTCGAAGACGAAGCTCGTCGACAGCACGATGGGCACGGCGCGCGCGCCGGTCACGGGGTCGGGCGAGGCTCCTGCATGCAGTGCGAGGGTGTCGAAACCGGGGTCCGAATATCCGGCCATGGGAGGCGCTCGCAGCGATGGTGAGGCGTTCATTGTGGGCTATATTGCCGCGCAGACGAGCAGCCGAAAGCAAGCGCCATGAAAGTCACCGACATCCTCCGCGTCAAGGGCGGCACGCTATACACCGTCACCCCCGACCAGCCGCTGGCGCAGGCCGTGCAGACCATGTCGGAGCTCGACATCGGCTCGCTGGTCGTCATGGATCACGGCGACCTCACCGGCATGCTGACCTTTCGCGAGGTCATCAACGCCATCGTGAAGAACGGCGGCACGCTGGGCAAGACACTCGTGCGCTCGGTGATGGACGACGCCCCGCTGACCTGCACGCCGGCCACCGAGATCGACGAGGTGCGCCGCATGATGCTGATGCGGCACGCGCGCTACATGCCGGTGCTGGAAAGCCGCACCCTGATGGGCGTGATCTCGTTCTACGACGTCGCCAAGTCGGTGGTGGAGGCGCAGGACTTCGAGAACCGCATGCTGAAGGCCTACATCCGCGACTGGCCCGAGGCCAAGGCCGAGGCCGAAGGCGATACGGGCCGCGCGGCGGGCGCCGCGGGCTCGGTCTGAACGGCGTCTGAACGGCGTCTGAACGCCGTCAGGCCGGTGGCCGTGGCTTGCTGTCCGCGTCGTCGAAGGCGGCCGCCACAGTGGGCACGATGTGCTCGGCGCCGATCAGCGCCTCGAAGCCCGAACGCCGCATCAGCGACAGCGGTTGCTCGTTGACGTTGGCCAGCACCAGGCCGATGCCGCGCCGCTTCAGCGTGCGGTGCAACTGGTCCAGCGCGTCGATGCCCGAGGTGTCGAGCGAGATCAGGCGGTGCATCTCCAGCACCACGGCGCGCGCGCCTTCGGGCAACTGCGCCGGCAGCGCCTCGATCTTGCCGACCGCGCCGAAGAACAGCGAGCCGAACAGCTCGAACACCACCACGCCCGGCGGCGCGTTCTGCGCCGGCACCGGCCGCACGCTGAACAGCGTGCTCATGCGGTAGATGAAGAACACGCAGGCCAGCACCAGGCCCACCTCGACGGCCACCGTGAGGTCGAAGATCACCGTCAGCAGGAAGGTGCCGACCAGGATGGTGCGGTATTGCAGGCTGAACTTCGGCAGCCTGGCGAATTCACGCCATTCGCCCATGTTCCAGGCCACGAACATCAGGATGCCGGCCAGCGCAGACAGCGGAATGTGCACCGCCAGCGGCGCCGCCAGCAGCACGATGACCAGCAGCGTGGCCGCATGCACGATGCCGGCCACCGGGCTGACCGCGCCGGCCCGCACGTTGGTGACGGTGCGGGCGATGGTGCCGGTGGCCGGAATGCCGCCGAACAGCGGCGTGACGAAGTTGGCCAGGCCTTGCGCCATCAGCTCCTGGTTCGGGTCGTGGCGCGGCAGCTCGGTCATGTTGTCGGCCACTCGTGCGCACAGCAGCGACTCGATGGCGCCGAGCAGCGCGATGGTCACGGTCGGTATCACCAACTGCTTGACGGTGACCCAGCTGAACTCGGGCAGCGCGAAAGCCGGCAGCGACTGCGGTATGCCGCCAAATCGCGAGCCGATGGTTTCCACCGGCAGCGCCAGCCCGCGCACGGCGAGTGTGGCGGCCACCAGCGCCACCACCGTGCCCGGCAGGTGCGCCATGGCGCGCCGGGCCTTGTCGGACAGGCCCATCGGTCCGGTCGGCATGGCGTAGGACTTGGGCCAGAAGACGACGATGGCCAGGCTGGCCAGGCCGATGGCCAGCGCCGGCAGGTTCAGCGTGTGCAGGTGGCTGGCCAGCATGCCGGTGAGGGCGAAGAAGTCGCCCGGCAGCCTGGGCGTCGTCAGGCCGAGCAGGTCTTTCACCTGCGACAGGCCGATCAGCACCGCGATGCCGTTGGTGAAGCCGATGATGATGGGCACCGGCACGTAGCGCACCATCGCGCCCAGCTTGAACAGGCCCATCAGGAACAGCAGCACCCCGGCCAATGAGGTGGCGATCAGCAGGTTGGCCAGCCCGTAGCGTTCGACGATGCCGTAAACGATGACGATGAAGGCGCCCGCCGGCCCGCCGATCTGCACGTGCGAGCCGCCCAGCGCCGAGATCATGAAGCCGGCGATGATGGCCGTGAAGATGCCCGACTCGGGCTTGACGCCCGAGGCGATCGCAAACGCCATCGCCAGCGGCAAAGCCACCACGCCCACCGTGAGGCCGGCGCCGATGTCGGCCGCGAGCATCTTGCCGTTGTAGCCCGCCAGCGTGTCGATCAGCCGAGGTCTGAAGCGGTGCAGCTGGGGCAGTGCCATCTCGCTATGTTGCTACGGCGGCCTTGCGTCGCGCTTGCGTGGGCAGGGTGGGGGGCAAGGTGCGTCGTCGATGCCGCACACCCTTTTCTGGCGTCAGCGCACCCGCAGCCCGGGAGCCGCGCCCGGCCAAGGTTCCAGCACGTAGAGCCCCGGGTGGGCTTTTTCGTCGGCGTGGCTGGCGGCCAGCACCATGCCTTCGGAGACGCCGAACTTCATCTTCCGCGGTGCCAGGTTGGCCACCAGCACGGTCAGCTTGCCGGCCAGTTGTTCGGGCGCATAGGCGCTGGCGATGCCGCTGAACACGTTGCGCAGCCTGGGTTTGCCGTCGGCTTCGTTCACTTCGCCGGCGTCCAGCGTCAGGCGCAGCAGCTTGGTGCTGCCCTCGACACGCTCGGCGGCGACGATCTTCGCGATGCGCAGGTCGACCTTGGCGAAGTCGGCAATGCCGATCTCGGCGGCCAGCGACTCGCCGCCCGGTGGCGCTGGCGGCGGCGTTGAGGCCGAGGCGGCATCGGCCGGGACTTCGAAGAGCGCGTCGAGCATCTTCGGATCGACCCGCTGCATCAGATGGCGGTACTCGCCGATCGCATGGTGGCCGAGCGCGCGCGCACTGTCGCTCCACTGCAGCGGCGCGATCTTCAGGAAGGCCTCGACCTGCGCGGCCAGCGCCGGCAGCACCGGCTTCAGGTAGAGCGTGAGCAAGCGGAAGGCCTCGATGCAGACGCTGCAGACATCGTGCAGCGCGGCGCTCAGTTGCGGACGCTCGCCATCTTGCTTCGCCAGTTCCCAGGGCTTGTGCTGGTCGACATATTCGTTGACGCGGTCGGCCAGCGACATCACCTCGCGCAGCGCCTTGCCGAACTCGCGTGTCTCATAGAGCTCGCGCACGGTGCCGGCGTGGCCACGCAGGGTATCGAGCAGCATGCGGCCCTCGACGCCGACATCGGCCGCCAGCAGGCCGCCGAAGCGCTTGCTCAGGAAGCCGGCGGCGCGGCTGGCGATGTTGATGTACTTGCCGACCAGGTCCGAGTTGACGCGTGCCACGAAGTCGGCTCGGTTGAAGTCCAGGTCTTCGACGCGCCCGTTCAGCTTGGCGGCGATGTAGTAACGCAGCCATTCGGCGTTCAGGCCGAGTTCCAGGTACTTCAGCGGGCTGATGCCGGTGCCGCGGCTCTTGCTCATCTTCTCGCCGCTGACGGTGAGGTGGCCGTGCACGAAGATGTGGTCGGGCAGCTTGCGGCCCGAGAACTTCAGCATCGCCGGCCAGAACAGGGTGTGGAAGGTGACGATGTCCTTGCCGATGAAATGCACCTGCTCGAGCGCGGGGTCGGCGAGGTAGGCGTTCACGTCTTGCCCGCGCTTGTCGAACAGGTTCTGCAGCGAGGCGAGGTAACCCACCGGCGCGTCGAGCCAGACGTAGAAATACTTGCCCGGGGCATCGGGGATCTGAATGCCGAAGTAGGGCGCGTCGCGGCTGATGTCCCAGTCACCGAGACCCGGCTGATCGTCGTCGGCGGGCGCGAACCATTCCTTGACCTTGTTGGCCACCTCGGGCTGCAGGCGGCCGTCCTGCGTCCACTGCGACAGGAAGGCCACGCAGCGCGGGTCCGACAGGCGGAAGAAGAAATGTTCGCTGGTTTTCAGCACCGGCGTGGCGCCCGACAGCGCCGAGTACGGGTTCTTCAGATCGGTGGGCGCGTAGACGGCGCCGCAGTTCTCGCAGTTGTCGCCGTACTGGTCCGCAGTGCCGCATTTCGGGCACTCGCCCTTGATGAAGCGGTCGGGCAGGAACATGCCCTTTTCGGGGTCGAAGAACTGCTCGATGGTGCGCGTGGCGATCAGCCCGTTCTCGCGCAGCGCCAGGTAGATGGACTGAGCCAGTTGGTGGTTCTCGGGCGCGTCAGTGCTGTGCCAGTTGTCGAAGGCGATGTGGAAGCCGTCGAGATAGGGCTGGCGACCGGCGGCGATGCCGGCGACGAAGGCCTGCGGCGTCAGGCCGGCCTTCTCGGCCGCGATCATGATCGGCGCGCCGTGGGCGTCGTCGGCGCAGACGAAGTTCACCTCATGGCCGAGCAGGCGCTGGAAGCGCACCCAGGTGTCGGCCTGGATGTACTCCATCATGTGGCCGATGTGGAAGGCGGCGTTGGCGTAGGGCAGTGCGGTGGTGACGAATAGCTTGCGGGTCATGACGGCCGGCCTGCGGTGGGATGGGGAGCGCGGATTCTAGGCGCCGGGTACGATGCGCCGAACTCTTCCAGGTGCGCCGCCCCATGCCCGCAACTCACGATTGCCGCTCCTGCCGCTCCTGCCGCTCCTCAAGCCGGTTGCCCGCATGGCTGGCGCTTGCCGTATCGACCTTTCTGCCGCTGACCGCCGCCACCGCAGCCTTCAGCGACGCCGACGTGCAACGCTGCCGCGCCGAACTCGCCGCTGCCGCCAGGCTGGCCTGCTACGACGCCCTGCCATTGTCAGGCGTGACGGCCGCGCCGGTCACCCCGGCGGCGGCCGCTGCCGGCATGGTGGCGGGCAGCGGGACGGCCGGCGCCCGCTTCGGGCTGGAGTACGAGGGCCTGAAAAACGAGCCCGACGCCGTCGAAAGCACGGTGGCCGGGCGTTTCGAGGGCTGGGAGCAGAACTCGCGCATCATGCTGGCCAACGGGCAGGTGTGGCGGGTCATCGACGACAGCCGTGCCGTGATGTGGATCGAAAATCCGACGGTGCGTGTGGAGCGTGCGTCACTCGGCAGCTTCCTACTGCACATCGTCGGCAAGAACGATGTGGCGCGGGTGCGGCGGGTGCAGTAGCGGCGTGGCGGCGTACTAGACTCGCTCATCATCGATCCAGGAGCTTGAGGGCCATGTCCACTGCCGTCACCGAAAGCGCGCTGCTCGAAGCGCTGAAGACCGTCATCGACCCGAACACCGGGGCCGACTTCGTCAACGCCCGCCAGCTGAAGAACCTGCGCATCGAGGACGGCAACGTCGCCTTCGACCTCGAACTCGGCTATCCCGCGAAGAGCCAGGTGCCGGCGTTGCGCAAGGCGTTGGTGGCGGCGGCGCGCGCCGTGCCCGGTGTCGACAACGTCAGCGTCAACGTGACGACGAAGATCCTCGCCCACGCCGTGCAACGCGGCGTGCAGCTGCTGCCGCGCGTCAAGAACATCGTTGCCGTGGCCTCGGGCAAGGGCGGTGTCGGCAAGAGCACGACCGCCGTCAACCTGGCGCTGGCGCTGGCCGCCGAAGGCGCCAGCGTGGGCATCCTCGACGCCGACATCTACGGCCCCAGCCAGCCCACCATGATGGGCATCAGCGGCCGCCCCGAGAGCCAGGACGGCAAGAGCATGGAGCCGATGGAAAACTACGGCGTCCAGGTCATGTCGATCGGCTTCCTGATCGAGCCCGATCAGGCCATGATCTGGCGCGGCCCGATGGCCACCCAGGCGCTCGACCAGCTGCTGCGGCAGACGAACTGGCGCGAGCTCGACTACCTGCTGGTCGACATGCCGCCGGGCACCGGCGACATCGCGCTCACGCTCAGCCAGCGTGTGCCGCTGACCGGCGCGGTGATCGTCACCACGCCGCAGGACATCGCGCTGCTCGACGCCAAAAAGGGCTTGAAGATGTTCGAGAAGGTCGGCGTGCCTATCCTCGGCATCGTCGAGAACATGGCTGTCTACTGCTGCCCGAATTGCGGCCACACCGAACACATCTTCGGCGCCGACGGCGGCAAGCGCATGGCCACCGAGTACGGCGTCGATTACCTGGGCGCGCTGCCGCTGAACATGTCGATCCGCGAGCAAGCCGACAACGGCCGTCCCAGCGTGGTGGCCGACCCCGACGGCGAGATCGCCGCCACCTACAAGGCGGTGGCGCGCAAGGTGGCCGTCACCATCGCGAAGAAGGCGCGCGACTTCTCGGCCAAGTTCCCGACCATCAGCGTGTCGAAGGACACCTGAGCCCGAGCCCTTCGCCCGCGCGGCCGTTCGCAGCGCAGCTCATGCGATGAACCTGATCGACGGTTACCGCTACTTGGCGGCACTGCAGCAGCATCGCCACTTCGGCCGTGCCGCCGCCGCCAGCCACATCACGCAGCCCGCGCTGTCGAACGCGCTGCGGGCGCTGGAACAGCATTTCGGCGTCTCCATCGTGCGCCGCGGCCGCCAGTACGAAGGCCTGACGCCGGAGGGCGAGTTGCTGCTGTCGGCGGCCCACCGCATCCTGCGCGAGCAGGAGATGCTGGTGCAGCAACTGGCCGGCAGCGCGCAGCACCCCGCCGGCCGGCTGGTCATCGGCGCGGTGCCCACCGCGCTGCCGATCGCGGCGCGCTTCTGCTCGCTGCTCTTGCAGCGCCACCCGGGCCTGCAGCCGGTGCTGCAGTCGATGTCGTCGCAGGATCTCGAGACGGGCCTCGACACCCTGGCCGTCGATCTCGGGCTGGGTTACACCGGCCGCCTCAGCGTCGCGGCGTCGCGCCGGCTGCAGGCCTGGCCGCAGTACGTCGAGCACTACCATCTGCTGCGCCGCACCGACGTAGCCGTGCCGCGCCTGCCGCGCCTGCAATTTGGCGCGCCGCTGCGCTGGGCCGACGCCGCCACGCTGCCGATGTGCATGCTCAGCCCCGAGATGCACAACCGCGCGATCCTCGACCAGGTGTTCGCCGGCCTGGGCTTGCTGGTGCGGCCGGCACTCGAAACCAATTCCGTCGCCGCCCTGCTGGCCGCCGTGCAGGCCGGTCCGCTGGCGGCCGTGTTGCCGGGCGCCCTGGTCGCCACGCTGACGGGGCAGGGCGGTCTGGAAGCGCGGACCCTGATCGAACCCGAATTGCGCACCCCGATCGGCTTCATGGCCGCCACCGGAGCGCCGCAGCCGCGTGCCTTGCAGGCGGCGCTGGACCTGGCCGCCGACTCTGGCTGGCTCGCCGACGCCGAGGCGCACAGCGGGCCGCTGCAACCCGTCTGAGAGGACGCGCCACGTTCAGACAATGCCGCTCGACCAGTTCCCGCGACATCTCTGCCCGGGCGTCCTCGACCTGTGGGTCGAGCACGAAATGATCGCAGTTCACCGCGCTGCAGCAGCAGCAGGCGGGCGCGCATGCCCATCGCAGGCTCATCCAAGATCGCCGGGTTCGTATAGCGCGGGCTGGCGCTCGATCGGCGGCGTGAAGGGCAGCAGCGCCAGGATGTCGCGCTGAATGTCGATGCCGGGCGGCCACCTCCAGCAGTTCCAACCTGCGTTCGTGCAGCCCGAAGACGCAGCGCTCAATGACGTAAAGCGCGGGCTGGCCGCGCCGCAGCGCTTCCGCGCCCGAGAACGTGCGCTGCTCGACCTGGCCCAGGAACCGCGGCATGCCGCCGAGCACGCCCGGCTCGGCGGTCAACATGATGAGGTCCATCACATGCTCTTCGGCGGCCACCGCGGCCACGCCCTCGAGCATGCCGATGCCGATGCCGATGCCAATGCCGATGCCGATGCCGATGCCGATGCCAATGCCGGGGTTGACGATCGCGTTCGGCCGCAGTTCCGGCGCCGCCCGCCGCGCGATGATCTTGCGCTCGTTCAGCATCATCCGCGCCATCTGCCCGACCGGCACCCGGATCTCGCCGGGAAAGGCCGCGCTGTCCGGTTCAGCGAAGATCGGTGGGTTGTACTCGGGTTTCTCCGCCAGCAGCACGCAGCCGACCAGCACGCCGGGCACCTGCACCTGGCGCGGCGGCAGGCTGTGGGTTGCGGCCAGCCGCTCGACCTGCGCAATGCCGATGCCGCCCGACTCTCGCGCCGCCATCGCGATGGCCAGGGACTCCAGCGTCGGCGCCTCGCGCTCCACCGTCAGGTTGCCGTTGCCGTCGGCGTTGGCGGAGGTGGCACGGATCAGCGCGACATGAACCGGAAAGGCCTTGTAGAAGAGGTGGTCCTCGCCGCCTGCATTTGCGCTGGTGCGCGCGTTGATGCGACCGCTGCCGTGGCGGGAGTCGATGAAGGTGCCCAGCCCGACGCGCGACAGGTGCCCCGGTTTGCCGGCCGCGAAGTCGCGAAACAGCTGCGAGATCACGCCCTGCGGCAGGTTCCAGGTCTCGATGCGACTTTCCACCGCCAGCTTCTGCAGCGCCGGCATCAGGCCCAGTGGCCGGCGATGACACGCGCCACCATCCCTTCATGGTCGAGATGGTTGGGGCCGCGTGTCTTGCCGTCGCCCTGGCCGGCGGCGTACACCAGCAGCAGGCCGCGCGATGTGTCGGGGGATCAGGAATCGTTCTTTCAGCGCCACCGCCAGGTTCTCGGCAAGGCCGATGCAGACGAAGCCGCTGATGGCCTGCGTGTCGCTGCCGTGCACCATCCGCAGGGCGCAGGCGGCGCTGACCAGTTTGCCGCGGCCGCCGACACGCTGGCCGGCCAGCCTTTCTATCCTGGCTTGCAGGCTGCTTGGCCTGCGGGCTATTCACGCCGGCGCGCGCTTGTCAAAAGTATTGCAGCCCGCCACCGTGCCGCCCTGCAGCCCGCGCTGAAACCACGCCGTGCGCTGCGCGCTGCTGCCGTGGGTGAAACTCTCCGGTACCACCGTGCCCTGGCCCTTGCGCTGCAGGGTGTCGTCGCCGATCTGCGAGGCGGCGTTCATGGCTTCCTCCACGTCGCCCTGCTCCAGCCAGCCCTTGCCTTTCTGGGAGTGGTGCGCCCAGACGCCTGCCAGGCAGTCGGCCTGCAGTTCCACGCGCACCGAGACGGCGTTCATCTGCGCCTCCGAAACCCGGCCGCGCATCTGATCGACCTTGGCGCTGACCCCGATCAACTGCTGAATGTGGTGGCCGACCTCGTGCGCGATGACGTAGGCCTGGGCGAAGTCGCCGGGTGCGCCCAGGCGCGACTTCAAGGTCTCGAAGAACGCCAGGTCGATGTAGACCTTCTGATCTCCGGGGCAGTAGAACGGCCCCATCGCCGCCGCGCCCTGGCCGCAGGCGGTGGGTATCCGGTTGCGGAACAGCACCAGCTTCGGCGCCCGGTACGACGCGCCTTCGGCGGCGAGCAGCGAGGTCCAGACTTCTTCGGTGTCGGCCAGCACGGTGGAGACAAAGGCCGCCTGGCGGTCGGTGGCGGGCGGTGGCCGCGCGGGCGCCGGGGCTGACTGGCCGCTGGTTGCCTCCAGCCCCTGCCCGCCCGACAGCAGGCCGAGCACGGTGAGCGGGTTGATGCCGAAGATCCAGCCGGCGACCAGCGCGATGACGACGCTGCCTACGCCGATGCTGCGGCCGCCGATGCGCGGGCCACCGCGGCCGCTGCCACCTCCACCGCCGCCATCACGGCGATCCTCGACGTTGTCGCTCTGGCGCTCGCCTTCCCATTTCATGCTGCCGCCTCCGCTGGCCAAAAGGCCGCTGACGTGGATTGTGCAGCGGTTGCAAGGCCGTGCGGCCTCAGCCCAGACCACGGAGGGTCCGGTCCTTCTGCAGCCACGCAAGCCCGCGCGGGCGGGCTTGCGCGCGCAGACTCAGCCCAGACTATAGAGAGTCCGTTCCTTCGGCAGCCTTTCAGTGCAGCGCGAGAGCGCAGTGGTGGCGGTCGGTGGCGGCGAACAGATCGAAAGCCGCCTGCCGGAGCCGGACGATGGCGCTGGTGTGAGCCTTTGCGATGCGCTCGTGGACATAAGTCGGGTCGACGCACATGCGCGGCAGGTCCACGACCCAGCCCTCCAGCGCCATGAGACGGCGGAACCGTGCCAACAGGAACATCGGCACCTCGGGCACGCCGACCCGCGCCAAAGCGGCTTCAAGCCAGTCCGCAGGATCGTGCTTTTTCATGTTCATGCTCCCAGTCAGGCGTATTCGGCCGCACACCCATGTGATCCTGCGGCCGGGAAATGGTTTCAGTCCTCGAAGGAAAACCTGCAAGCGGGCTTAATTCACGCCACGGCAGAGCATCCATGGCCTGGCTGACAGCGGGCTGTCACTGGAGCCTCAAGGCGCGCCGCAGGTCACCGCGCAGTCCGCAGGTCGGGCCGTACAGACAGCGGCACCCACGGGCGCTGGAAGTCCGACCACGCCGGCCCGGAAATGACCTTTGTTCTGTCCGGTGTCGCAGCCAGTGACAACATCGCATCCTTCTGCGGGTTTGTCCGCATCCGCCCCGGGACCTCCACCGATGGATTTCACAGTCAGCGTTCTGCTTGCCACCTTCATCCTGTCGGTGCTGGCCTTGTTTGTCTTCATCGCCTCGATGGCCAAGGGTCTCTTTGGCAGCGGTGGTGCGGCGGCTCTGCAGATTTTCGACGCTGACGAGGTCGGCACGGTTGAAGATCCCGCCGCCACGCCGGCGCAGCGCGGCAGTCTGCAAAAGGCCATGGACCCGGCTCATGCTGCCCAGCGGCGCACCGCCCAGGAGGTGGCCACCCGACTGCGCGCCGACCAGAGCAGTTCGCTGGTGGTCGGCGTGTGCCTGACGATGGCCGTGATCTGGCTGGTGCTGGCGTCGCTGGCCGGGCTGGTGTCGTCGATCAAGCTGCATGCACCCGACTGGTGGGTATCGGAAGCCTGGCTGACCTTCGGCCGCATCCGCCCCATCCACCTCAACCTGGTCGGTTACGGCTGGTGCTCGATGGCCGGCATCGGCGTGGCGATCTGGTTGATTCCGCGCCTGCTGAAGACCGAACTGGTCGGCGCGAAGTACGCACTGGTCGGTGGCGCGCTGTGGAGCGTGGGCGTGGTGGCCGGCACGGTGGCCATTGCGGCCGGCCATTCCGACGGACTGGAGTGGCTCGAGTACCCGTGGCAGATCGACATCCTGCTCGTCATCGGCGGCGCCCTGGTCGGCTTCCCGCTGTGGCTGACGCTGCTGCGGCGCAAGGTCGAGCACCTTTACGTGTCGGTCTGGTACATCGCTGCCGGTTTTTTGTGGTTTCCGGTCTTGTTCCTGATCGCCAACTGGCCGGGCCTGCACTTCGGCGTGCAGCAGGCGACGATGAACTGGTGGTACGGCCACAACGTGCTCGGCCTGTGGTTCACGCCGCTGGCGCTGGCCGCCTCGTACTACTTCATTCCCAAGGTGATCGGCAAGCCGATCCATTCGTACAACCTGTCGCTGCTGGGCTTCTGGTCGCTGGCCTTCTTCTACAGCCAGGTCGGCGGCCACCACCTGATCGGCGGGCCTGTGCCGTCTTGGCTGATCACGATCTCCATCGTGCAGAGCATGATGATGGTGGTGCCGGTGGTCGCGGTGGCCATCAACCAGCATCTCACCGTGGCCGGCAACTTCCGCGCACTTCTGTATTCGCCCACGCTGCGTTTCATCGTGCTCGGCGCCATGATGTACACCGCCGCCTCGGTGCAGGGCTCGCTGCAGGCGCTGCGCGCGGTGAACACCGTCACCCACTTCACCCACTACACGGTAGCGCACGCCCACCTCGGGCTGTACGGCTTTTTCACGATGATCATGTTCGGCTCGATCTACTTCGTCATGCCGCGCGTGATGAAGTGGGAGTGGCCGTACCCGTGGATGATCTCGGCCCACTTCTGGCTGGTGCTGGTGGGCTTCGGCATCTATTTCATCGGTCTGTCGTTCGGCGGCTGGTACCAGGGACTGGCGATGCTCGACAAGGACATCCCGTTCATGCAGTCGGTGTTGCTGACGATTCCCTACCTGCAAGCGCGCACCGTCGGCGGGGCGGTGATGACGCTCGGCCACCTGGTGTTCGCCGCGCACTTTTTCATGATGGGCTGGAAGTTCGGGCCGCAGCGGCTGGGCGCGGCGCTGCTGGCGCCGCCGCCGGCGACGGCGCCGCCGGGCCTGGTGATGGCGAAGGCGGTGCTGTAATGACGGGCGCCGTCGGCAGATGGGAAATGGACGAACTGCGCCTGATCGTCGGCGCGATGGTGATCCTCTCCGGCGCCACCGCGCTGCTGGTGGTGATGCCCTATCTGTTGCTGAAGGACCAGCAGCCACCGCCCGGCCTGAAGCCTTACACGGCCGAGCAGCTGGTCGGCCGGCAGGTCTACATCGCCAGCGGCTGCATCTACTGCCACACCCAGCAACCACGCGACATCGCGCAGGCCCCCGACGCGCTGCGCGGCTGGGGCCGCGCGCCGGTGGCTGCCGACTACGCCTACGACACGCCGCACCTGCTGGGCACGATGCGCACCGGGCCCGACCTGCTGAACATCGGCGCGCGCCAGCCCAGCAAGGACTGGCACCTCGGCCACCTGTACCAGCCACGCGCCTACACGCCGGGCTCGATCATGCCGGCCTACCCATTTTTGTTCGAGGTGCGCCGGGGCGCGGCAGTGCCGGGCGACACCGTGGTCGCGCTGCCGCCGGCTTACGCCCAGCCCGGCGAGGTGGTGGTGGCCAAGCCCGAGGCGCTGGCGCTGGTGGCCTACCTGCTGTCGCTGGACCGCACCTACCCGGCGCTGGCGCCGCTGCCGGTGCCGGCCGCAGCCGCTGCGAAAAAGGCTGGCCCATGACGGACAAGTCCGACGACACCCTGCGTCGCGATCAGGGCGACGCCGCCACGCGGCGCGAAAACGCCGACCCCGACGAACGTGTGCGCCCGCTGCCGTGGTTCTTCACGATGTTCCTCGGCGCGATGGGCATGTGGGGCGCGTTCTACATCGCCACCGCACCTTCGGGCGGCAGTTCTTCCTGGGGTGACCAGCGCACTGTGGTCACGCTGCGCCCGCCAGTGGCGGCCGCCGCCGGCGCTGCGGCGGGCGTCGACGGCAAGCTGCTGTTCGGCGCCAAGTGCGCCGCCTGCCATCAAGCCACCGGCCTCGGCCTGGCGGGCGTGTTCCCGCCACTGGCCGGCGCCGAATGGGTGATCGGCAACGAGAAGGTGTTGATCAGCGCGCTGCTGCACGGCATCAAGGGGGAAATCATCGTCAAGGGCAACAAGTACAACGGCGTGATGCCGGCCTTCAAGAACCTGAGCGATGACGAGATTGCCGCCATCCTCACTTACATCCGCACCGACTGGGGTAACGCCGCGCCCGCAGTGACCGCCGCCGCAGTGAAGGCAACTCGCGAAGTGACGAAGGACCAGGCCGCCGAGTACGCCGGCGGCGACGCGCTGAAGGCGCTGGTGCCCTGACATGCAGGCCCCCGTGCAGCCGGCCGCCAGCGACCCGATGGCCGGACTGGCGGCCACCTTTGCGGCCAGCCTGGCGGTGTTGCTGATCGGGCTGGCGGCGTTGTTCATGGCCACCGGCGGCGGTGCCGGCTTCACCACCGAAACGTTGCGTCGCAGCCAGGTCGCACTGGCGCCGGCAGCCATCCCCGACTTCAGTCTGGTCGATGCTCAGGGGCAGCTGCAGTCGCTGCACACGCTGCTGGCGCAGGACGGCCGGGTCTGGATCGTCGACTTCATCTACACCCGCTGCCCGACCCTGTGTCTGACGCTGGGCAGCGTGTTCCAGCAGTTGCAGGCGCAGATCGTCGAACAGGGCCTGCAGCGGCAAGTGGGCTTGTTGTCGATCAGCTTCGACCCGGCCAATGACCGCCCCGCCGAGCTGCAGGAATACGCGCGCCGCATGCAGATGCGGCCCGAGGTCTGGCAGCTGGTGAGCCTGCAGGAAGCCGCCGACCGGCGCCGCCTGCTCGACAGCTTCGGCATCATGGTCGTGCCTGCGCCGCGCGGCGAGTTCGAGCACAACGCGGCGCTGCATGTCGTGCGACCGGACGGCCAGTTGGTGCGCATCCTCGACCTGAATCAGCCAGCGGCAGCGATCGACGCGGCACTGGCGGCCGGCCTGACACCGCTGCAGGCGGCCGTTGTGGCGGCTAGATGAGCGCTGAGCGCCAGCATGCCGGCCTGCTCCCGGCCAGCGCCGCCGCCGTCACGGCCGGCGCTTTGGCATTATCCGTGCCGCCGCTGCGTTCGCTCATCGAGCAGAGCATGGTCTGGCACATGCTGGTGCAGATGCCGCTGCTGGTGGCGGGCGGCGCACTTTGCGCAGCGGCGCTGCAGCGCTGGCGGCGGGCGGCGCGCCCGGCAGCCATCGGGTGGCTCGGCCACATCAACCGTTACGGCCTGACCGGCTTCATGTTCGCGCTCGTCGTCGGCGCGTACTGGATGCTTCCGGCCACCGTCGACCGCGCCGTCGTGCTGCCGGCCGCCGACGCCGCCAAGATCGTCTCGTTGTGGCTGGCTGGCGCCGCACTGCGCCACGCCTTCGGCCGCGCACCGGCCGCTGTGCAGCTGTTCTTCATCGGCAGCGCGCTGCCAATGGGCGTGTGGGTGGGTGTCTACCTGGCCAGCACCGACCTGCGGCTGTGCAACGCCTACTCGCTGGCCAGCCAGATCGCCACCGGCCGCGGCATGGTGGCCCTCAGCCTGCTGGCCGGCGCGGTCTGGCTGGCCGGCCTGCGCGGCCATGGTCGCCCGCGCGGCGACGCGGCGCAGGCGCTGCAGGGCTGACGTTCAGGTCTTGGGCAGCGTCACGCCGCGTTGCCCCTGGTACTTTCCGCCGCGATCCTTGTAGCTGGTCTCGCAGACTTCGTCGCTTTCGAAGAACAGCACCTGCGCGCAGCCCTCGCCGGCATAGATCTTGGCCGGCAGCGGCGTCGTGTTGCTGAACTCCAGTGTCACGAAACCTTCCCACTCGGGCTCGAAGGGCGTCACGTTGACGATGATGCCGCAGCGCGCATAGGTGCTCTTGCCCAGGCAGATCGTAAGCACGCTGCGCGGGATGCGGAAATACTCCAACGTGCGCGCCAGCACGAAGCTGTTGGGCGGGATGATGCAGACATCGGCCTCGATGTCGACGAAGCTCTTCTCGTCGAAGGCCTTCGGATCGACCACCGTGCTGTAGACGTTGGTGAACACCTTGAACTCGCGCGCGCAGCGGATGTCGTAACCGTAGCTGCTGGTGCCGTAGCTGACGATGCGCTGGCCGTCGGCCGAGTGGCGCACCTGGCCGGGCTCGAAGGGTTCGATCATGCCGGTGGTCTCGGCCATGCGGCGGATCCATTTGTCGCTCTTGATGCTCATCCTGGCTCCGTGGGCTGACCTGCTGATCGACTGCCGATCACCCGCGGATTCTAGGAGGCATGCGGTACATTGAGCCCTGAAGGAGAATCATCATGCTCACGCCCTTCCGCCCCGCCATCGACCTGCTCAAGCAGTACGCCGAGTACCACCGCGACCGACGCAACATCCTCACCCACTTCGTCGGCGTGCCGATGATCGTCTTCGGCATCGGCGTGCTGCTGTCGAGACCGCCGTTCGTGCTGGGCGGCCTCACGCTCAGCGCGGCCTGGCTGATGTACGGGCTGGCGGCGCTGTGGTACCTGACGCGCGGCCGGTTCGCGCTCGGTGTGGCGGTCAGCGCCGGCATGGGCTTGCTGATGCTGCTGGCGCACCAGGTCAGCGGCGGCGTCGGGCCGTGGCTGGCCTGGGGCGGTGGCTTTTTCGCGGTCGGCTGGCTGATCCAGTTCATCGGCCACTACTACGAAGGGCGCAAGCCGGCCTTTGCCGACGACATCGTCGGCCTGCTCGTCGGTCCGATGTTCGTCGTGATGGAGATGCTGGCCTCGGTGGGCTTCTTCAAGGCGCTGATGGCCGAGATCGAAGCGCATGCCGGGCCCACGGTCATCCGCAACCTGGCGCATCCTGCGACTTGAAATCGGCGACCTGAAACCGGCCGCCTGATTCGGGCCACCGGTCTTCAGACCGCCATGACCACCGCGCCGAGTTCTTCTTCCCGGTAGCCGCCGGTCAGCGGCGCGACGCCGCCGCGCTGCAACTGCACCGCGCAATGCTTGAAGCCCGGAATCTTCGCCACCGGGTCGAGTGCCGGGTTGGTCAGGTGGTTGATCGCGGCCTCGAACCAGCAGAAGGCGACGAACACTGCGCCGGGCGGTGAACTGCTGTCGGCACGCGCATACAGGCTGACGCGGCCGCGCCGCGATACCAGCGTCACCAGATCACCGGCCACGGCGCCGATGGCCGCCAGATCGTCCGGGTGCACCATCGCCACCGGGTCGGGCTCGATGCGATCCAGCACCGCGCTGCGCCGCGTCATGCTGCCGGTGTGCCAGTGTTCGAGCTGCCGGCCCGTGATCAGCACCAGCGGATAGTCGTCGTCGGGCCGTTCGTCGGCGGGCACGATGCCGGCCGGTACAAAACGCCCGCGGCCGCTCGGCGTCGGGAACTGGTCGGTGAAGACCACGGACTCGCCCGCGTCGCCCTCCTGCGTGCAGGGGTAGGTGACGCCGTCTTCCGCCTGCAGCCGCGGCCAGGTGATGCCGGCAATGCTCGGCATCAGGCGCCGCATTTCGTCGAAGACCGCCGCCGCCGCATCGTCGCCCTGGCCATAAGCGCGCCAGTCCAGGCCCAGGTGGCCGGCGAGCTGGATCAGGATGTCCAGGTCCTGCCGCGCCTGGCCGGGCAGCGGCAGCGCGCGGCGCCCGATCTGCACGCGGCGGTCGGTGTTGGTGAAGCTGCCGGTCTTTTCGATGAAGGCCGAGGCGGGCAGCACCACATCGGCGAGCGCCGCCGTCTCGGTCAGGAAGAGGTCCTGCACCACCAGCATGTCGAGGGCGGCCAGCGCAGCGCGCGCGTGGCTGGCGTCGGGGTCGCTCATGGCCGGGTTCTCGCCCATGACGAACATGCCGCGCACTTCACCGTGGTGAATGGCGTGCATCACCTCCACCACCGTCAGGCCGGGCTGCTCGTCCAGGCCGGATTCGGGCACACCCCAGGCGGCGGCGAAGCGGGCACGCACGGCCGGATCGTCGACGCGCTGGTAGTCGGGGTACATCATCGGGATCAGCCCGGCGTCGGACGCGCCCTGCACGTTGTTCTGGCCGCGCAGCGGGTGCAGCCCGGTGCCCGGGCGGCCGATCTGGCCGGTCATCAGCGCCAACGCGATCAGGCAGCGTGCGTTGTCCGTGCCGTGCACGTGCTGGCTGATGCCCATGCCCCAGAGGATCATCGAGGCCCGGCTGCCGGCGTAGAGCCGCGCCACCTCGCGCACCGTCTCCGCAGGCACGCCGGTGATGGGCGCCATCAGCTCCGGGCTGTAATTCAGCACGTTGGCAGCCAGCGCGTCGTATCCGAGCGTGCGGCTTTCGATGAAGGCGCGGTCGACCAGGCCCTCGGTGACGATGACGAACATCATCGAGTTGAGCAAGGCCACGTCGCTGTCGGGCGTGAACTGCAGCGTGCGGTGGGCGATGCGCGACAGGTCGCTGCGCCGCGGGTCGATCATGATCAGCTTCATGCCCTGCTCGACGGCGTTCTTGATCCAGGTCGCAGCCACCGGGTGGTTGACGGTCGGATTGGCGCCGATCACGATCACCACCTCGGCCTGCAGCACGTCCATCACCGGGTTGCTGACCGCGCCCGAGCCCAGGCCTTCCAGCAGCGCGGCCACGCTCGACGCATGGCACAGCCGCGTGCAGTGGTCTACGTTGTTGCTGCCGAAACCCAAGCGCACGAGCTTCTGGAAAAGGTAGGCCTCTTCGTTGCTGCCCTTGGCCGAGCCGAAACCGGCCAGCGCACGCGGGCCGTGTGCATCACGCAGGCGCGCCAGTGTGCCGCCGGCCAGCGCCAGCGCCTCGTCCCAGCTGGCCTCGCGGAACACGCTCGCCACATCCGCCGGGGCCAGGCGGTTGATGGCGTCCTTGGGCACGCCGCTGCGGCGGATCAGCGGCACGGTCAGGCGATGCGGGTGGCGCGGGTAGTCGAAACCGTAGCGGCCTTTCACGCACAGCCGGCTGTGGTTGGCCGGACCGTCGCGGCCTTCCACGTGCAGCACGGCCTCGTCCTTGACGTGGTAGGTCACCTGACAGCCGACACCGCAATACGGGCAGAGCGAATCGACGCTGACGTCGGGCTCGACCAGCGCCACCTTGCCCGCCGGCGCCAACGCGCCGGTCGGGCAGGCCTGCACGCATTCACCGCAGCCCACGCAGCTGGAGTCACCCATGATGTCGTCGAAGTCGAAGACGATCTTCGCCTGGCCGCCGCGGAAGGCCAGCCCGATGACGTCGTTGCCCTGGGCGTCGCGGCAGGCACGCAGGCAGCGTGTGCACTGGATGCAGGCGTCCATCTCGACGGTGATGCCGGCGTGCGAGTTGTCGGCGGCAACGGCCGGCCGGGGCGCGAAGCGGGGCACGTCGACGCCTGAGGTGCGCGCCCAGTCGTTCAGTTCGTGATGGAGGGTCAGCGCTTCGGCGGGCTGGTCGGCCAGCAGCAACTCCAGCACCATCTTCTGCGCTGCCAGCGCGCGCGGGCTGTCGGTCTGCACCTTCATGCCAGCGGTCGGCCGCCGGCAGCAAGCCGCCGCCAGCACCCGCTCGCCAGCCACTTCCACCATGCAGCTGCGGCAGTTGCCGGCTTCG
>Ga0163144_10009065_pt1 | contig 21423 bp, 19 predicted proteins | sample OliLak19BULKMAT1_FD_123175 | JGI IMG/M metagenome (GOLD analysis project Ga0163144, IMG submission 123175) | Freshwater microbial mat bacterial communities from Lake Vanda, McMurdo Dry Valleys, Antarctica - Oligotrophic Lake LV.19.BULKMAT1 | ecosystem: Environmental > Aquatic > Freshwater >... | reverse complement strand
GTCGAGCGAATCGGCGCTCAACATTCCGCCCGAGATGATCCACTACGGCATGACCAAGACCGCCCAGCTCGCGATCAGCCACGGCTTCGCCATGGAACTTGCCGGCACGGGGGTGACGGTGAACGCCCTGCTGCCGGGCCCGACCCACACCGAGACCACCGACCGGCTGCGCGCCGAACGCGCCAAGGCTGCCGGCGTGACGGTCGCCGAGATCGAGGCGGCGTTCCTGCGCGACCACAGGCCGACCTCGCTGATCCGCCGCTTCACCTCTGCCGACGAGGTGGCGGCGCTCGGAGTCTATCTTTGCAGCGAGGTGGCGTCGGGAACCTCGGGCGCCGCCATGCGAGTCGACGGCGGCGTCGTGAACCAGATCATGTGACGATCCGTGAGGCCCGTCAGTTCACGTCGAGCTTCAGCCCTTCCTTGTCGATCACGCTCTTCCACAGCGCGATCTGGGCATTCACGAAGCCGTTGAACTGCTCGGGCGTGCCGTAGGCGGGGAAACCCGCCATGGTCTTGAAGCGCTCCTTGGTCTTCTCGTCGTCCAGCCAGGCCTTCATCTGGGCGTTGAGCGAGTCAACGATGGGCTTGGGCGTGGCGGCGGGGAGGAAGACGCCGAACCAGGTCGAGACGTCGAACGGCTTCAGCTCGGGCATGGTCTCGCAGATCGGCACGAGGTCCGGCGTCAACGGGTTGCGCTCCTTGGAGGTAAGGCCCAGCGCTCGTAACTTCCCTGCCCGCACGAATTCGATCGAGGTCGTGAGATTGTCGAAGAAGAACTGGGTCACCCCTGCCGTCAGGTCCTGCAGCGCCGGCGCCGCACCGCGGTAGGGGATGTGCTCGGCCTTGGTGCCGGTGAGCTGGAGGAACCAGGCGGCCGAGAGGTGCGGCGACTGGCCGGTTCCGGACGAGGCGTAGGAGACCTTGCCGTTCTGGGCTTTTAGCCAGGCCACGAACTCCGGCACGGTTTTGGCCGGCACCGACGGGTGGAGCACCAGCACGTTGGGCGCGGTCAGCACGCACGACACCGGGATCAGGCTGGCCTGCGTGTAGGGCATGTTGCGGTAGAGCGAATAGGCGATCGACTGCGGGCCGATATTGCCCATCAGGACCGTGCTTCCGTCGGGGGTCGACTTGACCACCTCGGCCGAGCCGATGACGCCGCCGGCGCCCGACTTGTTGTCGACCACGCAGGACTGGCCCCAGGCCTGCTGGAGATGGGCGGCCAGCAGGCGGGCCACGATGTCGGTGGTGCCGCCAGGCGCGGCCGGGACGACGATCTTGACTGCCTGGCTGGGCTTCCAGGGCGACTGAGCGCGGAGGCCACTTGGAATTGTAAGGGAGGGCAGCAGGGCGGCGGCGGCGGTGGCCCCCATACCCAAACGAACGGTGGCGCGACGGGAAAGGCGGCGGATCATCGATTCCTCACATTTTTGTATAGCTGGATGACCCGTAACATGACCCCATGAGTCGACCAAGCGCGTGCGCCGCGCCTGGTCCGCGCTCGTGTCGCACTGGCAAATTCGCCACATTTCCCGTATCAATATGTTTGTGCGGTCGCCCCCGAATCGCCGGGCTCTTCCGGCGGGTTTGCCCCCTCTCACGGGGTCCGCGCCATGGAGGACTATCTTGAAGAGGCGCACTTTCGTCTCCGGTACGGCGGCACTCGCCACGGCCGGTTTCGTCTCGCCGGCATTCGCCGCGACGATCAAGCCCTATAGCTGGGATCTCAACCCGCCGACCGACACGCGCGACAATTTCATCGCGTGGGGCAAGGCGCGCGGCGAGGATCCCGTGTTCCTCGGCCAGCGCTGGGACCGCTTCCAGGCGCTGCTCAAGAACAAGGACATCTGGGGCGCGCCCACCATCCGCGCCTTCCTCCTGACGCCGCGCGAAGAATTCGCCTCGGTCAATCCGGCGATCTACAAGCGCGCCTACGAGCACAACTTCCTCGATATCGGCTACGGCGTGACGATGTCCGGCCCCCATCTCCAGGGCCGCATGACCAACGTCCTCGACATCAAGCGCGGCGAGAAGGTGCTCGAGATCGGCACCGGCTCGGGCGTCCAGGCGGCCTACCTCGCCAATCTCACCGAGAACACCTACACGATCGAGATCATCGCCCCGCTCGCCGCCCGCACGCGCGCGCTGTACGACAAACTGATCGACAAGGGCTACACCGAATACAAGCACATCAAGACCAAGGCTGCCGACGGCTACTACGGCTGGGAACAGGCGGCGCCCTTCGACAAGATCATCGTGACCTGCGGCATCGACCACGTGCCGCCGCCGCTCCTGCAGCAGCTCAAGACCGGCGGCCTGATGGTCATTCCGGTGGGCCCGCCGGGCGCCCAGCGCGTGCTCAAGGTCTCGAAGACGCAAGGGTCCGATGGTTCCATCACGACGAGCCGCGAGGACATCTACGGCGGCAAGATCGTGCCGTTCGTGCCCTTCACCAAGCTCGACGGCGACAAGATCGCGGGCACGCACAACCGCTGACGTCGATACGCTACGACACCAAACACGACAGGGCCGCGCCATGAACGCGCGGCCCTGATCGGCCGCAACGACGGCCCAACAACACGGAGCCTCCCCCCTTTGACCGTCTCCGTCGATCTCGACAATCGTCCGTCGCTTTCCTTCTATCTTTCCGTAGGCCTGGTCGCCGGCAGTATCATCGCGCTGCAGATCGGCATCATGCGGGTCTTCTCGGTCGGCAGCTGGGCCCATTTCGGCTCGCTGGTCGTGAGCCTCGCCATGTTCGGCTTCGGCCTCACCAGCGCGGTCATGTGCGTCGCCAAGGGCTGGTTCGAGCGCCACTGGGAAGGCGCGATCAAGTTCGCGCTGCTCTCCTTCGGGCCGCTGATGGTGGTGTGCAACCTCGCCGCCCAGCAGGTGCCGTTCAACGCCATCTTCCTGATCTCCGACCCGATGCAGAAGTGGCGGCTGCTCGCCAACTTCGTGCTCTATTTCATGCCGTTCCTGGCCGGCGCGCTCTATCTCGGCGTCGTCTTCCTCAAGGCGCAGAAGACTTTCAACCGCGTCTACTTCGCCGATCTCGTGGGCTCGGGCCTGTGCGGACTGTCCGTGCTGCTCGCCATGTACTTCTTCAAGCCCGACGACCTCATCATGGCGCCGCTGCTGCTGTGGCTGGTCGGCGGCGTGCTGTGGTTCGTGGCCATGAGCGACCGGCGCGGGATCTTCGTCATCGTGGGCGTGGCCGTCCTGTCGGCGGTGGTGCACTACGCGGCGCCGCCGCTGCTTGGCATCCCCAAGCTTTCGGTGTCCGACTACAAGGGCGTGTCCTACGCCCGCAAGTTCCCCGACGCCGTGCGCACCTACGAGCACGCCTCGCCGTTCGGCTACCTGGAAGTCTATTCCAGCTCCTACCTGCATTTTGCACCGGGCCAGTCCGACAACGCTGCCTTCAATGTCCCGAAGATGCCGTCCAACGCCTATCTCGGCCTTTACATCGACTCCGAGAGGCCGTCGGGCATCATCAAGGACCTGCCGGCCGACGAGACGCCGTATTTCCGATATCTGCCGATGTTCTATCCGTACCTGCTGAAGAGGGATCCCAACACCTTCGTCGTGCAGTTCGGCGGCGGCATCTCGACCGCGGTGGCGCTGAAGTCCGGCTCCAAGCACGTGACGGTGGCGGAAGGCAATCCCGCGCTGCTGACGGCGTTCCGCGAGGACAAGGGGCTCAGGGCCTTCACCAACGACGTGTTGAACAACCCCAAAGTCACGGTCATCGACTACGATGGCCGCCTCTACGTCGCCGGCACGAAAAATCGCTACGACATCATCGACCTGTCACTGGCCGATTCGGCCGGCCTCTCGAGCCCAGGTGGCTTCTCGATCGTCGAGAAGTATTCTTATACGCGCGAGGCGATGAGCGCCTACATGCGCGCGCTCAGCCCCGGTGGCATCCTCTCCGTCACCATGTGGAACAAGGAAGAGCCGCCCAAGTCGGTGCTGAAGCTCTACGCCACGATGGTGGCCGCCGCGCGTGACGTCGATGGCGGTAAGGACGTCGCGCAGAAATTCTACGTCGTGTCGTCCTACCTCTCGACGGCGACGGTGCTTTACAAGCGTGACGGCTTCTCGCCCAAGGAAGTGGCCGAACTCAACGCCCACACCAAGGCAATGTCGTTCGACGAGATCTACTATCCGGGCTTCAAGGTCGACACCTCAGCGCTGCCGCAGATCCTCTCCGACTATCGCGACCAGTTCTTCTTCGCGGGCGAACAGGCCGATCCGACGGCGCCGTCGGACAAGGAGCCCAACGACAAGCCTCCGCCCGGCGCTCCCGGCGCGCCGGAAGTCAAAGCTGACGGCACGCCACCTGCGCCGATCGTGCCGGCGACCGTGCTGGGCCGCCTCGCCTGGCACTATCTGATCAACGGCGGCTGGCAGACGGAAATGGCGGACAAATATGTGTTCGACACCCGCATCCTGACCAACCACCAGCCCTACTTCGCCGCCTACATCAAGGTGGGCGACCTGCTGAAGTTCACCGACCGGCTCGAGCTGGTGCAGGACGAGTGGGGCTACCTGCTGCTGTGGGCGACGCTCGGCATCGCCACGGTCTTTGCGCTCACCCTCGTGCTTCTCCCCGTGATCTTCGGCTGGCGCACCATCTTCAGCCGCTATCCCGGCAAGGCCGGCACGATGCTCTACTTCCTCTGCCTTGGCCTCGGCTACATCATCGTCGAGGTTGGCATGATCTCGCACTTCATCCTGGCGCTTTCCAACGCCACTGTATCGGCCTCGGTGCTGATCACCGGCATGCTGGTCTTCTCGGGCTGCGGCAGCTTCTTCTCGGAGCGCTACCTCGACCGGGCGCGCACCTTCATGCCCAAGATTTTCCTCGCCATCTTCGCGATCCTGACGCTCTACGCCTTCACCATCGACTATGCACTCGACTGGATCGGCACGCTTCCCTATGCGCTCCGCATCGCGCTCTGCATGGTGCTGCTGTTCCCGCCGGCCTTCCTGATGGGCTTCCCCATGCCGACGGCGATGACGGTGCTGGGCCGCCTCGGCAAGGATCACATGTTCCTGTGGGCCTGGGGCATCAACGGCTGCTTCTCGGTGATCGGCGCCGCGCTGGTGCCGATCGTGGCGACCAGCTTCGGCCTGCCGGCGGTGGTGCTGCTGGGCGCCGTCGCCTACCTGGTCGCGATGCCCGCCTTCTTCTCCGTCCTGATGCCGCTCCAAAAAGGGCGGCCTGCCGCAGCGTGAAGCGGCGGGCGCTGCTGCTGGGGGCCTTGTTGATGCCGACTGCCGCGCACGCCCAGAGCAAGACGCCCCGTAAGAGACAGGCGGCCAAGCCGGCGGCTAAGAAGCCGCCACCACCTCCGCCGCCACCGCGCGAGGCGAAGACCCAGCTCGTGGCCTTTAATGCCTCGCCGTTTCCCTATCGAGGGTTCATCCCCGACACGAACCGTCAGTTCCTCGATGCGCGCGACGACAAGCGGCGCGGCCACACCACGTCGCGTGGCGATGTCTACTGGGAGGACACGGTCTACAGCGACCGTCGCTCGCTGCTCTACCTGCCACCGGCCTTCGATCCGGCGCGGCCAGTCTTGATCGTGCTCTATCTCCACGGCCAGGGCGCCACGCTCGAACGCGACGTGATGGTGCGCCAGGCCGTGCCGCGGCAGGTGGCGGCGTCGGGCCAGAACATCGCCGTGGTCGCGCCGCAGCTCGCCGTCGATGCCGCCGATTCCAGCGCCGGCAATTTCTGGCGTGGTGGCCACTTCGCCAAATATCTCGACGAGGCGGCCGAGCGGCTGATGCGGCTGGAGGGCAATCGCGAGTCCGGCCGGGCATTCAACCTGGCGTCGGTCGTGATCGTGGCCTACAGCGGCGGCTATCTCTCCGCCGCCTATGCGCTGGAACGCGGCGGCGCCAACCATCGCGTAAAAGGCGTCATCCTGATGGACGCGCTCTATGGCGACGAGGACAAGTTCGCCACCTGGTTCGCCGCGCGCCGGCGCCAGGCTTTCCTGCTGAGCGCCTACACCGATTCCACCAAGGAAGAGAACGCCACGCTGCAGGGCCTGTTGAACAAGCGCCGCATTCCTTTTACGCGCAGCGTTCCCCGGACGCTGGCGCCCGGCACGGCGGCGTTCGTGGCCACCGGCGGGCTCGACATGCATGGCGATTTTGTTACGCGTGCCTGGCAGCCCGATCCCCTCGAAAAAGCGCTGGCGATGATTCCCGGCTACGCCCCGGTTCGTGGTAAAATCGGCGCATGAGCGACCCCCTCCGCCAGGAACTTTTAGACATCTTCGTCGGCCGCGCGACGCGCCGCTATGGCTTGAGTGAGATCAACCAGCTTCAGCACGCACTGCAGGCGGCGGCGCTGGCCGAGGCCGACGCGGCGACGCCCGCCACGGTGCTGGCCTCGCTGCTGCACGATGTCGGCCACATGATCCATCATCTGGGCGAGGACCCGGCCGCCCGCGGCCTCGACGACGTCCATGAGGAGCTGGGTGCCAAATGGCTGGCCGAGCGCTTCGGCCCCGAGGTCAGCGAGCCGGTTCGCCTTCATGTCGCGGCCAAGCGCTATCTCTGTGCCGTCGAGTCGGACTATTTCGGCAAGCTCTCGCCCGACTCGGTGCGCAGCCTCGGCCTGCAGGGCGGCCCGATGTCGGCCGACGAGATCGAAATTTTCAGGCGCCATCCGCAGCATGCCGAGGCCGTGCGGCTAAGGCGCTACGACGAGGCGGCCAAGGACCCCAACGCCCGTACGCCGGACTTCGACCACTTCCTGCGCCACGTCGCAGTCTGCCAGCGCGCCTGAGCCTCGCATGATTTCCCGCACCGAGGTCGAGGCCGCCTGGAGCCTCATCCGCCCGCACGTCCGTCGCACGCCAGCGCTCGAACTCGCCGCCGGGTCGCTCGGCATCGCCGCCCCGCTGGCGCTGAAACTCGAGTCGCTGCAGGTGAGCGGCTCGTTCAAGGGCCGCGGCGCCTTCCACAAAATTCTGGCTTCAAAGGTGCCGGCCGCCGGCATCGTCGCCGCCTCGGGCGGCAACCATGGCGCCGCCGCGGCCTATGCCGCCCGTGCCCTGGGCCACAGGGCGGAGATCTTCGTGCCCACCGTCTCCTCGCCGACCAAGGTGGCGCGGCTGAAAATCTATGGCGCGATCGTCCACCAGATCGGCGCCGTCTATGCCGAGGCCCGCGCCGCCTCCGAGGCCCGCGCGGCCGAGACCGGGGCGATGATCGTGCCGGCTTATGAAGATCCAGTCGTGTTCGCGGGCGCCGGCAGCGTGGCACTCGAGTTTGCCGAGCAGGCCACATTCGACACGCTGCTGGTGGCCGTGGGCGGTGGCGGTCTGATCGCCGGCTGCGCCGCGGCCATCGGTGCGGCGACGAAGCTCGTGGCCGTCGAGACCGACGGCACACCGACGCTGCACGAGGCGCTGAGAGCGGGACGGCCGGTCGATGTGAAAATCTCCGGCATTGCCGCCGACGCGCTGGGCGCCAGCCGCATCGGGGTGCCCAACTTCGAGGTGGCGCAGAAGCTGGTGCGCTCCTCGTTACTCGTCAGCGACGAGGCGGTCCGCGCGGCGCAACGTGCGTTGTGGGAAGAGCTGCGCATCGTGGCCGAGCCGGCCGGTGCCACGGGCCTCGCCGCATTGATGGCCGGTGCCTACAAGCCTGAAGCGGGCGAGCGGGTGGCGACGCTGGTGTGCGGCGCCAACACCGATCCCGGGTCGGTAGCCTAGAGCAGAGCGAAGAGGCGCCTGTCGGATCGGTGCGAGGTCTGCGGTCAGACCCACGCGTCATCGAGTTTCACGCCCAGCAGGCTTTTGCCTTGGATCTCGACGTTCACATCGAAATCGAGCATTGCGTGATGAGATGCGGTGTTCATGTCGCGGAAAAATATCTGCATGACGTGACTGTCGTGCGCGGCACCGGCGCCGGCCCCTTCGAACAGCCTGTTGCATGCACGCCGGCACAGCTCGGTAGCGTAGGCTGCGTTCCAGCGAACCTGCGCCCGCTTCGCCGTGGGCATCGGCGGATCGCGCAGCATCGCGTCCTCGAGCAGATCGCAGTTCTGCTGCGCGAGCGCCCAGGCGCAGGAAATCTCCACGCTCGCCTCGGCGACGCGGCGCTGCAGGCCGGCGTTATCGGCCTTCATCGCGCCGGTGTAGACATCGCGGCGACCGCGCGTCTTGTCGATGAAGAGCTGCAGTCCCCGCTCGGCCATGCCGACGATCGTGCCCAGCAGCATGGTGGCCAAGGCTGGCCGGATCGGGAGTCGATAAAGCGGACTGTCGATCCCCGGCACGGTGCCGAGCTGCGCCTCGATCATGGGCACCGCGTAGTGCTCCGGAATGAACGCGTTTTCCAAGACGACGTCCTTGGAGCCGGTGCCGCGCATGCCGAGGGTGAACCAGGTGTCGACGATGACGGCATCCTTCTTGGGCATCACGACGATCAGGGAGGGGCACTGGTCGCCGGCTTCATTGCGAATGCCCTTGCAGCCGACCAGCACCCAGTCACCATGGTCGGCACCGCTGGCATAGGGCCACTGGCCGTTGAGAATGTATCCATCCCTTGTGCGCTGGCATGTCCCCCGCAGCGATGGCACGCCGGGAATCAACATGCCGGGATGGCCGCCGAAGATTTCATCCTGTCCGCGACGCGGCATGCGCCCGGCAATGAAGGTATGGGCTGCACATACCATCAGGACCCACGACGCCGCCGTGCTGCCGTGCGCGATCGTACGCTCGGCTTCGACCAGGGCGCGCACCGGCAACTCGTAACCGCCATATGCGGCTGGAGCCACGATCCGGGTGACGCCTGACTGATGCAGGAGTTCGACCGCGCGAGCGCTGAGCTGACGGTCCGCCTCGGACTCGGCCTCGGTTTCCTTCAGCGCCTCGACGATCTTTTCCGCATTTGCGGCGTCGTACATCGCCTCCTCCACGGCTCTGGGTGAGTCCGGGGCTGCGGACTCCATACTAGTATGTTAGTATAAGCACCATGCGAACAGCCTTCAATGTCGTTCTGCCCGATGCCTCGGAATCGCTGTGGCGGGGCGGCCCCCGGCTCCACGATCTGGCCTACGCCTATCTCAAGGGCCTGCTGCTCGGCGGGGGGCTGGATCCCGGCGACCAGATTTCGTCCGAAGGGGTCGGCCGGGTCCTCTCGATAAGTCGCGCGCCGGTCACCGATGCGATCCGCCGTCTTTCAGTCGAGGGCCTTCTGGAAATCCTGCCCCAGGTCGGCTGCCGCGTGATGCAGCCGGTGCCGGCCGAAGTCAGGGATCTCTATGAAATCTTCGGCGCCAGCGAAGGCGTGATCGCCCGTTGGGCCGCGGAGCGTCGCTCGGGGGAGGAAGCCCAAGAATTTCGCGCCCTTTGCGCTTCGCTGGCAGCCAGCGACGGTCTTCCGGCCGATCCCGATGCGCGTTTCCTGGAGCTGCGGCGACGCAACCGTCGCCGCTACGAGATGCTGCACAGGCTCGCCCGGTCACCGCTCAGCACCGACAGCGGCGAGACATATTGGGACCGTAGCGACTTCTTCCTGCGTGTGACCTTCGGCGGGCGCGATCTGCCGGGATTCGTGCGGGACGCGCGTGCGGCGCTCGTCGACGCCGTCGTCGCCGGAGAGGGGCAGACTGCCGAGCATGAGACCCGGCAATACCTGGTCCGCCTCGGACGGGAGGTCGCCGATGCACTCGAGCACCAAGCCCAGGAAAAGAATCGCCGATAACCCATTCACACCGCGGGAGGACCAACCATGAAGTTCAAATTCCATCACCTCAATCTCTGCACCGACAATCTGCCGCGACTGACCAAGTTCTATCAGCGGCTGTTCGAGCTCGGCACGATCCGCGACGAGGAGCACACCCGTGTGAATGCCGAGCGCAGCGGCAACGGCTACAGCGGCAACGTGGACTTCCTGACCGATGGCGCCATCGAGTTCCATTGGGCCGAGCGGGACGTCGATACCGGCTTCAAGATGAAGCAGTTCGTCAATCCGATGGCGAAAGGCCATTACTGCTTCCGCACGGACGACATCAGGGGCTTCATGCGTCGCTGCGACGAACTGGGCATTCGCTACGCCGATTACGGCAAGTGGGCCATTGCCGGCTGGCACCAGGTCTTCCTGACCGACCCCGACGGCAATGTCGTCGAGATCCATCAGCCGAACATGTGACGCCGCCATGCTTCTGCACGACAAGGTCTGCATCATCACCGGAGCCGCATCACTGCGCGGCATAGGGTACGCGACGGCAGAGCTCTTCGCCGAACATGGAGCCAAGATCGTCATCGCCGATCTGGCAATGAACGAGAAGATCGCAGCCGACGTCCGGATGTCCATCGACAACGGGATCTCCGGGCCGACAGATCTGCATGGTGTCCGCTGTGACATCGGTTCGTTGGATGACTGCCGGACCCTGTTCGAAGGCGTCATTTCCCGCTTCGGTCGCGTCGACTGCCTCGTCAACTGTGCCGGCGTCGTGAAGTCCCAACCTTTCCTGTCCATTTCGGAGAAGGACTACGACTTCGTGGTCGACGTGAACCTCAGGGGCGCCTTCAATCTGGCCAAGGTCGCCGTCGAACATTTCGTCGTCAGGAAGGGCGGCAACATCGTCAATGTGGCCTCGGTGGCAGCCCAGCGCGGCGGCGGCCTCGTGGGCGGCGCGCACTACGCTGCGTCCAAGGGGGGTGTCATCAGTCTGACGAAGTCGATTGCCCGCGAGTACGGCCCTCAAGGTGTAAGGGCCAACGCGGTATGCCCGTCTATGACCGAAACCGGCATGCTCGATGAACTGACCGAGGAAAGGTTCCGGGAAATCGTGGCGGCCATTCCGATGCGGCGCGCGGGCAAGCCACGCGACGTTGCAGGCGCCTGCCTGTTCCTGGCATCCGACCTTTCAGCCTATGTGACTGGCGCAACCATCGATGTGAACGGCGGCAGCCACATTCATTGAACGTATTTGCAGTCAATGCCAGCATCTGCTCGTGGGAATATGATCGGGCAGGAGTTGCAAGTTCAGCAGAAATCTGCCTATATTTTCTATAGGCTGACGCGAGGACCGCGCCGGCCTTTTCTACTTTCGGCACGACCCCTCGCGGCACGCCCGCGGGACAGGCTCTGAGCTTCGGGTGCAGCCGCCGCGGGTCCTGACCCGTGGATAGTCCGAAGAACGACCCCGTCTCCACGACACGCCAAATAACGACGTGCGAACAGACACTTGAACGACGCCTGGGCACAGGCGCGCCGGGGCTTGTGATCATGAAGAAATCCGGGAGTCTCTTAAAAGCTTATGAAGTAAGGCTTATCTCGAAGTCTGGCCCAACTTGGGGCACAACATTCGGCCCATTCAGGTGGGCCTGAGGCGCGGGCGAAAAAATTGGATTTGCTGGCTTTCCGGCGTGCGGAGGGCCGAAAATCTTGTCGTCGATTTGGGCCAATTTTCGCGCGTTGGGCCAGCGTCAACGTGTGACCCTAGCGCGTGACCTCGGTCACCACGGCGCGGGTGGCCTTGCCGGCGCCGTCGCTGAAATCGTAGCGGATGGCGAACTTGTCGGCGGGCGAGATCCACCAGCGCGAGATCGAGCGCTGGCCCTTGTCGCCGTGCTCGTTCATCTCGATCACGAACGTGTCGATCATCTTGTCGCCGGGTCCGGTGCGCTTCTCGGTGCGCGGCACCGACAGCGTATAGGTCCAGGTGCCGCCGGCCACGCTGTAGCGCGCCTCGATCTTCTTGCCGACCTCGAGCGGCCACAGGCGCTCTGGACGGAGGGCCGCAATATAGGCCGACATGTCGGCGCCGTCGGGCGAGGGATTGTCGAACAGCAGGGCGCGCAGCTTGAACGGCTTGCCGCCGACGCGGTCCATGGTGCAGTCGAGGCCGTCCCGGCCGCGCGAGATGACCTTTACGCCGCTGTCGTAGGTGAAGCCCGTGCCCGGGTCGGGGCAGGCAAAGTCCATGGTCTGGGCGGTGGCGATCCCGGCCGGCAACAGGACGGCGGCGAGGGCGAACGAGGCAAGACGCGTCAGCATGGGCCGGATCATAGCCGAACCTTTGGTCAGCCGGCCAACGTCGAGTAGGCCGCACGGCCGACGGCGACCAGCGCCTTCTGGTCGTTGAACACGTCGACGTCGACCAGACCGACGCTCTTGCCGGCGCGGCGCACGCGGGCCGTCGAGGTGAGCGACGTCTTGATCGCGGGCCGCAGATAATCGACGCGGAAGTTGATGGTTGGCAGGCCGCGGCGCAGCGCCATGATCAGCGCATAGTCGCCAACCGTGTCGATGATCGCCGCGATCGGGCCGCCGTGCCACTGACCCGTGCCGGCGCCCCGTTCGAACTCCGGCCGCATGGCGCAGGTCATGGTGACCAACTCCTTGGCCGGGTCGGCCTCGGTGATTTTGAGGCCAAGGAAGGCGATGAACGGCGAGCGGTCGAGCATCGCCTGCAGCTCGTCCCCGGTCAGGGGTTTTGGGGCGTCGCTCATGGCGCGACCACGATCTTGCCGAACACTTCGCGGTCTTCGATCACCCGCAAGGCCTCGCGCGCCTCCTCGAGCTTATAAATCTTGTCGACCAGCACCTTGAGCTTGCCCTGCTGGACCATCTCCAAAAGCGTGACGATGTTGCTGCGCGCCCAGCCGTTGGAGCCCAGCACCTTCAGCTCGAAAGTCCAGATGAAGCGGATGTCCTCCTGCGGGTCGTAGCCCGCGGTGGCGCCGCAGGTGAGCAGGCGGCCGCCGACCTTCAGGACCTTCATCGACTTCACCCAGGTGTCGCCGCCGGTGTAGTTCACCACCACGTCGACGCCCTGGTCGGTGCCCGCGCCGCGCCGTGTCGGCTTGCCGTACATCGCGAAGACTTCCTTCATGAAGTCCTTCTCGATGTAGTTGATGGTCTTGTCGGCGCCGAGGTCGGCCAGCCGCTTGGCCTTGGCGTCGGTGCCGGCGCAGGCGATGACCTCGGCGCCGGCGATCTTGGCGAGCTGCACGCAGCACACGCCGACGCCGCCCGAGGCGCCCAGAATCAGCACCTTCTCGCCCGCGGCGACACGGCCGTTGGTGCGCATCATGCGCAGCGCCGTGCCGTAGGCGACGGGCAGCGCGGCGGCGTCGGAAAACGACACGCCCTCGGGAATTTTTACGAGCTGGTGGGCCTTGGCGCGGCAAAGCTCGGCCAGGCCGCCGTGGACGGTCTCGCCCATCAGGCCGCCTTCGATACGGTTGATGGGATCGACCAGGACGCGGTCGCCCTTGCTCCAACCGGTGACGCCGGGGCCGACCTCGGCGATTTCGCCGGCGACGTCGAGCCCCATGATGGCGGGCATCGGCACCTTGATGCCGGGCATGCCGCGGCGGGTGAAGACGTCGTGATAGTTGAGCGAGGAGGCCTTCACTGCCACGATCACGTCGCCCGGGCCGGGCCTGGGATCGGGAAAGTCGGTCTCGAAGTTCAGGCGGTCCGGCGCGCCATGCTCACGGACGACAGCTGCTTTCATTGTCACACGTCTCCGGTGGGGATCTGTCGGGCCAGCACGCGCTTGTCGATCTTGTTGGTGCCGGCAAGCGGCATCTCGTCGACGAAGAAGACGCGGCGCGGGTGTTGATAGGCGGGCGCATTGGCCAGCGCATAGGTCTTTATGGCCTGTTCGTCGAGGTCGGTTCCGTCCGTCCGCACCACGAAGGCCACCGGCTTGTGGCCCTTCAGCTCGTCCGGGACGGCGATGACGGCGGCTTGGTGGATGCCGGGATGGCGCTCCAGCATCTTCTCGACCTCGCCGGGATAGATGTTCTCGCCACCGCACACGAACATATCGTCGACGCGGCCGACGAAATAGAAGAAGCCATTCTCGTCGCGGCGGAATACGTCACTGGTGCGGTAGTAGCCATCCAGCGTCATCGCCTTGGCCGTGACCTCGGGCAGCTTGTGATAGTGCGTCATCAGCGCGCCGCACTTCATTTGCAGCTCGCCTTCATCCTGTACTTCCCGGCCGTCGCGAATCAGGCGGAGCTCCACGTCGGGATGCGGATAGCCGGTCGAGAGTTCGGGCTGCGCGATGCCCTTGGGGTGCGGTCCAAACACGACGGGCCCGGCCTCGGTCGTGCCGTAGCCGTTGCTGATCATCGCCTTGGGGAATGCCGCACGCACCTGGTCGATCAGCGCCTGGGTGATCGGCGCCGAGCCCATGCGCACGGCCTCGACTGCCGACAGGTCGTGGCGGGCCAGCAGCTCGCGCTCGCGCAGCAGCATGGCGATCATGGTCGGCACCGAAGTGAGGAAGGCCACACGATGCTTGGCGGCGGCCTCGACATAGCCCTTGGTCGTGAACTGCGGCAGCAGCACGACGGTATCCCCGTGCGAGAATGTGGTCTGGCACATGGCAAGACCGTTCATGTGATAGAGCGGTGCGGCGATCAGCGCGCGTTGGCCAAGCGGTACTGCTCGCCGTGTCCTCTGGCTGATCGCCCAGAGGTGGGAATAGTGCGACAGCACCACGCCCTTGGGCCGTCCGGTCGAGCCCGAGGTGTAGAGGAACAGCGCCGGTTCCCCGGGCTGCATCTTGAGCGGCGTGAACGGACCCTCGTCCAGCAATGCGGTAAAACCGCTGTCGAAGGAAATCTTGGGTACGCTGTCGGGGGCCAGCGGCAGGCGCGCATCGTCTCCGATCACCAGCTTGGCGTCGCAGTCGCCCACGATGTAGGCCACCGTCTCGGCCGGCAGCTTGTAGTTCACAGGCACCGAGACGAGGCCCGCCTGCATGGTGCCGAGGAAGGTCAGCAGGAATTCGGCGCGATTGGCGGACAGGATGGCGACGCGATCGCCGCGCTTCAGGCCGCGCTTCAAGAGGCCGCGGGCCACTGCGCCGCTCAGCCGCTGGATGTCGGCATAGCTGTAGGCCCGGTCGCTGCCGTTGCCGCCGGCGTCGATGAGCGCCAGCGCCTCGCCCGGCACATCGCGCGAGATGGCATCGCCCTGGTTGTCGTATTTGATCGCCGCCATCATGCCTACTCGACGAACTCCAGCACGGCGTTCAGCGCCTGCTTGGCCGGAACGACGACGCGGTTCTTGTCCTGCATCACGCCCTCGATCTTGCCCGCGTGCAAGGCGCGGGCCGCCTTGGCGAGCGAAGTCGTGCGGAAGCTGAGGCCAGCCATGTAAGCCTTGCGCCCCTCGGCTTCGGGGACAGAGGCGCCGAACTCGGCCTTGAGCGTCGGCTCGGTGACGATGTCGAAGCGCGAGTTGCCGACGATCACCGTCTTGCCGCCCGTGATATCACGCACGCTGTCGGTGCCGAACATGTCGGCATAGAGCTTGGCGGCGGCCGACGGATCGGGCTCGACGATCAGGGCGCGGACCACGGCCACGGTGCCGTTGGCGTGGTGGCGCCACTCATCGCGCCACACCAGCTCGCGCGTGAAGTGATGGCAGTAATAGATCCGGCCATAGGGCACGACGCCGCCCTTCATGCGCACGGTGCGGAAGCGGGCGTCGCCCTGACCTCCTTCGTATTTCACCGGTCGCGTGAATTCGACGGGGGCATCGAACGGCAGGTTGGCCTTGACGAGGGCGGCGTAGGTGACGGCCGAGTCCTCGGAGCCGAACACCAGGCCGTTCAGGCCGGCGGAATAGGTGAGGAGGTCGAGGCGGCCTGAGGAGGCGCTCTTGGGAATGGCGATCAGCTCGAGGTAGTCGGTGCCGAACATCGCCAGGTGGTTCATCGAACCCAGCGAATGATAGCCGCGCTCGGTGAGCGTGAAGCCCAGCCGGCAGTAGACATCGGCGGCGTGATCCATGTCGTCGCGCGCGTTGATGACGACGTGATCGAGCGTTGGCACGGGTAGTGTCATGCAAAATCCCCCTCATCCCCAGCGTCCCATCTTGGCACGCCGGACACGTCAGGGTTTTTTATATTCTGCGGCGGCTGCCCCCGGCGAGGAAATCATTTCCAGGATTTCGCGCAACGGGAGAATGAACGGCTAAAAGTGCTACGTCGTCGCCACCCAGACGCCAGCACAGACCGTGGCGAGACCCAATACGAGGGTGATGGTAATGGGCTCGCCCAGCAGCATCGTTCCGAACGCCATGGCGATCATGGGGTTGATGGTGATCGTGTTCGCCACGCGGGTCGGGCTCGCATACTTGAGCGCCAGCACCCACAGGAAGAAGCCGAAGGCCCCGCCACCGGCCGCGAGATAGAGGCTGACGAAGGCCTCTGTCGGATCAAAGGATAGAAGCGTCGCCGCGCGGCCGGTAACGAGGCCGAACAGGATCATCGCGCCGCCGCCCACTACCATGCCGAAGGTCAGGAACCCGAGGGCGCTCGATCGCTGGGTGTAGGGCCGGGAATAGACGTTGTAGAGCGCCATGCAGATCGTGGCGCCCGCCATGATGAGGTCGCCGCGCCAGGCGCCGGCGGGGGCGGTGCCGAGGCTCGCCGACAGGGCGGTCGCTACGCCGCCCATCGCCAGCAGCACGCCGGATGTCTTATGGACCGAGAGCGCCTCGAGCCCGAGCACGGCGCCCACCACCATGGTCATCAGCGGCAGGGTCGAGAGCGCCAGCGTCCCGCGCGCCACCGTCGTGTAGGAGAGCGCCAGATTGTAGATGACGAAGAACACGGCGAACAACAGGAAGCCGAGACCGGCGACCGCTGGCCAGTCGGCGCGCGGCGGCAGTTTCGGCCTGAGCAGCAGCGCGATGGGCAACAGGCAAAGTGCGCCGCCGCCGAAGCGGATCATCGCGATCGTGAGCGGGTCATGGCTGCCGATCAGGAAGCGTGTGGCGACCGCTGCACCGCCGCCCAGCGCGCTTGACAGCACAGCGATCAGGACGCCGGTGGATTCCTTCATCGCCGCACTTTGGAGCAGCGCCCGGTGCGGGCAACTACCTCGCAGGTATTAGAGCAGGTGGCCCGCGCGTTCAGCCTTGGTGCGCAGGTAGTTCTCGTTGTGGCCGTTGGCCGGGAAAGAATGCGCCACGCGCTCGGCGACCGCGATGCCGTAGCGCTCCAGCCCGCGGATCTTCTCCGGATTGTTGGTCATCACGCGCACCCGTTGGATGCCCATGCGGGCCAGCATGGTCGCCGCCGGCGCATAGATGCGCTCGTCGGCGTCGAAGCCCAACTGCTCGTTGGCGTCGATCGTGTCGAAGCCGTCGTCCTGGAGTTCGTAGGCCCGCAGCTTGTTGACCAGGCCGATGCCGCGGCCTTCCTGTGCGAGATAGAGCAGCACGCCCGAGCCCTGCTTGGCGAGCTCGGCGATGGCGCCGCGCAGCTGGACGCCGCAGTCGCAGCGCAGCGAGCCCAGGAGATCCCCGGTGAAGCACTCGGAATGGAGCCGGATCAGAACCGGCTCGGTCGGGTCGATCTCGCCGACCACGATGGCGAGATGCTCCTTGCCGCCGTCGCTCGGACGCCAGGCGAGGATGCGCGCGTTCTCGGCGCCTTCGAGCGGCACATGCGCCTGCGCTACCTGCTGCAGGGTGCGCGAGGCGGTATCCTCGTAGGCCAGAATGTCGGCGGCCTCGACATAGATCAGGTCCTGATCGCGCGCCCAGTCGCGCCGCTTGTTGTTGGCGTCGCGGCTGAGCGGTCCCAGCACGACGGCGGGCAGCAGGCGGGCGAGCTTGGCGAGCTCGATCGCGGTCTGGGCGATCAGCGGCGCGTGGCTTGCCACCGGCCGCGACAGGTGGCGGAGCGCCACGTGGCGGGCTGCCGTGCCCTTGTGATCGGGCGGCACGCTCTCGTGCGGCTGCAGGATGACGTCGACCGGCACCCCTTCGGGCAGGTCGAGGGTGATCGGCTTGTTGATTTCACCCATGCCGCCGGCGATATGAGGCGGGATTTCCATGCCGATCGCCTCGGCGCGGCGGCGCGTGGTGACCAGCACGGGCGCCGCCTGGGCAAGACCCTGGAGGCGCTGAAGCGCCCGCGGGCCGCAGGATTCGGCGGCAATCGCCAAGCCGCCATGGCCATTGTCATCACGTATCACGACGATGCCGCCCCGGCGCAGCTCGGCCATGGCGCGTTCGACGGCGGCGAGCGCCGATGCTGTGCGGGAATGAACCTGACCCGGGATCATGCTTTCCTTTACCATGGGTGGGCACTTGCGGGGTGGGCATTTGCCGAAGTGAACCGCTTTTTCGCCTGCATCGTACCAGATAGAGTGGCCCAGATAATGTGGGACGGCGACGCGCAGGTAGCATCAGCATGTCAGTGAACAATCGTGGCAAGAAAATCCTGCTGGTCGACGACGACCAGGCGCTGCGCACCGTGCTGGCCGAGCAGCTCGATCTCTATGACGGCTTCACCACCATCCAGGTCGGCACCGCGGCCGAGGGGCTGGAGAAGGCCAAGCTCGCGCATTACGACGCCATCCTGCTCGACATCGGGCTGCCCGACATGGACGGCCGCGAACTCTGCAAGCTGATGCGGCGCCAGGGCGTGCGCTCGCCCGTCATCATGCTGACGGCCGCCGACAGCGATGCCGACACCATCCTGGGCCTCGAATCGGGGGCCAACGACTACGTCACCAAGCCGTTCCGCATCAACGTCCTGCTCGCCCGACTGCGCGCCCACCTGCGCCAGCATGAGCGCAGCGAGGACGCAATCATGACCATCGGCCCCTACGAATTCCATCCGGCGGCCAAGATGCTGATGGAGAAGGGCGGCAAGAAGAAGGTCCGGCTCACCGACAAGGAAGCCTCGATCCTGAAATACCTGTTCCGGGCCGGCGACCGCCCGGTGGCGCGCGACATCCTGCTGAACGAGGTCTGGGGCTACAACGCCGGGGTCACTACCCACACGCTGGAAACCCACATCTACCGCCTGCGCCAGAAGATCGAGAAGGATCCGGCCAATGCGGCCATCCTGATCACCGATCGGGGCGGCTATCGCCTGCAGCCGTAATCGACTTGCCAGAAGGTGACCGGTGCGTCATCTTTTTGCCAACCTGACAGACGATGGCCCCGGGAGGGCTCCGCCATGAGCACGCAGCGCATCTACGCCCTGCCCGTCGAACTCACCGAGTGGAAGTTCGATGGCGCGACCGACCTCCAGTTCAATTGGGAGTACGACGACGGCTCCGCGCCGCTGCTCGAACTCTACGAGAAGGGCAAGCAGCAGCAGTGGGACGCCAGCACGCGGCTCGACTGGTCGCTCGAGCTCAATCCCGACAATCCCATGGAGCTCAAGGACGAGGCGATCTCGATCTGGGGCACCGACTACTGGAACAAGATGACCGAGAAGGAGCGGAGCTGGTTGCGCCTCCATCTCCAGGCCAACTCGATCTCGCAGTTCATGCACGGCGAGCAGGGTGCGCTGATCGCCACCGCCAAGATCGTCGGCACCGTGCCCGACATGAATGCCAAGTTCTATGCCGCCACGCAGGTGATGGACGAGGCGCGCCACGTCGAAGCTTATAAGCGGCTGCTGCACGAGAAGTTCAAGGTCGCCTATCCGATCAACAAGGCGCTGCAGACGCTGCTCGAGCAGACGCTGACCGACCGCCGCTGGGACATGACCTATCTCGGCATGCAGGTGCTGATCGAAGGCCTCGCGCTGGCCGCCTTCCAGTCGATCCGCGACAAGGCGGGCAACACGCTGGCCGGCGCCGTCAACGCCTACGTCATGCAGGACGAGGCGCGCCATGTTTCCTTCGGCCGGCTGGCGTTGCGCGAATACTACCCGCAGCTCTCCGACGCCGAGCGCGACGAGCGCGAGGAGTTCGTGGTCGAGGCGCTCTATTTCATGCGCGACCGCTTCAACCAGTCGGAAGTGTGGGAGCGGCTCGGGCTGCCGGCCAAGATGCTCGACGACATCCACTACAACTCCAAGCAGATGCAATCCTTCCGCGGCCGGCTGTTCAGCCGCGTCGTACCGACGGTGAAGGATATCGGCCTGTGGGGGCCGCGGGTGCAGAAGGCTTTCGCCGAGATGGGCGTGATGGAATACGCCAAGATCAACGTCACCGAACAGCTTGCCAACGATGGCAGGGTGGCCGAGGAGTTCGACAAGAAGATGTTTGTCGAGAAGGCGATCGCGGCCGAATAGCTGCCTTGCCTCGTACAAGACCGGACGGGGCAAAATATGAAAAAGTCGATCGCATCCGTCCTGCTGTACGCGGTCATGGCGGCACTTGCCTTCAGCGCACCGGCGCCGGCGCAGGGGACGCCTGCCAAGACCGACTACCAGGCAACCCGGCAGTACTATGACAGTCTGATCGCCGGTCCGAGCCCCAACCTCGCGGCCCTCACTCTGCTGATGACGATGATGCCCAAGGGCGGCGACCTGCATCATCACTATGCTGGCGCGATCTACGTCGAAACCTTTCTCGATTGGATCAAGCAGAAGGCCTATTGCATCTATCGCGCCGACAATTCCGAGCTCAAGGCCATCAGGTTCCGCGTCGAGACGAAGCCGGGCGGGCTGAGCCCTGCGGCGCGCGCCCTGTGCCTCGATGTCGACCAGGTGCGCGACCCGTCCGACGAAGTCTTCTATCGAGAGCTGCTGTCGCGCTGGTCCGACAAGGATTACAAAAACCACTTCCATCAGCAGGTCGCGCCCGACCAGCACTTCTTCGACACCTTCGGCTACTTCGGCTCATTCTCCGACGACGACTACAATCAGGGACTTCGTCAGTTGAAAGTCCGCGCGGTCGCGGAAAACGTGCAGTACATCGAGACCATGCTGCGCAGCGCGCCCGCGCCCGACAACCCGGCGCTCTCCAGGGCAGTCAATGATTTGCCGGCCGACGCGAGCCCGGCCCGGATAGAAGCCGCCCTCGCCCCCTTGTACGAATTTCTGACCAGGGACGAGGCCACGGCCAAGGGCGTTGCCGACTATCTGGGCAGCGTCGATGCCGCCGCGGCCGGCATCGACGACGGCGATTTCAAGATGCGCTTTCAGGCCTATGTGGTCCGCAGCGAGCAGCCGGCCAAGGTGTTCGCCGGCCTGTACTCGGCGTTCGCCGCGGTCAACGCCCGCCGCCGCGTGGTGGCGGTGAACATCGTCGGCCCCGAGGACGGGATCGTGTCGATGCGCGACTACAGCCTGCACATGCGCATGTTCGCCTTTCTGAAGCAGAAGCATCCCGGCGTGCGGCTTTCCTTGCACGCCGGCGAGCTCACCCTCGGCATGGTGCCGCCGGAGGGTCTGCAAAGCCATATCCGCGAGGCCGTCGAGGTCGCCGGCGCCGACCGCATCGGCCATGGCGTGGACATCGTCTACGAGCGCGACGCTGTTGGTCTGCTGCGCACCATGCGCGAGCGCAGGGTCGCGGTCGAAATCAACCTCACCAGCAACGCCTTCATCCTGGGGGTCAAGAACGAGGCGCATCCGGTGCAGGTCTATCGCCAGCAGGGCGTACCCTTCGTGATCTCCACCGACGACCCCGGCGTCTCGCGCAACAACCTGTC
>Ga0163144_10009064_pt1 | contig 21424 bp, 21 predicted proteins | sample OliLak19BULKMAT1_FD_123175 | JGI IMG/M metagenome (GOLD analysis project Ga0163144, IMG submission 123175) | Freshwater microbial mat bacterial communities from Lake Vanda, McMurdo Dry Valleys, Antarctica - Oligotrophic Lake LV.19.BULKMAT1 | ecosystem: Environmental > Aquatic > Freshwater >... | reverse complement strand
CGAGAAAACTTCGGCAAGGAGTTTTCTGAAGCCAAATGCGATTCAGGAACCTCTCTGGGTCGAGACCGGTTCTGGAAACACAGAAAAGTTCGCCAGGCCTGCAAAATTGAAAAACCACCGCGGCAACTCGCAGATGAAAATCGGTCGGCAAGAGGCTTGCGAATCCTCTGGCTGAAAGCAACGATTTTGTCATGAAAACCGTCGCTGTAATCGGAGCCTCCAACAATCGGATAAAATTCGGGAATAAAGCGATCCGGGCTTTTCGACAGGCCGGCTATGACGTTTTTCCTGTTCATCCCGCAGAGTCCGAAGTGGAAGGGCTCCCATGTTACAAACGAGTTTCCGACATTCCGGTCCGCCTCAACCTCGTCAGCGTTTACGTCGGTCCATCGTTGCTGTTGACGATACTCCCTGATATCGCAAAGAAAAGTTGTGGTGAACTTTGGTTAAACCCCGGAACCGAATCGACAGAGGTTTTAGAAAACGCGAAAAAGCTCGGCCTGACTGTCGTGCAGACGTGCAGCATTCGGGCGCCGGGATTTTCTCCCGCCGCATTTTGAACTGCGTAGCCCACGATGGATTCCAAGCAACCGTCTTTGGGCCAGCTCAGTTCTCCGGCCGGTTTAGTAAACGTCGGAAACGGTGCGCCGGGACTTGACCATACTTTTCCGGAACGCAACTAACGTTCATTCGAAGCCGTCGAACGCCGCTTCGGATCATGCGCGGCGCGCCTAAGGTTTCAAATATTTCGGCCAGCCTTGATATTTGTAGCGCGGTTCGATCCAGGCGAAATCCCGATCGTTCGGAGCCTTGGCCCAACCGAAACCGACGTCCTTCCCCGATTGCGCCGCCGCCGCCTGGTCCAGGGTGGTTTTCTCAAGCCATCGGTGGCTTTCGGCGTGGCCATCCGCAAAACTGATTGTGCTGGCGTTTCCGTGAAACACCGCAACCGGATCCACCCACTGGCGAGTGTCCGCGGAAATGACCCACGTGCCCAAGTTGTAATTGCGGGAATCGGCCTCCTCGATGAACGCCATTGCGAGTGAGGGTTCGGGGACGTTTGCCAGCTTTTCGATCGAAGGAATATTCCAAAACGATCCGTTCATTCCGTCCACTTTTGAGTAGCTGTCGTAGGCCCAACGGTCCCCCACCCGTCGCTTGAAACGCAGATCGCCCGGACAATGATATGCCCCGAAGGCGCTACAATATTTCCACAGCGGGCCTCTGCTCAAGGCATCCTGCACCCGCGAGATCGCCAACGGCTCGGAGACGCCTGCTCCAATTTGTCCGGGCTGGGGCCAATAGCCGCCCGCATACATTTCCCGATTTTCGAAATATCGCGCCGGCAACCTGCCTGCGTTATCGTCTGAATACATGATCATGGCCAAGGTGAGCTGTCGCTCGTTCCCCAGACAATACGCGCCGGTGGCTTTCATCTTCGCCCGGCCCAGCGCGGGCAAAAGAATCGCCGCGAGAATCGCGATGATGGCGATGACCACCAGCAGTTCGATCAGCGTAAAACCGCGCGAAGGTCGCGTCGTGCGAGGAACACAAAGGGATTGATTTCGCGCCGGGTTCATCGCGCTGAGATTAGGCCCGCCCTGCCCGCCGTCAAGGACACAACTTCAGTCGGACAAGAAATCCCTGCTCGGGAAAATCTCTGGCTTGACCGGCCTGGTTCTCCGGAAGCAAAACTTTGGCACCGCCGACCGCGAAACCAGGTTCGGACGCGGCTGTCAGGAAATGCCCTTGTTGGCGCGCCAGAGCAACACCGCGCCGACCGCCTGGAAAATAAAATTTGGGATCCAGACAACGAGCTGGGGCGCGAATTCGGGTCGTGTATCCCACGATTGCGCCAGGATGATGAAACTGTAATAAACCAGAACCAGCATCAACGCCATGGCAATGCCCGCACTGGTCTCGCGCCGATGAGCGCGAATGCCGAGCGGAATTCCAATCAGGGTAAACGCGATGCAGGCGAACGAGAATGACACCTGCCGATGCATCTGCACCCGCACGGGCAGCGTGATGTCGTTGCGGATTTTCCTGAGCTGGCCCAGCTCGTCACGCAATGCCGCCGGCGAATTCGTGGCGCGCGGAGTGATGTTGGAAAACGATTTTTCCAGCGTCTCCAACTGGGCCTGGAGTTGCAAAAAGGTCATGTCGGTCAGGCGGATGCGCGAGCTGTTCCGGATGCTGGCTTCGGGTATGACCGGCAGGTAGATTTCGTCGGCGTACAAACTCGGAAAAATCGTGGCACCTTCGATTTGTGTATCAGCGGCGTCAAACAGAGTCAGTCCCAGCTCCCCGTCCTGCCAGGCAAAGGTTCCCCTCGGGGCCGTCACCAGCCGTCGCGAATCAACGTCCAGAACCTGATAAACTTTGATGTCCCTCAGCTCGTTGTTTTTGATTTTACGCGTGTAAACAGACCAGCCTTTCTGGAATTCGATGTATTGATTCTCTCGCAACATCCCCGCCGGATTCGACTGGGCGACTTGTTGCAGGAGCGCCTTGTAGGCGACGCGTCCGCGGGGCGCGAGTTCCGTATTCACCCACGCGCACAAGGCGCTAAACATCACGCTGAGAAACAGCACCGGCGTAATGAGCGCCAGCAGACTGATGCCGCTGGCGCGGGCGGCGGTTAATTCCTGGTCCGCACTGAATCTTCCAAAGACGAGCAGCGTCGCCGTCAGCAGGCCCATCGGCAGCGCGAAGAGCATGACGTAGGGAATCAGGAACCCGATTCCCTTCACCACAACGAAGAACGTGGCCTGCCGGGTGACCAGCAGTTCGACGATCTCTTTCAGGACGTTCCCGAGGAGGAGCACGAAGGTGAAAACGGCGACCGTCATAACCACGGTGGCGAGCACCTCACGGGCAAGATATGCGTGCAATGTTTTCATTTCGTCATCGGACGCGCGTCATCAGAACAACTGCCGCCGTGGCGATCAAGAGGTTTGGCATCCACGCGGCGAGCCATCCGGGCAGGTAGCCGCCGGTTCCGAGGGCGATGCCAACCTTGAGCAGAATAAAATAGGCGAAACAGATAAATATGCTGCTGGCGACACCCACATAAACATTGCGCCGGCCCGCCAGGGCCCCGAATGGAAGGGCAATCAGAACCACAATCAGGCAGACGGCAGGCGCGGCAATGCGTTCGTGCAGGCGGGTGCTAAGGAGCGAGGCGGTCGAATTGTCCAGGCGCGGATGCAACTCCTGGTATTCCAGGATTTCGCGGATGGAGAGCTCTGGACTTTTTGTCGCCTGCTTGCGGTTGTTGATTTTGATTTCACTCCGGATGAGCGCGGGGCTTTCCGGCCAGTCCGCGAACTGAAGTTCATTGGTCGGAACCGAGACGCCCATGATGTTGGTGGAAGTGAGCTCCTCGACTTCCGTGAAATTCCAGACGCCCCCGGAGTAGGAGCCTTCCCGCGCGGAGATCACCCGCCGTTTGCCGTCCGGAGTTCGCCAGTCGATGAGCACCCCGCGCATTTCGGAATTCGTCAGGTTATAGGCCTTGATCCACCAGGAGCGGTTGTCGCGGGAATTTAGAAATTTCAGGTCGCGTTTCCAGTTCACATCCGGCGCGTTGGTTTTTTGCACGTCGTAGCGGCGCATGATTTCATCCGATCGCTCGACACTTTTGGGAACCCACCCCTCGTTGATCGCCAGGTAGGCGATGCCGAAAAAAAGTCCGACCCCAAAATAGGGAAGCGACAGGCGCCACAAGCTGATGCCCGCGGCGCGCATCGCGGTCAGTTCGTTGTAGCGGGCGTGGGTGGTCAGGGCGTAAAGCAGCGCGAGCAGCAGCGCCACTGGCATGACCACCAGCAACAATTCCGGGCTGGTGACCAGATAGTATTCCGCCACGTCCGGGAAAGTGAGCCGGGCTTTTTGAAAGCGGCCCATTTCATTGATGAGATCGAAGGAAATCCAGAAAATCAAAAATCCGCCGAGACAATAGCCCAGCGGAAGAAGCAGTTCGCGCAACAAATAACGATCCAATAACCGCATGGTGCGCGAGAGTAACGGTCGGATTTCCGCAAAGCAAGCGGGGCGACTAATTGATACGTGGGGAGTTTGGTGGGGCGAGGTTGCCGACGAGCCGGCTCGCCCCGCCGAAACTCCGAAACCATGCCACCGCCGACTCGTTGAAAAATTACTTCTCCTCGTCCGGATTCTCCTTGAGCCACGCGTTCATTGCTGCCTCCCATTTCACCCAGTCGGTTCCGTAATCCTCCTCGATATAAAGTTCGAGCAAGTCCTTGGCTTCCTCGCGCAACGGATGACTTTCAGTCCGTGCGACGGCGAGCACGAGCGGCAGCTTCAACGAGTTCGCCCGGTTATACAAATCGTTCATGAAAACACTCGAGACCGCCTCGGGCACCGCGGCGTTGGTCAAATAGGGAGCAACCCGCGCGTACTGGTCGTCCTCGACGAGGTTCACGATATGGCCCGCCAACTCGATTTTGGCTTCCTCGTTAACTGTCGGCAGCATGTCCAATAAATCCTCCGCCTTCCGCCTCGTGTCCGTCTCGGAAGTTAGAATCTCGTCCATGTGGTCTTCCCAATCGTCGGCGGACCAATTGGTGCCCGCGACCGGAGGTGCGGGCATTGGAATCTCGGCGACGATGTTATTTTTGGGAGGCGCGGGCGGCTCCGTTTCGGTGGAGACCGCAGGCAATGTCGTCGGCTCGGGCGACCTTGATTCCGGTTCGGCCGGAGTTCGGCTCATCCACCAGCCAACGAGCCCGCCGATCACGATTGCCACGAACAAAATACCCGACACCCGGCCTAAAGTAGAACTGCGCATTGCCTTGTTCTACTGCACTGCGGGAGTCTGGTCAATTCACACGGCGGGCCGGCCGCGCTCGAGTTTGGCGGGGAGAGGCTACCGACGAGCCGGCTCGCGAGGACGCCCGCCCCACCGAATTTCCGGAACTTCACCCCCTGCCCGAGGGCCAGACCGGGACCTTTCGACGTGGCGGCGGCACCGGGTGGCCCTTCGCATTTAAATCGACCGGGCAACTTTTCTCGCGCACCGCAATTCGTCTCTTGACACTTCGCAAGCATTGCTGCTGTCATTTGCGCACGAAACCCATGAGTGATCGGAAATTGAACATTGCGCTGGTTGGACTCGGATTTGGTGCGGAATTCATCCCCATTTACCAACGGCATCCCAACGCGAACCTTTACGCCATCTGCCAGCGCACCCGGAAAAAGCTCGATGCCATTGGCGACGCCTTTGAAATCGAGAAGCGTTACACCGATTTCAACGAGCTGCTCAAAGATCCCAATGTGGACGCAGTTCACATTAATTCCCCGATCCCGGACCATGCATGGCAATCGATCGCTGCGCTGAAGGCGGGGAAACACGTGGCCTGCACCGTGCCAATGGCGACTTCGATTGCCGACTGCAAAAAGATCGTCGATCTCGTCAAAAAAACCGGCCTGAAATACATGATGATGGAAACGGTGGTTTACGCCCGCGAATTCCTATTCATCAAGGAACTGTTCGACAAAGGCGAACTCGGCAAGATCCAGTTTCTCCAAGCCAGCCATCAACAGGACATGGACGGCTGGCCCAATTACTGGCCCGGCCTCCCGCCGATGTGGTACGCGACCCATTGCGTCGGCCCGATGCTCGCGCTCAATAATGACGTTGCCGAATACGTGAGCTGCTTCGGCTCCGGCACGATCCGCAAGGAACTCGTCAAAAAATATAATTCCCCATTCGCCGTCGAAACCGCCCACGTCAAATTTAAGAACTCCGATTTGAGCGCGCGGGTCATCCGCTCGCTCTTCGACACGGCGCGGCAATATCGCGAGAGCATCGACGTTTACGGCTCGAAGAAATCGTTCGAATGGACTTTGGTTGAGCACGAGGAACATGTTCTGCACACGGCGAAATTGCCGGAGCACAAGATTCCGAAAAAAATCAAGGTTCCCGACTACGCCAAGCGGTTGCCCAAGGGGATCCAGCCCTTCACGACCAAGGGCGTCTATGATCTCGGCAAGAAAACGCACCTGAGCTTCACCCAGGGCGCGGGCCACGGCGGATCGCATCCCCACCTCGTGCATGAATTTCTCCGGGCGCTGGTGGAAGATCGCGACCCGATGCCCAACGCCAAGCAATCGGCCAATTGGACCTGCGTGGGTCTGTGCGCCCACGAATCCGCGCTCAAAGGCGGTGCGATAGTCAAATTGCCCGCCTTCACCATTTAGAAAACCCAAACCCAACTACAAACTATGTCAGCAAAAACAGAAGGTATTGCACCAAACGCCAGCCGGCTCCTATGGGCTGGATTCACCGCCATTCTCGCCGCCGGCGTTGGCTTCGCCATTCGCGGAGGCATTTTCGATAATTGGGGGAAGGAATTCGGTTTCACCGCCACCCAACTGGGCGCCATCGGCGGAGCAGGGTTTACCGGATTTTGCTTCGGGATCATCCTGGGCGGAATTGTGGCGGACAAAATCGGCTACGGCAAACTGGTGGTGGCGGCGTTTGCTTTGCACATCCTCTCTGCCTTCGTCACCTTCGCCGCCACCACCCCGCAGAATGCTGAAATGTTCCTAACTTGGGGCATGTTCATTTTCGCCTTCGCCAACGGGACGCTCGAAGCGGTGGCCAATCCGCTGGTGGCCACGCTCTACCCGAATAATCGAACCCACTACCTGAACATCCTCCACGCCAGTTGGCCTTTGGGCATGATCCTTGGCGCGGTCGTGGGTTGGGTTCTCGACGACAAAATGCAAATGAGCTGGAAAATTCAACTCTCCTTGTATCTGCTGCCGACCGTTGCCTACGGCGTGATGTTCTTAGGGCAAAAATTTCCGAAATCCGAGGCATCCGAAAAAGGAGCGAGTCTCGGGGAAATGCTCAAGGACGTTGGAATTCTTGGCGCGCTGGTCATCTGTTACCTGCTCTCGCTGTTTTTCTCGGGCAACCTTGGCCTCTCGCAAGGCGTGTCCTATGCGATTTCGGGCGCCCTCCTCATCGTCGTGGGGTTGATGACAAAGTTTTCAATTGGCTCGGTTCTTTTGTTCTTTTTGTTCATCGCGCACATGTTCGTCGGAGCGGTGGAATTGGGAACCGACGGCTGGATCCAAAACATCACCGGAAATCTATTCAGCTCTGAACAGGGTAAATACCTCTTTATTTGGACTTCGCTGATCATGTTCCTGCTGCGTTTCTGCGCCCATTTCATTGAGAAAACATTGAAGATTTCGCCCGTTGGCCTACTGCTGATTTGCTCGATCCTCGCCGTAATCGGACTTCAGCTTGCGAGCGGAATGCAAACCTTCACCATGGCATTGATCGCCCTGGGAATCTACGCCGTGGGCAAAACCTTCTTCTGGCCGACCATGCTCGCGGTGGCCTCGGATCGTTTCCCGCGCACAGGTGCGGTGGCCATCTCCATCATGGGCGGCATCGGCATGCTTTCCGCCGGGCTGATTGGCGGACCGGGCTTGGGCTATTCCAAGGATCGATACGCGTCCGAAGCTTTGCAAAACAGCGCGCCCGCCGTTTATGAACAGGTGAAAGCAGACCAACCCTCCAAATTCCTGACTCTGGCGCCGGTCTTCGCCATCGACGGCAAAAAACTGGCCGAAGCCAAGGAAGCCACTGACAAATCGGCCGACCAAGCCGCGATTGTCGCGGCGGATCAAACCGGCGACCGCAAAACGCTGAAGGCCGATTCATTTATCCCAATGGCCATGGCTGTCATTTACCTGGGAATCCTGCTCTATTTCAAATCCATTGGCGGTTACAAGCCCGTGCATCTGGCCGGAACGAAGGCCGCACGAGTGGACACCGGAACGGGAACAGGGCCGGAATAATCGCAACATTCCATTCCAAAGGCGGCCATCGGGCCGCCTTTTTTTATTTTCCAAATCAGCGCAGCAAAGACTATGGCTCGGTGAAAGCCTCGTCAGCCCGCAACTGCCGAGCGCCGCTCCGAGCCTTTTGGACTGCGCCGGCAGAGCGCAGCGACGACGGCGCTTTCGCATAACCCGCGACGTTCACTTGTCATTCCACGACCGAAAAACGGTGTCGCGCTTCGCTTGCCACCGCAGTCCAAAATGGCCGCACGACGTTCGAGCGTTCCCATTTCAGTGCGTGCTCGCGTCCACCTGCACCGATCACGAGGAGTTTCATCCAAATCTTAGCGACGAACTTTCAACCCTTCCAAGGCGGCAAGTTTGGATGCCTTGGGATCAAAACTCCAGAAGCCATTGCACTTCAAAACCAGGGCGGAAGCGACGTGCAGCAGATCGTAGGTGCGAAAGCCGTGACGGGCGGTATGCCGGAGAGAAAGTTCTTCAAACTGCTTTTCGAGTTCCGCCGCCGGAATCGGCACCGCGCGCAGGAATTCGGCGCTCTGAGCATCGCTTCGAAAGTTTGCATGGGCGAGCGCCGCCTGCTCCCGTGAGATGAAAGTCTGACCAGCTTCGGGCGCGAGAAAAACGTGGAGTTGAAACGCGTTCAAAAGTTCGACCCGATGCAACCGCGACCGTCGGTTGTCGCTACCTTCAATTCCATCTCCCTGACAACTTCCACTTTCAATCCATGTGAACCTTTTCTTAATTCTTGTGCAAACTCGTTTGTGAACTGTGTCGGCGGGAGAAGGTCAGACTCGGAACATCCGCAACAAATTCCCAGTGCCGCTAAACTAGCTTTTAAGAATCGCCTCATAAAATTTTAGCCTCTCCCTTGCCCTTGACCACCTCGCCGATGAGCCAGGCTTTGTGCTTTTGCGCGCGGATGAATCTCAGCACGGAATCAGATCTGTCCGCCGCCACGGAGGCAAACGTTTCCACTCAATAAACCTCGTCGTGCGTTCCCACACCTTCGAGCAAAATGGCATCGCTGCCTTTGTGCTTTACGAATTGCAGGATGACCCGCAATTCATAGCCGCCGCTGCACGCCCCAGAACCGGCCAGCTTTCCTTTGAGTTTGTGGGTCTTGAGTTGAGGATGAAACGCATCTTCGGCCAGCAGTTCGAGCGTCAACTGAAGGTCCGGCGCGAGTTGGGGATGCTTGCGGGTAAAACGGCGGGCGGATCGAACAAAGGCAGCGGAGGGCAGAAGCAGTCGTTTCACGCGAGCACTTTGCGCATGATCTCCGCCGGGCTGGCCGGGCGCAGTTTGCCGGATTTGAATTCTTTCCGCGCTTCCTTCACGGACTTGGTCAAAGCTTCACGACGACGCTCGGTTAGACGGCGCTGCACCAACGCGAGCAACGACTCCTGCTGTTCATCGGGCAAAGCCTCAATCGAATCAATGACCTGACCGTAAGTTTTCATGAGTTGACTTTAATCCCACAAACGTTGGCAAACAAGAGCGCGATTATTCAACCCTTGCCTCGCCCTTGCCATTCACCACGTCGCCGATGAGCCACGTCTTCTGTTTCTGGGCGCGGACCGATTTCAGGACCGCGCCCGCCTTGTCCGACGCCACGATACCACCTTGAGAATCATTTCAAGCTGCTGCCAGCAAGTTTGCTTGCTCCTCGATTTGACGTCGGAGTTTTTCGATTTCCGCCAGCGGCCCTTCCGCCATGACGGCGAACAAACGGGAGTTCTTTGGCAGGATTTCCAGGCGCAGCATACGAAGGGCGTCGTTCATCAATTCCAACTGCTCAATCGTCTTGGCCAGCTTGGTTTCTTCTGTTGTCATAGTTCGATCCTCAAAACGCCTTTTGTTGCAAGCGGCAGTTCCCGGGACTGGCTGTAAAAACGCACGTATTTCAAATACAACTCAGAACCGTCTTCTGCAACCAGAACATCGAAGCCAAAACGTCGGCGAAACAGGTTGTGCGAAAGCCTGGTGTAATCTCCCGGAGTCAAATCCGCCTGCCAATCGTGTCCCGTTCCCAATACAGTCAACACGTCCACATCATTTGGCGCAGTCTTGCCAGTAACAAAGCTGCCATCGATTACCAGCGCAACGATGAGGGAACTTTTCTTTAAGTCGCCAACCAAATCTTCCAGCTTCGTGAATAGTTGCGGCCTTCGATCCGAGCCTTGAAAGCAGCCAAACCGTGATTTGATCTCGTCCAATTCACAAACATGGACTCCTTCCGGCAGCAGTCCATCCGTGTTGAGAGTTGGAATCGCCATAAGTTGAACCCTGCCTTACTCGACTCTGGCCTCTCCCTTGCCCTTGACGACCTCGCCGATGATCCACGAGTTCTGTTTCTGGGCGCGGATGGAATTAAGAATGGAATCGGCTTTCGCGCCATCGACGATGAGGGTCATTCCGATGCCCATGTTGAAGACCTGATACAACTCTTCGTCCGGCACTCCGCCTTTGGCTTCGATGATTTTGAAGATTGGAAGCATGTCCCACGAACCTTTGCGGATGAGCACGTCGCAGTTTTTCGGGAGCACGCGCGGGATATTGTCCACGAAACCGCCGCCGGTGATGTGGGCCAGACCTTTGATGACTCGTAGCTGCGTCTCGGCAGAGCGCAGTTGTTTTTTCGCAGAAGACCGAACTGCGCTCTGCCGAGACGCAGCTACGGAATCCTGATTAAATTTCTTCAACAACTTTTGCACGAGCGGGCCGTAGCTGACGTGAACCTTGAGCAATTCGTCGCCAATCGTGCCGCCCAATTCGGCCACGCGGCTCTTCGGTTTCAATTTCAATTTCTCGAAAAAGATCTTCCGCCCGAGCGAATAGCCATTGGTGTGAAGCCCGCTGGATTCCAGACCGATCACGGCGTCGCCGGGCTTGATCGTTTTCCCATCGAGCATTTTGGATTTTTCCACCACGCCGACGATGGTGCCGCTGAGGTCGTATTCGCCCCGTTGATAAAACCCGGGCATCTGCGCCGTCTCGCCGCCGACGAGAGCGCAGTTATTCTCTGCGCAACCGTTCACAAAACCTTTGATGATCTCGGCGAACACGTGGGGCTCGAGTTTTCCCGTGCCGAGATAATCGAGGAAGAAAAGCGGTTCAGCGCCGAGCACGGCGATGTCGTTCACGCAATGGTTGACGAGGTCGTGGCCAATGGTGTCGTGCTTGTTCATGGCGAAGGCGATTTTCAGCTTGGTGCCCACGCCATCGACGCTGGACACGAGGACCGGCTGGCGATATTTCCGGGTGTCGAGCGCGAACAGCCCGCCGAAACCGCCGACCTTCCCCAGCACCTCGCGCCGATGCGTGGTGGCGAGCAATCGCGGCAAGGTGGCTTTGACTTTGTTCCCCAGATCGATGTCCACGCCAGCGGCGGCGTATGCTTTTTGTTTCATGCGCGGGAATTAACGGGCAGGAACGGCGTCGCGCCAAGAAAAATCAGGACGGGGAGACGGGGAAAACACCAAATTCCAACATCCAAGCATCAGAGAAATCTCAAACACCAAACACCCACGATCCAAGCAGGCGCGCGACGTTCGGTTGGCTGGCCGTTTGAGATTTGGATCTTCTCTGGAGCTTGGATGTTGGTGCTTGGAGCTTCAGCCCGGTGGCCGATCACTCAGAACACCGCAGTTTCCCTGGTGGAGCCATTTCTTTCCCGGAGCGCCGCCATTGCTTTCCGGGTTTGAACTTTGGGTTGGGACCGATAGCTTATCCCCATGTTCGATTCGTTAAGTGAAAAACTGCAAGGCGCGTTCAAGAATCTGCGCGGGCTGGGCAAAATCTCGGAAGCCAACATTGGCGATTCATTGCGCGAGGTGCGCATGGCGCTGCTGGAAGCGGATGTGAATTTCAAAGTGGCCCGCGATTTCATCGAGCGAGTGAAGGAAAAAGCGCTCGGCCAGGAAGTGATTCAGAGCATCCAGCCCGGCCAGCAGATCATCAAAATCATTCACGACGAACTGGTCGATTTGCTCGGCTCGACCAATCAGGCGCTCATTTTATCGGGCAATCCGGCCTGCGTGATGATGGTCGGCTTGCATGGCTCCGGCAAAACCACCTCCAGCGGAAAACTCGCGCGCCTCCTGCACAAGCAGGCGCGCACACCGTTGCTCGTCGCGGCGGATGTTTATCGTCCGGCGGCGATGGATCAACTCGCCACGCTCGGCAAACAACTCGATTTGCCGGTGTTCGTGATGAAAGGCGAAACCGATGTCCTGAAAATCGCGCGACAGGCACTGGATTTCGCCCGACAAAACAACCGCAGCACCTTGATCTTCGATACCGCGGGCCGCCTGCAAATCGACGAACCGCTCGTGCAGGAGCTGGTTCGCCTCCGCGACCTGGTCAAGCCTCAGGAGATTCTTCTCGTGCTCGACGCCGCGACCGGGCAGGAAGCCGTGAACGTCGCCACCCATTTCGACAAGGCGCTCAACATCACCGGCTCGATCCTGACCAAGCTGGACGGCGACGCGCGCGGTGGCGCGGCGTTGAGCATGAAATCGGTCACGGGCAAACCGATCAAGTTCATGGGCGTCGGCGAAAAGCTGGAGGATTTTGAGCCGTTTCATCCCGAGCGAATGGCGTCGCGAATCCTGGGCATGGGCGACGTCGTCAGTCTCGTGGAACGCGCAGCCGAAGCGGTGGACGAAGAAGACGCAAAGCGCATGGAGGAGAAAATGCGCAAGGGCCAGTTCACGCTGGAAGATTTTCTCGAACAGTTGCGACAGATGAAGAAGCTCGGGTCGCTCGAAAGCGTGGTCGGCATGCTGCCGGGCGGGGCGGATATGTTGAAGGGCGCGGATCTCGGCAAGCAGGAAAAGGATTTCAAACGAATGGAAGGGATGATTTGCGCGATGACCTTCAAGGAGCGGCGCAACCCGGCCATTCTGAACGCGAAACGTCGTGTGCGCATTGCCAAGGGGAGCGGCGTGAATGTTTCCGAACTGAACAACCTGCTCAATCGTTTCGGCCAGATGCAACAGATGATGAAAAAGATGGGCAAGTTCCAGAAGATGATGTCGAAGATGGGTGGCGGGATGCCGGGGATGTTACGGAAGTAAGGACCAGGCAGCGCGGGACGCGACGGCGCGACGGACGCGCCGCAGATCCGGTCCACGGTGGCGGTGACGGCGGGGTCCGGGCGCAGAGGTGGGAGTGAAGATTTTGAGGGCGAATGCGGCTCGACAGTTTTTGGGTCACGGAGTATGAAGGTCTTCATGGAATTTGCTCGTCGTTTCACGGTTGCCTCGGACGCGATTCCCACAGCCTGTGGCTCGGTGTCGCTGACGCGGCGCAACCCACGATTCCACCGGAGAGCAGACACCGCTTTCACTCGCATCAAAAGCCATACTGACTAGGCCGCTTCGCACCGTGAACACCGTCATTGAAATTCACGATTCAAGGGTTACCGCGATTGCCAATCGGGACGGCATGGTGATTGTGCATTTTCAACCAGCGTATCTGCACAAGTCCGAAGGTCGTCCAGGATTCGATGCTGGCACCGGCTGGGTTCAGGAGGCTCGCCTGACTTTTGCAGAGGCAGCAATCAGCGGCGATTTTCCAGATTGGCCATGCGATGTAATGAATGGCGAGTTGATTGTAGGTGGTGAGCGGCACCTAAATTCGATTCCTGTTCCTTTCGTTCCTGTTCCTTTCGAGACTCCTGCGCTCACCGAGTTGCATATGGTGTGTGACTCCGTTCACACGGTTACAGTCACAGGTCGAGGAGTCAGATTGGAGTTGGTGGGAGAACCGAGATATGTTGAAGAGTTCAAACCCCAGAATCCCGCAGCCTCCTGAGTAACAGAACATGGATTGTGTCAGGCGGGAACGAGTTTCATGTTCAGGGCATGGGCCTGGTTTTGAAGGCTTTTGAGGCGGCGCGGCGAGGGTGGCTTGAAACGCCTTGGTTCAGCAGCGAAGGGCGGCACCGGGTCACGGTTTCAATCGGCGCGTCACGTGGCCGCCGTCGCTGAACTTGGGTCGCGGGCGCTTCGGCGCGCTTCCTGGCCGCTTCACGTCTTGCCCCAAAACATGAAGCCGCTAGTCTGGCTGTCGTGCGAGTCGTCGTCGATACCAACGTCCTGCTCTCGTCGCTGCTTTCGCGGCGAGGAGCCTCCTATAGCCTCGTCCAGAGGCTTGGTTCGTCGCAGTTTCAGCCCGTCATTTCGCCGCCGCTCTGCCTGGAGTATGAGGATGTCGTTCGCCGCCCAGGATTGCTTCCGGGCTATTCCCCGCAGGACATAAGCGATTTCCTCGACTACTTCCTGTCGCAGTGTGTCGAGTGCCGGATTCACTTTCTCTGGCGGCCACATTTGCCCGACCCCAAGGACGATTTGGTCCTCGAACTGGCTTTGGCCGGCAGCGCGCAGTTCATCATCACCCATAACACCCGCCATTTTCGGGACGTGGACGCCCTTGGGATTCGGGCGGTGACACCGGACGGTTTCCTGCGTATTCTTGCCGCATCATGAGCACGCTCAACGTCAACATTCCGGAATCGCTTCGCCGCCGCGCGCAGTCTCTCGCGCAGGATGATGGCGTTCCGCTCGACCAATTCATCGCCACGGCCCTTGCCGAGAAGGTCGCCGTTCTGGATGCGGACAGCTACATCCGCGAACGCGCCGAGCGCGGCAGTCGCGAGAAATTCGACCGCGTGCTTTCCAAGGTCCCAGACGTTGAACCTGAAGAGCATGACCGTCTTTCGCAAGACAACGCGGCCTCCTGAGTAACAGACATCTCAGTTGTTAGATCGGGACGCGCTTTAGGTGCAGGGCGTGGGCTTGGTTTTGGAGGCGGCGCGCCGGCGCGGCGGGGGTGGCGTCAAACGCCTTGGCTTCCTCGTAGGGCTGGCCACTGAGATCATCGCCCAGAGGATCTGCGCCAGCCACGTTTCCTTCGGCCTTACCCTGACTGATCCCGCGATTCAATATTTCCATTATCCCGTCGTTTGATCCATGGAGGCTGCGAGGGAATCACGGCTCGACGGGGTCTCGCCCTACCGGTATAGGTGAAATTTTCTCCCAAATCTGCGGCCCTCCGCTTCTTCCGACTTCTGTCCGGCGCGAACGGGCGGGCGGCTTTCTTTGGTCCTCGGAGCTTGCGCCTCAAACTTTCGTCGCTCTTTCGCCTCCGTCTGATAATTATTCCCGCCATGCAACGTTCGCTTTGGATCCTGACTTTTTTATTTGTCTTCGCAATTTCTAGTTCCACCGCCGTCGCGCAATCGGCCTTTGAGCGCGAGTGCGCGGCGCTGGCGGAGAGTTCAACGAAGGACGGCGAACGCCTCGACGCGTTGTTGAAGTTGTCCTGGGATTACACGATGCGCGAGAATCCCGAGTTCGCCACAGCGGTCGGTTATCCGGGGCAGAATGATCGCTGGTCGGATCTTTCTCTGGAAGCCATCGAGCGGCGGAAACGCGAGCAGAAGGCGCCGCTCAAGGTCATCCAATCCATCCGGCGCGAGAATCTGCCCGCGGCAGCGCAACTGAACTACGATTTATTCAAGCGAAACCAGGAACGGGCAATCGAGGGCGATGCTTTCCCCTCAGAATACCTTCAACTCTCGCAACTGGACGGGATTCAGCAGGACGCCGCGCGCATGATGGAAATCGCTCCTCGGATTTCGGTGAAGGATTACGAGAACCTTGTCGCCCGTTTGAATCGATTTCCGACCCTCGTCGATCAGACAATCGTTTTGCTCAAAAAAGGTCTGGAAGCCGGGGTCACGCCGCCGCGCATCACGTTGCGCGATGTTCCGCAACAGGTGAAAAACCAGATGGACGGCGGGCCGGAGAAAAGCGCGCTCTTGAAACCGTTTGCCGAATTCCCCGTCGCGTTTTCGGAGGCCGACCGCCTGCGGTTGCGCGCGTCAGCCGAGGCGGCGCTAAAGGAGAAGGTGATTCCCGCGTTCGGCAAGTTGCACGATTTCCTGACAGCGAGCTACCTGCCCGGCGCGCGGGAAAGCATCGCCGCGATTGACCTGCCGAACGGCAAAGCCTGGTATGCCTACAACGTGCGGGAGCGGACCACCACGGCACTTTCACCGGCCGAGATCCATCAACTGGGCCTCTCCGAGGTCAAACGCATTCGCGCGGAAATGGACAAGGTCATTTCACAATCTGGTTTCAAAGGCAGCTTCGCGGAATTCCTCACGTTTCTCCGGACCGATCCCCAATTCTATTACACGAACGCAGAAGACCTGTTGCGAGGATATCGCGACATCGCCAAACGCGCAGACCCCGAGCTGGCCAAACTTTTCGGAACATTGCCGCGCTTGCCTTACGGCATCATTCCCATCCCGAGTTACGCCGAAAAATCGCAGACCACGGCCTATTATCAGCCCGGCGCGCCGGAAGCGGGCCGGCCCGGATATTTTTTCGCCAATACCTATGCTCTCAACATGCGGCCAAAATGGGAAATGGAAGCCCTGACCCTGCACGAGGCGGTACCGGGTCATCATTTACAAATTGCGCTTGCCCAGGAAATGGAGGCGGCGCCGGAGTTTCGCAAGCACGGCGGCTACACGGCGTTCGTGGAGGGTTGGGGCCTGTATTCCGAAAGCCTGGGAACGGAGATGGGTTTTTACAAGGACCCTTACATGAAATTTGGCCAGCTCACCTACGAGATGTGGCGAGCCATCCGGTTGGTGGTGGATACCGGAATGCATTCCACGGGTTGGTCGCGCCGGCAGGCGATTGAATATTTCCTGGCCAACGCGAGCAAGAACGAGCACGACGTGACCGTGGAGGTGGATCGTTACATCGTCTGGCCCGGCCAGGCGCTCGCCTATAAAATTGGGCAATTAAAAATTCAGGAACTTCGCCACCACGCCACAACAACGCTGGGAGATCGGTTCGACATCCGAAAATTCCACGACCAGATTCTCGGGAGTGGCGCGCTGCCGCTGGATATTTTGGAGCGTCGGGTTAAAGACTGGGTGGAGGGGCAGCGAGCGGAAAAGCGGTAACCCGCAGGCGGAAGCTCCAAGCACCAACATCCAAGCTCCAGAGAAACTCCAATCATCAAGCTCCATTAGACTTCGGCGGCGCACCTGCAACGGCGGATTCTTGGATTGGTGTTTGGTGTTTGGTGTTTGGATTTTGGTGTTTCACGAAACACCCCGGCCCAATCAGGCAAAAAACTTCCTGACTTCTTCCGCAGGCCGCTGGGCGATTAATTCCCCGGGCGTCTCGTCAAACCAATCGCGCGGCAGATAATTCGTGTAGGGCATTTGGACAAATCTCTGGCAGATCAGCGCAATCACGCCTCGGTCGGTCTCGCTGCGAATCAGCCTTCCGGCGGCCTGAATGACACGTGTCATTCCGGGTTGCAAATAGGCGTAATCGAAACCGGACCCTTCCTGCTCGTCGAAGTAACGCCGCAACAGTTCCCGTTCGAACGACACTTGCGGAAGCGCTGGCGACACCACAAAAACCGCGGACAAAAGTTCGCCGGGATAATCAACGCCCTCGGCATACATGCCACCGAGGACGGCAAAGAGGAGGATATTTTCGGCATCGTTGGCTGGTCGCGTCACTCCAGGCGCGCCGGAGGTTCCGGCAACAACAGCACCACGCCCGTATTGACTCGCGCTGCCTGATGAGAGTGCGCGCAGGATCTCCTGGCGTTCGAGATCAGGAACGTTTGGCCGTTGGCATAATAGCTTTGAGCCCGCTGCCGGCATCAACTCCGCGACCCTGCTCAGAAAAGTATAACTTGGAAATAAAACCAGCACGTTCCCCGGGACGGCCCCGGCCATTTCCGCCACGAGCGCCGCGATCCGCGGAAAATTTTTCTCACGTGCGCCGAAGGTTGTTCGCACCTGCGGCAGGACCAGGATTCTCCTGTTCTCGCGCGGAAATGGCGGCGGCAGCGAGATGGATTTTGTTCGCGCCCGCTCCAGCCCAAGGACGCGACGGGTGGTTTCCATCGGTTGGAGGGTGGCGGAAAGAAAAATCGTGGAAGCGGCGGTGGAGAAGATCGGCGCGAGTGGACGCGCCGGGTCGAGACAAATCAGCGCGAGACGAATGCCCGCTTGCCCCCGCTCAACCACGCACGTGAATCCCGGCCCAAGCCAGCGCAGCGTCGCAATAAATTTCTGCAACGCAAAGTGACAATCGACCACCGCATCTTCGGCAGCCGCCACTTTGTGTTCCCGTTTCCAGGACAGGTAATCAATGAACGTCGATTCCCAGTGCCTCCAGATTCTGCCAAGCTCTTTTTCGGGCGGGGCAGCCTCGGCGATCAACGTGTTCTCGGGCAGACCGCTGGCTGCTCGGTGGAGAAGCGCGACCACGGACTCAAAGGCAGCGCGAATTTCCTCGAACACATAGCTGGTGCCCGAAGGCTCGTCCTCTCCCCAGCCTTCTCCCCCGGGAAGAGGGAGAGTTGTTTCCTGCTTCCAGGCCATATTCTGCCGGGCCGGTTTTTTTCTGCCGACGGACCCGGTGTTTGTTGCGCCGACGCCACGGACGGATAATTTCTCCAAGGCATGTTGAAACAGTTCCTCGCGCAGTTCCGGGGAAAAGATTTGCCGCGCGCGATCGGGCAGATTGTGCGCTTCGTCCACGAGGAGGATGGTGTTCTCCAAATCGTCCAGTTCGCGCATCGAGATGCCGGGATCAAAAATGTAGTTGTAGTCCGCCACGACCGCGTCCGCGTGGGATGCCAGTTCAAGCTGGACTTCGAACGGGCAGACCTTTTCGCGTTTCGCCTCCTCGAAGACGGCCCCGGGCTCGTGATGAGGCTGTGTCTCGATCAATCGTTCGAGCAAACCGGATTTCTCCATTTTCTCCGGATAATTTCTCGCATAAGGGCAGAAATCCTCGTGGCAAATGACGCGATCGTTGGCGCACATTTTCTCCTTTGAACGGATCTGCACGGTCCGAAAAACACGATCCGTGTTCATGGCGATAAGCGCGTCGCCCGCCATTTTTTGCTGCAACGTTTTCGCGGTCAGAAAAAACAGTTGTTTGCCGGACGAGAGTGCCGCAGCCAAGGCCGGGTGCAGGGCCGCCGCCGTTTTTCCCGAGCCGGTGGGCGCCTCGGCCAGGAGGTTTTGTCCGCACGCGACGGCTTCACGAACAGCCTGAATTAAGACTGCCTGACCCGGCCTCGGGGAGGAATGCGGAAAAGGCAAACTGGCGGCGGCCTGCGCTTTTCGCTGTCGAACGGTCTCCTCGGATTTCCAAAGATCAATCAGACGGCGAAGCCGGGCCTCAATTATTTTCTCCTGGGTTTCGGGATCGTAGGGAATTTCGAAAGGGACTTCCCGTCCGCTCGCAATGTCCAGGTAAACGAGCGCTCCCTGAACCGGCGAATACCCCCGAGCCCGCCAAAGATGGCAGTAAATCAAGAGTTGCCGACGGTTCCGCTCGAACGAGGATCCAAAGGGGCGAACATGCGTGCCGGGCGAATAGGCCGACTTGAATTCCTCGACAACCCAACCAGAATCCTCGCCCTGAAAACAGCCATCGAGGCGGCCAGTGACGATGGCGACCCACTCACCGACGGGGATCCTCTGCTCAAGATGCACCTCGCTCTGGTAGGAGGGGTTTTCCGCGACGCGAGTTTTCAATACCTTCGCGTGCGATTCCGCGCCCAAGCCGAGCCGGTTCCAGCTTTCGCCACGCTCAAACCCAATGCGGCGAACCCCATCTTCATCGGCCAATTCGCGGACGGAAACGGTCAGGGTCTTTGCTGATTCGTCGAACCTCAACGGCATGTTTGACATTAGCAAGACGAGCAAGCCTGACCGAGCGATTTCACGAAACAGCGCAACAAGAAGCCCAGGCAAAACCGGAAACCGCAGATGCTTTGGCACGCATGATAATGAGAGCGGCATAGAGGCAGAGCCCAGCGTGCTCAGCCGGTTCATCGAGGGTCCCTGCAATTCACACCGATCGTCGCGCGACGCTTGACGTTCATTTCCTCGTGTTTACTATCGTAATCGTATGAGAGCCCTTGGTTTTATTTTTCTGTTTACGCTTTGCTCTCCTGGATTTCTCCAGGCGGCGCTGATCAACGGAATCAACGCGATCGTCAACGACACCGTCATTACATACGACCAGGTTCTGCGGGGAATCGAGCCCTTCGATGAACTGCTCTATCGCCAGTATCGGAATGAGCCGCAGTTGCTGGAACAAAAGCGGCAGGAACTTCGCACGCAACGCATCGAGGAACTGGTGGAGCGCCAGTTGATTTTGGCGGAATTCAAGCGCGCCGGCTATAACCTGCCCGAAACGTTTATCGACGACGCGATCCAGGAGGAAATCCGCAAGAACTTTTACGGCGACCGGGCCAGGATGACCAAGACCCTGCAAAGCGAGGGGATGACCACGGAGTCCTATCGGCAGCAGCAACGCGAGAAAATAATCGTCAGTTATTTGAGCGACCAGAATAATTCGGCGCAGAAGATCCTGGTGTCCCCCTACAAGATTGAAAAATATTACACGGACAACCAGGAGAAATACAAAGTGGGTGATCAGGTTAAATTGCGAATGATTTCAATCCACCAGCCCGCGGGAGCGGCTCCCGGCACCGCCAAACAACTGGCCAATGAAGTGTTGAAAAAAATCGAGGAAGGCGCGGCGTTCGCGGAAATGGCGTCGATTTACTCCGACGGCGCACAACGCGCCCAAGGCGGCGACCGGGGCTGGGTCGAGCGGGAAAAAAGCGACCTGAAGAAGGACTTGGTTGACGCCGCATTTTCACTCAGAGCCGGAGAACGCAGCAAGGTCATTGAATTTCCAGAAGCCTGCTTTTTGCTGCAAGCGGACGAGGTCCGGCCCGCGCACGTGCGGACATTGGATGAGTTACGCGAGGACATCGAGAAGACGTTGAAGGACCAGGAGTCGGCTCGCCTGCGGAAAAAATGGATTGACCGCCTCAAAGCCAAATCGTTCGTGCGCTATTTTTAATTCGGATGGTAGCGAAGCCATCCGATACGATCCAAATGGATGCCAAACTTGATTTCGCAGAATTCATATGACTGGCTGGATCGCAATTTCAATGGGAGATGTGACGGGGATCGGGCCTGAGATCACGCTCAAAGCGCTGAACGCGGAAAAGGATCGGGACGATTGCAGGTATCTTTTGATCGGAGATATTGGAATTGCCACTCACCTAAATGAACAGCTTGGGCTCCGTCTTCCGTTTGAAACGTGTGAATCCAAGAATGCCTCGGGCCGCTTTTGCGTGCATGACCCCCTGGCAAGCTCGTTGCCGTCCGATTTGAGCTGCGGTTCGCCTGCTGCGGCTCGCGCGGCCATTGCCTGGCTGACCGATGGCGCGCAACGTTGCCTGCGCTTTGAGACCGACGCTTTGATCACCGCCCCGGTCAACAAAGAGGCGATCCTCCGGAGCGGGCAACCGTTCATCGGCCAGACAGAATTCCTTTCCGAACTCGCCGGGACAAATCAAACCGCCATGATGTTGCTCGGCCAGGACGATCGCGGTCGCTGGCTGCGAGTCGCCCTGGCCACGACTCATTTGCCATTGAATCTGGTGGCGACCCAGTTGCGCGCCGAGAAAATTGAACTGGCCATTTCCCTGGCGG
>Ga0163144_10009063_pt1 | contig 21424 bp, 18 predicted proteins | sample OliLak19BULKMAT1_FD_123175 | JGI IMG/M metagenome (GOLD analysis project Ga0163144, IMG submission 123175) | Freshwater microbial mat bacterial communities from Lake Vanda, McMurdo Dry Valleys, Antarctica - Oligotrophic Lake LV.19.BULKMAT1 | ecosystem: Environmental > Aquatic > Freshwater >... | reverse complement strand
GTACGCAAAGTACGGGAAGTACGCGAAGTAGGCAAGGGGGGTTGAGGCGGGAGATCGGCCGGGGGCTGCTCGGACTCCTCGTCCCGGCTTCGCGCCCTGTGCGTCCTTCGCGTTCAAGCACGATCCGTCGCCAGGCTCCGGTCCCACGCTCTTGTCCGCATCCTCCGCATCTCCTCGCCGTCTTTGCTCACGCCGCGTTCTGCATCTGGCTTTGCATTCGCGCGTGAGTCCGGGCGGCAGCCCGCGTTCCTCCGGGTGGAGACTCATCCAACACACAGGAGGCCCCGATGAACGCTCGCACGAACCGCACCGCCGTCCGCCCCGTCTTGTTCCTGGTTGCCGCAGGCATCGCCTGCCTGCTCGCCCCCGCCGCCTTGGCCGGGCCGGTGCAGGAGGCGTACGCCAGCCGCGTGATCAACTTCGCCAACGGCACGCCCACGACCAGCGGCGTGTACGACCGGACCGACACCTACAACATCGGGGGCACCGACTACCAGGCGTGGCTCCGCCCCGAGAAGGTGACCGAGATCAACAACACGGCCGGCGAGTTCTTCTTTACGACCCTGAACACCTGGGCCGGGGCTTCGGGCTGGACGTTCCAATCGGCCGTGAACACGCTGACCGACAACAGCCTCAAGATCCGCACGTACGACGTGCAGGGGACCGCGACCCGCATCGGCGCGGAGTTCCATGTCGAGTACGTCCCTGCCGGGGCCGACCCCACGGCCAACGTTCACTGGATCCAGGTGATCCGCAACAATCACAACCTGGCGACGGGATATGGCAACCTGGACTTGAAGGTGGACAACCTGGGCTCGACCAGCCCGTACTACGACCACCTCGGGGCCGCGACCAATCGCGAGTTCTACGACTTCCCCGGTCGCACGCAGAACCTGACGCAGTACCACTACTGGGATGCGGAACTGTTCCTGGCGACCGGCCCGGCGGCGGGCTCACCCGGCGCGGTGACGCTGTACCGCACCGGGATGCGGTGGGGCTGGGAGGCGGTGCCGACCCCCGGCTCGCTGGCCCTGCTGGGCATGACCGGCCTTGTTGCGGGTCGCCGTCGGCGGTGAGCCGAGGGGGGTCGATCGGCAGCTCGGGCCAATGAAATATCGCAGGCCGCCCTCCCTCTCGTGGGGAGGGCGGCCTTGATTCTTTTCGCGCGGGAGTCATTCAGGCTGGCCTCAGCGGGACCGGAACGCGTCGGCGATGAAGCGGGCCGCACCGACGAGCAGGAGCACGAGGCCCAACTGATCGCACAGGCTCGAGATGAATCGAAGGATGTTGCTGAGCACCGCGATGCTGAAGAAGCCGCCGATGAGGTTGATCAGGGCGCCCAGGACGAAGAGGGCGACGGCGAAGGTCACCAGCGTCGAGGGGCTGGTGCTGGTGAAGAAGCCCGAGGCCATGCCCATGGCCGCTCCGGGGTTCCGGGGCATGGGGGGGAAGGCGGAGGGTGGGGGCGTGGGCGTGGGTTGATAGGCGGGGGGCGGGGTGCTTGAGGCGTCGGTCATTGATCGGTTCCTTCCTTGGGGCCGGGGATTGACGCACACGGCGGGGGGCAGTGTACCAGTCGTCAAGATGGGGGGCAGGGGTGTGGATAGAGGGTCGGAACGCCCAGCTGCCGCGAGGCGCGGGCGAGCGCCGGCGCGCGGGGGGCGGCATGGTTTCGGCTCTGCGGAGCCATGCGAAACTCGCCAAGGCGCGTGATGGGCTCGCTGGGTTGCGCCTCGGAGGAAGCCCACCACCCGACGCGAATACCATCGGGCGTGAGCACCCAGCCGGACAACGTCAACGCCTCGCAGACGCCCCATCACCTCGAGCAGCAGCGCCGGGAGAACCGAGAGCGTGTCCGCGGCACGGGGATGGACCCGTACGGGCAACGCACCGATGGGCTGATGACCGTCGCCGTCGCCCGCTCAAAGCACAGCGAACAGGCCGACGAGGCGGAGAAGCGGCTCGCGGCGGCCGCCAAGGCGGCTGGGAAGGACGCGGGAACTCAACCGGGCAAGGAAGGACAGACCGCATACGACGACCCGCGCGCCACGGTGAAGGTCGCCGGTCGCATCGTCCTCTCACGCGACAACGGCAAACTGCTCTGGTTCAACCTGCGCGACGACACCGGCGACATCCAGGTCGCCGTCAGCCAGCGCGAGTGCGACCCGGTCGGGTTCGCCGTCGCCAAGTCCACCGACCTGGCCGACATCGTGATCGCGCAAGGCCGCGTGACCAAGACCAGAACCGGCGAGATCACGGTCTGGGCGACGCACCTGGAAGCGGCCAGCAAGTGCCTGGTCCCGCCGCCGGAGAAGCACGCGGGCCTGCACGACGTGGAGCTGCGGTATCGGCAGCGGTATATCGACTTCTGGTCGAACCCCGACGCGCTGAAGGTGATGAAGTTGCGGTCGCGGGTCGTGGCCCGCGTGCGCCGGATTCTGGACGAGCGCGGGTATGTCGAGGTCGAGACGCCGGTGCTCCAGCCGCTGGCGGGCGGGGCGGCGGCGCGACCCTTCAAGACCCACATGAACGCGCTGGACATCCCGCTGTTCATGCGGATCGCGCCCGAACTTTACCTCAAGCGCCTGCTGGTCGGCGGCCTGCCGCGCGTGTATGAGCTGTCGCGCAACTTCAGGAATGAGGGGCTGGATCGCAACCACAACCCCGAGTTCACGATGCTCGAGGCATACCAGGCGTATGGCGACGCCCAGACAATGATGGAACTGACCGAGACCATCGTCCGGGAGGTGGCGCGGGCGGTGGCGATGGAGATTCAGGACTCGGGCGGCACGGCGGGCGGGCCAGGCCTGGCGGGTTCCGACGCGACCGGTGAAGCCAGCCCGATGGCGGGGGGCGTTGCCTCCGCGACTGGCACGCCGGCCCGAATCGCGAGCACGGTCGGCGATGAGGACTCGCTGCCCGGGACGCTCCTGCTCCCGTTCGGCGACAAGCTGATCGACTACGCCTCGCCGTTTGTCCGTGTGCGCTACGGCGAGCTGTTCATGCGGGCCCTCGGGTTCTCGATGGCCGACCACGCCAGGGCCCGGCAGGAGGCGGCTGCCCGCCACATCAAGACCAAGAACGACAAGGGCGTCGAACTCGACGCGTGGTTGGTGGTGAATCATCTGTTCGAGGAGGCGGCCGAGCCCCTGCTCGACCCCACCCGCCCCACCTTCATCACGCACTACCCGGCCGCGATCTCTCCGCTCACCCGCCCCAACCGCGACGATCCCACCGTGGCCGACCGCGCCGACCTGTTCATCGGCGGCATGGAACTCGCCCCGCACTACACCGAACTCAACGACCCGGACGTGCAGGAGGCGATCTTCCGCCAGCAACTCGCGGGGATTGACGAGGAGGAATCGACCTTCCGCACGTTTGACGAAGACTTCATCCGCGCCCTCAAGGTTGGCATGCCCCCCGCCGGCGGCATGGGCCTGGGCATCGACCCCTCATGATGCTGGTCGCCAATCAATCCTCCATCCGCGACGTGCTGGCGTTCCCGTTGATGAGGCCGGAGTGATCGTGCCACCGAGGCGCGCGAGGTGGCATCGAATCACGCTAGCCCTGCGGCGTGACTCGATGCGACGTGCCCTCGACGTGGATCACGCCATCGACTGTTCGGCACCGACTCAACCCGCAAAGAGCCGGGTTGAATCGGCGGCACGTCACGCCGGCGCCGCCGACTCAATGGCCCACATCCACCAATACGCCACCGGCGCGACCAGGAGCGGCGAGTCGATCACGTCCAGCACGCCCCCGAATCCCGGCAGCGACGTGCCCGAGTCCTTCACCCCCGCGTCCCGCTTCAAAAGGCTCGCCATCAGGTCGCCGATCTGACCGATCGCCCCGAAGATCAGCCCGGCAATCGCCCCGCCCACCAGCACCCACGCGAGCCCGTCGCTGAACCGCTCGGGCACGAGCCAGTCCTGCTCGACCAGCAGCCACCGCCCCAGGGCCGCCACGATCGCCGACAGCACCAGCCCGCCGAGCACGCCCTCCCAAGTCTTGCCGGGGCTGAGCCACGGGATCATCTTGTGCTTGCCGATCGACCGCCCGGTGAAGTATGCCCCGATGTCGAAGGACTTGACCACCAGCAGGATCCAGAGCAGGACCCAGGCCGAGTGCTCGCGCCGGATCGCCAGGACGAAGCCGAACATCAGCCCGAGGTAGACAAACGCCAGCAGCGTCCCGCCCGCCGAGGCGATGACGCCCTCGAACGTCCGGCGCCTGGCGTAGTACGCCAGCGCGAGCGCGAGCACCCCGGCCGCGCAGGTGTTGGCGATCGCGATCGACGTGGTCGGCTTGACATCCGCCGGCACCAGTGACGACACGCACAGCCCGACGAGCGCGGCCGCGCAGGTGATCCACCGCGACGCCGCCACGTTCTTGCGCTTCAGAATCCCGACCAGCTCGGTCGCGGCGATGAACGAGAGCGGCACGATGACCAGGAACACGATCACGCCCCTGGGGAAGGTCTGCGGATCGCCCACGAACCCGGTCAGGTACGCCATCGACGCCGGGATCGGCTGGCGATCGACCCACCCATCCAGCCACAACCCCGCGACCATCGCGGCGATCAGGATCGGCCCAAGCAGCAGTCGATACTTCAGCACGCGGTGAGCGCCTCCAACCCCTGAGCCCAAGCGCGAGGGACGGGGAGGATAGGCGAAGGCACCTTGAAGGGGGGTGGGCGTGTGGGCCGGGAACGCCTGGGTCGGGCTCAGTTGCACCGAGTCGAGTCCGCCCTGCCCGGGATCCGCCTTCGACTCGGGAAGGAGCGGAGCGCCCCTCCTGCTCGTCGATGGGGCGCACGGCGCTCAACCAAGCCCGAGAACCAACCGATCTATACTCGATCCAGACCCCGTCGGGGGTCGGTTGCTCATTTGGCGGGGCTTGCCCACCGCCGCGCACGGAGGCTTCTCATGCGGCTCACCATGGTCGGCACCGGATACGTCGGGCTCGTCACGGGCGTCTGCTTCGCCAACGCCGGCAACGACGTCATCTGCCTGGACGTTGACGCCGCCAAGATCGAGAAGCTCAAGCAGGGCGTGTGCCCCATCTACGAGCCGGGGCTGACCGAGTTGATGCTCCGCAACGCCCAGGCCGGGCGCCTGACCTACACGACCGACAAGAAGGGCGCGTATCGCGACGCCGAGATGGTCTTCATCTGCGTCGGCACGCCCAGCGATGACCGCGGGCACACCGACATGAAGTACGTCAACTCCGCCGCGGATGACATCGCCGACATGCTCAAGGAACTGGGCCCTACGCAGCGTGCCAAGGTCATCGTCCTCAAGTCCACCGTCCCCGTGGGCACCACGCTGGCCGTGCGCGACCGCATCCGCGCCCGCGTCGGCGAGGGCATCCCCTTCACCGTCGCCGACAATCCCGAGTTCCTCAAAGAGGGCGACGCCATCAACGACTTCCTCAAGCCCGACCGCGTCGTGGTCGGCGTCGAGGACGAGCAGACCGGCGAGCGCTTCCGCCATCTCTACGACCCCTTCGTCCGCAACGGGCACCCCATCTACCTCATGGACGTGCGCTCGAGCGAGATGGTCAAGTACGCGTCCAACAACTTCCTGGCGACCAAGATCTCGTTCATCAACGAGATGGCGAACCTCTGCGAGGCCTACGGGGCCGACATCAACGCCGTCCGCCAGGGCATGTGCAGCGACAAGCGCATCGGCTCGGCGTTCCTCTACCCCGGCCTGGGCTATGGCGGCTCGTGCTTCCCCAAGGACACGCAGGCCTGCATCATGATGGGCGAGAAGGCCGGCACGCCCACCCCGCTTTCCAAGGCCGTCCACGACGTCAACCAGCGCCAGCGCGACGTGTTCTTCGCCAAAATCCTCAAGCACTTCGACGCCGACACGCGCGGCGGCCTGACCGGCAAGACCGTCGCCTTCTGGGGTTTGGCCTTCAAGCCCCGCACCGACGACATCCGCGAAGCCCCGGCCCTCACGCTGGTCCGCAAGTGCCTGGGCTATGGCGTCACATGCCGCGGCTACGACCCCGTCGCCGCCGAGAACTCCGCCAGGGAGATCGGCCCGGTCTTGCAGATCACCGGCGACATGTACGACTGCGCCAAGGGTGCGGACGCGCTGGTGGTCTCCACCGACTGGGACGAGTTCAAGAGCCCCGATCTGGACCGCCTGGGGTCGGTCATGCGGCACCGGGCTGTGTTCGATGGGCGGAACCTGTATCGCCCGGCCACGATGGCGGGGCATGGGTTCCACTACTACTCGGTGGGACGGGCGAGCGTGAAGCCGGCGTGAACTGGGCCGGCTCTCCGAGCCGGACGCCCTACCCCCGCTCCACGCCCAAGTTCCATGCTCCCGTTCTCATCCCCACGCGACTCTGCCGCGGTCCAACGCCACTATTTCTCGCCTTATTGTTCACCCGCGCGCGGCAAATGGCGTCGATGGCCCTTTCCGCGCTTGAGCCGTGCCGCCGGGCGGGAACCATCTCCCGATGCCCCTCGCCGACCCCATCGCCGACCTCGAACGCAGGCGCCAATCCGTCCTCGCCCCCTTCGTCGCCGCCAACGCGGTCTTTGCCCTCACCCAACTCCTCGACTCCCCCGACGACTCCATCAAGCTCGCCGCGGCCCAATCCATCCTCAACCTCGCCCTCCCCACCCGCCGCAAGCCCAGCAGCACCCGAGCCACCCCCACGCCGCCTCCCCGCTCGATGCCTGGATGTCTCGCTGCCTCGATGCCTTCTTTAGCGTCTCTGTCTGCGAAGCCCCGCGCCGCAGTCACAGCCCTGCGATCTCAGAACTCAACTCCCCGCGACGTCCAATCGCCCGTCCCGGTAGGCTCCTCACATGAACCTCCGCAGACGCCGCCGCGTCCGGACACTCGCCCTCACCGCGTTCCTGCTCGCTCTGCTCGTTTGGGGCGCGGGCACCCTTCTCTACCTCTCCTGGTTCTCAGCCCCGATCCCCGGCACCATGCCCCCCGAACGCCACTCCATCACAGTCGCCAGCGGCCAGATCAGCTTTGCCAATCGCGTCGCCCACGACCCGGGCAGCCTCACCTACGGCCTCAGCGACCGCCCCTTCTCACGCTTCGGCTGGCTCCCGCACCCGCGCGTGCCCTGGTGGAGCCTCGCCCGCGCCCGCCCCAACTTCGGGCCGTACTACTTCATGATCAACATCCCGCTCTGGACGCCCGCCGCCCTGCTCATCCCGCCGCTCCTGCTCACCCACTGGCTCGCCCGCCGCCCCTTCGCCCGCGCCCGCCGCGGCCTGTGCCATCGCTGCGGCTACAACCTCGCCGCGACACCCGCCGATCGCCCCTGCCCGGAGTGCGGCACGTCGCGACTCGCGCTCGAACCGCGTGCTCGGACCCGCGGCGCCTCGCCAGAACCGTGACGGGCCGGGTGTCCAGGCCGGACGTTCCTCTACACTCCCCCCGTGATAGGGATGCCAGCGACAAAGGCGTCGGGCGATGACGGTGCGTGCGCGCCCTCACGAACGCGGCTTGATTGCGCCGACTGGCTCCTCGCCGCGCCCTGCCTCCCCCCCTCCTCCATCGACCTCCTCTACGCCGACCCGCCCTTCAACACGGGCCAGACCCGGACCTCTCACGCCGGCTCCTACTCAGACTCCTGGCCCACCCTGGACCACTGGCTGTCTTGGCTGGGCGAACGACTCACCGCCACCCTCCCCGCCCTCAAGCCCTCGGCCTGCGTCCTCCTGCACCTCGATTACCGCACAAGCCACCGCGCCCGATGCCTCTTGGACGACCTGCTCGGCCCGGATCGCTTCGTCAACCACCTCATCTGGTCCTACGGCCTGGGCGGCTCCTCCCCACGCCGCTTCGCACGCAAGCACGACGACATCCTCTTCTACTGCCTCGACCCCGCCCTCTACTTCTTCGACCCGCCCCGCGTCCCTGCCACCAGCAACCGCATGAAGGGCAAGAGCAAGAAGGCCACTGACGTCCTGCGCATCCCGGCCCTGCGCGAGATACCCGCGTTCGCAACCGAACTGCTCGAGATCCCGTCGATCAACAACATGGCCAAGGAACGTCAAGGCTACCCGACTCAAAAGCCCCTCGCCCTTCTCGACCTGCTCATCGGGGCCTGTTGCCCGATGGGCGGCGTCGTACTCGATCCCTGCTGCGGGAGCGGCACCACCCTCGTCGCCGCCGCGACCGCAGGCAGGCGCGCCATCGGTTTGGATATCAACCCCGACGCCATCGCCATCTCCACCTCCCGCCTCGCCGCCCTCACCCCCTCTACCCTCCTCGCGTGACCACTCGTGAGCCGACCGTGGAAACCACAGACCGTCCCGACCCCGTGACCCTCCGCACGCTCTCGCGCATGGCCCAGACCGGCGAGGTCTTCGCCTGCCTCACCTGCTACGACGCGACCATGGCCCGCCTGCTCGCGCGGGCTGGCGTCCACGTCCTGCTGGTGGGCGACACCGCGGCCGAGGTCGTCCTCGGATTCGACAAGACGATCCATATGCCCCTGGACCTGTCGATCGCGCTGACGGCCGCCGTCAAGCGCGGCGCGCCGAGCACGATCGTGATGGCCGACATGCCGTTCCTGTCGTACCACACGGGCGTGGGCGAGGCTGTCCGCACCGCCGGTCGTTACCTGACCGAGGGCCTTGCCGACATCGTCAAGATCGAGGCCGACGCCTCGTTCGCGCCGGTGGTTCAGGCCATGACCGCCGCCGGCATCCCGGTGTGCGCCCACGTCGGCTCCCGCCCGCAGCGGGCGTCGCTCACCGGCGGGTACTCGTCGGCCGGGCGCACCGCCGAGGAAGCCTTCCGGATCATCGAGGATGCGGTGGCCCTCGAGAAGGCCGGCGCGGTGATGCTCCTGGTCGAGGCCGTCCCCGACCCGGTCACCGCCGGCATCCTCGACGCGACTCGCGCACCCGTCATCGGCATCGGGGCAGGCGTCGCGTGCCACGGGCAGGTGCTCGTGATCCAGGACCTGCTGGGAATGTCCGAGCGCCCGCCGCGGTTCGCCAGGCCGGTGGCGGCCCTGGGGCAGGCCATCACCGACGCTGGCCGCCAGTGGGTCCAGCTCGTCGCGTCGCGCGACATCGGCGGAGAACGGTACACGATGCGGGAGGGCGAGGCCCAGAAGTTCGCCAAGGAGCAGCAACTCCGCAAGGCGTGAGGGCACGCGATGCATCCGTCCGCGATTTGGGCCGATAAGGACAGTGGGGCAAAGGGGATTCGAGGCGAGCCGCCTCAGGAGACGCCGGATGCGCCGATTCGTCACATTCGGTCCCGCGGTGGTCGTGCTGCTGACGATGGCGGTCACGCTGCTGGCGGCCCCCGCGGCGGTGCGGATGGTCCGGGCCGCCGACGCCGCCGCCCGCGCCCAGGCCGCCCGCGATGCTTTGGCCGCCGACGACATCCTGGCCCGCATGTCCAACGCGACGTCCAACATCGCCGATGCCGTCATGCCCTCGGTCGTCCACCTGGACGTACGGGTCGAGGACGAGACCGGGATCGGCGGTTCGCTGGGCTCGGCCTGGGTCTACGACACGCGGGGCTACCTGGTCACCAACGCCCACGTCGTCGGCGGCGCCAGCGGCATCACCGCCCAGTTCAACGACGGGCGTCTGTACGACGCGACGCTGGTGGGCTTCGACGTGGGGACCGACGTGGCGGTGCTGAAGATCGACACGCTCGTGCCGCTGGTCGCCCTGCCGCGGAGCCAGGAGCCGCTGCGGATCGGGCAGTCGGTCTACTCATTCGGCTCGCCCTTCAACTTCAAGTTCTCGATGAGCCAGGGCATCGTGAGCGGGCTGGGGCGCGAGTCCACCATGTACGCCAACATCGGGGGGTTCTCCAACTTCATCCAGTTTGACGCCGCGGTCAATCCCGGCAACTCGGGCGGGCCGGTGGTGGACACGCTGGGGCGGGCCGTGGGCATGAACGTGGCGATCGCCAACAACACCAACACGCTGGGCGGCAACGACACCGGGCAGTCGGCGGGCATCTCGTTCGCCATCCCGGTCCGCGTGGCCGAGTTCGTGGCCGATCAGCTGATCGAGCACGGCGAGGTGCGCCGCGGGTTCCTGGGCATCAACCTGCCGCGGGGTGATGGGCCCATGTACCTGATGCGGCGCACCGGGCGTGCGGGCCTGGGGGTCATCATCGACGGCGTGGTGGCCGATGGGCCGGCCGCGCGCGCGGGCGTGCGGGCCGAGGACGTCCTCCGCGCCATCGACGGGCAGGAGATCACGGGTTTGGAGATGCTCCGCTCGGTCATCAGCACGCTCGAGCCCGGGCACGTGGCGACGATCGACGTGGAGCGAGGCGACAGCACGCGGACGTTCACGGTGGAAGTGGCCGAGTTCGAGCGTTCGTCGCGGATCAGGCAGGACGTGATCACAGCGCTGCGGAGCGTGGGCGTCGTGCTGCGCGACCAGAACTCGCCCGAGGCCGCCCCCGTGGTGGACTATGTGCAGCCGGGGCTGGTTGCGTTCGCGGCGGGGCTTGAAGAGGGGATGGCGATCGTCTCGATCAACGGAGCGCCGGTGCGGACGGTGCAGGAACTCTGCGACCGCCTGGACCTGGCCGAGACGCGGTTCCGGATGGGCGTGCCGGTCCGGTTCGGGGTGAACGTGGCGACGCCGGAGGGCGGGAGCCGGCGGCGCGAGTTCACGGTGCGCGTGCAGCGATAGGGCCGATCGTCGCCCTGCCGAGGGGGCGTCGGCGACTCCCGGCGCACGCGCTCGTACACTCCGGCAACCCATGCCACAACCCATCCGACTGCCCGTTCTGAACACCCCGAGGTCGCGTCGGACGGGAAGCGCGCCCGAGGCGCCGGGTGCGGGAGGGGACACTCCCAAGGACAAGTGCGGCGTGTTCGGCACCTGGGGGCACCCGGAGGCGGTGCGACTGGCGTATCTGGGTATGTACGCCCAGCAGCACCGCGGGCAGGAGTCGGCGGGGATCGCGGTGTCGGACGGACGGGCGGTGACGGGGCTGGCTGGAATGGGCCTGGTGTCGGACGTGTTCAGCGCGGGACGCCTGGCCGCCCTTGAGGTCCGCGCCGGGGCGGGGGCGATCGGGCACAACCGGTACTCGACGGCGGGCGGGTCGAAGGAGTGCAACGCGCAGCCGCTTGTCGAGTCGTACATCGGCGGCCAGGTGGCGATCGCGCACAACGGGAACATCATCAACGCCGACCTGTGGCGGTATCGCTTCGAGGAACTGGGGCACATCTTTCACACGACGAGCGACACGGAGGTGGTGGTCCACCTGCTGGCCTCGCCGGAGCAGCATCGGACGCCCGACCCGCTGGCGGCGACGCTGCGGCGGCTTGAGGGGGCGTTCAGCCTGGTGCTGCTGTTCCCGGACCGGATCGAGGCGGCCCGCGACCCGTGGGGGTGGAGGCCCCTCGTGCTGGGGCGGATGGCCACCGGCGAGCCGGTGGTGGCGAGCGAGACGGTCGCGCTGGACGTGATCGGGGCGAAGCTCGAGCGTGAGATCGAGCCGGGCGAGATCGTGACGCTCGATGCGGCGAGCCTGAAGGGCGGGCCTGTGAAGTCGAGGCGTTTCGCGCCGGCGGCGGGTCGGCTGGCGATGTGCGTGTTCGAGCATGTTTACTTCGCCAGCCCGGCGTCGAACATCTTCGGGCAGAACGTGCAGGAGGTGCGGGAGCGCCTGGGGGAGAAGCTGGCGCTGGAGGGCGCGGTGCCGGCGGACTTTGTCATGCCGATGCCGGACTCGGGGCGGTCGGCCGCGGCCGGGTACGCGCGGGTCGCGGGCATCCCGTACCGCGAGGGGATCGTGCCGAATCGGTATGTGGGGCGGACGTTCATCAAGCCGACGCAGGACGAGCGCAAGGCCGCGGTGAGGTTGAAACTGAACGTGATCGCGGACATAGTGCGGGGCAAGAAGATCGTGGTGGTGGACGACTCGATCGTGCGCGGCACGACGACGCGGGAGAAGATGCAGCAGCTGCGGGAGGCCGGGGCCAGCGAGATCCATCTGCGGATCTCGTGCCCGCCGATCCGCCACCCGTGCTATTTCGGGGTGGACTTCGCGCAGCGGGATCAGTTGATCGCCCACGAGCGTGAGGTCGAGGATATCCGGCAGTTCCTGGGCGTGGACTCGCTGCATTACCTGTCGAAGGAGGGGATGCTGGCGTGCGTGAAGCACGCGGCGGATTCATACTGCACGGCCTGCTGGGATGGGGACTACCGGCTCGACCCGGACCACCCGACCACCGGCGTGGTGACGGGGACGGGGCAGGAGAGGTTGTTCTAGCGGTCGGCCGGCTCTCCGAGCCGGACTTTCCAGGGCTTCTACCCCGCCTCACGAGCACTGTCGCGCGGGTTTGTCGCCAAGGTGTGACCGAGACGTTGGAGAGGTGGTGGAGAGCCCGGCTCGGAGAGCCGGCCCACCTGGCGCGAGTACTTTCTGCCATGCCCCTCAAACCCACCCTCACCCTCGCCCACTCGCCAGACGCCGACGACGTGGTCATGTGGTGGCCGCTGGGCGATGTGAACCTGGGGCGGGCGCCGGCAATCGACACCGGCAAGTGGCTGTTCCAGCCGGTGCAGATTGACATCCAGGAGGCCAACGAGCGGGCGATCTCGCGCGGCGATCTGGACATCACCGCCATCTCGGCCCACGCGTATCCGCATGTGCAGGAGCGGTACCGCATCACATCGTGCGGGGCGTCGATGGGGGAGGGGTATGGGCCGAAGCTGGTGTGCAGGAACCATGCGTCTGCGGCGTGGTTCGCCCCGTCTTCCGCGAGCGGGTCGACAGGGGCGGTCGGTGAGTCCGATGCGCTGCCCACCATCGGCGTGCCGGGGACGAAGACGACGGCGTTTCTCGTGCTGTCGATGATGCTTGGTGGGCGCTTCCGCCCCTTGCCAATGCGGTTTGATCTGGTGGCCGACGCGGTTCTGAGGGGTACGGCGGATGCGGGGCTGCTGATCCATGAGGCCCAGTTGACCTTCGAGGAGCAGGGGCTGCGGAAACTGGCGGACCTTGGCGAGTGGTGGGGGAGGCAGACTGGGCTGCCATTGCCGCTGGGATTGAATGTGGTGAAGCGGGATCTTGATGAGCGATTCGGCCTAGGGTCCGTCGAGCGGGTGTCTCGAATCCTGGCGGCGTCGGTGAAGCACGCGGTGGCGAACCGCGACCAGTCGCGGCGCTTCCTGCTGGAGCACCCGGACTGCAAGCCGGAGTGGGAGGACGCCGCGCTTCTGGACCGATATCTGCGGATGTACGTCAGTCCGCTGTCGGTGGACATGGGGGGGACGGGGCGAGATGCCTTGGCGGCGTTGTTCGGGCGGGGGGCGGAGGCGGGGCTGTGCCCGCCGGTGGCCGGGGTGGATGTTGTTTGAGGAAACGCTTGGGGGTAGCGGGAGTCGGAGGTAGACTGTGGACATGCACGGGATGAACCAGGCCGGGATATCGGCGCGCGCCAGCCGGGCCAGCGATGGTCGCCAGCGGCGGCGGGCGGAGGGGAAGCGATCGAGCCCGTTCGCGCTGGGACGGGTTGCTTGGCTGGTGATGTGTTGGGCGGGGCTTGCCCACGCCGCACCGCCGGCGTTCGACATTCCGCGGCCCCTGGCCGAACGGCTGCTGAGCGGGCACAAGGTGCGGATGCTGCTGCTGGGCGACTCGATCACGAACCCGATCTTCGGGACGTTCTACTCGAACGGGACGGATCGCAACCACTTCCCGCCGCCCAACGGGTTCCACAACGTGTGGACGCCGGATGAGGGCTGGTACGCGATCAACGTGCCGGTGGTGGGGCTGTCGGGGGGGTCGGGGGCGTACATGAACTGGCGCGGGATCAGCGCGTTCTGCAGGTACTTCGAGGAGGGCAGGTCAATCGGCCCGCGGGTGAATGGGTCGGACCTGCCCGACGGGCGGGTGGGCTGGGTGATCGAGACTGCGGCCCGGTGGACGTTCGTGGGCGAGCCGTTGTTCCGAACCCAGCTGCGTATGACGTCGACGCTGTTCACTCCCGAATCGACGGTGGGCGATCTGAAGCACGGGTCGCTGGCGTCGGAGATGATCGGGCGGGGCGATCTGCGCGTGCGGCACATCGTGTACACGGCACCGGGAATGGCCAGTGTGCCGCAGATCCGCTTCTCACGGAGCGGCGATTCGCCGGTGACGATGGCGTACCCGGCGGCCGGGGCGACGCCGCGGTGGGCGGGGATGGACTTCCCGGCCCGGTCGGCGCAATCGACGTGGAACCCGGATGCGGAGGTGTTCGAGTCGGCGTCGTCGATGGACTACGCGTTCGCGTGGACACCGGGGCAGGCCCGGGAGTACATCACCACGGGCACGATGTTTTACGACGCGGCCTCGACGGGGATGAGCGTGATCTGCCTGGCCAACGGCGGGGACAACTCGCTGGACCATCTGAGGACGCAGGCGACGTTTGCCCAGCCCGGCTGGTACTGGAACCGCAACCGCGGCTTCCACGACGATGGGCTGGTGTCGTGGCTCGACGCCCACGACATGACCGGGCCGGGCGTGTGCCCGGTGGTGATGGTGACGGTGGGCACCAACATCGCCAACCCGGACAACGGGGGCAACTGGGAGACGGTGGCGGGGCTGAGCACGGAGGTGTACGCGAACAACGTGCGGGCGATCATCGCGCGGTATCGCGCCGCGTACGCGCAGCGCGGGCTCGATCCGTACTTCCTGCTGGTGTCGATGTACGACTTCGGGGAGGGGTTCCCCAATCCGTTCATCGACAGCCGGGCCGAGCGGATGTACGAGGTGAAGGTGACCGACGCGAAGCCCGAGCGGATCGGGTTTGTCTCGATGCCCGCGCTGATGGGGTACGCCAATGGGGGCGGGTTCCTGGAGTCGTGGTACCACACCCCCACGGACTTCCACCTGTCGTCGGCGGGCTCGATCCGGTTCGCGCAGGTGCTGTGGGAGAGTTTCCAGGCCTCGGCGTGCGAGGCGGATTTCAACGGCAACGGCGTGCTGAACAACGACGATTTCTTCGCGTACATCTCCGCCTATGCCCTGGGCGACCCGCGGTGCGACATGACCACCACGGCGATCCCGGCGCAGCCGGGGTGGGGCGTGCCCAACGGGGTACTCAGCAGCGATGACTTCTTCTATTACCTGATCCGGTTCGCGGAGGGGTGTTGAGGGGGGATTGGGTCTTGTTGGCGAGGGGGAGCGGGCCTCTGGCCCGGTGCCGGGCCGGAGCCCCGCGACCCGGGATGCCCGTTCGTGCCGGTTGATATCCGCTCCCGCCCCTGCTTCAATAACGACCCGACCCGGGACTGTCCCGGGCGGCAAACCCACCGGGCCTTTGCACCCGCAGTCGTCGGGGCGTGGAACTCCACGCGGCACTGGCCGCCCTTGGGCGAACGCGCGCGTTCGCGGCCTTGGGCACCCTCCGCCAATCGGCGGATGTCCGCCCCGCGCGGAAGAAGGACGGATCATGGCCAACTACACCGGCCCCAAGCTCAAACTCTCGCGTCGCGTGGGCGTTCCCATCGCCGACAGCCCCAAGCACACGTCCAAGCGTGCGCTGATTTCCAACGGCATGCACGGGTTCCGCGGTCGCCGTCTGCGCGACTACGGCATCCGCATGAACGAGAAGCAGAAGCTCCGCTACCACTACAACATCCTGGAGCGGCAGTTCCGGCGGTACATCCAGCAGGCCAGCCGCAGCCCCGGCAACACCGGCGAGGTGCTGATGTCGATCCTGGAGCGGCGCCTGGACAACATCGTCCGACGCGCGGGCTTCGCCCGCACGATCTGGGCGGCGCGGCAGATGGTCTCGCACGGGCACGTGCTGGTGAACGGGCGCAAGACCGACCGCGCCAGCGCGATCTTGAAGGTCGGCGATGCGGTGACGCTCAAGCCCAAGATCCAGAAGCTCGCCAAGGAGGCCATGGAGGGCCTCGCGGGGCACGAGGTGCCGGGCTGGATCGAGGTCAACCCGTCTGAGTTGACGGTGCGGGTGGCGGCGATGCCCACGACGGACCAGATCCCGTTTGACTGCAACACGAACCTGATCGTCGAGTTCTACCGGTAAGGGGACGTGACGACGTGATCGAGTGACGGAGTGACGAAGTGAGGATTCACCGCGTCGCTCCGCTTCTCTTTCCGGCTTCGTCACTCCGTCACGGCGTCGCTCCGTCACTTTCCTGGACCTCCCATGACCAAGTGGCTCCGCAAGTACAACAAGATCCTGCTGGTGTTCGCCGGCGTGATCCTGATGGTGTCGTTCCTGGTCGGGCCGGCGATCCAGCAGTTTGGCCCAAACCCGGCCAAGCGGACCGTCGCGTACATGGGGCCCAACAAGGCCCGCGCGGTGCGCGGGATGGAACTGGGGCTGGCGGCGGTGGAACTGTCAGCGGTGACCGAGTTCTGCCGTCCGTTCTCCGGCGGGCAGCGCGGCGAGATCCTGTTCAACATGGTTGAGGTGCAGGACGCGGTGCACTGGCTGCTGCTGACCGAGGAGGCCGACCGGGCCGGGCTGGTGGCGAGCCACCAGGACGGGGCGTCGTGGGTGGCGGACCTGGCGGACCAGCTGGCCCCGCGCCTGGCGCGGGATCAGTTGATGCGCGAGGTCCAGCAGCAGCCGGCGGGGCTGGCGAGCCTGTATTTCCAGAATCCGCAGATGCTCCAGCAGTTCGCGCCCGAGCAGTACCAGCAGCTGGCTGCCCGCGAGCAGGCGCTGACCCAGGAGGCCTCCGGCGGCATGGCGCTGTCCATCCTCCAGCAGAGCCGCCAGCAGGTCGCGGGCTCTAGCCGCCTCACCCTCGAGCAGTTTGACACCGCCATGACCAAGATGCGCGGCGTGATGCGGATGGTCGTGGCCAACATCGCGGCCCCGGCGTCGCTCTCGGACCGGCGGGCGGCCTCGTTCGGACGGCGGCTGGGGGACTCGGCGAACATCGACTATACCTTCATCCCGGGCTCGCGCCTGGCCACCAGCGTGCCCGAGCCGACCAGCGAGCAGCTGGCGGCCCATTTCCAGCAGTTTCGCGAGGTCATTCCGGGTGAGGGCGACTTTGGGCTGGGGTACCGGCAGCCGCCGCGGGCCAGGCTGGCATGGCTGACGCTCGATCGCGCCGCGATCGCGGCGGCGGTCGAGCAGGCCGAGATTCCCGCGGACCAGTTGCTGGCGCGGTGGTCGAGCCAGCGCGTGATGTATCCGGGCGAGTTCACGGGCGAGATGGAACGCCTCAAGGCCTATGTGCGCAGCCAGCGGACCACCGACGTGATGGACCAGGCGCGTCGGAGCGTCGTGCAGCATGTGCACGGCAGGACGCAGCAGTTGCAGCGGGACGGGGCGTATTTCGTGCTGCCCGAGACGTGGGAGAAGCCCAGCCTGGAGGCGCTCGCACAGTCGGTCGTGAGCGATGTGGCGACGGGCGCGGGCGTCACGATCCCGCTGCCGGCGGTGACGGTGCTCAATGGGCCGTGGCAGGTGCGTTCGATGCTGGATGGGCAGCCCGGGATCGGGCAGAGCCAGATGCGGCAGGGGGCCAGTTCGGTGCGGTTCTCCGACGTGGTGCTGAGCGTGCGCGAGCTGGTGGGCGAGAACCCGCTGGCCATGCAGGTGGGCGTGCCCAACGTGGAGCAGCCGCTCGCGGACGGGCTGGGGAATCTGTACTTCGTGATGGTCCTTGACGTGCGGGGGACGGGGTCGGCCGACTCGATCGACGAGGTGATGGAGCAGGTGCGGGCCGACTTCATCGCGCTCAAGGGCTATGAGTTGCTGCGGACCCAGACCGAGTCGCTGCGGGCCACCGCGATCGCGCAGGGGATGGAGGCGGTGGCGGCCCAGTTCCCGCCGGAGATGGCGGCGCCCATGAACGGCGAGCCGGCGGTGGCGCTCACTGTAACGCGCGACGATCCGATGTCGTCGCAGCCGCCCGCGGGTTACGCGCTGCCTCTTGGCAGCGTGCAGTTCTGCCGGGCGGTCATGGACGTGGCCCGCAGGCTCGACCCGCGCGTGCCCGCGCCCGACCAGCCGATCGACGCGCGGACCGTGGTCCACGAGATCCCGGAGGGGATGGGCGTGGCGGTGGCCCAGATCGTGTGGTTCACGCCGCTGACCCAGGAGATGTTCAGGCCCTACGCCGGCGGCTCGATGCTCCAGACGGTGGTGCGCGAGTGGGAGGACGTGCTGGAGCCCGAGGCGCTGGGCAACGTGGCGATGTCCGGGTTCACGGCCCAGGAGTTGAAGGAGCGGTGGCACTGGGTGGATCGGGAGAAGTAGAACCCAGCCGTGTGCGTGGGCACGCGAGACTCCTCTCGCATCGATCCGCCACCGGGTTGCGAACCCACCGGTGCCAAACGGCATCGGGTCGCCGATGAGGGAGAGGGCGGCACGGGGTGCTCGGTCCGCCAGAGGTACCTCGCGTGCTCACGCTCGCGGCTCGAACTGATCCATGCTTGCCATCGGCACCAACGCCCCTGACTTCACGCTGCCCGATCACGCGGGCGCGCCCGTCGCGCTGCGCGAACTGCGAAGCGTCGGCCCCGTCGTCGCGTTCTTCTACCCCGGCGATTTCACGCCCGCCTGCTCGGCCCAGGCGTGTCTGTTCCGCGACATGCACGAGGTGGCGACCAGGGCCGGCGTGCAGGTTGTTGGCATCAATCCGGGCTCGAAGCGTTCGCACGCCATGTTCAGGGCCGCGTTCAAACTGCCGTATCGCCTTTTGTCCGACCGCGGCGGGCGGGTGGCGCGGGCGTATGCGGCGATGGGCCCGTTGGGCCTGATGCCGCGGCGTGTGACATACCTGATCTCGCGAGAGGGGTTGATCCAGGACGCCTTGCAGGCGTCGTTGAAGATGAGCCGGCACCGGGAGTTCATGCGTGGGGTGATCGAACGGGCCAGCGCTGGGGGCGGGTAGGACCGTGCCACCGCGCGAGGCGCTGCACGCATGGTGCCGTTTGCCGACGCCGTGCGCATGGCACCAGCCGCTCGGAGCCGCGGCTGGCGGCACGGTCGCGTTGGGGCTCCACGCCCACCCCGATCACTCGCGCTCAGCACGTTCGGCCAGCACCGACCCCGCGGCGGCCAGCACGACGCCGCCGACCAGCATCCACCAGCGGTGGGCCGGGACGTGCAGGGCGAGCCAGTGGGGGATGGCCCAGGCCGCGATGTGGTAGCCCAGGACCAGCACGCACATGGAGAGGGTGAGGATGGTGGATCGGCGGACCGCGCCGACCAGCGGCAGCGGCGGGTCGCAGGGCTGGCCCGGCTCGACGCGGCGGGCCAGGACCATGAGGCGGGCACCTGCGGCCATCACGCCCACGCCGAGGACAACGGCGGCGATCTGGGCGATCGAGATCGGCGGGGGCGCACCGGCAGCGGCTTGGCCGATCAGAACTTCGGCCACGCCTCGCGTGAAGCCACCGTAGAGGTCGGAGACCCCCGGTGTGACGTGAGGGATGTTCGTCGCAACCGGCGCGGAGGCAGGCCCGCACCAACCGGCAATCACCGCACCCTGCCCGCTCAGGCCCGCTCGACCTTGAGGTACTTGGCGACGGACGCCAGGTCATTGGCCAGGTCGGGGGTGTAGGGCATGGTCCAGGTGTTGCCGGTCTTGACGATGGCGACCTTGCCGCAGATGGCCCGCTTGTACCAGTCGCGGTTGCCGCGGTTGTAGATGATCATGTTCTGCTCGCGGAGCTTCTGGCCCTTGCGAAGCGAACGGCTGATGCTGGGGTCGCGCCGCATGAGGCGGGCGATGGTGTCGGTGCGGTCCTTCACGCCTGGCTCGGCGGTGATGGTGCAGCGGATAGTCTGGCCTGGGGCGAAGTCGGTCATGGGATCGGGTCCTGGACAAGGGCGGGGGAAGACCCCCGGGCTGGGATTGTTGGCCGGAAGCGGGAGAGAATCCACTGGACGCGGGGAGTCGCGGCACGTTCGGGTTCAGGCTGCAAGTTCTGCCCCGGGGCAACCTGCCAGTCATTCGGAGAGTGGCGTGCTTCGCACCTACGATACGACATGGCCGACCCCACCCCCCCGTCCAATCCCCTGCAGCCGCCCGCTGGGCTGAAGTTTGATCCCGCGCTGGACCATCACCTGCGTCCCAAGATCCGCCCGTTGCGCGGCTTCCCGATGCAGGGCAAGGCTCCGGACGGGCGGGACGTGATGCTGCTGGGGCTGGCGGACGCGAGGCAGGTGACCGACAAGATCGTGGCGACGCTCCCCCCGGTGCAGCACCTGCTTCCGCACATGCAGGGGGATAAGACGGTCGAGGAGATCGTGGCGGTGACGGGGCGGGGCGTGACCCGGGAGTTCGTGCAGAACTTCGTGGCGCAGCTGGATGATGCCGGGCTGCTGTTCGGGCCCAAGTTCGACGAGATTCTGGCGGAGCTGCGGCGCGGGTTCGATTCGTCGGACGTGCTGCCCCCGGGCTCGACCGCGAGCCTGGCCGACGCGCTGGTGGTGGGCAAACTGGGCAAGGACACGACCGAGGATCAGAAGCGCGAGCAGGGGCCGGCGTTGATGCGTGAGGCGATGGACGTGTGGATCGCCAAGGCCTTGGAAAAGGTCGAGAACCCCGCGCTGGATGCGCTGCCCAAGGCGATCGTCGCGCCGCACATCGACTACCAGCGCGGCTGGATGAACTACGCCAATGTGTGGGGGCGCCTGCGCGTCGTGCCCGAACGCCCGGACCGCGTGGTGATCCTGGGCACCAACCACTTCGGATTCTCGACCGGCGTGACCGGGTGCGACAAGGGGTTCAGCAGCCCGCTGGGCTCGTGCAAGGCCGATATGAAACTGCTCGACGCGGTGAAGCGGCACCTGGGCACCGAGAACGCCGAGCGGCTGATGGCGAATCGATATGACCACGAGCAAGAGCACTCGATCGAGCTGCAGATCCCGTGGGTGCAGCACATCTTCGGCAAGGGCGACAACGGCGAGTACGTGCCGGTGCTGGGGTTCCTGATCCACGACCCGTCGAGTAACAACGGCGAGTCGTATGACGGCAACGGGCTGGCTTTCGAGCCGTTTGTTGAGGCGCTCAAGGCCGCGCTCAAGGGTGTGGGCGGCAAGACGCTGGTGGTGTCGTCGGCGGACCTCTCGCACGCGGGCCCGGCGTTCGGGGACCAGATGCGGACCGTGGGCGATGAGCCGGAGGTGGCGCAGTTCCGGGATCGCGTGCTGGCGCACGACCGCGAGATGCTGGAGCTGCTGCGGACCGGGCGGGCCGAGGAACTTGTGGCGGCCATGGCCTGGCAGCAGAACCCGACCCGCTGGTGCTCGATCGGCAACCTGCTGGCGACGATCCGGGTGGTGGAGGGCGAGAAGATCGAGGTCTTGAACTACGCGGCGGCGGTCGATCAGCAGGGGATGACCATGGTGAGCTCGATGGCGGGGGTGGTGAACTGAACCCCCTCGCTCAACGCTGAGCCTGAGGCGTCCCGCGCTCGCGTCAACGCCGACCGACTCAAACACCGTGAGCTAG